>Ga0335073_10017138_pt1 | contig 10138 bp, 7 predicted proteins | sample Lox_Sample_22_FD_207093 | JGI IMG/M metagenome (GOLD analysis project Ga0335073, IMG submission 207093) | Soil microbial communities from Loxahatchee National Wildlife Refuge, Florida, United States - Lox_Sample_2.2 | ecosystem: Environmental > Terrestrial > Soil > Wetlands | place: USA: Florida... | reverse complement strand
GCCGCGGCCAAGTCCAGGATATCGACCAACAGCATGGTGCGGTTCTTCAGCACGGCCGAACCGGCGATCCCGCGCTGTCGCAGTGTCACCGAATCCAGGGCCAAGGCGGTTTCCACCATATCCAACGGCTCGGCGGCCAGCAGGCCGAGGGGCCGGCCCAAGCTCTCGAACACGACCACCACCCACTGCTGTTCCGCCGCCAACTCCCCTACCGCCGCCGCATCGTGCAAGGTCACCACGGGCAGACTCGAGCCCCGGTACTGCATCGTGCGGCGGCCGCCGAGGTTTTCGATCTGCTCGTGCCGGATGCGCTCGACGCGCGAAACCTGCTCGATCGGGACGCCGCACAGTTCTCCTGGCGCGTTCTGGAAGAGCAGCAGGGCGTGACGTTCTCCCCCCGCCGTCTCCTCCAAGTCTTCCCGCACTGCCGACGACGCCGCGGTGAGCGCGGCTCTCGCCGCCAATCCCGCAACATCCAGAATCACCGCCACGCGCCCATCGCCCAGGATTGTGGCGCCGGCATAGTCCGGAATTCCCTTCAGGTGCCGCCCCAGCGGTTTCACCACGATCTCCACGGTGTCGTGCAGTTCCTCTACCGCCAGGCCATATTCGAACGAGCCGGTGTCCACCAGCACCACATTCAGAGCTCGCGCCGCTTCTCTGGCGCGCGGCACTCCGAGAGCATCGGCGAGGTAAACCAGGGGCACCATGCGGTCGCGGAGGTTCAGAACCAAAGCGTCGCCAACGTGGTCGATGCGCTGCGCAATCTGATCGTGCCGGATGCGGATCAACTCGCCGACGCTTACCTGCGGGATGGCGAAACGCTCGCCGCCGTCGGAAACCAGCAGCGAAGGAATAATCGCCAGCGTGAGCGGGAGCTTGATGCGAAACCGCGCCCCCCGGCCGGGCGTGGATTCGATGTCCATCTTGCCACCCAACCGGTCGAGGTTGGTCTTAACCACATCCATACCGACGCCGCGTCCGGAAACGTCGCTGACTTTGTCGGCAGTCGACACTCCCGGCAGGAAGATCAGCGACAACTTGTCGCGCTCCGGCATGGATTGCAGTTGCTCGCGTGTGATGCTGCCCTTGGCGAGGGACGAAGCGACAATCTTTTCCACCGCGAGCCCCTTGCCGTCGTCCGAAATCTCGATCACGACCTGGCCGGCCTGGTGCGATGCGCGCAGCACGATCGTGCCGGCCGCCGGTTTGCCAGCCGAGGCGCGTTCCGCCGGCGATTCAATCCCGTGGTCTACCGCATTGCGCACCATGTGCGTGAGAGGATCGCTCAGGCCTTCCAGGATGGTCTTGTCGATTTCGACCTCATTGCCCTCCAGTTTGAGCTGGATTTCTTTACCCAGATCGCGCGCGAGATCGCGCACCAGCCGCGGGAATTTGCCGAACAATCCGCCGACCGGCTGCATGCGAGTCTGCGTCACGACTTCCTGCAACTCGGAGGTGACCAGGCTGACACGCTGCGCACCGGTACGGATCCCCCGCTCGTCGGTGCGCGCCAGGGACTCGTTGAGCTGATTGCGGCCGAGTACCAGTTCACCCGCCAGCGTCATCAGGGAATCGAGCAGGCTGACGTTCAGCCGGATCGTGGTCTCGGCCGCCGCGATTGCCGTAGGCGCAGAAGGTTTCGCCGCCTTCGGCGGTTCGGGCGCGGATGCTGCCGGAGCCGGAGACGCAGGCACCCGGCACGCCACGGGCGCGGGTTTGGCCTTCCGGGCGCGCGACTTCCGCTTTGCCGGAGCCGCTGCAACGGCCAGCGGCCGCGAATCGCCGGTTTTTTCAATCAGCGACACCCGCTCCGGTGGGACCTCCACTATCTGGCCGATCAGATCCGGCTCCAATACCGTGGCGTACAGCACTTCGAGCATCAACCGATTCGAGGGGTCATCGTCGAGCGTTCCGGCCGAATCGAGGTCGAAAATCGTCTCCAGAATGGTGCCGCATGCGATCAGGCTCTTGAACACTTCCCAAGGTGTTTTGCCGACGCGCTGAACGTCGTGAATCAGGTCGTATTCGATCAGATAAATGCTTTTGCCCCCGCGCCTCGCCTGAGTTAAGTCGAAAGCCGAAGTCTGAATGTGTTTGCCGGTCTGGGGAAGCGGCACCGCGACCCGCTCGCTCAGGGATTTTCGTTCCGCCTCGGGCAAACTGGCGGAAGTGAGCGCCATGAGCGCGGCGACAAATTCGCTGGTGTCGGCCTGATTGCTTGCTCCCGGATCCGAGATGAGCTCGCGCAGTTTGTCGAACGCCGTCAATAAAATACTGACCACTTCGGGAGTGGCTACCATCTGCTGCGAGCGCACCAGGTCGAGCACGTTCTCCGTTTTGTGCGCCAGTTCCCGGATGTTGGTCAGGTCGAAAAAACCGGCCCCTCCTTTAATGGAGTGAGCCGCGCGGAAGACGCGGTTCACCAGATTTTCATCGATGTTCGATCCACCCTGTTCGATCGCCAGCAGGTCCGTTTCGATGGTTGCCAGATGCTCGCGGCATTCGGCCAGATAATCCTGTATCAGATCGTCCTCGAGATTCGGTTCCTTCATCGCCGCCCTCAATTTCCAGTCACGCTGAAGTGCTGGTGCATACGCATGGATCGAAACAATTCCAGCAAGTCGGCGGACGCGTGAATCAATGCCAATTGGCCGCCGACCTTGTGCAGCGAATTGTAGGCGGCGATCAGCAGGCCGATCCCGCTGGAATCGACCATCTGCACACCGGCAAGATCGACCACCAGATCCCGCACGCCGTCGGCAACGATGTCCCGCATTTGCGACCGCAACTCAGCGATGTTGGCGGCCGCAATGGTATCGCCGGAAGGCTGCACTACGGCGCGGTCATTTTCTCTTACGATCACGGTCATCACTGTTCTCCCCTATCGACCCTTTTCGTCAGCGTCACTACGTTCCCCTTGTGATTGAAACGGACATGGTCGGCGTAGCGGCGCAGAATCTCCATTCCCCGGCCCGAACAATCCGAACTACCTGCCAGTGCATGTCGGCCGGAACGCCAGTCGAAGCCATCCCCATCGTCGGCGACGGCGATCAGCAATCGCCGTTTTCGCAGTCTCAGCCAGCAGCGAACCCGCTTGCGCGGGTCGGCGCCACAGCCGTGCATGACCGCATTGGTCAACGCTTCACGGACCAGTAATTCGGCCGCAAAACAGTTTCCGGCCGGCAGCACGGCCTGACTGTGCCGGCGAAATTCTGCCAGAAAATCTTCGAGGGCCGCGAGCGAGGCTGGCAACGACGTCTTCATCTCGCAATCAAACCGGCGGGAGCGAGTCATCGCCCGACCTCCGCTGCCAGCAGCAGCACATCGTCTTCGACGCCCGGTCCCACGATCTGGCCAATAATCGCATCGACCGATTCCGCCAACCGCGCAGCACGATGCCGCACACAGGCATCCACGAGCCGCTCCAACCCTTCGCGGCGGCCGCCGCCCGGCGAGGATTCAATCAATCCATCGCTGTACAAAAAGAAGCGGTCTCCCGCCGACACGCGGAGGTCGGTACGCTGGAGAATCGCCCTGCCGAAAATCCCCAGCGGATCGCTGTCCAATTCCACCACCTGCGGCACGCCGGTTCGGCCAACCACCACCAGCGGAGGATGGCCGGCGCTGATGACGGAGAGCCGTTCCGTTTGCCGGTTCAGACGCGCGTAACAGGCTGTCAGATATTGTCCTTCCGCCAGCATCTGGCCCATCACCGAATCCACGCCGCGCATGGTGTCTTCGGGCGAGTACATCGGGCCGGAATACTGGCGCAACAGAGCCTTCACGGCCGATGTCAGGTATGCCGCGCTTACTCCGTGACCGCTGATATCGGCGACAAAATAGCCGAAAATGCCCGCTCCCAGCGGCAGAACCTCGTAGCAGTCCCCACCAGCCTCTTCGAGCGGCTTGTAATAGACCGCGAAGTTGGCTTCCGGCAAATCGTCCGGCCGAACCAGGATGGCCTGCTGCGCGTCCCGCAACTGATTCAGCCGCGCGCGCTGCTCGTTCACCAACGCCTGGTTGTTCTGGCGGATCCGCAAGTGCACCCGCACGCGCGCCAGCACTTCCTCTCCATGCACGGGCTTGGCGATATAGTCAACGCCACCGATTTTGAGCCCCGTCACCTTGCTCTTCACGTCATCCAGCGATGAGAGAAAAATGATCGGGATATCGGTAGTTGCTGGATCGGATTTCAGGCGCGCGCAGGTGTCGAACCCGCTCTCACCCGGCATGAGTACGTCCAGCAGAATGAGGTCCGGCTGTTTCCGGCGGCTGATGTCATATGCGTCGGCGCCATTGTCCGCCGCCAGCGTCTGGAATCCCTCCGAATCCAGCACCCCCTGGACGAGTTCCAGATTGGTGGCCGTGTCGTCCACCACCAGAATGACCGGCGCTTCCATCAATTTCTCTCGCCTGCCGGAGCACCGTCTCCGCCCTGATCCAGCCATCGATCGACCGCTTCCCGGCGAAAACGCCAGTGCCGTCCTACTTTGTGGCAGGGAATTTTTCCTTCCGCCGCCAGACGGTAAAGAGTGGATTTCGGAACCCTCAGGTACAACGAGAGCCGATCGATATCGAATATCTGTTCTTGGTCAACCACTATCGACACTATCGGCTGAGATCCGTTATTGCTTTAGCGCGGAGATCAAGAAATGCGCGGACGGGCGTGCACATATGGCAGGAAACGCACGGCGAGTGAAGCACGCGGCCGACCTAAATCCTGCCTTTTGAAGAGCCTTGATCGCACCGGACCGGCGCCTTTCGCGAATTCGGACGGCACGAGACCTGCTACTGAATATTCGGTCCGTAATGGGAATGGTGGCTAACCTCACATCGCTCATCGGCGCGGAAATGCTCAAGGAAGGAGGGGCGGCATTTCGTGTCTGGGCACCTCACCGGGAGCGGGCCCAGGTCATACTCGAGTCCGGTCCGGGGGCGCCGGCCGAAGTCGAGCTTCAATTGGAAGACGGATTCTTCTCCGCAACCGTCGCCGGTGCCGCGGAGGGCACGCTCTACCGGTTTCGCCTGAACGGCGAATCGCTCTACGCGGACCCCGCCTCGCGCTTTCAGCCGCACGGGCCCGACGGCCCGTCGGAACTGATCGACGCCCGGAAGTTTCCGTGGACCGACGCCGAATGGGACGGAGTTCAGCCGCCTGGTCAAGTGATCTACGAACTTCATGTCGGAACCTTTACCGAAGAAGGGACCTGGGAATCCGCCCGGCGGGAATTGCCAGAGTTGGCAAAGGCCGGTATCTCGGTCGTCGAGATCATGCCGATTGCCGACTTTCCCGGTCGCTTCGGGTGGGGCTATGACGGTGTGCATCTGTTCGCGCCCACCTGGCTTTACGGCCGGCCCGACGACATGCGGCGATTCGTGGACGACGCGCATCGGGTGGGAATCGGCGTGATCCTGGATGTGGTTTACAACCACGTGGGTCCGGAAGGCAACCACTTGAAGGAGTTTTCACCCGATTATTTCACCGATGCGTACCGCAACGAGTGGGGAGAGGCCATCAACTTCGACGGCCCGAATTCCGGGCCGGTCCGGGAGTATTTCATCGCCAACGCTGCTTATTGGATTCGCGATTTCCATTTGGATGGCTTGCGGCTGGATGCCACCCAGCAGATCTTCGATAAGTCAGGCGAACACATCGTGGCAGCGCTGGTGAAGGCCGCGCACGAGGCGGCCGGCGCGCGCAAGATCTTCATGGTGGCGGAGAACGAGCCCCAGGACACGCGCCTCGTGCGGCCGCCTTCCGCCAACGGCTACGGAGTTGACGCGTTATGGAACGATGATTTTCACCACAGCGCGATGGTGGCAATGACCGGCCGCAACGAAGCTTACTATACGGACTATTTGGGGCGGCCACAGGAGTTCATATCCGCCGTCAAACACGGGTACCTCTTTCAAGGCCAGCGCTATAAGTGGCAGAAGCAACGGCGCGGCACGCCGACTCGCGGGTTGACTCCGCTTCACTTCGTGAACTATATCCAGAATCACGATCAGGTCGCCAATTCGACCGCCGGCTTAAGGGCGCACATGCTCACCAGTCCGGGGCGCTACCGGGCGATGACAGCCCTGTTGCTGCTCGCGCCGGGTACGCCCATGCTCTTTCAAGGCGAGGAATTCGCTTCCTCAAAGCCTTTCTACTATTTCGCCGACCATAACCCCGAACTGGCCAAGGTCGTGCAAAAAGGAAGATCGGAGTTTCTCTCGCAGTTCCGCAGCATGGCCAACAAGGAAACCTACGAGGCGCTGCCCGATCCGGGGAATCCAAACACCTTCCAGAAGTGCAAGCTGGACTCTTCCGAACGCGAGCGCCACGCGCATTCCTACAACCTCCACAAAGACCTGATCCGCCTTAGACGCCAGGATGCCGTGTTCTGCACGCAAGGTCGAAATGGTCTCGACGGAGCGGTGCTCGCGGACGAGGCGTTCGTACTGCGCTTCTTCGGCGAAGACTGCGAAGACCGCCTCCTGATAGTGAACCTCGGCCGGGACCTGCTGCTGGACCCGGCGCCGGAACCGCTGCTCGCGCCGCCGGACGGACGGCAGTGGAACCTGCTCTGGTCGAGTGAAGACATTCGCTATGGCGGCACGGGAAGCTATTCGCCGGATACCGAAGAAAACTGGCGAATTCCCGGGCATGCCGCGGTTGTGGTGGCGCCCGCTCCCCTTGATGCGCCTCTGGAGGATCGAACCGATGCTTGAGCCGGTGCGTGTGCTCCCTCGCCGCACAGTTCTCGATCCCGATGCCGACCCGCACCTGAATGAAGAGTGGCTGCTGACCAACGGAATTGGAGGCTACGCTTCGGGAACTGTGAGTGGTGTGATCACACGGCGGTACCACGGGCTTTTGATAGCAGCCCTGCCGAACCCTCATGGAAGGACGATGATGCTCGACGCAGTTTCCGAGCGCTTGCGCGCCGGCCTGGACGTGGTCTATGCCGGCATCCCGGAATTAACCGGTGCCAAGCCCGGCGAAACACTGATGGTCTCGGAATTCCGGCTGGAGGGCGGACTGCCGGTCTGGCGCTACGCGTCGGATCACTTCGTGATGGAAAAGCGGCTGATCATGCCCTTCCGGCAGAATACCGTGTATATCTTATACACGCTCCTCGAGCCGGCCGGACCGGTGCGATTGGGGATCCGGCCGGCACTGCATTTCCGTCCGCATGATTCGGTGGTGAATGTCGGAGACGCGCAGCGGTACGTGGTAACGGCGCACGAAGGCCGCTATGAGATTTGTGGCGGCTCCGACCTGCCGCCATTACGGATGCTCGTCTATGGCACTTCGCCTGCCCTTTCCTTCGATCCCCGCCTGAACGCGTCGGTATTCTACTCCGCGGAAAGCAATCGCGGCTACGAATCCCACGGGTGGTTGTGGAGCCCCGGGTACATCCGATTGGACCTGTCGCGCGATAGCCCGGCGGCGCTGGTAGCGTCGACCGAGGATTGGGACACCATCCACGCACTCACGCCGCAGCAGGCCTTCAGTGCCGAGATGGAACGGCGTCGCCTCCTGCTTCGCGTGGCGACCGCCTCGGCCGGAGACTCCGCCATGCCGGAACTGGTATTGGCGGCCGATCAGTTTCTCATCACGCCGATGGGTCGGCCGGAGGATGCGGCGCGGGCGCGCGCGTCCGGAGACGAGATCCGCACGGTAATCGCCGGCTATCACTGGTTCACAGATTGGGGCCGGGATACGATGATCAGCCTCGAGGGCCTGGCTCTGTGTACCGGACGGCGGCACGAAGCCGGTTGGATTCTTCGCACCTTCGCTCACTACATCCGCGATGGATTGATTCCCAACCTGTTCCCCGAAGGCAAAAAGGAAGGTCTGTATCACACCGCGGACGCGACCCTGTGGTTTTTTCACACCTTGCAGCGCTACCTGGAGGCCACGGACGACCGCCCTCTGCTCTACAGCCTTCTCCCCAAAATCACGGAGATCATTCGCTGGCATCTTCGCGGAACGCGCTTTGGCATCCACGTGGACCCGGCCGACGGATTGCTGGTCCAGGGCGCAAAAGGGTATCAACTGACATGGATGGATGCCAAAGTTGGCGACTGGGTGGTCACACCGCGCCGCGGTAAGGCGGTCGAGATCAACGCGCTCTGGTACAACGCACTGGTGCTCGCCGAACGCTGGCTCGAAGAGGAAAGCCAGGACGTGCCATCGGAGTTTCGGGAAGCCAAACAGCGGGCGCGCGAATCGTTCAATCAACGTTTCTGGAATGCCGCCAAAGGATATCTGTTCGATGTGGTCGATGGCGAGCAGGGCGGCAACGATGATTCCTGCCGCCCCAATCAGATCTTCGCGGTCTCGCTGGATTATCCCGTCTTGTCGGAGCAGTACTGGATGCCGGTGGTGCAGGTGGTAAAGGACCGGCTGTTGACGCCGCGCGGACTGCGATCTCTGGCGCCCGGAGAACCGGATTTCAAGGCCAAATACTATGGCGACCTGCGCGCGCGCGATGCCGCATACCATCAGGGGACGGTGTGGGCATGGTTGATCGGTCCTTTCGTGGACGCGTGGTTGCGGGTTCACCCTGGAGACGTAGCCGGCGCGCGCCAGTGTCTGGAGGGTTTGGTCAGCCATCTGGGGCAAGCCTGTATTGGTTCCATCAGCGAGATTTTCGATGCCGAGCCGCCATACACACCGCGCGGCTGCATCGCGCAAGCCTGGAGCGTGGCGGAACTATTGCGCGCCTGGGTCAAAACCGCGCCAAAAGTCACCGGCCCGCCATCGATTTCAAAAACCGCCTGACGCCTGCCGGCAGCATCTTACCGAGCTTACGATTCCGGCTGCGCGCCAGCAGCCGCTCAATGGCCCTTCGCAAGCCGGGATCGCTTATCCCGCGGCTAATCTCGACCCATTGCCTGACTAACTCGTTCTCCGTGCTGTCAACCCCATCGATTTTTTCTTTCAGATGCCCCGGTGGAAAAGTTTCGAGACATTCCAGGGCACCCGACACCGCGAATTCCGCCTGGGTTCGTACGCATTTTTCACAATAACCGCAATTCAGACCAGACGATCCATTTTCCCAGCAGACCCGCAGATATTTATGGACAAGTCTGGAGCCGGAGATAAACCTTACTTTTTCCAGCCGCGACAGATGGCAGCCGTCATTGACGATCTGAACGGCGCTGGAACTCCACAGTGGGTCGATCCGCTGGTTCGATCCCCATGGCGGCGGCACATCGGAACTGGCAAGAAAGACTCTCCCGAAATGCCTGTCAAGCAGATGGGCAACGCCCGCCAGCGCCGCGACATGTGTGATTTCCCACGAGACACGGCTGAACACCTCGTTGTCACGCAAGTTAGTTGTCACATGCACGGTTTCGATTTTGCATGCCTGCGCCACTTGATCGACCCAACATTTTGCCTGGGCCCAGCGTCCGGCATCGGATAACGGAATGTCAAAGCCATGTACGAGAATCAAGGATTGGATCTCGGACGGGTGCCGGAGAAGGCTGCAAAAAGAGTCTACCCCGCCCGTAAAGAAGAGCGCCGCCCTGGACGATGCCGGCCGCGGTCCCCGGGACATATCGAGTAAGAACGGCTTTCTGTCTTTCCATCCCCACCACTGGCTGGCGACGGTAGCCAGCTTAGTCATGTTCTCCACAAAAGTTCTATCTGCAAGGCAGTCCGCAACCACGGTGTCTCCGTTCGCTAACGCCGGAAAAAACGCAGCTGCCAGCACCGATTCCACATTTAAAGCCATCGGCGCGTCGGATTCCACGAAATATTCCTGGTCTCCGAGGTATGCGCGAACCCGCATCTCCGGTTCCAAATGCATTTTCAGCTTCATCGTATGTGACACGGCTTGCGGCATGGATTATACTGAGTGCGATCTTAGCACATACCGTAAATGCCATCGAGACAATGTATAAACCAGTCCAGGAGTAATGTATGCCCACGATAACCATTTGCACAGGCAAATTACACCGGGTAAATGTCACAGGAGCCAAACTCGATTATGTGGGGAGCATCACAATCGGTCCGAACTTATGCAAGCTGCCGGAATTATAGCGGGACAGCTGGTACACATAAATGGGCTGGAGACGGGCCATCATTGGGAAACATACGCTGTCAGTGGCAAAAAGGGGGAAATCTGCCTGAACGGTC
>Ga0335073_10017137_pt1 | contig 10139 bp, 7 predicted proteins | sample Lox_Sample_22_FD_207093 | JGI IMG/M metagenome (GOLD analysis project Ga0335073, IMG submission 207093) | Soil microbial communities from Loxahatchee National Wildlife Refuge, Florida, United States - Lox_Sample_2.2 | ecosystem: Environmental > Terrestrial > Soil > Wetlands | place: USA: Florida... | reverse complement strand
CGGTGATCCCGGCTTCCTCGAGCACGTCGGTCAGGAGATTGACGGTCTCCGGGGAATCATCGACCACCAAGGCGATGTCGCGCGCCTTCATGTCACCTCGGTATCGTTTCCATGAAGGGCCTCGAGCGTCGCCATGTACTGGCCAAGCTTCATGTCGCGGACGAGTGCTCTCATCTGGGCGACGAACACCTCATGGCCCGGATGCGCGTTGGCGATCTCGTCCAGTTTCGCCTGGATCCCGCGCACGTACCCGATCTCACCGAGTTGGCGCAGATCCTCGATGTACCGACGCGACGGAATGCCGGCCGATGCCATCGTAACCACAGCCCGCTCGACGGAAGCCGGCTCGGCCGCCTCGCGGACCCACTCGACGGCGAGCAGACGACCGATCACCTCGAGAAGTTCGGCTAGATTGATCGGTTTCATGAGATAGCCGTCATGAATCGCCTCGGATGCCCCGATCGGATTGGCTTCGCCCGCGTTGGCCGAAATCATCAGGATGGCGGCATCGGCGTAGCCGGTGTGGCGAAGCGCACGCGCCAGCTCCCAGCCGTCCATGCCGGGCATGGAGACATCGAGCAGGAACAGATCGGGTTTGCATTGCTCGGCGAACGCGAGACAGGACCTGCCGTCGGGCGCACCGAACACCAAGAAGCCCAACGGCGCAAGCAACTCCTCGACCAGTTGGCGATGCGCCGGATCGTCGTCGGCGATCACGACGGTCCGCCGCGGCCCCGCGTAGCCGAGGGCGTGGCGCTCGGCCGGAGGCACGCTGCGCGGTCGCATCACCTCGGACAGCATCAGCTTGACCTTGAACCGGCTGCCGCGCCCGGGCTCGCTCGCAACCGAGATCTCGCCGCCCATTATCTCGGTCAGCAGCTTCGTGATGGTGAGGCCGAGGCCGATTCCGGGAGTCACGTCGCCGCCAGGCGGCCCTAGGCGCTCGAACGGCTCGAAGATGCGCTCCAGATCCTCCTTCCGGATGCCGAAACCGGTATCGGCGATCTCGAACTCCGCGACCTGGCTGCGCCACCGGACACCCAGCGCGACGTGGCCGCGATCGGTGAATTTGATCGCGTTGGACAAGAGATTGATCAGGATCTGGCGCAAGCGCTTCTCGTCGGTGTAGACGACCGGCGGCAGCGCCTCGGGCCGATCGAACAGGAAGTCGATCCCCTTGGCCGCGGCCTGCAAGCGGAACATGTCGACGAGCTGATCCAGAAACTCGAGAATGCGTACCTCGTCGCGCCGCAGGTGCAGACGTCCAGCCTCGATCTTCGAGATGTCGAGGAGGCCCTCGATGAGCCCGGAGAGATGCTCGCCGCTGCGGCGGATCACCCGGATCGCATCCCGGCGATGCCGAGGAATCGATGAGTCGCGTTCAAGGAGCTGCGCGTAGCCGAGCACGGCATTGAGCGGCGTGCGCAGCTCGTGGCTGATGCCGACGACGAACCGACTCTTGGCCAAATTGGCGGCCTCGGCGACCTCCTTGGCCTTCTGGTACTGCGCGTCGGTGCGCTTGTGGGCCTGGATCTCGCGCATCAACAGCGTGGTCTGGCGCCGCGATTCCTCCTGCGCCACACGGCGACTCTCCTGGGCCAGCACGAACAGCCAGGCGGCGACGCCGGCGATCAACATCAGGATGAAGAACAGCTTCCAGAAGGCCCCGCCGATGATTCGCGGATCGGCGCCGGCGTGCGCGACCGCGTTGGCGTAAATGACCATCAGGATGGCGCCGATCACCGAGGCGAGGATCAGGAGCACGCCGAGATAGTGGCCGAGCGGTGCGTTGAGCCGCGCCATGATGGGTCGCGGCAACAGCGCGCCGAGCACCGCCACGAGCTGGTTGGACAGCCGCGCGTGCGGTTTGCAGCTGTCGTGGCAGCGCGCATCGAGCGAGCAGCACAGGGAGCAGATCGGGCCGGCATAAGCGGGGCAGAATGCCGTGTCCTCCGGCTCGAACTCGTGCTCGCAGATGCAGCAGCGCAGCGCTGGGCGACCGCTCCACTGCTTGCGCGGCTTGCGCGCGATGTAATAGCGACCGTCGGTCGCCCAGGCGATCGCCGGCGCCATCACGAAGGCGGTGGCGAAGGCGACGAACGGCGTGAAGGCCTGCAAGGTCGCGCCCAGCATGCCGCAGAACGCCAGCGCCGAGGCGACGGTCGCGATCACCATGGCGCCGACGCCGACCGGATTGATGTCGTAGAGATGAGCGCGCTTGAACTCGATATGAGCCGGGCTGAGCCCGAGCGGCTTGTTGACCACGAGATCCGCGACCAGCGCACCCACCCAGGCGGCGGCCAGGTTGGAGTAGAGTCCGAGCACCTGCTCGAGCGCCTTGTAGATGCCGAGCTCCATCAGGAGCACCGCCAGGGCGACGTTGAAGACCAGCCAGACGACGCGGCCGGGATGGCTGTGGGTCAGGCGCGAGAAGAAATTCGACCAGGCGATCGACCCGGCGTACGAGTTCGTCACGTTGATCTTGAGCTGGGAGACGACGACGAAGATGGCGGTCAGCACGATTGCGGCGTCGGGCGACAGGAATACGTACTGGAAGGCGATGCGGTACATCTCGGTCGGCTCGGCGGCGTTGCCGCGCGGCACGCCGTGCTGCAGCGCCAGGAAGGCGAGGAACGAGCCGACCAGCAGCTTGGCGGCGCCGAGCACGATCCAGCCCGGACCGGCGCTCAGCAGCGCGCCCCACCAACTGATACGCCGACGCCCCGGTTGGTCGGGCAGGAAGCGCAGGAAATCGACCTGCTCGCCGATCTGGGCGATCAAGGCGAACACCACCGAGGCTGCCGCGCCGAACATCAGCAGATCGAACGGAGCGCCGTCGCTCGACGGCGCCGTGAAATGCGTCCAGTCGCGGAACGAAGCGGCGCTCGACAGGGCGATGAAGACGAGCGGCAATAGGTGCAGCACGATCCAGATCGGCTGCGTCCAAAGCTGGAAGCGGCTGATGAAGGTGATGCCGTGGGTGACCAGCGGGACCACGGCGAGCGAGCTGACGAGATAGCCGATCTCGAGCGGCAGGCCGAAGCACATCTTGAGCGCCATCGACATGATGACGGCCTCGATGGCGAAGAAGATGAAGGTGAAGGAGGCGTAGATGATCGACGTGATGGTCGAGCCGATATAGCCGAACCCGGCGCCGCGCGTCAGCAGATCGATGTCGACGCCGTATTTCGCCGCGTAGAAACAGATCGGCAGGCCGGCGGCGAAGATCAGCGCGCTGACCGCCAGGATTGCCGCCCCGGCATTGGCGAAGCCGTAGTTCAGCGTGATGGTGCCGCCGATCGCCTCGAGCGCCAGGAAGGAGATCGCCCCGATGGCGGTGTTGGCGACGCGCAGCGACGACCAACGCCGCGCGCTCTTGGCGGTGAAGCGCAGCGCATAGTCCTCCAGGGTCTGGTTGGCGACCCATTGGTTATAGTCGCGTCGAACCCGAACGATTCTCTGCTGCGTCGCCATGTTCACGCCATCTCTCAACGCGCGCGCCGTTCGCTCCCTCCCAGCTGTCGTTTTGAACCCGCGGTGCTCGCCGGCTTGCCGGCGGGCAGCGCCCGATCGCCTGCCGATTTTGCCGGCCGCTTCTTGTGCAATGCAACAATCATGCGAGCGGCCCGACCGCCCGCACCGAGGATCCCCGAAACGTGACAAAACCAGCGCCGGGCCCTGAGTCAGGGCACGCCAGGGTTTTACTGATATTCCCGCGATGCTCGGATGGGCCGGTCGACCGGCATATACGTTAATCGCCGTATTGTTGCACTGCACAAGCGCCCCGACGATCGCCGCGCTCGAGGGGCCGCGCCCCGCGCCGGTCGGCTCGCTAAACAGGCTTCAGGGGGTGTCATGTCGTCACGCAATCCGCATTCCGGTCCCGCCTCACCGCTGCGCCGCAAAGTGCTGTATGGCCTCGCGGCCCTGCCCGCGGCGGGGCTGCTACCGCGGCGGGCCTTCGCCCAGGCGGCCGGGGCCAACACGACCGGCCTCGCGGTGACCGACACGGAGGTCACGGTCGGCATTCTCCACTCGGTCACCGGCACGATGGCGATCAGCGAGACCGGCTCGGTCGAGGCCGAGAAGCTCGCGATCGAGCAGATCAACGCCGGCGGCGGCGTGCTCGGCCGCAAGATCAAGTTCATCCAGGAGGACGGCGCCAGCGACTGGCCGACCTTCGCCGAGAAGGCCAAGAAGCTGCTGGTCAGCGACAAGGTCGCCTCGGTGTTCGGTTGCTGGACCTCGGCCTCGCGCAAGGCGGTGCTGCCGGTGTTCGAGCAGTACAAGGGCATTCTCTACTACCCGACGTTCTACGAGGGTCTGGAGGAATCGCACGACGTCTTCTACGAGGGCCAGGAAGCGACCCAGCAGATCATCGCCGGGCTGAACTGGATCACCGACACCAAGAAGGCCAAGACCTTCTATCTGCTCGGCTCCGACTACATCTGGCCGCGCACGTCGAACAAGATCGCCCGCAAGCACATCGAGAACCACCTCCATCTGGAGGTCGTCGGCGAGGAATATTTCCCGCTCGGCAACACCGAGTTCAACTCGGTCATCAACAAGATGAAGCTCAAGAAACCCGACGTGATCTACGCCATCATCGTCGGCGGCAGCAACGTCGCCTTCTACAAGCAGCTCAAGGCCGCCGGCATCGACATGGTCAACAAGCAGACCCTGCTGACCATTTCGGTGACCGAGGACGAGATCCGCGGCATTGGCGGCGAAAACATCGTCGGTGCCTATGCGGCGATGAAATACTTCCAGAGCATCGACACGCCGGACAACCACAAGTTCGTCGACGCCTTCAAAAAGATGTGGGGCGCCGAGAGCGTAATCGGCGACGTCACCCAGGCCGCCTACGAAGGGCCGTGGCTATGGAAGCTCGCGGTCGAGAAAGCCGGCAGTTTCGACACCGATAAGGTCATCGCGGCATCGCCCGGCATCGTGTTCAACGCGCCCGAAGGCCCGGTGAAGATCCACGAGAACCACCATCTGTGGAGCAACACGCGGATCGGCCGCGCGCGCTCGGACGGGCAGTACGACATCGTCTACGTGACGCCCGAGCCGATCGAACCCGATCCCTTCCCCAAGGGCTACCAATAAGGCACTGCGCGGCGGCGGGGGCGTCGTCGGGCGTCCCGCCGCCGGCTTTTCCGCGCACACGGAGCCGCACCATGCTGGGCTATTCCCTCGGCGACCTTGCCTCGATTTTCGCCATGCAGGCCTTCGATGGCCTGATCCTGTTCTCCGTGTTCGTCCTTATGGCGCTCGGTTTGGCGATCATTTTCGGCCAGATGGGCGTCATCAACATGGCGCATGGCGAGTTCATGATCCTCGGCGCCTACATGACCTATCTGTGCTCGACGCTGTTCAAGGCGTACCTGCCGAATTTCTATGGCATCTATTTCTTCGTCGCGATGGTGCTGGCGTTCGTCGCCGCGGGCGCACTCGGCATGCTTACCGAATGGGCCTTGATCCGGCATCTCTACAAACGACCGCTCGACACTCTGCTTGCGACTTGGGGCCTCAGCCTGTTCCTGCAGCAGGCCTACCGCTCGATTTTCGGCGCGCGCGAGGTCGGCGTCGACGTGCCGGGCTGGATGCTCGGCGCGATTCCCGCCAGCGACACCATCCAAATCCCGATCAACGGCCTGTTCGTGATGGGCTTGACGACCCTGATCACGATCGCCGTGTTCCTGCTGCTGTTCCGCTCGTCCTGGGGCAAGAAGGTGCGCGCGGTGATGCAAAACCGCGCCATGGCGGGCGCCGTCGGCATCGACACGGAGAAGGTCGACCGCTTCACCTTCGGCATCGGCTGCGGCATCGCCGGAATTGCCGGCAGCGCCTTCACGATGATCGGCTCGACCAGCCCGAGCGCGGGCCAGCTCTACATCGTCGACACCTTCCTGGTGGTGGTTTTCGGCGGCGCGCAGAGCCTGTTCGGCACCATCGCGTCGGCCTTCACGATCTCCCAGGCGCAGTCGACCATGGAGTTCTTCCTCAGCGGCTCGATGGCCAAGGTGCTCGCGCTGCTCGCCGTCGTCGGCATCCTGATGCTGCGCCCGCAAGGGCTGTTCGTCCTCAAGGTCCGCCGGTGAGGAGCAAACCATGACCACGCGCATCCTGTCGCTCGACCGCAAGGAGCTGATCGGCGTCGTGCTGCTGGCGGTGCTGATCATGGTCGTCTTCCCGCTCGCCTTCGACATCTTTCGGCTCAATCTGATCGGCAAGTACCTGACCTACGCCTTCGTCGCGCTCGGCTTGGTGCTGTGTTGGGGCAATGCCGGGATCCTGAGCCTCGGTCAGGGCGTGTTCTTCGGCCTCGGCGGCTACTGCATGGCGATGTTCCTCAAGCTCGAGGCCTCGAGTCCCGAGGCGACCAAGATCCAGTCGACCCCGGGCATTCCGGACTTCATGGACTGGAACCAGCTGACCGCGTTGCCGTGGTTCTGGGAGCCGTTCCACAGCCTCGTCTTCACCCTGCTCGCGATCGTGCTCGTGCCCAGCCTGTTCGCCTTCATTATCGGACTGGCGATGTTCAAGAGGCGGGTCGGCGGCGTCTATTTCGCCATCATCACCCAGGCGATCGCCGCCATCATGACGATCCTGATCATCGGCCAGCAGGGCTATACCGGCGGCATCAACGGCATAACCGACCTGCGCACCCTGCACGGCTGGGACATCCGCACCGACGGCGCGAAATACGTGCTCTATTTCGTCAATGCCGGGCTGCTGATCGGCTGCCTGCTGCTCGCCCAGTGGGTACGCAGCACCAAGCTCGGACGCATCCTGGTCGCCATGCGCGACCGCGAGGACCGTGTCCGCTTCTCGGGCTACGACGTCGCCGGGTTCAAGATCTTCGTGTTCTGTTTCGCCGCTGCGCTGGCGGCGGTCGGCGGCGCCATGTTCACCCTGCAGGTCGGGTTCATGTCGCCGTCCTTCGTCGGCATCGTGCCGTCCATCGACATGGTCATCTTCTGTGCGGTCGGCGGGCGGCTGTCGCTGCTCGGCGCAGTCTACGGCTCGCTGCTGGTCAATGCCGCCAAGACGAGCTTCTCCGAGAGCTTCCCCGAGCTCTGGCTGTTCGCCATGGGCGCGCTCTACATCGCCGTCGTGCTCGCCTTCCCGGATGGGCTCGCCGGGCTCTACGAGACCTACCTGGCGCCACGCCTGCCGCGGTTGTTCGGCCGGCGCGCACCGCGGCTCGATCCGCTGGCGGCCAAGTCCGGCGCCGCGGCCGAGTGAGGGAGCGCCGCGCATGCCCGAACAGAAAGAGTTCCTGTTGGCGGTCGAGGGTCTGACGGTGTCGTTCGACGGCTTCAAGGCGGTCGACGATCTGTCCTTCTATGTCGACGAGAACGAGATCCGCGTCATCATCGGCCCCAACGGCGCCGGCAAGACGACGGTGCTCGACCTGATCTGCGGCCGCACCAAGGCCAGCGCCGGCTCGATCAGCTTCCGCGGCCAAGATCTCACCGCCCTCAAGGAGCACGAGATCGTGCGCGCCGGGGTCGGCCGCAAGTTCCAGAACCCGTCGATCTACGAGGATCTCACGGTGTTCGAGAATCTGGAGATCTCGTTCCCGCGCGGCCGCTCGGTATTCGGCGCGCTCGCGTTCCGGCGCGACAAGGCCGTGACCGAGCGCATCAGCGATGTGGCCGAAACGATCTTCCTTACCGACCAGCTCGGCATGCGCGCGGAGTATCTCAGTCACGGCCAGAAGCAGTGGCTCGAGATCGGCATGCTGCTCATCCAGGATCCCGAGCTCCTGATGCTCGACGAGCCGGTCGCCGGCATGAGTGTCAGCGAGCGCAAGAAGACCGCCGAGTTGCTGCACCGCATCATCCGCGACCGCTCGGTGATCGTGATCGAGCACGACATGAAGTTCGTCGAGGACATCGCCCACCGTGTCACCGTGCTGCACCAGGGCAAGGTGATCTCCGAAGGCTCGATGGCTCGGGTCAAGGCCGATCCCAAGGTCGTCGAAGTCTATCTCGGACATTGAGAGGGACGACGCCATGCTGCGCGCGACCGACGTCAAAGTCTCCTACGGGCAGAGCGAGGTGCTGCACGGCCTCAACTTCGCCGTCGCACCGAGCGAGATCATCGCCATCATGGGCCGCAACGGCATGGGCAAGACGACGCTCATGAAATCGCTGATCGGCATCATGCCGCTGCGCCAGGGCGCCATCCATATCGGCGACACCGACGTCACCGCACTCAAGAGCTTCGAGCGGGTCGCTGCGGGGGTCGCCTACGTGCCCCAGGGCCGCATGATCTTCTCGGCCATGACGGTACAGGAAAACATCGAGACCGGGCTGTTCGCCTCGGGCGAGCGCAGCGTACCGGCTGACATCTACGAGCTGTTTCCCGTGCTGCTCGAGATGAAAGCGCGGCGCGGCGGCAATCTCTCGGGCGGCCAGCAGCAGCAGCTCGCGATCGCTCGCGCGCTGGCGACGCGGCCCAAGGTGCTGCTGCTCGACGAGCCGACCGAGGGCATCCAGCCCTCGATCATCCGCGACATGGCACGCACCTTGAAGCGCATCCGCGACGAGCGAGGCCTCAGCATCGTGGTGTCCGAGCAGGTGCTCAGCTTCGCGCTCGACATCGCAGACCGCGTGCTGGTGCTGGAGAACGGCGAGATCGTGCATGAGGACGCGCGCGCCGACATCGACGAGGAAAAGGTTGCCGCCTATCTGTCCGTGTAACTGCTGCCAGGCAACGCCGCACGCCAACCACCTTCGAGAAACGGAGAGAAAAAATGGCCGATACGCTGATCAAGATCGACCTCTCGCAGTCGCCTTACGAGAACGACATGATCCACAACCGGTGGCACCCGGACATTCCGATGGTCGCAACCGTGAAGCCCGGCGACGAATTCATCATCCAGACCTACGACTGGACCGGCGGCTTCATCAAGAACAACGACTCCGCGGACGACGTGCGCGACATCGATCTCAGCATCGTGCATTTTCTGAGCGGTCCGATCGGCGTCAAGGGCGCGGAGCCAGGCGATCTCCTGGTCGTCGACATTCTCGACATTGGCGCCCTGCCCGAGAGCCTGTGGGGTTTCAACGGCTTCTTCTCCAAGAAGAACGGCGGCGGGTTCCTGACCGACCATTTTCCGCTGGCGCAGAAATCGATCTGGGACATCTCCGGCATGTTCACCAAATCGAGGCACGTGCCCAACGTCAGCTTCGCGGGCCTGATCCACCCCGGCCTGATCGGATGCCTGCCCTCGAAGGCGCTGCTCGAGACCTGGAACGCGCGCGAGGTCGGGTTCATCGCGACCAATCCGACGCGCGTGCCGCCACTCGCCAACCCACCCTTCGGCCCGACCGCGCACATGGGCCGCATGACCGGTGGTGCGCGCGAGGACGCCGCAGCGACCGGCGCGCGCACCGTGCCGCCCCGCGAGCACGGGGGCAATTGCGACATCAAGGATCTGTCGCGCGGCGCGCGCGTCTACTTTCCGGTCTACGTCAAGGAGGCCGGCCTTTCGATGGGAGACCTGCACTTCAGCCAAGGCGACGGCGAGATCACCTTCTGCGGCGCCATCGAGATGGCCGGCTGGCTGCATCTGCGCGTCAATCTGATCAAGGACGGCATGGCGAAGTACGCCATCAAGAACCCGATCTTCAAGCCGAGCCCGATCACGCCGACCTACAACGACTACCTGATCTTCGAGGGCATCTCGGTCGACGAGAAGGGTGCTCAACATTATCTCGACGTTCACATCGCTTACCGGCAAGCGTGCCTCAACGCGATCGCCTACATGACCAAGTTCGGCTACTCGCCGGCGCAGGCCTACGCGATCCTCGGCACAGCGCCGGTGCAGGGCCACATCAGCGGCGTGGTCGACATTCCCAACGCCTGCGCGACGTTGTGGCTCCCCACCGAAATCTTCGACTTCGACATCCGGCCAGGCGCCGACGGACCCACCAAGTTCGTGAAGGCCGGCGTCGACGTGTGCCTGTCGCCAGATCGCTGAGAGCCGCGCTATGCCGCTCTACGACTACGACTGCGCACGCTGCGGGCCGTTCACCGTGCTGCGCCCGATGGCGGAATGCGAAGCGCCGCACGACTGCCCGGACTGCGGCGCCAGCGCACCGCGCGTGATCCTGACTGCGCCG
>Ga0335073_10017135_pt1 | contig 10139 bp, 9 predicted proteins | sample Lox_Sample_22_FD_207093 | JGI IMG/M metagenome (GOLD analysis project Ga0335073, IMG submission 207093) | Soil microbial communities from Loxahatchee National Wildlife Refuge, Florida, United States - Lox_Sample_2.2 | ecosystem: Environmental > Terrestrial > Soil > Wetlands | place: USA: Florida... | reverse complement strand
GCGCCGGATCCTCGAGGAACGGCTGGATCGAGTCCCAACCGAGCCACGGCGTCACGGTCACCGCGTCGAACTTGAACTCGCGGAAGGCCCCATCACGGAACGCGCTCATCACGTTCGGGATGTCGTTCGCCTTCAGGTCGAGGATGCGGATCCGGTTCGCGCCGATCTTGCGGGCGACGCGGGCAAGGGACTGGAACCCTCGCGGGCCGTAGCGCAGGAAGAAGCCGAGCTGCATCTTGTAGGCCGCCGCGTGAGGGTAGGTGGCCGTGACGATCCCGTCGAGGAACCGGTCGAGCTGGCGGCCCGCCGGCAGGGCGCGGATCGGCTTCGGCATCTGCGCCGGATCGGGATCGAGGCCGACGCAGACGAGGGAATCGCGCGCCTTCAGCACGCGATCCATCCGCTGCAGGAATTTCTCGGGCACCGAGGTTGGGTCAACGGCCGAGGGCAAATAGGTTCCTCCCGCGCTCGGTCCACCGTCCGGCGTCGGGACCGCCCTTTTATCGAGAGCCGCGGTTCCCGCGGCCCGGCCGCGACATGCCGACCGATCCCCCGTCCTCTCCGCCCGAGGTCCGACTGAGGGACCTCTCCGCCGGGACGAGCCCGGTCGAGGTGGTCGGACGCGTGGTGACGGTCGAGCGCCGAGAGGTCACGCGACGATCGGACGGCTCGCGGCGGCCGCTCCTCTCGGGACTGCTCAGCGACGGCACGGGGACCGTCCGGTTCACCTGGTGGGATCCCCCGCGCGAGGGGATCGATCGGGGGACCGTCGTGCGGGCCGTCGGCGCCGAGGTCCGCGAGTTCCGCGGCCGGTCCGAGCTCACGTTCTCCTGGAAGACCCGGGTCGGTCCCGCGTCCGAGGCCGAGCTCCCCCGGGTCCCCCCCGAGGAGGTACCGGCCCGGACGGTCCGGGAGCTCGCCGCGCCCGACGAAGGGTTCCGACTGGACGCACGCGTGGTGCGGGTCGCGGAGCGGTCGGTCACGGTGGGCGAGGAGCGGCGGGCGGTGCACGAGGGCCTTCTCGCCGACGCGACCGGCGCGATCGAGTTCTCCTCCTGGAGCGACTTCCAGCTCAAGCCCGGCGAAGCGGTGCGCCTCATCGGGGGCTACGTTCGGTCGTTCCGCGGCCGACCGCAGCTCGTGCTCGACGAGCGGGTGACGGTCACCCGGATCTCCGGGGAGGGGCTCCCCGAACCGGCCGCCCTCCTGCGGGCCGCCCCCCGGCCCATCGCCAAGGTGGAGGACGAAGGGGGAGGCGCGGCGATCTCGGTCGAGGGGATCGTGGTCGGCCTCATGCCTCCGAGCGGGCTGGTCTACCGGTGCCCGACCTGCCACCGGACCGTGACCGCCGGGATCTGCAAGCTGCACGGATCGGTCGAGGGCCAACCCGACCTGCGGGCCCGGATCGTGCTCGATGATGGGACCGGCGCGGTCACGGTCAACGCCGGGCGGGGCGACACCGAGCGGCTCTGGGGGCTCACGCTCGCGGACGTCCGGGCGCGGCTCCGCGAGCAGCCGGACCCGAGCGTCCTCGAGGAGGCGCTCGCGGAGGCGCTCCTGGGCCGCCGACTGAGGGTGCGCGGGGCCGGCACGAAGGACGAGTTCGGGGTCACGATCCAGCCGGACGAGATCGAGACCGTCGAGATCGACCTGGACGCGCTCGCGGCCGAGCTCGGGGCGCGGCTGGGGACCGGCGGCCGATGAGCCGCCGCGAGCCGGCGTGGCGCGTCACGGCCCGCGAGCTCGAGAGCTCGCTCGAGGAAGAGCGCGGCACCGGGGACCGGGCCGCGAGCTACCTCCTCTCCCCGTTCGGGGCGCGGATGAACCGCGTCGCGATGGCCGGGACGATCTCGCCGGCGGAGCCCGTAGGGCGGGACGATCCGCCGACGTTCTGGAGGGCCCGTCTCTCCGACCCGACCGGGGCGATCGCGGTGACGGCCGGCTCGTTCCAGCCGCGCGCGATGGCCCAGCTTCGGGCCGCGGGCGAACCCCGTCCGGCGATCGTGATCGGCAAGGTGCACCTGTTCCGGGGCCGGGACGGGGTCGCGTACATCTCGGTACGGGCCGAGTCGGTGACCGCGGTCCCCGAAGCCCAGGAGCGCGCGCTCCTCGGGGAGATCCTGCGCCAGACGCTCGACCGGCTCGATCTCGTGGAGCGCCTCGCGGGCGAACCCGCGACGTCCGACGCCGATCTCGTGGCCCTGGCCACCCCGCGGACGTGGATCTCCGCGGCACGCGAGGCGCTCCGCCGCTACCCGAACGTCGACCGGGCCGCGTTCCGACGAGAGCTCCTCCCTGCCGCCCGGCGCGTCGCGGGGGACAGCGGGCCGGTCCGCGCCCCGGGCGGCCCGCCGCCGGGCGCGGTCATCACGCGCGCGGCCCCGCCGCGGGCTCCCCCGCCGCCCCCGACCGCCGCGGAGCGGGAGGAGGAGGCCGCATTCCTCACGCTCCTCGACGAGATCGCGGAGGTCTCGGTGGACGGCTACGCGGACCTGAAGGAGGTGCTGAGCCGCCTCGCGTCGCAGGGCGTGGTCGCCGACCGGGCGGAGGGCGTCCTCAACCGGCTCGAGGAGGAGGGGGCCGTGGAGGAGCCGATCGTGGGCAAGCTTCGGCGCGCGTAGCGCGCCGCGACCGACGTCGCGCCGGCCAGCCTATATATAGCCCCCAAGCTCGGAGCCCCGGGGGAATGAGGAACACCTGTCTCTCCGATTTCGTGACGAGACCAGCGACGAGCTGACCCCCATCTCACTCCGGTAGGACCATGGCCGAACCGAAGCCGCCCCGCATGCTCGCGCTCGTGCTCGCGATCCTCGTGATCGTGGCCGGCGCCGTCGGCGCCGGGGTGCTGTACTACGAGAACCACAAGTACCAGACCTCCGCCCCCCTCACGGTCCAGATCGGCGACAATGTCACCGTGAACTACATCGGGATCTTCGGGTCGAGCCCACAGGTCGGCCGGGTGTTCGACACCTCCTACTACTCGGTCGCCACGAACAACCTCACCTGGCCGAAGGCGATCGGCTACACCGGGCGCGGCCCGTCGCCCTCGAACTACACCCCGCTCCCCGTCGCCGTCGGACCGAACGTTCCGTCGGGCGGCTACACGTTCAAGAACTGGACGTTCGGCAGCGTCGTGACCGGTTTCTGGAAGGGCCTGATCGGCCTCCCCGGCAACCAGACGCGCTACATCACCGTCCCCCCGAGCCAGGGGTACGGTCTCGCGAACCAGTCGTGCTTCGTCTCACAGCCGCTCAGCTACTCGCTGCCCGTGACGGCCGCGCTGTCCGTGTCGGCGTTCAGCGCGCTCTTCCCCGGGGTCTCGCACCTCGCGGGAACCGAGTTCACGGACCCGACGTACCGGTGGACCGACTACATCGTGAGCGTCAACGCGACCTCGATCGTGTATTCCAACCTCGCGACGCTCGGATGGTCGGCGTCCCCCCAGGGGTGGCCGGTCGTGGTGACCAACCTCACGACCACGACGATCACCCTCACGAACCAGCTCTCCGCGACGAACGCGGGCCTCGTCGGGGGATCCATCTCGGGGAGCGGGGTCTGCGGATCGACCTCGTTCATCGTTAGCCAGGTCAACCTCGCGACCGGGACCTACGTCGAGGACTTCAACGAGGACGTGGTCGGGCAGACCCTGATCTTCGCGGTCGTGGTCGAGCAGATCTTCCCGCCGTCGTGATCGCCCGCGCCGGCCCGCGGGGTCAGGATTAAGAGGGACGGACCGGCGTACCTCCGGGGGATGGCCCCGGACGACCCGGCCCAGTTCAAGGAGCGGATCGCGGCGACCCTCGACGCCCATCCGGACGAGCCGTGGTGCACGCACCGGATCTTCGAGACCCTGGCGCCGCCGGCGGGGCCGTTCGACCGCGACCGGGGCATCGACTCGGCGCGGCGGGCGGCCGACGAGCTCGCGGCCGAGGGTCGGGTGCTTCGGGAGTACGTCTCGGCCGTCGCGATCGGCGTGCACTGCGACGACTCGCTCTACTGGTCGCTGCGCTCGGGCCGACGGCAGCTCGCGGAGTTCGGGCCGGAGTACGAGTCCCCAACGATCCTGCGCCGTCTCGGGGCGCACTTCGAGTGCCACGGGCTCTGAGGCGGTCTCAGCCCCCGAGGCTGATCTTGCCGCGCTTCAGGAGCTCCTGCAGATTGGCCTCGGCCGCGGACTCGACCACTTGGGACGGCGTCCCCCGGCCCGGGGCGTAGGCGCGGACGGTCCGGCGGGCCTCGTCGCGCTTCGCGCGCATCTCCCCGAGCAGGCGGCGACCGTCGCGCTCGAGTCCGTCCATCTCGCGCGAAACGGCGTCGATCTGGGCCATCACCGCGGCGCGCTCTTTCCCCTTCGCGCGGAGGTCGGCGACGGCCGAGCCCGCGTCCACGAGCTTCGCGCGCACCTCCGCCATCTTCGCGTCGCGCTGGGCCCGGGCGTCGAGCCCCTCGCGGGAGATCCGGGCGACCGCGTCCCGGGCCGCCGAGACCCGAGCCTCGGCCTCCTTGCGGAGGCGCTCGTGCTCGGCGACGACCTGGGTCCGCGCCTCGGCCGCCACGAGATCCTTGTGGCGCTGCCGGAGCTGGGCGATGAGGGCGTTCTCCTCGTCGATCGGGAGCGCATGGGTCTGCTGGTGCAGCTCGAGGCGGGCGATCTCCTTTCGGATCTGCTCGGGGTGCTCCCGTTCCCCGGGGGCGAAGGTCAGCCGGAGCTCGCGCAGAGCGATGACGGCCGCCTCCACCTCGCCCCGGGCCTGGTCTCGGGCGGCGCGCAGCTCCGCGATCCGCTTGCCCAGGTCTCCGTGCTCGCGGTAGAGGCGCTCGACCTCGGCGGCGGGGGCCTGGCGCCGGTCGTAGAGCGCTTTCTGCTCGGCCGATAACCGTCGCATCTCGGCGATCAGTGTGTGCCGCTTCTCCCCGAGGCTCCTGAGGCGCGCGTCGATGGAGCGGAGGGTCGAACGCGCATCACGCTCGGACCGCTCGTCGTCCTCCGAGAGCACCGGACGCGGGGGCACGACCGCCGACGTACCGTGAGGCCAGAAAAGGACTTCCCCGAAGCCCGGAACCGGCCGGAAGCCGGACCCGCTGGCCCATCGGTCAGCGGCGGCGGGGCCGCCGCGCCCGGGGTCGGGCGCGGCGGACGATCGGGCGGGCGAACCGCTGCGCCGCGAACAGGGCTGCGGGGACCGCCGCATCGATATTGACGACCGCGATCGGCGCGCACGACTGGAGCATCGCGTTGAGCGCGGACTCGCCCGCGCCGGCCCGCCCGTAGCCGACCGAGGTCGGAACGCCGACGACCGGCGCCCGAACGAGGCCCGCGAGGACGGTCGGAAGGGCGCCCTCCCGACCCGCGAAGGCGAGGTAGATCTCGGGGCGGGACCGCTCGAGGCGGGGGACCGCACGGAGGAGCCGGTGGAGCCCCGCGACCCCGATGTCGTACGCGGTCACGGTCACGAGGCCGAGCTCCTCGAGCACCGCCCGGGCCTCCTCGGCGACCGGCACGTCGCTCGTGCCGGCGCTGACGATCGCGATCGTCCCCCGTCGATAGCGGACGCCGAGGGGCCCTTCGAGTCGCGCGAGCCGCCCGTCGGCGAGCCACCGTATCGGGACGCCCCGCCGACGCTCGGCCTCGAGCGCCGTCCGTTGGACCTCCGTCGGGCGCGAGATCAGGGCACCCAGCCTCTGCCGGTGGAGCGCGCGCACCACCGCGACCAGGTGGTCGACGGTCTTCCCCTCGGCGAGGACCACCTCGGGGACGCCGACCCGGCGCGGCCGGTCGCGATCGACCCGGGCGATCCGTCCGATCGCGAGCTCGGGTCCCGATCGAGCCCGACGGGGGCCGCCCCGACGTGTCGTCACGGCGGGGACGACCCAAGCCGTGATATAGCGGATGCCGGTGGCACGCGCGTTTTTCGCCATGGTCGACTTCTCCTTGACCGCGGAGCAGGAGAGCCTGCGCGATGCGGCGCGAAAGTTCGCCCGCACCGAGATGGCTCCGCACGCGGCGGAGTGCGACCGGACCGGCCGGTTCCCCGAGGAGATCTACCGCAAGGCGTTCGAGCTTGGGCTGATGAACCTCAACGTCCCGGCGGAGCACGGCGGGAGCGGGCTCGGGCCGGTCGAGCAGTGCCTCATCGTCGAGGAGCTCGCCTACGGCTGCGGAGGGATGACGACCTCGATCATCGCGAACTGCCTCGCGCTCGAGCCGATCATCCTGGGCGGGACCGACGAGCAGCGGACGCGATTCCTCGATCCGTTCTGCGCCCAGTACCAGCTCGCCTCGTTCTGTCTCACCGAGCCGTCCGGCGGCAGCGACGCCGGCGGCCTCACCACGCGGGCCCGGAAGGACGGGAGCGACTACGTCCTCGACGGGGAGAAGTGCTTCATCACGAACGCCCCGCACGCCTCGCTCTACACGGTGTTCGCGACCGTCGATCCGGCGCTCCACCACCGCGGCATCACCGCGTTCGTCGTCCCGCGCGCGACGCCCGGCGTCGCCCCGGGGAAGGACGAGGACAAGATGGGGCACCGCGCCTCCTCGACGAGCACGGTCCGATTCGACGGCGCCCGCGTGCCCGCCGCCAACCGCCTCGGCGACGAGGGCGAGGGGTTCGCCCTCGCGATGCGCACCCTGGACCAGACCCGGACCCCGATCGGCGCGCTCGCGACCGGCATCGCCCAGGCGGCGCTCGACCACGCCGCGAAGTACGCCCTCGAGCGACGCACGTTCGGCAAGCCGATCGGCGAGCACCAGGCGATCCAGATCAAGCTCGCCAACATGGCCCAGTCCGTCCGGGCCGCGCGCCTGCTGACCTGGTACTCCGCCTGGACGATCGAGCGCGGGGGGAAGGGAACGCTCGAGTCCTCGATCGCGAAGTGCTTCGCCTCCGACGCCGCCCTCCGGGTCGCCGACGACGCGATCCAGACGTTCGGCGGGTACGGGTACATGAAGGCGTACCCGGTCGAGAAGCTGCTGCGGGACGCGAAGCTCACTCAGATCTACGAGGGCGCGAACGAGATCCAGCGCACGGTGATCGCCCGCGAGCTCCTGCGCGGCTACGCGTGAGGACCCGTTCGTGGAGATCGTCGTCTGCGTCAAGCCGGTGCCGGAGGCGGACACGCGGCTGCGCGTCAGCGCCGACGGGCGGACGGTCGATCCCGAGAACGTGAAGTTCGTGCTCGCCGGCTACGACGAGTCGGCGGTCGAACAGGCGCTGCTCCTCAAGGAGGCGAACCCGGGATCCAAGGTCCGCGCGATCGCGTACGGACCCGCGCCCCGCACCGAGGAGGTCCTGCGCGCTGCGCTCGCGCTCGGGTGCGACGAGGCGATCTGGGTCGAGGCGAGCGGCGACGCGGCCTCCGATCCCGTCTCCGCGGCCCGCGCGCTCGGCCCGTCGGTAGGCGGGCTCCCGCACGACCTCGTGCTCTGCGGCAAGCAGGCCGGGGACGACGAGAGCGGACTCTTCGCCGGGGCGCTCGGGGAGCTGATCGGGGCGCCGAGCTTCGGGTACGTGACCGACCTCCGCTGGGACGCGGGCGCCGGCCGATTCCGGTTCCAGCGCGCGGCCGAGGCCGGCGCGGAGCGATGGGAGAGTCCGGCGCCCATCGTCGTCGGACTCCAGCAGGCGTGGAACGATCCGAGGACCGCCAAGCTCCCGGCGATCCTCAAGTCGCGCAAGGCGCCGATCGCCCGCGCGCCGGCGCCCCCGGCCCCCGGGGACGCTCCCGCGAGCCGGCCCGAGAAGTTCGAGCTGCCGCCGCCCCGCACGGGGGCGAAGATGATCGACTACGCGACGCCGGAAGAGGCCGCGCAGAAGCTTGTGAAGATCCTCCGGGAGGAGGCCAAGGTGTTCCCGTGAGCGCGACCGTCGTCGTGATCGCCGAGCTCGTCGACGGCCGCCTCTCGGGGGCCACGCGCGAGGCGATCGGGGTCGCTCGATCGATCCCGGACGCGACGATCGTCGGGTTCGCCGCGGGGAGCGCCGCCCCGTCCGCGGCCGCGGAGTTCGGCCGCTTCGGGATCGCGCGCGCGTTCGCGGCCCCCGACCCCCGGCTTGATACCGGCTACCCGGCCGCCGTCGCGCGCTCGGCGGCGAGCGCGGCCACCGGGGCCGGCGCGTCGGTCGTCGTGGTCGGGGGTACGACCTTCGGGCGCGACCTGGCGGGTCGGCTCGCCGTTGCGTGGAACGCCGCGGCCGCGACCGGCGTCACGGAGCTCGCGGCGGTCGAGGGCGGCCTGCGGGTCCGGCGCCCGGTCTTCGGGGGCCGCGCGACCGAGACCCGTCGGCTCGAGGGCGCCCGGGCCGTGGTGGCGCCCCGGCCGCATGCGTTCGCGGTCCCCCCCGAGTCGCCCGCGAACTGCTCGGTCGAGACGCTGCCTCCGGCGGACCTCGGTCCGCTGGCCGAGCCGAAGCGCACGGCGATGGAGTCGGCGGCCGCGGGCAGCGGGCCGGGCCTCACCGACGCCGCGATCGTGGTCGCCGGCGGCCGGGGCGTCCGGGGGCCGGAGAACTTCCATCTCATCGAGGAGCTCGCCGCGTCGCTCGGCGCGGCGGTCGGAGCCTCGCGGGCGGTGACCGACGCGGGCTGGCGCCCGACGTCGTTCCAGGTCGGGCAGACCGGACGGACGGTCTCTCCGCAGCTCTACATCGCGGTCGGGATCTCGGGCGCGATCCAGCACATCGTCGGCATGGTGAGCTCGCGCGTGATCGTCGCGATCAATTCGGACAATTCCGCGCCGATCTTCCGGGTCGCCGATTACGGGATCGCGGGGGACCTCTTCCAGATCGTCCCTGCCCTGACCGCCGAGATCCGCCGCGTCCGCGGCCTCGGGTGAGCCTACAGCTCGCGGATCGTCTCGATCCCGTCCCGCACGAGCGTCGGGTAGCTGAGCCCGGCGGCCCGGCGCGCCTCCCGAAGCAGGTCGCGGAGGTGGCGCTTCGGACCGCCGGTCTCGGTCATCATCGCGTGGAACAACTCGGTCGCGAATCGCGGGTAGGCCGTGTAGAAGCGGGGATTCCACTTCACGCGGTCGAGCCCCGCGAAGTCGCGGAAGTCCGGGAGGACGTGCGTCGACTCGAGGCGTCGGTCGTACTCGGCGAGCTGCGGCGCGCCGAACGCGCCGGCCTTCTTCGCGGAGAGCGCCGTCTCCGCGGCCTCGAGGCCGGTGCGAACCGCGTAGTTCATGCCCTGGGTCACGATCCCGTTCGAGAAGACGAACCCCGCCGCGTCCCCGGCGATCATCCACCCGTCGCCGTGGAACGCGGTGGGCCGGCTCGCCCAGCCCGAGCTGATCAGCTTCGCGCCGTACTCGACGAGCTCCGCGCCGCGGAGCCGGGCGGCGATCGTCGGGTGGAGCTTGAACCGCTCCATGAGGTCGTGGGAGTAGACGCCCTTCCCGAAGAGCGACTTCAGGTTCAGGATGAGGCCGACCGAGAGCGTGTCGCCGTTCGTGTACAGGAAGCCCCCGCCCATCACGCCCGGCGGGAAGATGCCGGCGATCCACTCCTCGGCGTGCCCCTCGCCGGGCCCGACCGAGAAGCGGTCCTCGATCGTCGCCGGGTCGAGCCGATACACTTCCTTCATGCCGAGCTCGGTCGCCTCGCCCGAGAGGCGCGGGTCGGGCCGGATCGGGGTCCCGAGGGAGAGCCGGGAGTTCGCTCCGTCCGCGACGATCGTCACCGGGGCGGTCATGGTCTCGCCGCCCTGCACGATCCCGTGCACCCGGTCGCCCTCCCAGTTCAGCCGTTCGACGGGCACGGACGGGACGACCGTCGCGCCGGCCGCCTCGGCCTGCTGGGCGAGCCAGGCGTCCGTGCGGGCCCGCAGGACCGTGTGCGCGACGTACGGCGGCTTTCGCCACTCGGCGTCCTCGAAGTCGAACGAGAGCGAGCGCTCGGGGGTCAGCACCCCGAACCGCTTCCGCACCAGATGGCGTTCGAGGGGCATCTCCTGCGACCAGTTCGGGAGGATCCGATCGAGGTCGTGCCCCCAGAGCACTCCGCCCGAGAGATTCTTCGTGCCGGGCTCGGCGCCCCGCTCGAGGAGGAGCACGTTCGCGCCGCCCTGCGCGAGCCGGATCGCGGCGGAGGCGCCGGCCATCCCGGCGCCGACGACGATCGCGTCGAAATCGTCCGCCA
>Ga0335073_10017134_pt1 | contig 10139 bp, 10 predicted proteins | sample Lox_Sample_22_FD_207093 | JGI IMG/M metagenome (GOLD analysis project Ga0335073, IMG submission 207093) | Soil microbial communities from Loxahatchee National Wildlife Refuge, Florida, United States - Lox_Sample_2.2 | ecosystem: Environmental > Terrestrial > Soil > Wetlands | place: USA... | reverse complement strand
CGGCGGCGTGTTCCAGAACGCGCTGCTGCTGCGCGCCGCGGCCGGCCGCCTGGAGGCGCGCGGGTTCCGCGTCCTGGTGCACTCCCGCGTCCCCTGCAACGACGGCGGCATCAGCCTGGGCCAGGCCGTGGTCGCCGCCGCCCGCGACCGCTCCTAGGGCTCAGCAGATCCGCGGCTCAGCAGATCCGGGGGAGGGGGTCCCCGACCAGCAGGTCCACGATCCGGGTGCCGCCGAACGCCGTCTTCAGCTGGACGATCCCCGGCTGCTCGGCCCGGACGCGGCCGATGACCGCGGCCTGCTCGCCGAGCGGGTGCGCGCGCAGCGCGGCCACCGCGCGGTCCGCCTCCTCGCCCGGCACCACCGCCACCAGGCGGCCCTCGCACGCCACGTACATCGGGTCGATGCCCAGCAGCTCGGAGGCGCCGCGGACCTCGGCGCGGACCGGGATCGCGTCCTCGCTCACCAGCACGCCGACGTCGGCCGCCTTGGCGATCTCGTTGAGGATCGTGGCCACCCCGCCGCGGGTCGCGTCGCGCATCGCCCGCACCCCGGGCACCGCGTCGAGCAGCCCGGCCACCAGCCCGTTCAGCGGGGCGGTGTCGGAGCAGATGTCCGCCTCGATGTCCAGCTCGCCGCGGGCCAGCATGATGGTGATGCCGTGGTCGCCGATCGGCCCGGACACGATGATGGCATCGCCGGGCCGCGCCCGGGCCACGCCGAGCGCGCCGTCCCGCTCGATCAGGCCCACGCCCGCGGTATTGATGTAGCAGCCGTCGGCCTTGCCCTTCTGCACCACCTTGGTGTCGCCGGTGACCACCTGCACCCCGGCCGCGGCCGCCGCGTCCCGCATGGCCTCCACCACCCGGGCCAGGTCGGCGACCGGGAAGCCTTCCTCCAGGATGAACCCGGCCGAGAGGTACAGCGGCCGGGCCCCGGCCACCGACAGGTCGTTGACCGTGCCGTTGACGGCCAGGTCGCCGATGTTCCCGCCGGGGAAGAACAGCGGGGACACCACGTAGGAGTCGGTGGTCAGCGCGATCCGGGCGCCGCCCACCGCCAGCTGGGCCGCGTCCTCCAGCGGCTCGAGCAGCGGGTTGCGGAACGCGTCGAGGAAGATCGCCTCGATCAGGGTGTGGGTCGCCTTGCCGCCGGACCCGTGCGACATGGTGACGCGCTCTTCCCGCACTCTGGGGCGGCGCCGCCTGGCCCGGTCGATCCGGTCCAGCACCTGCTGCTCCCGGTCGGCCAGCGGCAGCTGGGTCCGTCCCTCGGTCTCGAGCTGGTCGTGTTCGGCCAGCGCCTCGCCGATCCAGCCCGGCTGGTGGTCGTGGTCGACGGTCATGACCTGGCCACCTCCGCCTCGGCCACCCGGTTGCGGTTCATCCGGCCGAAGTTGTAGTACGCGGCGCAGGCGCCCTCGGGGGACACCATGCAGGTCCCGATCGGGGTCTCCGGCGTGCACGCGGTGCCGAACACCTTGCACTCCCACGGTTTCAGCACGCCCTTGAGCACCTCGCCGCACTGGCAGGCCTTGGGGTCGGCCACCCGGACCCCGGGCACCTGGAACAGCCGTTCCGCGTCCATCGCCGCGTACTTCTCCCGGACCTGCAGGGCCGAGTGCGAGATGAAGCCGAGCCCGCGCCACTCGAAGTAGGGCCGCAGCTCCATGGTCTCGCCGATGGCCCTGAGAGCCACCAGGTTGCCGTCCCACGGCACCACCCGCGCGTACTGGTTCTCCACCTCGGACCGGCCCTGCGACAGCTGCACCATCAGCATGTAGATGGACTGCAGGATGTCCAGCGGCTCGAACCCGGCCACCACCACGGGCTTGCCGTAGTCCCTGGCGATGAACTCGTACGGCCGGCAGCCGATCACCGTGGACACGTGGCCGGGGCCGATGAACCCGTCGAGCCGCAGGTCGGGGGAGTCCAGGATGGCCTTGATGGCCGGGATGATCGTGACGTGGTTGCAGAACACCGAGAAGTTGGGCAGACCCTCGGCCGCGGCCCGCAGCATGGTCATCGCGGTGGACGGCGCGGTGGTCTCGAACCCGATGGCCATGAACACGACCTGCTTGTCCGGGTTCTGCCTGGCGATCTTCAGCGAGTCCAGCGGCGAGTACACCATGCGGATGTTGGTGCCCTCGGCGTTGGCGTCGAAGAACGACCCCCCGCTGCCCGGCACCCGCATCATGTCCCCGAACGAGGTCATGATCACGTCCGGCTGCGAGGCCAGGTGGATGGCGTCGTCGACCCGGCCCATCGGGATCACGCAGACCGGGCACCCGGGGCCGTGCACCAGGGTGATCGACTCGGGCAGGTAGTCCTCGAGGCCGTGCTTGTAGATGGTGTGGGTGTGCCCGCCGCACACCTCCATCAGCTTGTACTGGCGGCCGGGCTCGCACAGCGCGGCGATCTTCGCGGCCAGCGCGTGGGCCTTCTCGGCATCACGGAACTCGTCGACGAACCGCATCGTTCCCACGCTCCTTCTACTCGATTCCTACTCGATCAGGGATTCCTTCAGCGCCGCGATCTCATCGTCGTAGGCCTGCCCGATGCCCTCGAGGAACTGCATGGCGGCGGCCGCCTCGTGCTCGTCGATCTTGGACAGCGCGAAGCCGACGTGGATCAGCACCCACTCGCCGGGCACCGGCGGGTCGTCGGCCAGCAGGCCGATGTTGATCAGCCGCCGGACCCCGCTGACGTCCACCTTGGCCAGGTCGGGCTGGTCGGGGTGAAGCTCGATGACCTCACCGGGTATGCCGAGGCACATGTGCCATCTCCTCCACCGTCAGTTCCCATAGCACCTGGTAGATCGTGGTCTGCGCCTCCTGGATCCGGTGCACGGACGCGGAAGGCACCACGAACAGGTAGTCGATGCTGTCCAGCTCGGCCATCTTCCCGCCGTCGTAGCCGGCCAGCCCGATGGTGAGCATGCCCCGCCGGCTCGCCTCGTCGAAGGCCCGCAGCAGGTTGCCGGAGTTGCCGCTGGTGGACAGCCCCACCGCGATGTCGTTCCGGCCGCCGAACGCGGCCAGCTGCCGGGCGAAGACCACCTCCACGCCCACGTCGTTGCACAGCGCGGTGACCACCGAGGTGTCGTTGGCCAGCCCGAACGCCGGCAGCGGGGGAGCCGGGCCAGCCGGGCCACCCGGGTTGAGGAACAGCGTGGCCAGCTGCTGGGCGTCGGTGGCGCTGCCGCCGTTGCCGAAGGCGAACAGCCGCCCGCCCGCGCCGAACCGGGCCGCCGCTTCCCGCGCGCACGCCTCGATCCGGTCCCCGTCCCGCGCCGCGACCTCGCGGCGTAGCTCCAGTATCTCCGCGGCCTTGGCCACGGTCGACGCCCGCACCTGCGCCAGCACGGCGGACAGGTCGGAGGTGTCGGAGTACAGGAACGGGTACAGCGATTCCAGGTCGCTCATGGCCCGGTCCCCGCTGGGCCTGTCTCGACTGGGCCTGTCTCGGCTGGACCTGTCTCGGCTGGACCTGTCCCGGCTGGGCCTGTCCCGACCACGGCGATGGCCTCCCTGGCGTGCACCAGGATCGTATCGCCCACGCCGGCGCTGACCAGGGCCACGCTCACGGTCTCCTGGCCCGCCCCGGTTTCGACCACGGCCATCTGGTCCTCGAGCAGCCGCAGCACCCGGACCGCCACGGCCGTGTCCGAGCAGGTGATGCACACGTCGCCGTAGCACTCCGGCATGTCGTCGCTCATCATGTGACCACCCCCGGTGCCAGTACTCCCGGCTGCTCGAAGAACACGTGCACCAGTTCCCACAGCACGTGGTAAAAGGTCACGTGCATGTCCTTGACCACCCGGGGGTCGTCGGACGCCGCGACCAGCACGTGGTCCACCGCCTTGCTGGCCGCGATCTGGCCGCGGTCCCCGCCGGCCAGCGCGATGGTCAGCAGGCCCAGTTCCCTGGCCGCCTCGAGACCGGCCAGCACGCTGGGGCTGTGGCCGTCGGCGGAGATCCCCAGGGCGATGTCGGCCGGGTCGGCCAGGCAGCGGATCTGGTGGGCGAAGATCGCGGCCACGCCGTCCCGCTCGGCGATCCCGGTGACGGTGGCCACGTCGGTGGTGAGCGAGATGGCGGGCAGCGCGCGCTTGCCCACGATGACCGGGTGGACGAACTCCACCGCGACGTGCTGCGCGTCCGGGCTGGCCCCGCCGGCGCCGAACACCACCAGCTTGCCGCCCCGGTGGAACCGCACGGCCATGGCGTGGCAGGCCGCGGCCACCGCGTCCGCCTGGGCGGCCAGGTCCTCGGTGGGCGCGCTGCGCAGCTCAAACAGGTGCCGGGTCCGCTCGCCGGCTGTCATGGAGCCACCGTAGGACACTTGTGTACGGGCGTCCAGTAGCGGACGCGACACATCTGGTCAGGAGCACTCACTTCTTCCGGCCGATGCCGCCGAACGTGTTCACGTCGGCGTACGGCTCGGCCGGCTCGGCCGGGTCGGGACGCCACTGCTGGATCGGGATGATGCCGGGTTCGACCACGTCCAGGCCGTCGAAGTAGCGGGTGATCTCGTCCGGGGTGCGCAGGTGGTACGGGATCGCGCCGCTGGAGTTGTAGTCCTCCAGGGCGTCGGCGTTGGCCTGGCTGACCGTGGTGCCGTCCTGGAGCATCAGGTAGCTGCCGGACGGCAGCCGGGCCAGCAGCCGGCCCACGATGGCGTGCGGTCCCTCGCCGTCGGCGATGTGCCCCATGATCCCGCTGAGGATGAGCGCGACGGGCACCGAGAAGTCCAGCGTGCGCGCCGCGGCGTCCAGGATCTTGCCCGGTTCGCGCAGGTCCGCGTCGACGTAGTCGGTGACCCCTTCCGGCGTGCTGGTCAGCAGGGCCCGGGCGTGCGCCAGCACCAGCGGGTCGTTGTCGACGTAGACGATCCGGCACGCGGGATTGAGCCGCTGGGCGATCTCGTGGGTGTTGTCGGCTGTGGGCAGCCCGGTGCCGACATCCAGGAACTGCCGCACTCCGGCCTCGATGACCAGGTACCTGATGGCCCGGGACAGGAACTGCCGGTTGGCCCGCGCCTCGGCGGCCATGCCCGGGTAGGCCTTGAGGAAGGCGTCGCCGGCCGCCCGGTCGACCGGGTAATTGTCCTTGCCGCCCAGCCAGTAATTCCAGATCCGGGCCGAATGCGGGACCGTGGTGTCGATCCCCTCCATCAGGTCCTTCTCGGCCTCATTCCACGAGTAGCCCGACTGATCGCCGGTCACGGCACCTCCAGCTGATAATGACCGCGCCGCGCGCGATCATGACGTCATATTTCTTTGATGATCCGGGACAGCAGCGCCGGGGTGACGGCCGGCGGCTCGGCCCGCGTGCACAGCCGGTCCATGACCTGGCCGTAATGCTGGACATCGGCGGGCTTATCCAGATAGAGCGCGCCGGCGAACTGGTCGAGATAAACGATGTCGGCGATCCGGGGCTCGGCGAAACGCAGCAGGGTAATGGCGCCGCCCGCGGCCACCCCGGTGGTGAACGGCATCACCTGGATCTTCATGTGCGGCAGCCGGGTGATGTCGGCCAGTTTCTGGAGTTGCCGGCGCAGCGCCGCCGCGTTTCCCGGCTGGCGCCGCAGCGCGGCCTCGTCGATGACCGCCCACAGGCGGCAGGGCCCGGGCCCGCGCAGGATCTGCTGGCGGTTGGCCAGCAGCCCGAGCCGACGCTCGACCTCGGCGGGCGGGGCGCCGGGGCGGTGCAGCCTGATCAGGGCGCGCGCGTAGTCCGCGGTCTGCAGCAGGGCCGGGACGAACTGGTTGTCGTAGCAGCGGATCACCCGGGCGCACTGCTCGAGTTCCAGCCGGGTCCCGGCCGGGCCGGGCAGCACATCGGCGTATTCGGCCAGCCAGCCGGGCACATTGGCCTTTTCGACCAGCATCATCAGGCCGCGGCGCTCGGTTTCGTCGTGCACCCCGTAAAGGGTGAGCAGATCGGATACGTCCCGCCGTTTGAAGCCGCTCCGGCCCGTCTCCATTCGGTTGATCTTGGAATGCGATCCGCGGATCGCCCAGCCCGCGTCCGCGGGCGTTATTCCCTTTGCTTCCCGTAGCTGGCGCAGCCGACCCCCCAGCACCATCCGCACCACGGTCGGCCCGGCCTGCATAGCGCTCATTTCTTCGCCCAGCCCATGCGCCGGGCGGCCGGCACCCATACCCCTCCTCAGTAGCTCCCGATGGGACCGGCCCCATCGGACCAGCCCCAGCCCCAGCCCAGTGAGCCCCAGCCCAGTGAGCCCCAGCCCAGTTAAGCACTGTGCGTTCAGCGTAACGCGGATGTCGCATTCCGTCAGGCCTAGCCGGCAGAAAAGTAAACGCGCGTCAAATCGCCGCAGGGAAATGTATTTTCCGCAGCCGAATTCTTAATGATCTTCCCGTCCCGCGGCCAGGCACGCTCTTCATCACAACAGCACCAGCAGCACCCACAGCCACGTAAGTCGTGCCATCACGCCCGGCTGAACGGGGGATTCATGAAAACTACGTATTCCTGTTCGAGTTGGAGTTATCCACTCAGGTGCGGCGGGGCCGCCGTGGTTACATGTGATGACCGGTGGGTTCGAAGGACGCGGGGCGCTGGCGCCCAGGTAAGGAGACGATCGGCTCGTGCCCGAGGACGACCAGCGGGCCGGAGCGCGCGCGACCGAGCGGCTGACCTACTTCTCCGACGCGGTGGTGGCCATCGCGATCACCCTGCTCGCCATCGAGCTGCCGGTGCCGGAAGGGGACACGGTCCGCGCGTTCTGGTCGTCGGTGCGGGACAACGGCGGCCACTACGTGGCCTTCCTGATCAGCTTCACCGTGATCGCCGCGGCGTGGAACAACCATCACGACCTGTTCGGGTACGCCGAGCGGGTCGACGCGCGGTTGCGGACGATCAACATGTGCTGGCTGCGGACGATCGTGCTCAACCCGTTCGCGACCAGGATGCTCACCGTGAGCGGGCACCAGACCATCGGCGCCCATGCCCTGCGGTTCGGCTTCTACGCCCTGCTCCAGCTGCTGGAATCCGCCGCGCTGTTCGCGATGCTGCAGCACATGATCGCGCACGAGCAGCTGGCCGGCGCGCCGCGGCGGCTGCTGCACGACACGGCCTGGCAATGCTACGTGCTGATGCTCGGCTTCGGGCTGTCGATCCCCGTCTTCTTCGTGACCACCTACGCGTGGGTGCTGTGGTTCCTCATCCCGCTGTTCGTGGTCCAGCTCCGGCGCCTCCGGCGCCGGAGCTACCCTGACCCCGACGCCAGCTGACCCAGCCAGGGCGGCTACTGGATCACCCGGGTGGACCGCCCACCTGCCGTCCTGGCCGGGGTAATCCTGCCACTCTATGCTTGACCCGTGACGGACGCGGCCAGCCACCGGGCGCCGCCGTCCGATCGTGTCACGGTCGAGCGGACCGCGAACGACCTGGTCCTCGGCGTGGTCCGGCGGCACGTGCCCGCCGGGACGAGCGTAGTCATCGAGGGCCCGCCGGGTATCGGCAAGAGCTTCCTGGCCCGCAAGATCACCGATTCCGTCCCGCCCGGCGAGGCGAAGATCCTCCGCGTGGCGGGCGAGCCGGGGCGGCGCCACGACCCGTTCGCCGTCGCCGGCCCCCTCCTCGAGGGTGCGCCCGGCGGTCAGGATCCGGCTGACGCGGCGTTCGACCGGGTCGACGAGCTGTGCGCCGACGGCCCGGTCGTGCTGTGCGCCGAAGACGCGCACTACCTCGACGGGGCCACGCTCACGCTGCTGCGCCGGCTGGTGTGGGCCAGCCGGAGCCTGCCGCTTGCCGTGCTGGTCACGACCCGGCCTGTGCCCTCTCGCGAACCGCTGACCAGGCTCATCGAGCAGGCGCAGGCGCGGCTGTGGCTGCCGCCGATGGGCCAGATGATGGTCGAGCGGCTGGTGTACGACCAGACGGGCCGGTGGCCGGGCCCGCTGCTGCGCCGCGTCCTGGGACTGGCCGCCGGTCACCCGCTGTTCGTGGCCGAACTGCTCCGGGCGTACCGGGACGCGGGCGCCCTGGCCGACGCCGGCCCGGACTCCGTCGAGGCCAGGTTCGAACTCGACCTGCGGGCCACCGGCCTGGACGAGGTGATCCGCGCCAACCTGGGGCAGCTGGACCAGCCCGTCCGCGACGTGCTCGGCGCCATGGCGGTGTGGGGGACCGACATCGGCACCGGCGAGCTGGCCAGCCTGCTGCCCGGCCCGGACGGCACGCACCCGGACGGCACGCACCCGGCTGGCACGCTGGAGGAACTGATCGGGCGGGCCATCTCGTCCGGCTTGGTCCGCCGCGATCCGGCCGGCACGGTCGGCTTCAGCCACGACTTGTTCCGCGAGGTGACCTACGGCGCGCTGCCCGAACCCAGCCGCCGGGCCATGCACCGGCGCGTCGCGCAGCTGCTCGCGGCCGCAGGCTATCGGCCGGCCCTGGTCGCGGACCACCTGCTGCGCGCGGCCGGCGCCGACGGCGATCCGGCGCTGGTGACCGCGCTGCACGAAGCAGTCGCGGCCACTCGCGGGTACGCGCCCGAGGTCACCGCCGACCTGCTCGATGACGTGGCCGCCATCAGGCCGGACGTGCCCGAGCCGCTGCTGCTCGACCACGCCGACGCCCTGTTCCACCGGGGCCGGGGCGAAGCCGCGGAAACGCTGATCCGCGAGCGCATCACCGCGGTGGCCGATCCCGCGGTGGCCGCGCAGCTGCAGGTGATCCTGATCCGCTCGCTGATGAACCGGGCGGACGTCACCGCGGCCCTGGACGTGATCGGCCGGACCGCCGCCATTCCCGGCCTGCCCGGCGCCACCGTCCGTCAGCTGGAGGGCAGCCGGGCCTGGCTGCTGGCCCTGGCCGGCCAGCCCCCGCCCGCCGCCGAACTGGACGCGATGCTAGCCCGGTTCACCGCGGCGGGCGATCAGGACGCCCGGGCCAACCTGCTGGCCACCGTCGCCGCTGCCGCCTTCCTGGACGGTCATCCGGAGCAGGCGCGGGGATTCCTCCGGGCCAGGGAGGAACTCGCCGCCGATCCGGCCAGCCTGCGGTCCCGGTCGTCGGTGCTGGCCCTGCCCGCCATGGTCGAGCTGGCCGCATCCGGGCCGCGGGCCGCCCAGGCCGCCGTCGACCGGGCCCGGCGGCTGAGCGCGGAACGGCGCGCCGAGTGGGTCGATCCGTTCCTCGGCTTCGTGGCCGGCGGGATCGCCTTCGCGGCCGGGGACTGGGACAGCGCGGTCGCCGAGCTCGACGCGGCGCTGGAACTGGCGGAGGAGACCGGCACCGGCTGGATCTCGGTTCCGGTCGGCATCAGGTCCTACGTCGACGCGCACCGCGGCAGCACCGGCCCGGCGCGGGCCCGGCTCGAGTCCTTCCGGCACCGCGGCCTGCCGCTGCAGTTCGGGCACGACCGTCCCGGCTGGGCCGAGCTGGCCGTGCTCGAGGCCGAAGGAGCGGTCCGCGAGGCGGGCACGCTGGCCCGGACGCTGTGGTCCGCGGCTCGGAGCCGTCGCGACCGCTGGGCCGCTGACCTGGCCGCCGACGTGGCCCGGGTGGCCGTGACCGGGATGGACCGCCGCCTGGCCGACCAGGTCGCCGGCGACGTGCCCTCGCTCTGCCCGCCTGAGGTGTCCCGCCTGGTCTGCGGCATGCTCGCGGCCGACCCGGACGCGATCGGGGAAACGGCCGATGAGCTGGCCGGATCCGGCCGCCTGGCGGCCGAGGCGTTCGCCCGTGAGGAACTCGCCTGCGCGGCGGCCGCGGCGGGCGACCGGGACCGAGCCGTCGCGGCCCTCGAGGCGGCCCTGGCCGGGTACCAGCGGATGAGCGCTGTCCCCGACCGGGATCGCGCCCTGGCCCGGCTGCGGGCGCTCGGCGTCCGCCGGGGCTCCCGGGAGGCGCACCGGGACGCCGACTTCGGCTGGAGCAGCCTGACCGCGACCGAGACCAGGATCGCCGCGCTGGTGCGCGACGGGCTGACCAACCGGGAGATCGGCACCCGGCTGTTCATCTCGCCCCGGACGGTGCAGACCCACGTCTCGCACATCCTGCAGAAAACCGGCCTGCGGTCCCGGGTGGAGATCGCGCGCTTCGCCGAAGCGTAGACCCGGCATATCCGCCGGATGGCGGATACCTCCCGGCCCGGCCGTCCGTAGCGTC
>Ga0335073_10017133_pt1 | contig 10139 bp, 10 predicted proteins | sample Lox_Sample_22_FD_207093 | JGI IMG/M metagenome (GOLD analysis project Ga0335073, IMG submission 207093) | Soil microbial communities from Loxahatchee National Wildlife Refuge, Florida, United States - Lox_Sample_2.2 | ecosystem: Environmental > Terrestrial > Soil > Wetlands | place: USA... | reverse complement strand
TCCTTCAGGTGCACGCGGATACCGCAGCGGCAGGCGCACATGTAGCAGGTGGTGGTCTTGGTGGTGTCGGCTATGGCTGGGGAAGTGTCGATCCTCTCCACCGGCCGGGCAAAGCCGGTGGTGCGGGAGCCTGTTGTGTCCGCCAAATCCTTGTTCCTCCGCCACGCTCTGCGCAGCGAGACGGCGTCGTCTCGCTGGCACTGCGCCTTCAGGGTATGGTGCCGGGCCGTCCGAGGAACGGCCCGCAGTCACCATGCCCCGTCAGGGATGGAATTTCTACCCACCCTTCCCGCCGGGCCACAAAATTCCAGGGGCATGCGGCTGGGCGTGTCGCTGCGGGGCACAGTCTCGCGCATGGTTCGAACCGCCGGCATCGGCCTCCGGTTCCCGCCACCAGCGGCATTGTTCACGCCGGCGCAGGCTATCGGCATGCAGGCACATGTCGGGGCGGCGCCAGTCCAGCACGCATTCCACCGGCTCTTCGCCCGGCTGGAGGTCGAGAACGCAGGCACGGATGATCGCGTCGGGCATGGCTGGGGCTCACGTTGTCCAATCGATGGTTTCTGCCGCTTACGCAGCCCGCGCGAGTCGCCCCGACTTGCTGGTCGGATCTCGCCGATGACGTTTGCGCGAAGCAGCGGCCGGCATCGCGACGGTTCGTTCTCGGATCGCAATCGGGCGGTCGATCGCCGGTGCCGCGATGGCCGCGTGACCGGCGGCACGCCCGCCGGCATCCGGGGGCGGCCATTTGGCGGATTTGGCATTCGGAAGTTCGTCCCTGTCCGGTTAGCGCAGGCGGACCCAGCCGCAGTCGGCGCACGAAGGTCAGGGGTTGGCAGCCTGCGCTAACCGGATAGGGACACGGAAGGTAGCCCGCCCTACTTCTCCCCCTCGACCAGCCCGGCAACGAACCAGCGCTGCATCAGCACCACCACAATAACCGGCGGCAGCAGCGCCAGCACCGCGGTGGCCATCACCGCCGACCAGTCGGTCTGTGTCTCCACCCCGACCATCTTCACAATGCCGATGACGATCGTGTCCAGGTTCGGATTGGTCGCGACCAGCAGCGGCCACAGGTACTGGTTCCAGCCATAGACAAACAAGATGACGAACAACGCGGCGATGTTGGCAGCGGAGACCGGCAGCACGATGTCGCGCAGGAAGCGCAGCGGGCCGGCACCGTCCATGCGCGCCGCCTCCACCAGTTCGTCCGGGATCGCCATGAACACCTGGCGGAACAACAGTGTCGCGGTGGCGGAAGCGATCAGCGGAATCCACAATCCGTTGAACCGGTTGATCAGGCCGAAATCCGCCATCACCGTGTAGGTGGGGATGATGCGGACTTCCACCGGCAGCATCAGAGTGACGAAAATCAGCCAGAATGCGGTTTGCCGCAGCGGGAAGCGGAAGAACACCACGGCGTAGGCCGACAGCACCGAGATCGCGATCTTCCCCACCGCGATCGCCAGCGCCATGCCGAGCGAGATCAGCAGCATGTGCCAGACCGGCTCGGTGCCCATGGTGCCGCGCGCCAGCACCCGCCAATAGACCGACAGGCCCGAGGCGCCCGGCAACAACGACAGGTCGCCACGGGCGATGGCGTTGGAGTCCTGGGTCGATCCGGCGACCACCAGCCAGACCGGCAGCGCGAATAATATTACCCCCAAAGCGAGGATTGCGTGCGCGAGATAATCGGGGCGGGTGCGCATCGCCATTCCCCCGCGCGGCGTGCCCTGCTCTTGCCCGCTACTGCTTCGCGGGCTGACCGGCTGGAGGCTGCGATGCCGTGGATGCCGGCGCGCCGGCAGCGGGCTTCGCCGCGCCGCCCGGCCCCGCCTGAGGAGCACCGCCGGCGGCGGGCGAACTGCCCGCGCCAGGCGTCTGAGGCGCGGCAGGAGTGCCTCCGCCGGCACCGCCGCCGGTGGGTGAGCTGGCAGCGGGCGTTGCCTTCGCCGCCGGCTCGGGCGCGGGCAACGGCTCGGGATTCGGCGACAGCGTCCGCAGATAGGCGATCACATCGGCCCGCTGCTGACTGGCCTTGATGCCGGTAAAGGTCATGCGGGTGCCGGGCGCGTAGGTCTGCGGGTCGTCCAGCCAGTGGTTCAGCGCGTCATAGGTCCAGGGCTGACCTTTGAACTTCTCCAGCGCGGACGAGTAGCTGAACCCCGCCTCGTGGTCGTGTGGCGCGCCGACGATGCCGTACAGGTTCGGTCCCACGATCGGCTTGCCGCCCTGATTGAAGGAGTGGCACGCGGTGCAGACCGTGTGCACGAACTTGTCGCCGGCTCCGACATCGGCCTTGGCCAGCAACGGCGCGATCGGCGGCAGCTCGACCGGCGCCGGCGCGGCGGTGCCCGACGCGGCAGCCGGCACGCCCTTGATGTCGAGCACCGACTTTTCCAGCGGCGTTTCCGAGACCAGGTTGTCGGCGACCAGCCCGGTGAGGAAGAACACGATCCCGGCGACCAGGACGGCGGCAATCCCCTTGTTGACTTCCATGCTGTCCATGCGGCCCGGAATCCCCCTCGCTCGGCAATGCGGCGCGAACAAACCCGCCGGCCCGCCGTTGCGCGGCGCCGGTCGCGTCCATAAGCTGCGGGCACCATACGGAAACGCCCCTGCACCTTCAACCCGCCCTGGCTGGACCGCATCGCGTGAACCCGATCGTCGTCATTCCCTCGCGCATGGCATCCACCCGCCTGCCCGGCAAGCCGCTGGCCGACATCCACGGCAAACCGATGATCGTACACGTGCTGGACCGCGGGCGGGAGGCGGAGATCGGCCCCGTCGCCGTGGCTTGCGGCGATGCCGAGATTGCCGATGCCGTGCGCGCCAGCGGCGGCATTGCCGTGATGACGGACCCGACACTGCCGCGCGGCTCGGATCGCGTGCATGCCGCGCTCGCCGCGCTGGACCCGCACGGGCGGCACGACGTGGTGGTGAACCTGCAAGGCGACCTGCCGACGATCCCGCCGGTCTATCTGCGCGCGGTGCTGACGCCGCTGGCCGACCCGGGCTTCGACATCGCAACCCTGGTGGCACCCATTCAATCGGAGGAGGAGGCGAACCTGCCGTCCGTCGTGAAAGTCGCCTGTGCGTTCGATCGTGGCCGCGCAGTGTCGCCTGCCCTGTATTTCTCGCGCGCGCCGATCCCGTCGGGCGAGGGGCCGCGCTGGCACCATATCGGCATCTATGCCTTCCGCCGCGCCGCCCTTGCGCGGTTCGTCTCCTTGCCGGAAGCGCCGCTGGAGCGGCGGGAAAGCCTGGAGCAATTGCGTGCCCTTGAAGCCGGCATGCGCATCGCCTGCGCGCGGGTGGAAAGCGCGCCCTACGGCGTTGACACGCCGGACGATCTGGAACGGGCGCGGGCGCTGCTGGCGCCGGCGGGGCGGGCATGAGCGCGGTGATCGCGTTCCAGGGTCAGCCTGGCGCCTATTCCGACCTGGCCTGTCGCATCGCGTATCCGGAGCTGACCACGCTGCCGTGCGAGTCGTTCGAGACCGCGATGGAAGCGGTGCGCGACGGCACCGCGGAGCTGGGAATGTTGCCTTGCGAGAACAGTCTGGCGGGCCGCGTGCCGGACATCCATCATCTGCTGCCCGGCTCCGGATTGTTCGTCATCGGCGAGCATTTCCAGCGCGTGGAACATTGCTTGCTCGCGCTGCGCGGCGCGACGCTGCGCGATCTGAAGCGGGCGCATTCGCACACGGTGGCACTGGGGCAGGTCCGGCACAGCCTGCGCACGCTCGGGCTGACGCCGGTGGTGCAGGCGGACACCGCCGGCGCCGCGCAGCTTGTCGCGGAGTGGGGACGCAAGGAGGAAGCGGCGATCGCGTCCTCGCTGGCGGCGGAGATCTACGGGCTGCAGATCCTGCGGCAGAACATCGAGGACGCCGATCACAACACCACCCGCTTCTACATCATGGCCCGCAAGCCGGTGACGCGCGATCCGGGCGAACCGGATCTGATGACGACGTTCGTGTTCCGGGTAAGAAACGTGCCGGCCGCGCTGTACAAGGCGCTGGGCGGGTTCGCCACCAACGGCGTGAACATGACGAAGTTGGAAAGCTACATGATTGGCGGCCATTTCGTCGCCACCCAGTTCCTGTGCGACGCTGACGGCCATCCGGAGCAACCGGCGTTGCGCCGGGCGCTGGAGGAGCTGGCATTCTTTTCCTCCGAAGTACGGGTGCTGGGGGTGTATCCCGCGGCACCGTTCCGGCTGGCGCAGGGAGCGGGGGAGTAACTACCGGGCCGCCTCAAACACGATCCCCTGATAGATTGCGGCGATCCGCAAAACGATGCCGAGGTCCGCGATCTCGATGACGGCCTCCGGGCCTTCGTGCAGGTTGGGGCCGCAATCGATCAATGCGTCAGGGTAGCGGCCATCACGACCTGCCCTGACTTTGCGGTCCGGCCCTTGGACACGCCATGGCTTGCCGCGCAATTGCGTGCGAATCTCGCCGCGCAAGTTGTTGCTGATCGTATCGTGCCGCGGCGTCTCTCCCGCCATGACGTAGACTTCGCCGTCCACGGGCTCAAAGCGGATCGCTGGTCGGCTTCCCATTCCAGGCAGGCTTCCCAGGTCCAGGTCTCTCGCCGTCGTGCTTCCAACATCCTGCCCTCCTGGCTGCTACCCCAGTGTCCTGACTTTGACGGAACGCCCCCACTGCCATTGCGAGCGCAGCGAAACAGTCCCGGTCAAGGCCGCGCGAGACCGTCCGACCTGGATTGCTTCGCTGCGCTCGCAATGACAGGTGGAACCGGCACCATCCGCCAGGGTCACAACACTGGCACGCAGCGCATAGGCACCGCACACGGACCAACCAATGCGCCAGTCACCGCCCGCGTCGCCCGAGATTGCCGCAGCGCCGGCGCGGTGCAACAGTCCAACCCAGCTTCGGCCGCGCCAGCGCCGGGCATTCGGCAATCGGAGCGGCCGTGGCGGATCGTCGGGATCAGGAACTCGTGCTGTCCGCCGGGACGGTGCCGATCAGGGTCGGCACTGTCGGCGAAGCTATCCTGCGCGTCGCAATTGCTGATCGTGGCGACGCACCGCCATCCTCCTATCTGCCGGCGCGTCCACCCGCACGCGGCCCGATGGGCGCGCAGCTCGCCGTCGAGGTCGCGGACGGCGTCCTGAGCTTCCGTTCCGCCGACGGCGGTACCCTGTTGCGCTTCGCCATCGATAGCGCGCACATGCACGCCGAAACCGGCCTGCGCTTCGAGGTCGTCGGGGAACAACATTTCTACGGCCTCGGTGAAGGCGGCCAGCAATTCGACCGGCTGGGCATCACGCGGCGGTTTTGGAATTTCCAGGCCAATCGCGGCCAGGGCGCCGACATCGCCATCCCGCTGCTGGTCTCGCAAGCCGGCTACGCCCTGTTCTTTGACAATTCCGCCGCCGCCCATCTGGAGACGGCCGACGTCTACGACGGCACCTGGATCGAGTACAAAACGGCAGCCGCGTCGCTGGACTTCTATGTTATCGGCGGCCGCGACCTGCGTGCCGTGTTTGCCGGTGTCGCGGACCTGCTGGGCCATGCCACCATGCCGCCGCGCTGGGCGCTCGGCTACATGCAGTCGTCGCGGCATTTCGACAGCCCCGACGAGGTGCGTGAACTTGCGCGCAGCTTCCGCGACAAGGGTTGCGCGCAGCTTCCGCGACAAGGGTATTCCATGCGACGCGCTGATCTTTCTCTCGACCTACGGCGACGCCAAGGGGATGAACCGTGGTGTCGGCTTCCTGGAATTCGAACCTGAGCTGTTTGCCGATGCGGGCGCAATGCTCGACGAATTCCATGGCAGCCATTTCCGCGATCAGCTTTGCCCAGGCGTACGGTCAGTTCTTCTATCCCCTCACACTGCTGAGCTCGCAGGACCTGCAACCGGGCACCGTCGGCATCTTCAGTTTCATCGGCGCCGAGGTCGCCGACTGGCACCACGTGATGGCATTCTCCAGTTTGTTCGTGATCCCGCTGCTGGTGATGTTCCTGCTGCTGCAACGGCGGATCGTTTCGGGCCTGACCGCCGGCGCGTTGAAGTGACATGACCGCCTCGATGCAAGCGGTGCCACGGTTTGACTTTGTGCTTTTCCAACCCCTAGAGTCCCGGGCAAGGAGAACATCATGACTGCCCTGCCTGACGGCGCGATCGACTGCGATATCCATCCCGGCGTGCCCGAGTTGAAGCAGCTTCTGCGCTATATGGAACCGTTCTGGCAGGAGTCCTTCGTCGCGCGCGGGCTCGATGGCTTCGACATGATGAGCTATCCGCTCAACGCGCCGATCACCTGCCGTCCCGACTGGCGCCGCAAGGGCCAGCGGCCGGGCAGCAGCCTGTCCGACATGCAGAAGGACGCGCTGGATGCGTTCGGCATCGGCCTCGCGATCTGCAATCCGCTGACCGGCGGCCAGGTGGCGGTCAGCGAGACCATGGGCGCCGCGATTTGCTCTGCGGTCAACGATTGGATCATCGAGCATTGGCTGAACCAGGACCGCCGTTTGCGGGCCTCCATCGTGGTGCCGGCGCAGGCGCCGTATCTCGCGGTGGAAGAGATCGAGCGCCGCGCCCCCGACCAGCGCTTTGTGCAGATCCTGATGCCGGTTGCGTGCGAGATGATGCTCGGCCGCAGCTACTACTGGCCGATCTATGACGCCGCCGTGAAGCACGACCTGCCGATCGGGCTGCACGCCGGCAGCATGTATCGCTATGCGCCAACCTCCACCGGCTGGCCGTCGCACTATGTGCAGGACTACGTCGCCAATTCCAACGTGTTCGAGGACCAGTTGCTGTCGCTGGTCAGCAATGGCATCTTTGTCAAATACCCCAGCCTGCGCGTCGTGCTGATCGAATCCGGCGTGAGCTGGCTGCCCGGCTTCCTGTGGCGCGCGATCAAGACCTGGCGCGGCGTGCGCGCCGAAGTGCCATGGGTGAAGCAGTCGCCCGCCGAGACCATCCGCGACAACGTGCGCCTGACGGTGCAGCCGATCGACGCGCCACCCGATCCCAACACCATCGAACGCCTGATGGAGATGATCGACAGCGACCGCATGCTGTTGTTTGCCTCCGACTATCCGCACTGGCAGTTCGAAGGCGACAAGGTGCTGCCCGACGGGCTGTCGCCCGCGCTGCGCCAGCGGATTCGGATCGATAATCCGCTGGAGACCTATCCGCGTCTCAAGGAGACCGTGCAATGAACGCACCCGTCAACGTGCTGGACCGGCCGGCACAGGCCGCGCAGACCACCGGCATCATCGATTGCGATGTGCATCCGTTCCCGAAGCCCGGCGCGATCGAGCAATACATGTCGGCGCGGTGGCGCAAGCATCTGGCGGAGTACGGCAAGTTCACCTACGGCATCTATGCCGATCGCGGCGCCTACCCGCGCTTCCAGCCGTACCTGTCGCGGCGCGATTCCTTCCCGCCCAATGGCGGCGCCCCCGGTTCGGATGTGGACTTCATCCGCGAGCAATTGCTCGATCGCTACAACATCGCCTATGGCGTGCTCGAGCCCCTGCTCGGCGGCAATGCGTCGCGCAACCTGGATGAGGCGGCGGCGCTGTGCGCGGCGATGAACGACTGGCAGGCCTGTGAATTTACCGATCCCGAGCCGCGGCTGCGCGCCTCCATCCTGGTGCCGCAGGACGATCCGGACGCGGCAGTGAAGGAAATCGACAAGCGCGCCGGCGACTGGCGGTTCTGCCAGGTGCAGCTCGGCTCGAAGACCACCGAACCGCTCGGGCGACGGCGCTATTGGCCGATCTTCGCCGCGGCGCAGGCGAACGGGCTGTCGATCGGGCTGCATGTCGGCGGCACCTTCTCGGCCTCACCCTCCGCCAGCGGCTGGCCGCAATTCTATGTCGAGGAACACCACGGGCTGGTGCACTCGATGCAGAACCAGGCTGCCAGCATGATTTTGGAAGGCGTGTTCGAGGCGTTCCCCGATTTGAAGGTGGTGCTGATCGAGGGCGGCTTCGCCTGGGCACCGACGCTGGGATGGCGGCTCGATGCGCACTGGGCGAAGATGCGCGACGAGGTGCCGCAGGTGAAGCGTCCGCCCTCCGAGTATCTCCGCACCAACTTCTGGTGGGCGACGCAACCGGTGGAGGAGCCGGAACACCCCGAGGACCTGCGCCAGGTGTTCGAATGGATCGGCTGGGACCGCATGGTCTATTCCAGCGACTATCCGCACTGGGATTTCGACGACCCGCACCAGGCGTTCCATTTCCAGATGACGGAGACAGAGAAGCGCCAACTGTTCCGCGACAATGCGCTGAGCGTTTACACGTTCCGTTAGGCTCCGGTGCGATTCGACTGAGTCGATCTTCGGGGCGCCGATCAATCCGCCGGTCAGGTTGCCGATCATTTTGCTCATCAGGTCGATGACAAACTCTCCGCCCGCTGAGAACAAGACGGCCGTAGCGGCTGGTTCGCTGCCTGCACTGTCAGGGGGAGACTGATTGCGCCGGTGCGCGCAGCGATGGAAATTCAGCTCACCACGGATTGCACGGATCGAGGCACGGATATGATTTTCAGCCTCGCGGTGACTCCGGTCGGAGCGCCGGATGCGGGATAACCGCGCGTCCGGTTTGATGAACGGGGAGGGGAAACAGGCGGTTTCGGCGATACCGGGCCTTGCCTCGACTCTACCGTGGGCTGGTCCGCTTTGCGGCATACCGCACTCGCGGCGGGTACTGAGGTAGCTGCAGCGCGCACGGCAGCGTGCCCCTGTCCAGGCAGTACGCGGCCACGGAACCTGCCCTCCCCGTACGGGAGCGGCAGCTTTGTGCCGGAGTGGAGACTTTCTGCTTTTGCTATTGCCGCTCGCTCAGCCAGCCGCGGTCCGCGGCGTAGCGCACCACGTCGACGCGGCTCTTGAACCCCAGCTTCTCCATCGCCCGCGCCTTGTAGGTCTCCACGGTCTTGACGCTGATCGACAGCCGCGAGGAGATCTCCTTGCTGGTATGGCCCTCGGCGACCATATGCAGCACCTCGTTCTCGCGCTCGCTCAGTTCGGGCGGTGCGCCCGGCGGCAGGTTGGGGGCGCTGCGCGTCGCGGTGCCCACCACCTTGCCGGCCACCGCCGGGTCCAGATAGAGCCCGCCCGCCGCCACCGCGTGGATCGCCCGCACCAGCTCCGCGGCCGCGGAGCGCTTGAGCAAGTAGGCGGAGACGCCCGCCTCCAGCAATTGGCGCAGATAGGCGCGGTCTTCATGCACGGTCAGGATGATGACGCGCGTCCCGGGCGCCTCGGTGCGCATCGCCTGCGCCACCTCGAGCCCGTTCAGCCCCGGCATGCCGATATCCAGCACCGCGGCATCCGGCCGCAACTCCTTGGCGAGCTGCAATGCGGTGCGGCCGTCGTGCGCCTCGCCGACGATATCGAGGTCCGAATCAGCGGCTACCAGGGCCTTCATGCCGGCCAGCACGATCGGGTGGTCGTCGGCCATCAGGACGCGCAGCGGCGTCATCGGCTGGCCCGCCTTGCGGATAGGTCCAACAGCAGATGGGGTCTGGCCAGGGTCGTGTCCCTCGTCCTCGCGCGACGCGGAATCGCGTCCGGCAGTTCCGGTCGAAAGAAGCCCCAACGGCGCCCGACCCGAAAGCCGGGTAATTTCTCGGTTCTCCGTCGGGCTTACCCCGTCTTTCGCCCGACGCGTTCGTCGATTACTCACACCGGCACTCGCACATAAAGGGTCGTCCCGACGCCGGGGGCGGACTCCACCTCCAGCGTGCCGTCCACCAGCGCGAGTCGCTCGCGGATGCCCAGCAGCCCCAGACGTAGCGTGTCTTGCTCGCCGCCGTCGACCGTTTCCGCCGGGAAGCCCTTGCCGTCGTCCTCCACGATCAATTGGAGTTGCCGCCCGACCAATTCCAGGATCACCGCGACTTGTCGCGCCTGGGCGTGCCTGACGACGTTGGTCACCGCCTCCTGCAAAGCGCGGTACACCGTGGTCTCCACCGTCTGCGGCAGCCGCCGGTCGCCCAGGTTGACCTGGAAATCGAACTTCAGCCGCGAACGTTCGCCCCATTCCTCCAGATACTGCGCGATCGCCGTTTCCAGCCCCAGATCGTCCAGCGCGGTCGGCCGCAACTCCCATGCCAGCCGGTTGGACTCGCAGCCGATGCGAGACGTC
>Ga0335073_10017132_pt1 | contig 10140 bp, 10 predicted proteins | sample Lox_Sample_22_FD_207093 | JGI IMG/M metagenome (GOLD analysis project Ga0335073, IMG submission 207093) | Soil microbial communities from Loxahatchee National Wildlife Refuge, Florida, United States - Lox_Sample_2.2 | ecosystem: Environmental > Terrestrial > Soil > Wetlands | place: USA... | reverse complement strand
TTGACACGGTCAAATTGGGAAGAAGCAAATCGGACAATACACCACTTACGATCCCTACCACCTATCACCGATCCCGTCGCTTCACATCTCTTCTCCATGTTAATAGCAACACAAGCACAATATCATGGCCACTTCGACACAGCAAAGGAATATTATGCTCAGATTCCATCGACAGCAGGCGAGATTTATCTCCTTGCCCTCCTTAATCAAACTGTTCTGTACCGTGACCTCTCCAATCCGTCCGACCTCGCTAAATCCACTCGATTTCTCAAAGAAGTCGAAGAACGACTCGGTCGCGCCGGCGCTTTTACACCGAATGGTCCAACTGTCCTTCCCCAAATCAAAGCTGCATACACCCTCGTCAAAGGTCTCATCAGCCCTGAACTCTTAAAATCAAAGTATCTCAAACGAGTCAATGGACTAACTCTAGGGACATGTTGAGTAAAGTCATTACTCAAAGTCATGAACTTACTAATACGCAAATTCGGTTGATGGGATATACAGGATTAGCAGGACGGTATTTCAAGGATATTTCCACGGAGCAAGTTGAAAAGTTGAGTATGATGGGCTATGTCGCAGCGCAAAAGGCACATAATGAATTATGGTTGTATATCACTGGGAGTTTACTTGCTGGTTCTCACATCGCTGAGTGAAGTTAATGGTAGATGTGTTTTTGAAACAGGATAAGGGTCTTAAGAAGGAAAAGCAGGATTCTATTAATAGGGAGATTCGTGCTGGTGTGGAGAAAATGTTAAATATGGATGTGTTGTGATATCAAATTTATATATATCTGTACGGGAATAAGGAGTTGTTAATACTGGCGTTTCGGTCGGTTAGGTTAGGTGGGACATTTGTTTGCTGTTGAATAGTTTCAAGATATCTATATTATTGTCGTGAATCAATATCGTTGTATTGCTGTTCTTGTTCTAGAAGTGCTAGTCTGCGGGTCACCTCTAGTAAGTCCTGGAGCGTTTGTTCATCCGTTGACATCTGAGGGAGGACAGATCCATCATACATTGGCGATACAGAACCTGTTCTAGGACTGTTGCAAGGTGTATTAGGATATTCCTCGCTGAGTTGAATGATGATGGACATGAGGGAACACGGAACGGTGAGTTGTTCAATGTTTAGTTCTGATATGCTATTCCTTTATTTACAATGCCATATATACCAAAATCCGAAATTACCGAGTATAGTCCCTTAAAATGCCAACCAAATGGGTATTCGTAATCTTTCCCCTCCGTCGTCCCCTCCTCTTCTTCGCTTCCTTCGAATTCTCCGCAACGCCCTTCTTCATCGTCCTAGGATCCACACTCGCAGGCATCATGCCCAATTTCTCCAACTCCCTAGGTAAATCCCCTGCCTCAGGGACCTTTAAACCATGATAAATCTCCTTGAATTCCTCCGAGATCGTTACGTTAAGTTTCGGATCGTTATACCATACCATCCTCGCTAATCCGTCTTTCTTCCCTCGTATGACGAGGATGTGGCCTTCTTCGAATTCGAGGGAGGTGAGGTCGTCTTCTACATTCGGATATCCGTCTTTGATTTCTTTGATGGAGAGACCTTCGCCCGTCGGTTGATTCGCTAAAGTCGCCAACAAACTCGATTTATTCCGGATATTATGAAGAGGTCGAAACTCGTACAAATCAGTATCGGCATGATATGTTATTCTCGAATTATTCTGCAACGACGTAATGAACTCCCGGCTAACCATCGGAAGAGAAAGATAACTCGCGATCCTCTCGGCTGATATCGGCTCACTGTGGTGTTTCAAGTAATCGACGGCATACGTCAGTTGAGTGTACAAATGTTGGCCCACGCCGGTATCTCTCGGCTGGGAATAGACGACTGGACTTTTCTTTTGTCGTTTTCGGGGAGGTTGGCCAGGTTCTGGGGTTGATCCGACTTCACTGGGAGAGGGAGGGAAGCTAATTGGAGAAAACAATGGGGAGTCGACTTTCTGGACTGTTTTGACGACTGCACGAGGGAGGACGGGTTGGTTTTGTGCTCGATGTTTGAAGGCAGCGAGTTGTGCGTCTAACGAAGTCATCCTTGGGTATGGAGGAGAATTTGAAGGATGAAGATGAAGAGGATGAACAATGAACCGCCCACTAGAAGTGGTGATTCAAAGCTGAGGAACAAGAAAGGATTGATCTGATCGGCGTCAGAAAACAACAGCTTGTGGTATCTGGCTTGTGTCAAGCAAATTACCTACATATAATGATAGAGCCGGGAAAGCAGACGCGATCTTTGGTGTAATTTGAAATTGCTCTGATTGAACGTGTCACTCCACTAACTGCCCCGTGCCACGAAACCATCATCGTCAGGAGAGCCGAATTCCTTGACTCCACCACTCCTTTCCTTGCCCCGGTTCACTATAGTCCTCTAGTCCTTTTCTCTCCAAATCAGGTCAGCAACTTGAAATGAGTAGAGACAATCCATATGCCCGTCTTCCAGATTCCCGATCAACTCCGCCTCCACGCGGCGGTGGAAGGGGCCTCTTCGAGCGTCGTAGTGCCCAACCACGAGCTCCTCCTCAACAACCACCAACATACTCAGTCCCTCGAGGAGGAGGTGGAGGCTACGATTCTTATGACCAACGTCGAGGGAATATCTTTACAGTAGGAAAGGCTCCGAGTGCTGATGCTACATTCACCAACTTTTTATATGTTAGTCCAAATGATTTTGCTAGACATATTGGATATGTCATTGTAAATGATACTTATGTCTTCAGTGCTTGGTACTTTCCCTTATTATTGATCTAATGGAGCCCGGATTCACGAATTGCTGCGCGAACAATAGGACCAAATCTCTACCAACGAGAGTGGGGTCAATGGAGCCTAGGGTACTTTCCCATAATGACTCGTTTCTAATCACAGTTCCGAAGCCTCAGTGGCAGATTACCACCCGGACCGTGAAGGAGTCCCCTTCCTGGGCTCCATAGACGTCGAAATCTCTCTAACAAACATGAATCGACGAATCGAAATAGAGCTCGACTCAGATAAACTAGCGGACTTCTTCGTCGAGAAATTCGAAACTCAAATTTTTACAGAACAACAAATCCTCGCAGTAGATTTCAGATCAGTCCAAATGAAATGTGTCATTAGAAAAATCGAGACGGTCAATGTCCATGTATTAGAGAAACAGACATCTTCAAGAGTACTGAGAGGGATGGTCACAAGACAGACAGCAGTAGTCTTTAGACAGGGACCAGGAACGATGATTCCAATGAAAGCGAGTTCGAAACGACCTCCTCCCAATGCGATTATCAGACCGGATTTCAAATTTGAAGAGATGGGAATCGGTGGATTAGATTCAGAATTTGCTACGATTTTTAGACGGGCGTTCGCCAGTCGGATATTTCCTGCTGGACTTATTGAGAAATTGGGAATTCAACATGTCAGGGGTATCCTGCTTTATGGTCCACCAGGGACAGGAAAAACGCTCATGGCCCGTCAGATTGGAAAAATGTTAAAGGCAAGGGAACCAAAGATCGTCAACGGTCCAGAAATCCTAAATAAATTCGTCGGTCAATCTGAAGAGAATATCCGTAAACTCTTCGCCGATGCAGAGAAAGAGTACAAAGAGAAAGGCGACCAAAGTGATCTTCATATCATCATCTTCGACGAACTCGATGCCATCACAAAACAACGAGGAACATCCGGTGGAGGAACCGGCGTCGCAGACACAGTCGTCAATCAACTCCTCTCAAAAATGGATGGAGTAGACCAACTAAACAATATCCTCATCATCGGCATGACGAATCGTTTTGACATGATCGATGAAGCCCTCCTACGACCTGGTCGATTAGAAGTCCACATGGAAATCAATTTGCCCGATCAAGCTGGCCGTCTCCAGATTCTGAAAATTCATACTCAGAAAATGCGGGATAATAATATTATGGATAAGGATGTTGATCTCAATGAACTCGCTGCCTTGACTAAGAATTATTCTGGTGCTGAGATTGCTGGGTTAGTTAAAAGTGCGACGAGTTTTGCGTTTAATCGACATACCAAAGCCGGGACCGTGGCGGAATTTAAAGAGGATGCTGCGGATATGAAGGTCGGTAGAACGGATTTCATGATGGCTTTGGAAGAAACGCATCCTGCGTTTGGTGTTAGTGAGGAGGAACTCGGTGCTCTCATTCAAGGCAATCTCATCATGTATTCGAAACATATCAACGTAATCCCCTTTGCAAGGCTGGACTAATGAAGGGAATTCTCAAAACTACGAAATTGTATGTGGAGCAAGTTCGAAGCAGTGATCGGACGCGATTGTTGAGTGTGCTATTACATGGACCGACAGGAAGTGGGAAGACTGCTCTCGCTGCTCAAGTGGCAATGGAGTCTGAATTCCCTTACATTAAACTCATCTCACCTGAATCGCTCGTCGGATTAAGCGAGCCTGCAAAGGTTCAGTCAATCATCAAGACCTTCAATGATGCCTATAAAAGTCCTTCCAGCATCATCGTAGTAGACAACATTGAGCGGCTAGTCGGTACGTTCTCTCGCAATGTCCTTAATCTAACTTGTAGACTGGACTGCTATGGGGGCTCGGTTTTCGAATCAGCTGTTGCAAACATTGGTTGTTCTCTTCCGTAAACGAGCTCCAAAGAACCGACGTCTCCTCGTCATTGCCACCACTTCGGAACGAACAGTCATGAAGCAGATGGGCGTCATTACCGACGCCGAGATTGCTGTGCCTGCTGTTTCCACACTAGATGACTTGAGTGCTATTCTCAAGGCAACGGAAGTGTTCGATGACCACATCCATCAATCCGTCCTTAAAGCAATTTACGAACGAACAGGAACCGAGGAGGTCAAAGTGGGAATAAAGAATATTTTGAATATTTTGGATACCAGTCAAGCGGAAGAGGAGAAGGCCGCATCTATCTTCGTCGACTTGCTCTCAGAACAGATCGTTGAAAATACATATGATCCTCAAAGAGCAGAAAGGACAGATGCGACAGTAGAAAGTACAATGTTCCTCAAAGAGCCGGAAGGACAGATGCTATAATAGAAAGTACAGATGTTCCTCAAAGAGCAGGAAGGATGAATGCTACGGTAGAACGTACAGATGTTCCTCAAAGAGCCGGAAGGACAGACGCTCAAGTAGAAACTAAACTTCCATTTAGGGGTTAGGAAAGAGATTAGGAAGTCATTTTGTGAGAGAATTATTTTAATGAATGCTTTATCCCCTAACTACTTTTCCTTCCTTCCCTTTAATTACAAACACTCTTTGAACGCTTCGGGTATCGCCGCTTTCTCCTGAAATCCAGCACAAGCAAAAAGCCAAGGGGAACAATTCTAGATTTCGTATCCCGAAATAACATCGAACGCCACCCAAACATGCCAATCATGACTTAATTTTATTGTCATTATTTTCCTGCTCTTTAAGCTTCGCCACCAACTCGGGAAGTTGGAAAGGCTTGGTGAGGTAACTGTCCGCGCCCGCATCGAACATTTTCTTTTTCTGCTCATCTCGTGCATTTGCAGAAACCTGCGATGTCAGCGGTCACGATAGAACTAGATTACCGCAATAACGGGAATATGTTTCCGTAACAGACCTTGTTTTTCAGCTTCTCGAAGGAGTCGCGTGGCCTGCAGACCCTGGATCGATTAGCGAATTAAGCGACAGGTGGCAAACATCTAGTATAGGCATTTCCACATCCATTAACACAATATGGATCGATTCCTTGGTGTCGTCTTGAGAAGCAAGGACTTTATCAATCGCCTCTTGCCCGTGATTTGCCACCGACACTCTATAACCAGAGCCAATAAGCTGCTTTTGGAGGAGGCGTTGGTTGATTAGATTATCCTAGCGTTATAAAATAGAGAAAATTCGCCATACCTCTACTACCAAAACATGAGTTTGTTGACCATCAAGACGCTCGGGCAGTTCAATAGGCGGAGCCCTCACTGGCACCGGAGGTGGAGACGCTGCTGTCGTCGTGGTTACCCTATCTGATCGTTCGACCTGGATATAGAACGAGAACGTCGATCCTGCCCCCTCCTGTGAATAAACATAGATACGTCCACCTTGCAGCTCCACCAGTCGTTTCGATATGAATAATCCCAGCCCACTCCCGCCATAAGTGACATGAGTTCGGGGGGTTGCTTGTGAAAATTTCTTGAATAAAGCAGACATCTCAGCTTCCTTCAAGCCTGGACCCGTATCCATAATCGAGAAGAACAGATAAAGATGAGAACCCGCCGGGCCGATCTGAATTTCAACATTGGGGCTGGGAAGAGCTGTGTCATCGCTTTTCGGGGCTTCGGTTGATGCCGCCACCGTGAGAGTGATCCGACGTTCGGGCCGACGATCAAGGAACTTGATGGCGTTCGAAAGGAGGTTGATGAGAATTTGCGAGATTCTACTTGGATCCGCTCGTACCCATTCGATTCCAAGATCAAAAAGCGATTTATCTTCCAGAATTTCCATCTCAATCCTTTTGCTGTGAAGCTCAGCATCGAAGATTTGTTGAATTTGCCTGACGATGGTCATCGGCTGGCAGTCCACAGGAGTCACTTGCAGCATTCCATTCTCAAGCTTGGAGATCTAATATTAGCTCAAGTGAGCTTCTTACAGAACATACATTGATGGTATCATCAATAAGTCGACGCATATGCATGGTGCACAGGACAATACTTTTCATGGTCTCAATGTCGTCGGAGATCTCAAGGATTCGACTTGGAGCCAAGTTATCTTGCATGAGTAGCCCTCTCAATGAAGTCAGGACGACATCAGAGCTCTGAACAATTGCACTAAGTGGATTTCGCAGCTCATGAGACACCATATCCTTTCGTCAGATGGCGACTAAAAAGGGCCATACAATGAAGAATTCTTGTTGTCTTCGGGTCTCCAAAGCATCCTCAGCACGCTTCTTATGCTCTGCTTCCGCCGCACGGGCCGCTTCATTGGATAGTTTCAAACGTTCCTCGAGAAGCTTGTGATCATGAATATCAGTACTAAATTAGCACAATTAGAGGGACGAGATACCAAGTGCCAAGCCAGACATCGTGTTTGCCATCGCCACTCTCTTCGATGCGAATGCACTTGACGAGATGCCATCGGAATTTGCCATCGGCAGCCTTAAGACGGATTTCTACTGAAAACTGAGGGTCGTTAGTACTGACTGGTAGCGCACATCTTTCCCGATCCTCCGGATGAACAAACGAGAGAAACCCAAGCTTCGCCGTCTCGTCATAAGTGACACCAGAATAACTCATCCACTGAGAATTGGCGTAAGAAATGCCAAGTGATGGAGTCGCGGCAAACACAATCTGCGGTGACGCCTCAGCAAGCGATCGATACTTGATTTCCGAAGCCCTTATCTCCTCCTGCCGTGCAGTCTTAATCTCCGCTTCCCTCGAATCATGAATATCCATTGACGTCCCAAACCAATGAACCACACTTCCCCTAGAATCCCGTAAAGGCACCACCCGAGCAATGAACCACCGATAAATTCCATCAAATCGTCTAATACGAATATTATGCGACAACCCGTCCGTCTCGTGCTTAAGCATCCGTGTCCATCGTTTAATGAACTCTTCTCGATCGTCAGGATGGATAGACGCGTGTGGATCGGCAATGTATTCTTCTGCTGTGACGCCTCTGTATGCGAGGGTCCGTGCGTTTGCCCAAGTGATCGTCCCTGTCCCTGGTTCCGCGGTGAATACGTGAACGGGAATTGAATCAACTACAACTTTAAGAAGACGAGAGGATGGTGCAGTCATGGAAGGGTTTTGGGCTCCTAAGATGGAATCGCTGAGACGTGCTTTTGCTTTCCGTGATGATGTTGTTCGACGGGCACTTGTGAACTGAGTCGTTGCGACATATGAAGGGACCATCCGACCGAAACGAGGGGTGCGTTTGCGTATTTTGATGGGTGTGACGGGTTTATTTAACGAAGATTTGGACTGTTCAGTTGGTGCAGTGTCCTTGGATGAGGGAACCGTACTTGATGCTGAGCCTGGCCGTCGCGAGTCGTCAGATGTGGAATCTTGGTCTAAGGTCCTTTTCTGCTGCTCCGATTGGGCCGGACCAGAGGTCGATCGCATTGTAGTTAACGGTCTCAATAGATTTTGAGCACGAAGGGTGAAGTAATCCGTCTCGCCAGAAAGGCTGGAGCGAAAGGGGGATGGTGTCTCAGCTTCCGCAATCGCAGGAGAGAATAAACCACCATGGAAATCCCACGATGAGGCAGATCGTTCCGAACTAGTGGCTGGTGATCGACTTATTGGAGATGCCCTACGATTTGAGTTTCTTCGCTGCCATGTATTTCCAGGAGTACTTGGGTGACGCATATGGGGTGTATGAACGGGCGAATGCGTGAGTTGATGTACAACGTTAGAATGTCGGATCGCTTGAGATAGACTAGTCGCGATTAATGGTGCAAAGGTTGATAACGACGTAATTAAGTGAGGGGGATATGGTGTGATAGCGGACACAAAGGAAATGATGGCGATAGGGACGATTCTAGGACGACCGAATGAAGAGGTGCTATCTCCTTCTGTAGAAATGGTTTTGGAGGTAGACGGGTGGATGAGTGGGATGTGAACTACCGATCGTGAACTTTCCATACCGATAGCATAGATAGCGTCCGTAGTAGCATATTCGGTGTCATCTGACGGAGAAAAGGCGGATTCAACGGTCTGATCGTCGTCAAAGAAGGGACTTTCATCCGTCTCCTTCAATATGGCAGGAGAAGGAGCAGGTGAGTATGACCAAGGTGAGGCTAAAGATTGTTCGTACTCTTCATACTTGGACCGATTGTCTTGATCTCGGAGTTTAAAGTAGTTTTGTTCCCACGCAGCTAATACATCATTCCGCCGTTCAGAGCCAGTTCGTTTCGACTCCTTAGTAGTTGCCAGTTCTGACTGCTGTTGCTTCAGTGCTGCCTCTTCCCGCTGTCGGGCTTCATCCGGATCGCGATACTCTCTTGACAACACGATGATGGATCCCCGACTTAAGACGCGTTGAATGCCCACACTGTCTATTAACGGCTCGGAATCGGCATTGAGAGGCTGTAAATCTGGAAATACCTTGCCTTTATTATGTGAACTGAGCATTTCGTCCAAGTGCTTCTCTATAGACACCCCAAGTTGCTTTGATTTGGCTTCTTTGAGGATTTCTTGTTTTGCAGTCCGTTCAGCTGCTCGCGAAAGCGTTTCTCGTGGGGTTCTGTTCTCTGAACTGAAACCGGAGGTCGAATCTGAGCCAGAATCTGCGTCTTCGAGTGGCCGGTTGAGCTGTTCGCTTTGTCGACGCTCTAACTTGATCCGCGTTTGCTGTTTATCCGTGGAACCATTATAAACCGCCTTGATTCCCCATGGTGTATTACTTATATCCGTTAAATCGTAGGGAATCGTCAAGGAAACGCGAGAAGCATAGAAATTAGTGACGAATATCTCAATTATGTTCTCCCAGAACGATTCGATGCCGATGTCGGCGTTCATTTTAAGTGTCAAGTCGTATATATTGGGTGACGGGAAATCTCGGGGACCTGACCAGGTATTATAAGTTGGTCTTCTGCTTGCAGTTGGCGTTGTCTGTGAAAAGGATGGTCGAAAACGTACTGTGATATCCGAAACCTGGGAACCCGCCCGTGCAAATCGTGGTGCACCGATGTCACTGCTTCCCGACGTTGATTCCATGGCTGGAAATGGGAAATCTCGAGGATTGGTGGATGGGATAGGTTGAAACAATCGTTGCAACGATTCGGAACTGCGGGATTTGGGAGAAGATGAGCGAGGGGATAAGGAGGGGGAAGGCTCTTTCCCTTCTCCAACAGACAAGGTAAAAGAGCCCTTTAACAAAGACTGTTTATTACGGAGATTGCTTGTTGAGGTCTGTGCTCGTAGGACTTGAGCAAGAACCGCCTATTTTACAGATTAGCATTTTTAATATGGGATGACACACCTCTCTGAGCTCTTCGACCCGTTTTGCCATGGCTTCTTGTGTTCTCTCGACATCGTTGTCATCTTGATCCATCCCGTGCTGGACAACCGAAGCTAACAGGAAGGACCTCAAGTAGTTCTATGAAGAACACATCAACCGCGCTGATACACGGTTTGTTTGGAAGTTGGAATACAGACTTTTATAATCTGACGAGTTCCTGTGTACGTAGTAGATGGA
>Ga0335073_10017131_pt1 | contig 10140 bp, 14 predicted proteins | sample Lox_Sample_22_FD_207093 | JGI IMG/M metagenome (GOLD analysis project Ga0335073, IMG submission 207093) | Soil microbial communities from Loxahatchee National Wildlife Refuge, Florida, United States - Lox_Sample_2.2 | ecosystem: Environmental > Terrestrial > Soil > Wetlands | place: USA... | reverse complement strand
CATTTGAGCATTTGAGCGTTTGGCTGCCATACATAAACCGCCGATTGCATGCACCTCACTCTGCTCCTCGCGGTCCACAGTCCACTTCAAGTCAAATTGTCTCACCGCCCTGCTTCCATTTGCTTCTGCTCCGAGGCTTGATTCCCAACGTCCATTTGCTACGCCATTGAATCGCCGAGTATATGCAACATGTGCCGCAGCATTGTATGCCGTCTGATGGTCGTGACACTGGATCTGGAGCCGCACCGTTGAGCCTATGCTTTTTTGTGCGTTTACTCTTTGGCCCGATTCAGAGTTGCATATAGCACGGTAACTGTGCATGGATCCACTCGCGCCTCCTCGCACGTCGACATTTCCGATGTCACGAAGTCAAGCATACGATAATGACAGCAGTAAGATCCTGCGGGTTCTTTGATTTCTTATCTATCTTACGCCGTTGCGTTTCTGACCACTGCGGTCGAAACTGCAGTTTGGAGCAGTAATGGTACAAGTCAGTGAAGGCCGAGCGAGAGCCGCCCTCCACGTCTGAACGTTGATCCCGTGATTGCCTTTCAGAGCCGATCCCGTGCCGCCATCAAAGAGCAGGCTTCGTTCCTGGTCCGGTATATCCATTGTCGGGCAGGTACAAGTGTCTCTGTGCGCCTTTGGCAGTCAACACCACCATCCTGATTACACCTCCGGAACTGCCATCCCATTTGATAGCCTCCTGCAATGCACCCTTCACAAAAGATATTGCTTCTTCTTCCGTCATGTCCTCCCTCCAGTTCACATCGCAGTAGCCGTAGATGTAAGTCGAACCGGACCCGGCGATGGCGTAGCTTTGCTTGTGTAGAGACCCGCCCAGAGGAATCGAATAGACCTGTCCACCGTGCTGTGCGTCATAGCCGGCAATGATGATGCCAGCGCTTGTACGAGTTAGCATCGCCTTTGCTACCCAAGTTGTTGGAGCCATACCTCAACTGATCTTTGTTTGCGTAGCACAGCTCTTGGAAGATGGCTGCGGCCGTCTGTGTGGTCGGAGGGGAGTCGTTTGAGATGGAATACATGTTGAGATGATATTGAACAATATCTGCAACCGCTTGCGTGTCGGCGGCCGAGCCTGATCTACAGCACCATATTGTGTCGGCCACCTGAGTGAGCTTGTCCGTGACGCGGTTTGCGATGTATGAGCCAGTTGTTGTCCTGCTGTCTGCGCCTAATATCACTCCATCGCGGAAATTGACCGCCATACTGTATGAAACTCAGTTAAACGCGCTTGGTAGGCGGATTCCGAAGTGTGGATGTCGCCTACATTGAGGTTCCAAGACTGAATAGCCGTCAGCGCAAATGCATGGTTAAGTAGTTATCGCCCATGAACTTACTTGACTTCTCCCTTCTTCAGGTGATTCATATCTACATGGATGCCATCTGCGAGTATCAGTGGTCAGCTTTTGACATGTTCTATATGCGCCGCTGAAGGTAAGATCATACCTTCACCCAACGAACCGGAGCCCTGCATGTTTGCAGCGGTATCTAAAATGGTGAAGGTTAAGTTGACAGCGGAGTATTTTAGAAACTGTAGGTGATCTTGAGGCAACTTTGAACTTCGTTGAGGGTTGTAAAAGCAAAAAGTTGGGAGTTTGGGAATAGGAAAACCGCCTTGCTCTTTCTCTGAGCTGCAGGCAAGCTCCAAAACGCGTGGTCGTTGATACCTTAGGCACCGATACTTGACATTCACGTCCAAGGATGGATCAGAACGACTTGAGTTACAGAATATTCATTCACCTCTGGACCTGAGATTCTTCCTGCAGTGCTCTTTGGCACATAACGCAGAGCCATCTCTTGTCTGAACTCATCACATCAACTCGAAGCCACTTACAGCCTTATGCGACTAACGAGCGGCCTACCTCGACCCTCTTTTCTTTCCACCCGAAAGCCTCGACAACCACGCGTCAGCACTTTCTACTTCTTATTGTCTAGCCTTCCGCCTTACCTACATTCCCGTCCATTAAGTATGGACAACGTGAACCAGTACATATCAAACACCGTCGGGTGGTTGAGGCTACCCGTCCTCGCTTCTTCGGGTCTCGCCATCGTTCTCAGCAGCCTGTTGTATTTCAAGCAGAAGTGCGCGGTTTCCATTGACATCTTCTACCCGGCATTATTCTAACCACGTGCAGCGAAATCATCTATCCTCGTAACATTCCTCCCTCGGCGCGAACTGAGATCCCACAGCCTTCGCAATTCGGGATCCGAGACTACGAGGAACTGAGGATAAACACCCCGGATCATGAAACACTGCATGCCTTCTATATCCGACCGTCGAACCCTCTATTCGCTCGCAATGTCACCATTCTCATGTTTCACGGCAACGCTGGTAACATTGGATACCGCCTGCCTATAGCCAAGATACTCAGCGATGACCTTGGGTGCAATGTGTTGATGGTTCAATATCGCGGCTATGGCTTGTCTACCGGTAATCCGAATGAGAAGGGTCTCAACATCGACGCACAGGCTGGATTGGACTATATTCGACAGCGTGATGAGCTGAAAGACTCCAAGATCATAATCTACGGGCAGAGCTTGGGTGGCGCCGTGGGTGTTAACCTGGCGGCGAGGAACCAGGAGGAAGGCGACATAGCCGGAATCATCCTGGAGAATACCTTCATCAGCATCAGAAAGTTGATACCCAGTGCCTTTCCTCCGGCGCGGTTCTTGGCACCGCTATGCCATCAAGTATGGGCCACCGAAGATGTTCTACCTCAGATTAAGGGCATTCCAATCCTGTTTTTGAGCGGCCTACAGGATGAGATCGTACCGTAAGTGGGCAAATGACAGCATGCGAATGTACAAACTGACGCAACAGGCCGGCCCATATGAAGCGGTTGTATAAAGTCTGTCAAACCGAGAAGGTATGGAAAGATTTTCCTGATGGAACCCACAACGATACCGTCGCAGAACCTGGATACTTCAACCACATAGAAGAGTTCATTCGCCAGCGCATAGCATAATCTCGATCAAGACCGAAAGACCGACCAATGTACGACCATGGAGAAGCATGAAAAAGTTTAATTAGAACGAAAGACCCACCACTCGGGAAGGACCTTCGGCCAAGTTTGCCTTTAGACCACCGTTATTGCACGCGCAAATGTGCAAAAGGGGGTGCATACCCGGGCTGTTGGAATTCGGTTCCACGCTTCTGAGTAAACGGTCCTCCGACCACCTGCCAATCATCGTCCGCTATGTAGATCTCTGGAAGGAATCTAGAGCCTTCACGTTTACGGGTGGCTACGGATAGGACGCTACGGCAGACCATCAAGCCAATGACAGTAAACTTGGAGAGGGAAAGGGGTGCGTGATCCTCTTTCTGGCGGTCAGTGTTTCTACCGATTTCACAACTAGAACAGCGATGGAGTGGCTGCAGGGTGACGGACGCAAAAACTGTTCGTTGGATAGCAGGTTCCCATGCACATCGGTAGATTTGACAGCAAAGCGTGCCATTGTTTCTACAACCTATTTTGGCCACGATTGGCCAGTGAATGAAACTTAGTTCAAGCCTTGCAGAGCCTGGCAGGGAATGCTCTACCTCAAACAATGCAAGCGGTGGCGAGCCACAGCAGTTGCCACTGTCAATCTATTGCCAGACTGAGCGGTTGATGAAAGGTTTAGACGGCTCCACAAGACATCAAAGTGTGAACTGCTTTTGCCGTCCAAGACCAAGCGAGCGGAGACGCCGGACCATACGACGGGCATTGCAAATCAACGGTTGAGTTTTGGTTCGGTGGGGCCAACCGTGAAGACAAGAACCGGTGGCTCCAGACCCGAGTAGGCCGCGGACGGAGGACGTGTCGGGTCACCGAATTACCGGGACACCCAATATCAAGTTGCAGTCTAATACATCACCAGAGGTGGTTGCCAAGGCTGACGAAGTGTGGCGAATGTGTTCGCCGGTTTGGGTCTCGGAGAGGGTGATCGACACGGGCGGGCGAAGCGCTGTTTTGCAGCAGCTGGGATCGACGCGTAAGTGGCCGACCCTCTGCGGCTTCCATCGCTTTTCTCCTCCCCCGCCTGCACCGCCGGATCCACAGTCTGGCCAGATGATCTTTCGATGGAGGCTTCGGCCACGTATCCACAGAAGTTTTGCCTGCACATAATTTTGAGTTGCATTTCCTCCGTGCAAAATTGGAGACGGGAAGCATCGTAAAAGATACGAGGCTAATGCTACGGAGTATTGTCCTTGGAACCAAGCAGCCAGGTACTTTGGGCCATTTGGGACAAGTCAAAGAGGCCCATACACCGCCAATCAAGAAATCCACGCTGAATCTGTCGCGCACCGGCATTGACTGACGAGCATGGCAAGGTCAACAATGGCGGAAGCGGCATGGAACGAGTTTGCGCGGCTTGGGATCGGTGGGAGCGACTGCCTTGCATGGAACGGCCACTAGCATCACGCTTGTCCACGCTTTTTCAGCGCATGTCGACCATGCAAGTCGCCATCAATTCCCGTCGGATGTTGAAGCGGAAGGCTGGTCGGCGAATCGGCGCCTTTGTTGCGTGGTTTCGAGCAGACAACATACGATCCGCTTCTGTCGCGATGGAAGAGCTGGACGTAAGAGTGGCGTTTTGGCAGAGGGACTGTGCAGACCCTGACGTGAAGGTTTCTGGGCACTGCCGCTGCCGCTGCTGCTCCTACATCGCAATCCGGAATTGCGCATGCCAACTTGCATTGTCCCTCTTATCGAAAAAAAATAGCGGCCCCTGCCTGGATTGGCCCGGCTTACCTAGATCCAGCAAACGTCCGTGTCGATTCCCTTTTCATTCGACGCTTCCACCGCCGCCACACTGCCTTGTGCTGGCCCGAACAGCGATTCTTGTCGTCATGGCCAGGCCGAAATGGCCAGTCTGGCCAACTTCTCCCATGCTTTCCCTTTTCCCCCTGCTGTTCCTCCAGAACTTCCAAGGCCGCCGGAGGTCAGTCCGCGGTCCTGAGTCAAGCGTCTTGGGTTTTGTAGATTTCGTCGCTGGGACCGCTGCACTCATGGCCAATTACTTCATAACTACTTCATGACCGCTTCTCGACCGGCATCTTTTCGCTCCTTCGCGCACTATCAACGTCTAGTCGGCCCGTCCATTCGTCCAAGGGCACCCTGGAACGCTCTCCGCACGTCATTTTACCCGTTTCCCAATGTCAATGGCCGGTCGTCTGGGCGGCTCTCGTGCGACGGCTTCGTGTTCAAAAGGCTGCACACGTCCCAACTTCAGCTTCATTACGTTTCCACGGTCGCGCAGATAAGCTTCCTTCCCGCAAACTATCCGCTGCTGTCGTGGTGGGCCAGGGCTCACCCCGAACTTCAACCTGTGCTGGCTTTCGTGTGTGGTTTCCAGGGTCCGGCGCAACACCCGCACACTAAACAGCCTGAAGCCAAGCAAGCCAGAATCGCCACATTCACAGCCCCAATTACATGTCAATCATTCCCAAGCCTAATTCCTGACCATCTAGTGACGGCTGCCAGCACCATCGCTAAGCTTTGTCGAATCGCCACCACGTCGTCGTGGTCTTCTTAGCCCTTAACATCGAGCCTCTCCTGCCGTTTTCACTCCAGACCTTCGGCCCGCAGCCACCGTCGAGCCAATCATCCTTCCCGCTTGCAAATTTCAAGGAGGCAATTGAAGCACGACCTCTTCTGATTTGAACGGTTTAAGGCTCGCGGTAAGCTTCGAGCATTTCTTCTCCCATTTCTCACGTCGTTGGACCACGCATACCTGCACCTGCCACGCCATTTCAGACGTGCCGTTCAGCTAGCCACTGAGCCTCGTGCGTCTTCACCGTCTCCTTTCTGCTTGACGATCTTGCATGCCTCTTCGGGCTTGCTCTTTGATCTCTTCTGGACTTCGAGTGGCCGCATCAGTTTGATCACCGCATCCCTGACGTACACCCGACGGCCTGCTGCAGAGTCGACGCCCTGGCACTTATCAGGGGAATTCGTCTGCGACATTGGCTCACTCCTCTCAATTCTTCGGTGGTTCGTTGACGCTTCTAATTAACCGAGTAGTGTGTCCGCAGCCTCATCCGGCGCCTAGTCTTGCTCCAACCTCAGCCGCACGGGAGCTCCCTAACGAGGAAAATCGCCACAGTGGTCTTCGATTTCATCTTATAGAATCGGGTAAGTCACACACAGCTCTTCCACGATTTCTGTCGGTTCGGACATCATGCTTCCTTGAGCTCTATTCCACTCGTTCACGTTGAATATGCGCTGACATGGCCTATGTCTGGGTACAGCAGTGGGTTGCGTTGCCGATCCTCGTTGAAGAGCAGCAGATGGGAGACGCTCCGCCCGATGCTGGCGTTAGGTCATCAAGCCGTCCTTTGGCAGGCGACGACACGCAACAAACCACCGTACCATATCCGCAAGTCTCACAAGTGCAGTCGAAAGGACCTGCTCCGATCGCTCCTTTTCATTCCCAATACTCTTCTCTGCAATCGTATCCGCAGCGAATAGATCCGTCTCGCATGCAATCGCCGCAAAATTTCGGACCCATCAATCCTCAAGCAGGTCAGCAACAACACGGTTCGACTTTCAGCATGGCCGCGATGGTGGGAGCTTTACCAGATTATGGCTCTGGACCGGCTAATCCGGCGCTCCAACAGTCACACCAAACTCAACGTCGGCTCTCCGGCGCATCGACCCCGACGGTTGTTTATCAGTTACAACAGTCCATCCAGTACCCTCAAGGCATATCAAACATTCCGAGCCCACCCTCGTACGGTAGCTTTCCACAAGGCCAGTACGGCGCGTTCGCTCAACCTTCGGGTGCCAATCAACAGCCCTTCGGCGCTTATGGGTCGAGTCCACAGCGCATGGCCGCGATGCCTCAACAATTTCAACCTTATCATCAGCTTTCTCCGCAACAGTTTTATTTTGCGCAAGGACAGCAAATTCCAGGCTACAATCCGCAGGCCGGTCAATTTCCTGCCGCATACGTAGGTCGTCCGATCGTGTCTGGGCTTCCTTCTTCGGACTCTCGCACGGCCAGTTTTGGTGAATCCTCACTAGGTGCCGGAGAAGGACAGCTAAGTAAGTAACGTACTGTGAGTTTACAACTACCGACGCTAACTCTCTGATCGAAGCAGGTCAACGACAAGGTTCGGAAGCGAGTTTGAGCACCATTCCCAGAGGACCTCCTAGAAAGCCAAAACAATCCGGTCACGCTCTCTGGGTCGGAAACCTGCCACCTGGAGCAACCGTCATGGATCTCAAAGATCACTTTTCAAGAGATGCGACCAAAGACATTGAGAGTCTGTTTCTCATCTCCAAAAGCAACTGCGCCTTTGTAAATTACCGCTCCGAAGCAGCATGTGCGGCTGCGATGCAAAGATTCCACGATTCAAGGTTCCAAGGTGTACGACTTGTGTGTCGCCTTAGACGAAGCGCCGCACCGACATCAGGAGCACCAACAGGTCCAGCAGCAATGACAGGAAGGAGATCCTCGCAAACATCATCTAAATCGCCCATGATCGACGGAGTAGATGAAGAACCGATCTCGGCTCCGGAAGAAGCCATTGAAGAAGCCGAAGATGAGGAAAGCGGTTCCCGAATAGTTCCGGAGAAATTTTTCATTGTCAAAAGTCTCACGTTGCAAGATTTGGAACAGAGCGTTCGTACCGGAATATGGGCGACTCAGTCCCACAATGAAGAGATATTAAACAAAGCTTATCAGGTGAATAATTTACGCCTCTCGCCCACGGTTTAAGTCGCTAACATGTTATACCAGGTTGCCGAGAATGTCTACCTAATATTTTCCGCCAACAAGTCCGGTGAATACTTTGGCTACGCTCGTATGACTTCTTCCATCAGTGAAGATGCCAAAGAGATCTATCGCAGCATCCCTCAGCCAGAAATCGCAGATCCTTCGGATGCACCGAGATCGATTCCAACTCCAGCGACGGAGACCGCGCCGAAAGGACATGTCATCGACGATTCCGCGCGAGGCACCATCTTTTGGGAAGCCGAACACTCGGACGACGAGGAAACATCTGGAGAGGAGGCGGTGGAAGAACGTGGTGAAGATGCACAAGTCTGGGGCAAACCATTCAAAGTTGAGTGGATGTCGACAAACCGCCTACCGTTTTACCGAACGCGGGGACTCCGCAACCCTTGGAACGCCAACCGAGAAGTCAAGATAGCACGGGATGGAACTGAATTGGAACCCGGCGTTGGCAAGAGGTTGGTACAAATGTTTCACCGGTTGGGTCCGCCTTCAGCTGGCTCACCCGCTGTACCCATGGGTCAGTTGCCACAGTTTATGGGCCCTTCACAGTCGCAACATTTTCGGCAGCAGTAGCTTACGGATTCCTGACTTGGTTTCGCTTGGTTTTCCATCGCCTCCGATGCAAGTTTTTCAGATTGCTCCGACAATTCATTGACCTATCCAATCCTGATCTCGATGTCAAACTCTCCAAATCTAATCGCCTGCGCCGACCATCGAATCACATTCCATTAATCCTAATGAGATTCTTGGTCGGCTCCAATATTAGCCTCGTAGGCAACCCTTGATTCTCCTTCGCTAATGAATCAACGATTGAACGCAATGCACCGACGAGCACACCTTGATGGCCGCGAAATCCACTACATAGAAGGTTCCGACTGCTTATGCTGGCATTGACGACAATTTGGGATGCTGTAGCGCATTGGGAAGCATAGCATGGCCCTGACGGACTATTTCTGCATAGACAATTTGGTCATCATGTCTGAGTGGAGTTTGACGAATGTAATCAACCCCATCTCTGTACTTTTACGATTGCATTCCGGGCTTTTGAAGGATATATCTTCGCGAACGATTCGTCGCGACCACCGTCATCTATACTGGCCCGAAGTTCACTCAATGCCCTGCATGAGAGTGGTACACTTATATTCTCCGCCTTGCCCTCGTTCGTGACGCACGCTGCCTCCATATCACAAGCGACTCGGCGGAACCGAAATCGTTTTGAAGCATTCGAAGCCACGCAACGAAAAGTCCGGCAAACATCAAAATGAGTCCACAGGCGCGCCACAGTGTTACGTGTAATCATACGAGGCCGCGTCCGCAATTCAGCTCGACGATGTTAAAATTTCCCTTTAAGAGCGAATGTCGTAGTTGTCGTCGTATGACAGCGCGTTCCAGACTTTCCACAGCTGCACCGCCACGGCAGGGGTGGAGCGGAAGCGCGCAAGGTTGGCAGGGATGTCAACACTTGCAGAACGGAAGTTCCTAAAGCCCTTTGACGTCAGGCTGTGGCTTTTAGTAATAATGTACTTTCCATGCGGCGGCAAAACGTCACAATTGGCGCCGATATGGCTCAAATGACGACTGCTATATGCTATGAACCCATGCAATGCTTGGCCGGCTTTCATCCGTCGATCGTTTCGCTGATCGCTTCAACCTCCCATCGGAAAACTTCCCGTCAGCCACCGCATTTAAGCCGACGCGATCATGTGGCACCAGGTGGGTCCGGAATTTCAACGTTTAGGCTCGGCTTCGATCTTGACATTTCCTTCAACCAGAGAAGAGAACGGCCAAGCCCGTATCATGTCGGAATGTTGATGCCGAGCGCCATCTCGCACGGCAAAGCGCTCCACCTCATCTCGCCTTCCGGAGAGAATTACAACCAACTCTTTTGCGCGATCTGCCATGACCAGCTGAAGCGACCGAGCTAACGAATTGATGTCTTCAACTATCACGCGCTCCTCTTCCAGCAATTGGTTCAGTTCTGCCATTTGCAAGTCTCGGTCGCGGCGGCTGCTTAGATGTCAGGGGCCGACAGCAAAATCCGCGTTCATGATTACTACCTTTCCTGTTCGTGGTGTTCAAACTCCTGTCGCATCTCCGTACGCAGTTCCTCCAATTTTTTGCTGTATTCGCGTTCGAGTTGAGCCCATCTCACCTCCTTTCGTTTCCGTGACTGTTATTGCTCGTCAGCTTCATTTGCTCTTTGATTTCACCCAGCACATGGAGCCCATCGAACGGTGATACAATGTGATGCTTTAAATGAGAAGAAACCTCTACGTACCAATGCCAGTGCACCGCCCATGGACCCTTGAAATTCAGTGTTGACTTCAGCCGCAGGTTCTAGGATACTTGAATCCTCAGGAGTGAGTGAGCGCCATATGAGAGGGGAGACCT
>Ga0335073_10017130_pt1 | contig 10140 bp, 11 predicted proteins | sample Lox_Sample_22_FD_207093 | JGI IMG/M metagenome (GOLD analysis project Ga0335073, IMG submission 207093) | Soil microbial communities from Loxahatchee National Wildlife Refuge, Florida, United States - Lox_Sample_2.2 | ecosystem: Environmental > Terrestrial > Soil > Wetlands | place: USA... | reverse complement strand
GAATTCCCCGTGGCGCGAGCTCCTCGCGGATCGCGTCGGTCATTGCCCAACCGGCGGCTTTGGCCGCCGAGTACGCACCGCTGGTCGGGGGATGCAGCCAGGACAACACCGAGAGCACATTGAGGATTGCCCCGCCGCCGTTGTGTTCGATGACTGGCACGAAGGCGCGCGTGACAGTGAGCGTGCCGAAGTAATGCGTTTCCATCTCCAGCCGCACGTCTTCCATTGGCCCGGACAGCAACGTGGCGCGCGTCGAGACACCGGCGTTGTTCACCAAAACGGTTACGTCGCTGGCGGTCTCGGCGGCGCGGCGCACCGAATCCGGATCGGTGATGTCGAGTTGGATGGGCACGACGCCCGGCAGGTCGATCGTCTCCGGCCGGCGCGCACCGGCGTAGACCTTCGCGCCGCGGCCGAGGAGTTCGGCGGCGATCCGCTTGCCCAGTCCCCGGTTGGCGCCGCTCACGACTGCCGTGACGTGGTCCTGCTTCATCCGTGTCTCCTCTTGTGGTCAGTGAGGCCCCACGGGCTCCTTCCGACCCGCGATCGATCGTAATACCGGGCTTCGATTTCGGCGCGCTGTCGCCAGCTACAAGCCGCGCTTGTATCTGTACAACAACGTGGCCGCTATTGCGACGCCTTCGCTGGATGAACCATCAATGCCATGAGCACTTCAACAAACACCGCAAGAATTACCGCACGCACCACGCCAGTCGGATTCCGCCGCCGCACCATTGCCGGCGCCCTGCTGGCGATGACGATCACCGGAACCGCAGTCGGTCTCGCCGCGACGAGCCACGCCGACTTCGGGGGCCCGGCGCCCGACTATGCCCACTCAGCGCGCCCGGACGCCAACTGCAAGACCGAACCGTGGGGCTTCCTCGGCTCCCAGCGCCGCACCCTGTGCGACGGTCCGGTATCCGCCGACGGCAGCTGGTCTCGCGAACGCACCATCTGGACGCCCGCACACCGGACGATGTCGACCTGCTACTCCACCAGCAGCATCCACGACTTCGGCCTTTGTTCGGGCGGGTACTGGGTCGATCAGCAGTTGATCAGCAACGAAACCTACCCAGTGCGACCCGACACCGTGCTGCCCGATGAACCAGGGCATCTGGACTAACCGGCTTCCGCATTCGGCGCCTCGCTAGCAGAACACTTCTGGGCTATCGGGCGCCGAATGCGGCAGCGGTACCAGGATTTGAGAGATGCCGGTGATCGCGAGGAGAGCCACGATGGGTGGGCATGTTTCGGCGCTGATGCCACGGCGATCGAGTATCCGGGTCACGGCGGTGAGCTGTTTGGCCCTTGACGCGGTCGTCGGCATCGAGCTGGTTGAACAGATCAGCGAATGCCCCCACACTCGCGGATGTTAGAGGACAGCGGCGACACGCTGGAGCGATTCGCGGATGGGCGGGCGATGAAGGTCTCGCCGAGATCGACGTCTTAACCACGGACGTGAAAGGTCAAAACCAACTCCGTGGCGACATTATTTTCCAAAACTTGCTTTCGTCAGAGTTCGACCGGAACGGTTCGAACGGAGTTCGAAACCAGTGATCGGCGACGACCCTAGCCCTTGTGCACCAACGGCTTTCGACGGTCACCGGTCGTTCGTCGTAGTCATCCGCGCACTCTACAAGGATGTGCATTGTTGGGCGTGCGTTAGGCTAGCTCACCACTCGTGTTGTGGTGGGCAAGCTCATCGCGACGGGTTAAGCAGGCCGTGGATCAGCGGCGGTCAGGCGGCGTGTGGCGGATACTGCCGGCAAATAGCCCCGCCCTTCGGCCCGGTTGGCTGGCAAATGATCAACGTTCGGGGTTGCTGCAGAGCGTTCATCTCCTGCGGCTGGCATGACGCCGTCGGATTGAAGCACGGGGTTGGGTCGGCTTGGGCTTCCCCAAGCAGGTTGACACCACCGACAGTTCCAATGATTGCCATCTGTGCCGCGGCCGCAATCAGCACCCGCTGCGTGAATTTCCTCATCATTTCCTCCTCACCCGAGGAAGCTCCGGGCCTTCTGCCGGAGAACGTTTAGAAATTCGTGAAATCTGGCGTTCGCTGACGCTCTCTCAGTATGTGCTTACATCAATGTTTCCACAATGTTTCCGCGGCGTTTCTTGGCCAGCTCACGCGCTTGGTGGGCGCGACGGCTTGGCGGTCGGGGTGGCCGCACACACCGTCACCGTCATCAGCAAAACCGACCACCGACTCCTCAGCAGCCACACCATCACCCCCGACCGCAGCTACTGGCGCAACGAACAGAAAAACCCCGGCCGATAGCCGGGGAATCTGTAACCGATGACGCGACTCATCTGTAACCCATGACGCGACTCATCACATCTGTGGAGCTAAGGGGATTCGAACCCCGGATCTAACCTGTAGAAATAGGCTCTGAGCTGCGGCGAATGTTCTTTTGACGATGTTACGCAGTGCGTTCGCGTCCTGCGGATATGCGTCGGCGCGTTACGCGACGTAACAGTGCTGGCGCCCGTCCAACCATGGTCGCTGGGTTATGAGCTACGCACCGGGAGCTTTGCATTGTTCGCATGGTCTCAAAAGTGCAGCTCAACGGTCTTTGGTGGGCCATCGCCGGTAGATCGAGGTGTCGTGCACGCCTGCCTGCCGGGCGATCTCGCGGATGTTCGCTGCGTCGGCGCCGCCCCCGGCGACCACCTTCACTGTTGTCTCCAGTACGACCCGGCGCACCCGTGCAGAGCGCCCGCCGGGTCGCCGTCGGCCCGCTGCCTCGCTCATGATCAACATTCTAATGCAGTTTTCTTGCATTAATGGATCGAGCGAGTTACATTTCACCTAACGCAGGAAATATGCGTTAGATGTTGGGAAGGGCACCTGTCGGGTGCAGACCTATGGAGGAACTGACATGGCATCGTTGGCCAACAAAGTCGCCATCGTGACCGGAGGCGGGACAGGCATCGGCAGGGCGACCGCGGTAGCGATGGCCAAGGCCGGTGCCTCGCTTGTCATCGGCAACCGTGACGCCAAGCTCGGCGAAGAAGTCGTGCGGACCATCGAGCAAGCCGGTGGGCGTGCGGTCTTTCAGGTGACCGACGTGAGCAAACCCAACGATGTGAAGGCCCTCGTGGAGCGAGCCGTCAAGGAATTCGGACGGCTGGACCTGGCCTTTAACAACGCCGGGACGGACGGCCAGCAGGCGCCCCTGCACGAGCAGGACATCGACAAGGCGTCGTTGCTGTTCGACGTGAACATCAAGGGCGTCTTCTACTGCATGAAGTACGAGATCGAGGAGATGCTCAGGACCGGCGGCGGCTCCATCGTGAACACGTCCTCGACCTTCGGGCTCAACGGCTACCCGGGCTTCTCGTTGTATTCGGGCACGAAGCACGCGGTCACCGGCATGACTAAGTCGGCGGCCCTCGACTACGGCAAACGGGGTATCCGCGTGAACGCGGTTGCCCCCGGCCCGATCGAGACGCCCATGCTGGCAAAGGGATTCGGAGACGACCCGAACGGCGCCCCTGTTGTCCCGATGGGGCGGACTGGCCAGCCCGAAGAGATCGCCGATCCTGTCGTCTTCCTGCTCTCCGATGAGGCCCGTTACATCACCGGACACACATTTCCCGTCGATGGGGGCTTCTGCGCGCGGTGAGATGAGGCAGGATTCCCAGCCCGTGGCCGCAAGTCCCGCGCCACCAGCGAGGAAGTAATTGTGATTGATTTTGCAGCGTTACCGCCGGAGATCAACTCCGGTCGGATTACCCGGGGGCGGGGTCGGGGCCGATGGTGGCGGCCACGGCGGCCTGGGACGGGTCGGCAACAGAGCTGAATTCAGCGTCGGCCGCATTCAGGTCGGTGGTGTCCGGGCGGACTGGTGGACCGTGGCTAGGTTGGGGTGCTCAACCTGGCGAAAAGCCGTTGAGCGCAGGTGTGCGCGATGAGCTAAACGATCTGCGCAGGCAAGTCGTCGAGTTGGCGATGGAACGCGATGTGCTCATGCACGCTGCGGCCCTGTGGGCCCAGGGAAGCGATGGCACCCTGAGCACACCGCAGCGACACTTTGGTGGGCTATCGGGCCAGTCCATTGATGAGGACGTCGACGAAGTGGCCGGCGATGTCGTCATCGAAGGGCTCCCGGGTCAGTAGCAGCCGGAAGTACAGCGCTCCGGTGATGAGTTCGAGGGCCGCGAGTGGGTCGGTGTCGGGGGCCAGTTCGCCGCGGGTGATAGCCCGATCGAGCATGACCCGGGTCTGATCGAATCGGAATTGCCAGAATTGGGCGCGGCCGGCGGCCATGGCCGCGTCGTCGTGCGTGACAGCCATCGCCTTGATCAGAGCCTGCGCGATCGGGGTGGCCGCGTTGTTGATGACCAGAGCCATGTAGGCCACCAGGTCAGCGCGCAGAGTCCCGGTGTCGGGAATCGGCAGACGTTCCCGGCTGTAGTTGAGCAGCGCGTCGAAGATGAGGTGCTCTTTGGTGGGCCATCGCCGGTAGATCGACGTGTCATGGACGCCTGCCTGCCGGGCGATCTCGCCGATATTGACCGCGTCGGCGCCGCGTTCTGCGACCGTCTGCGCGGTTGCTTCCAAGACTGCTCGGCGGACCCGAGCCGAGCGCCCGCCCGTTCGGCGACGGCCCACTAATTCACTCATAGACACATTCTAACGCAGAACTCTTGCGTTAGTGCCACTGCAGGGCTACAGTCCACTAACGCAATATTTCTGCGGTAAGAAAGCACTCGCTCAGTGCGGAACCTATGGAGGAGTCAAGATGTCTTACGAGTGGCCAGTCGATGTAGCCGGATTGTTCGGTGAGCGGTACGCCCAGATGATCAACGGGTTGCCGGCGAAAGACGTCGACGGTGTGCGCGCCACGATCACGGACATGTGGCCGGATGTGCCCGGCGGGTGGGTATATGAGTGGTCGGCGTTGGCGGCCCGGTATGCCGAGACGGGATCGCATCTTCTTGCGTCGGTGGCCTACGGGTGGGCCAAGTTCCCCACCCTGGCCGATGCCCCCAAGCGGCTGGCCATGGCCCGCCAGCTTGAGCAGTATCAGCTCGCCGCCCCCGGCTTCGGAGTGCGCTTCGAGCGACGGGTGCTGGACCTGCCGTATCAGGGTCGGCACACCGCGTTCCCGGTTCACATCCTGGCCTCCCCCGGGTTGTCCGCGGACGCGCCGGTGCTGCTCGTCAGCGGCGGAGTGGACACCTGGAAAATGGACCTCCACCCTCTATTCGTGCAGCTGGCGGAGCACACCGGAACCCGAGTGGTGGCCTTCGACATCGTCGGGACCGGCGACTCCTCGGTCCCGATGACCCCCGATGGAGGCGGCGAGATCGTCCGCGGCCTCATCGCCGAGGCGCGCGCCATGGGCAACGGCGTCGTGGCGCATCTGGGGATCTCGATGGGCGGCTACTACTCGGCGCGCTCCGGTCTGGCCGGCGAGGTAGACGCGGCGATCGATCTGGGCGGCCCGGTTGAAGCCGCGTTCAACCGAGACCCTGAGTCACTGCAGTTCGGCATGGCCGGCATCATCGGGAACGCCCTGGGCTTTGACCACCAACCGACTCCTGATGAGGTCACCACCGAACTCGCCGGCTTCTCGCTGCGCCCACTGCTGGACCGGGACACCAACGCGCCGATGCTGGTGATCAACGGGGCCGACGACGTCCACGTCCCACAGCGAGACACCCTGGTATTCCAAGGACGTCGCGACACCGAGGTCCACCTGATCCCCGGCACGGGCCACTGCGCCGTGTCGAAATGGGGCGAAGTGATCCCGATGATCGCCGAGTGGTTGCAGCGCACCCTCTCGCCTGTTGGGATTTCAGCATGACCTCGAAGATTGAACTCGATACCCGCCTTGATCCGCGGATCAAGAAATACTTCGCTGGCATGCCTCTGGGAGCAGAAAAGCCTAATGTTTCGAGCCGGGAAGAACTGCTCGCACAAGAAAACTCCCCGGCGGCCCTGGCCGCACTGGAGCGCCAAACGGCCCTGTTCGACTCGATGGACAGCGAGGAGATCGCCCCGTCAGCCGGCTTGAGCGTGCGTAGTGAGACCCTCACCTCCTCGCCCGATGGAAACACCATCAAGATCCGGTACATCCGGCCGGATAACGACGAGACTTTGCCTTGCGTTTACTACATCCACGGTGGCCGCATGGAGATGAGTTCCTGCTATGAGGGCAACTACAAGACCTGGGGCCGTATGATCGCCGCCAATGGCGTTGCGGTGGCCATGGTTGATTTCCGCAACTCGGTGCACCCTTCTTCTGTACCGGAAATCGCTCCATTTCCCGCCGGCTTGAACGATTGCATCTCGGGCCTCAACTGGGTACACGCGAATGCAACCAGTCTCAAGATTGATGCAAAGCGCATCATCGTCGCCGGCGAAAGTGGCGGCGGCAACCTGGTTCTCGCCGTAGGCATGAAGCTGAAGCAGGATGGTGAACTCGGCCTGATCAAGGGCATCTACTCCTTGTGCCCCTACATCGCTGGTGAGTGGCCGCAGCCGCAGTACCCATCTTCCATCGAGAATGAGGGCATCGTGCTCAACTTCGGGGACAACCGCGCCACCATGGCCTACGGCATCGAGGCTTTCAACGCCCGCAACCCTCTCGCATGGCCCAGCTTCGCCAAGCGAGAGGATGTCGAAGGCCTGCCGCCGACGGTCATCAGCGTCAACGAGTGCGATCCGTTGCGCGATGAGGGCATCGCCTTCTACCGTCTGCTATTGGCAAGCGGCGTTTCAGCGCGTTGCCGCCAAATGATGGGCGCCTGCCACGCAGTCGAGATTTTGCCAGTCATCTGTCCCGATATCGGTCACTCTACCGCCAGCGACATCGCTAATTTTGCCGCCGACTTCGCGGAAGTAACATCATGACAGCAACTTCGGCCGGTCCCAGTGCACCGGCATCCACGATTGCATCTCCGTTGCCGATAGCTCCTCCGGAGTCAGTCGGCTTCTCTCCCGAACGCCTGGACCGCCTCGACGACGCGATGCAGGCGGAGATCGATGGCGGCCATTACGCGGGGATCAGCGTGATGGTCGCCCGCCACGGAAAGCTCGTGAAGTTCCGTCGCTACGGCCATCAGGTGTTGGGAGCCAGAGAACCGCTGCGTGAAGACGCCATCTTCCGCATCGCTTCGATGACCAAACCGATCATCGCTGTCGCAATGCTGCTCCTCTATGAAGAAGGCAAGTGGCAGCTCGACGATCTCGTCACGAAGTTCATTCCCGAGTTCGCCGATTTGCAGGTATTGCAGGATGGCAAGCTTGTGCCGCTCGACCGTCCGATGACTATGCGTCACCTGATGGCTTCCTCCGCGGGCTTCGCCTTCGGTCCTGCGGTGGGCAGCACCAACCCCAAGGTGGATGAGATGTACGCCGCGGCCGATCTTTGGAGCGGCACAAACGACGACATCATCCCCAAACTGGCCAAGCTCCCACTGGAAGCACAGCCCGGTACCCTCTTCCGCTACGGCCTTCAGCAGGAGGTTCAGGGCGCAATTCTCCGGCGGATATCCGGTGAAGGGCTCGATACGTTCCTCGAACCGCGCATCTTCGCGCCATTGGGTATGAAAGACACCGGTTTTGACGTAGCGCCGGAAAATCGCAATCGCATTCCGCCGCGCTACGCACTGGACGAAAGCCTTAAGCTGATCCTCGCACCGGACCAGTCGCCATTTCCAGCCGTCGCCGGGACTCCCGCGGGGGTGAAGCCGCGATACCTGCTGTCGATCGCTGGGCTCTATTCAACGGCGCAGGACTACATACGTTTCGCCCAGATGCTGGCCAATCGCGGCACGCTCGATGGCGTCCGGATATTGTCGCCTTCCTCGGTCAAGCTGATGACGAGCAACCTGCTGCCGCAGGGTGTACCGATGCGTTTTGATCAGCCGTTTGCGGGTGTTGGCTATGGCATGAACGTTGGCATCGTGCTCGATCCATCGCACGCCGATTTCAATGGCGGCGCGATCGGCACAGGCACCTTCTACTGGGGTGGCGTGCATGGCACCTGGTTCTGGGTCGATCCCACAAACGACGTCGTCGTGGTCGGCATGGTTCAGCAGGTAGACGGGGGAAATCCGATGACCGGGCGCCCCTACCCAGTGCCCGACGTGCGCGGCATATCGCGGTCGATCACCTACGGTGCGCTTGTCGATCCTGCGCTTTAGTACACGGCTCAGCGGGTGCGGGACCCACACTCTGCGCCAGGTTCGCTGAATGTTCCCAAAAGTGTTCCCATCGGTGATGAAACGACCCCCAGAGAGATCTCCGAGGGCCGTTTCCGGTGGTAGCGGGGACGGTGGAGCTAAGGGGATTCGAACCCCTGACCTACTCGATGCGAACGAGTCGAAATCGGCCCACCTGGGCGTTTATCGCGTCAAGCTCTGACGGTCGTGCGACATCACCGCAGGTCAGCGGGGTTGGTTGTGGGAAGCTCTGACGGTTGTCTCAAACCTGGCGAGCATTTCCTGCGCGATTCCTGCGCGATTCTGGGCGAATGCGCGATGCCCAGCAAACAGTTAGCTGCGGCTGTCGGGCCATCCACCAGTGCGCTAGCGGCACTCCCCCTAACGATGACGGCGTGGCGCTCATCGCGTGTCCAGAGTGCAAGAAGCAAGTCTCCGACAAAGCTCCTACCTGCCCCGGCTGCGGAGTGCCGATCCTGCGGGAGTCCAAGGTCGTCGTCTACGGCTGCACCCAGCAGTTTTCGATCAACCCCAAGCCACGAGCCAGCATTTCCGATCGTTTCCGACAGATGCCAGGGATCCCCACCAACCCCCGGGCGCGCAACATGACTCGATTGAGGGAACCAAGGCAGTTCCTTTAGACCGAGATTAAGAATTCGTTGAACTCAGGCTGTACTTCAGATGAGAACATGTGAAGACGCAGACTATGCGCCTGGCAAGAGGCAAAGGGAAGTGCAGCGGTTGAACGGATCTAAGATGCTCGCGAAAGTTGCCATCGTCGGCATGTTCGTTGGCGCGGCTAGCGCGGCGAGTCTCCAAGCCGCCCACGCCGACGCGGACGACCCGCTATCTGGCAGCGATACGGCGATCATTCTCGGCGGAACCTTCCAGCCGACGCCGTCGACCGCTTTCGCGCAGACCGTCGAGGATCTGTATCTGCATCCGCTGGGTTTCGACGATGGCGCGACCTACTCGACGGTGTGCGACATGGTCGGGACCGATCCGTGCAGCGCGCCGCTGCAGGTGCTAACGACACCGGAACTGATCCAACAGGGCCCGAGCACTCTCACAGCCGCGTCGGACGTCGTTCTCGCCGTGGAGAACGAACTCAACGCGGATCCGGGCGCTTTCAGCGCCGAGCACCCGCTGACGATCTTCGGATACTCGCAGAGCGCCGGCGCCGAGTCGATCGCCATGACCCAACTCGAACAAGCTGGCATCCCCAGCGCCGACCTGCACTTCGTCATGATCGGCGACCCCTCCCTCCCGGGCGGAATATACCCCAATTTGGAACCAGACCTCGACTCGCTACTCGGCTCGAATCTGACGAACACTATTCTCACCGATCTCGACTTTGACGGCGTCCTGGGTAACCTAACGCCGGATGATCTCTACCCCGCGACCATCTACACGCTGGACGGCGACGGGGTCCCCGACTTCCAACAGGACTTCACATCCGGCGGTCTGCCGGGTGTACTCGCGGGCGTCGTCAACGAGCACGCGGTTTACCTGGGGTTGACACCAACGCAAGTCGCCGACGCAACCACCTCGACCGACGGCGACCTCACACTCGTCGATATCTCCAACGACATCAATAGCTTTGACGCCTTGATCGGTGCAATTTACAACGGGGCCGGCAGCAGCGGATTCTCCGAGAGCCTATTCGAGTCTCTGCAAGTGTTTTTGACCAACATGTTCTGACGGTGCCCCGGTCGGCTCGGTCAAGAAGGGCGACTGCATCGTTCGATATCAAGGCGGACGGCGAGGTCTTGTTTAAGTCCTCGATTCGAAAAACGGGAAGAGCCTCATTCCCAGCTCCACCACCACCGGGGAACGTTCCTCAGCTCCGACAGCGTGGCCGCGAGTTGCGCTGGTGCCCTTAGGATGTCGGCTGGCTTTGGCAGCTTGACCAGATCCGAGATCAAGTCTGACGAGTGGAACGGCACCGATACGCCGCCCCCA
>Ga0335073_10017129_pt1 | contig 10140 bp, 9 predicted proteins | sample Lox_Sample_22_FD_207093 | JGI IMG/M metagenome (GOLD analysis project Ga0335073, IMG submission 207093) | Soil microbial communities from Loxahatchee National Wildlife Refuge, Florida, United States - Lox_Sample_2.2 | ecosystem: Environmental > Terrestrial > Soil > Wetlands | place: USA: Florida... | reverse complement strand
GACACCCGGAGCGGTCCTACGAAATGTATATGACGCCGCATCGCACATCGGCGATGGCCATGTTCGGATTTGTTTACCTTTGGTACCTGATGGCGGTTCTCGTCGTGGAGATATGGCTCGACTACCGTGCTGACATCGTGCGGATGGCGCAGTCCACCACCGGCTGGCGGCGTTTGCTCTACAGCATCATGACCCTCAGGTCCTACAACATCAGCGAGCGCGCCCTCAGGATTGATGATCATGTCGGTTGGTTCGTCACGCTGATCGGAATCCCGTCTGCATTCCTCCTCCACGGATACGTGGGATTCATCTTCGGCTCCATCAAGGCCAACCCCTGGTGGTCCTCGCCACTCATGCCGGTTGTGTTTATCTTCTCGGCGATGGTGTCCGGCATTGCAGCGGTCATGCTGCTATACATGTTCATCACCTGGTTGCGGCGCGAAAGAATGGACATGCAATGCGTCGATACCATTGCGCGCTATATGCTTTACATCTTCATCATCGACTTCAGCCTCGAGATGCTCGATCTGATCCATCGGATTTACGAGGCGGATGTGTCCTTTCGTAGCCTCGACTTTATGGTTCATACCAAGCTCTACTTTTCCCAGATCGTTCTGCAGATTTATGTTGGTACGCTTACCCCGATTTTGTTGCTGGCATTGATCCAGTTCATCAGGTTGCCGGAGAAAGCGCGGAAATACATCTATGTGGTAGCCGGATCTCTGGCCCTCATCGGCATCTTCGCGATGCGTTGGAATGTGGTGATCGGCGGACAGCTATTTTCCAAGAGTTTTCTCGGATACACCACCTACAAAATCAGTTTGGTCACACGGGAAGGGTTGCTGGTGTCGATTACTCTGCTGATCCTCCCGCTGTTTATTCTGACGGCATTGGTGAAACTGTTGCCTCCATGGCCAAACCAGGCCCGCCAATCGATTCCAACGGCAACAGCTGCGTATGGATGCGGTAGCTCCAGAGCACCTCTTTCGAGCTTTGAAACGATAGCAGCAGTTTGCACAGTTAAAAATTCCTGCATTTGGCCGCAGTTTCGCTATTCTGGCGCGATGCTGAGGTTGGCGCGCATGGTGTGCTCTTCCCCTGGTCCCAGCCATACCGCCAAGCTGAGGACGTTACTGGCTTCGACACAAGTCATCTGCTGCCATTCATCCTCTCCAAGATCGGAAAGCGATGCCGCTCCGTGCTGCCACGGGTTCCAGACTACCGTCGTTCGAGAATTCTCTTTCTCCGTGCGGACGGTGCGGCAAAGAACTGGATCGACCAAGTCCGCAGCGCTCTGGATATTGAGGTAGGCGTTGTCGGTTGTGCCGGTCAAAACTAAGTCGCCGGACTGAGTCTTTTCGCGATTCTGATCGACGTTGTCGAGGTAGCTGATGCCGTTAAGGCCGCGCACGCGCACACTCGCGGCGTGGCCCACCCGGAAATAGGTATGCAGTGCCTCCTCAAACGAAAAGGGCGCCGATCCTGTATTTGTCACGGTCAATTTGAGACCAAGAGTGCTGCCGATCGTGATCCGGAGCGCCAGACGAAACTCGTGCGGCCACCAGCGGCGCGTGGAAGCATCGCTTTCGGTTGAGAAGACCGCGATCACAGATCCGTCTTCTTCCGCAATCACGGAATCGAGCTGCCACTCCCGCGTGCGTACAAATCCATGGGCCGGCGCCTTAGAATCGTCCGCTTTGGCCCGAAACCAGGGGAAGCAGCCTTGGTGCGCCGGATCGAGGTGAGGCGAACTCCGACCGATTGCAGAACTGCTATGGCTTACTGCCAAGCTTGCTGATCCTTGCCGTGGCCATGAACTGCGTCCATATCCTTGTCACGTCCGCCGCTGCTGTCATATCCGGAAGCTGATCCTGCAGAGTCTTCGCCAGAATCGTCACGATTACGTGCCAGTTGTCCGGCAGCGCACGGTAGACATCGCTCAGATGCGGGCGCGTCGCGTCAGCCAGCAGCAGGAAGATTTCGAGCTGTGCTCGAACAATCGGTGTGTCAGAATCTTCGTCCTGGTACACCGGCTGGTGCATCATGAATTCAGTTCTTCTAATTGACAGCGAAATCATCCCAGCAGCTGGTTTACAGTCCACGCTTACGCAATTTGGGTTCGAGGTGGTAGTCGCCGCCTCCGGCAAGGTCGCACACACGTGGATTAAGAGCGTACAGTTTGATCTCATCCTGGTAGAGTTTGATCTCTCGCCTCGACCGAATGGCGAAACGGCGATCGAACCTTCTAAGTCTGCTGTCGGTTCTTGGAGCGGTACAGGACTCATCCGAGAGCTTCGTGCAACAGTCGTCACAACTCCGATTCTGGTACACACTGTACTCGAAGGTGAGTTATATGAGACTGCCTCGCTTGATGCCGGAGCCGACGACTACATCGTCAAGAAAGCTCCCATCTCCATCCTGCTGTCCCGTCTTCATGCGCACCTTCGCCGCAGAGAGCGCGACCTTGGCTTGGCCGCCAAAGCCGAGCGCCGCGTAGCTATCGGCCGCTTTACTCTGGACCGAAAGGCGCGCGTCCTTCTGGCGGACGAAAAGCCAGTCGTTCTGGCGCAACGAGAGATGAAGCTCCTCGAAAAGCTTGCCTCCAGTCCCTCCCGCGTCTTCTCGCCTGATGAGATCCTCGATGACGTCTGGGGGAATCATATCCGCCGGTCTCTGCCCGCTCTCTACAGCCTGCTCCGGCGATTACGCCAGAAGATGGCAAAGAATGGCCTTCCCGATCCCATTGAGAACGTTCAAGGCAGAGGGTTCAGACTGTTCCCGGCGCTTCGGCTCGATGCCAACGCTCGAACCAGATAAAACACGTGTGAGTACATGCAGTGACCTCCAGACCCTTACATATAAAGAGCGAAAGCGCATCCATGAGTTGAGACCGCTCGAAGCAACTCCGCACGATAGACTCGGAGAGCCGGTGGGGTGGCCGGATGGAAGATATTTGTTGGTGCCGACCCGAGAAGGATCCTTCGGAGGGCCGAACATAGTCGGCATATGGAATGTCGAAAGCGCGAGATATCGGGGTGCCCTTGCCGGATGTCTGTCTCCGGATGCTCCCTGGACGCAATTCCGGTTACAGGACACGCATTTCTATACGACTTGCGGCCAAGACGAGGTTCTTATGTGGAGGGTCGACGATGACATGCAAGAGATTTGTGACTTTGAGAAGTCGTTAACCAAATGACTTGGGCAGGACTGTTGGACGTCCGGAGTTTTGCTAATGTCTGTATAGTCGTCAACCGGCCATAGGCCGACATCAAAGACGAAGGAGGGCATTTATCGGGACTTGGCTCGGATCGGCTTGCTTAAGGTGGATGGTCCGTTTGGAATGCCTTCCTTTAGCGCACCGATTCCGGCCGCTTATTTTATCGACAACAGGAGCACCGCATGAATCTACCCGAAGCGCCGATAGCACGGGAAGGCTTCTGGCCACACACTTCTTCACCGTGAGGGACCAGGAAAATTCGAAGGACTTCTATGTCCGAATTCTTGGCGGGAAAGTCATCAGGGCGGACAATCCCTGCTACATCAAGCTAGCTAATACCTGGATCATTCTCAATTCGGGCGGCGGCCCGACTCCCGATAAGCCTGGAGGTCCTTCTTGAAACACCGCCGGATCTCAATAGGGTAAATAGCTTCCTCAATTTTGCGTGTCGCCGACATCTGGGCCTGCTACAAACAATGGGGGGATAAGGGCGTGTTCTTTCTTACCAAGCCGCTAGACAATCACGGCTGGGAATGGCATTGCTACATGCGTGATCCCGACGGGTACCTCATCGAGGTCGGTCAATATACTCAAATGGCGCTCGACCGTTTCAAAACAGACGCTTGTTGTGATACGTCAGCTCAACTTCGAGCATGCCGTTCCGGCTACGCAAATCGGCCGGCTCCGGCACTTCGCTTCCCGGTACCGGACGCGGACAGCTGCCAGCGACCTCAGGGTGGAGGCAAACTCGAGCCGGAAGAACGCGCTAAGGAAGAAGAGTGCCGCTGCGAGGAAGAGTCGATGGATGAGAGATCGTCGCCAGCAAGTTGCCGCCGTGCACGGGCACGGGAAAGCTAGGCTCCGCCCTACCACAGTGTTCGCGAAGAGGATGAATTTCACGTAAAGAAAAATAAATTCCAGCGCGCCCGCCGCAACGTTGGTCCAGATGAAAATGCGTTGACAAGGGACAGCACAATGCTTAAGATTCCTCTGCTGTTTCCCCTCACTCGAAACAATCACTCTATTTAGTCGCATTCAAAAGATCAGTTAGAAATCAAGCAAGGGTCAGCTTTTCAGGATTCCCCGGTTTTGACATAAGTGGGGCTAAGTATCGTATTTTCCGGACGGCTATCTTTGATTGCAGGCGGATATCTGTGGCTAAATACATGGGCCATCAGGACTCTTGCCGTCTTAGTTCTTGACTTATTAAGACCAACGTCAAGCGAGGTTTCCGATGCGCTACGGGATTATCATCAGAAAAACGATCGGCGTCGTTGCCGTCATCCTCTGTTCGTTTTGCGCTATCCTCGGCCAGGATCCGGTATTCCGGCCGTCAGTTGACATCGATCAACGCAAACTGTTGATGGGATGTCTGATTGCAACAGATGCATCGTGCGCATATCCGTTGAAGGACGTACTTAATTCCGGCGGGCACTTCTGGACTACCCCGTTTCAACCCTACGATCCGGTAAGTAAGACAGGTGATGGCTATGGCGAAGGGGAGCACGGGCCAAGATCCGCGCAGCGTAGCGTCTTTAATCCAAACAACAAATCTTACCGTTTCTTACGCATGAACGGGCTCGATTCCCAAAGCTGCTTCGAATGTCATAATTCCATCGGCAGTGATGTGGTCGATGCGCGCGGAGCACTCACGCGCAAGCCCTACACGGTTGGCGGCTCCGCTGGCAGTAATAGTAACGCGTTTATCAACCCGCTGTACCCAATGCCCGAGACACTATTTATTCGGAATCCACCCACGGTTTTCGGGAGCGGATATCAACAGGCTGTCGGCGAGGAGATGACGCTCGAACTGTTTCTCTTACGGGAACAAGCGCGCCAAAGAGCAAAACTAAATCCGGGTAGGCAGTATGACCAGCCTCTCACAGCCAAGGGAGTTCAATTTGGCCATTTTCTCACGACATATTTACCCAACAAACCAGCCAAAGTGATCGTCGACAAGGCTACTTGCCCAGCTGGCGTTGATCATCCACTGAGCATTGGAGGAGCGGATGGCTATCTAGATGATCTTACTAAGCTGGACGGCGTTTCCTGCGACCTCGTTGTGAGACCGCTCCAATGGAAGGGAGTTGCGTCGGGACTGCGTCATTTTGTCAGGGATGCCCTAGACTTTCACTTCAGCATGCAGGCATTCGAAAAAGTTGGTCTCTGCGATTGCGACCGTGATGGGAAGGGCACTCCAGCAACAGGACCTGAAGTCACAATCGGACAAGTGACAGCGATGGTGGCGTTTGTAGGCATGATGAGGCCCCCTGTCCAAGAGCCGCTTACTACTTCATCGCAAAAGCGAGGACGGGATATTTTCTTTGGCAAGGCCCCAGGTCTCTATCAGAACATGTGTGCAAATTGCCACGTCAACTCACTTAAACTATTCACTCCGAATATGCTCGTGGAGTGGCCCACGAATCCCGCCGACGAAACCGCAGCGGGTGTTGATCCCGATAACCCAGACACGTGGCCCATCAAGCCTGCGGCATGTGCGGCAGGCATTGCTCCGTCAAATCCGGATCCCTGCCCACTGGAATCCTCTTACTCGCCTGAGACCAAGAGCTCAGCCATTGTTGCCCAAAACCGGGGAGCCTTAGTTAGTCCACTGGTCTCATCTCAGCAACTCGCGATCGTCCACCGCTTCCACGTAAACATGTCGCTGCTGGGAGCCTCAGCTCGCACCCAGCAGTTCGAGTCATTCACAGCGCAGCCAATGCAGGCGCAGATACAGAGGCTCCGCGCGCCCCTGCCGGGAGAAAGCGCGATACGCAGTGCACTAAGGCCAAATCTTACAGAGAACGTACAGCAAAGAGTCGTCGGGCAAGACTACGTGATTCCACTGAGTGCTCCGAATTCAGCGCTCACCCCGCTGCAGCTGCCTCGGCTTCCCAACAATCAAGACGGCTCGATTGACGTTCCCTTGTTCAGTGATCTGAAGCGGCATGACATGGGGGGCCAGTTGTCGGATCCGCTCAGCCCTCTGCCCTCGCAGGGAACGGATGTGGCCGACATCAATACCAAGCCGCAAGAGTATATGACGCGCCCACTCTGGGGAGTTGCTGATACCGGCCCCTGGCTTCACGACGGTCGGGCTATGACACTGAAAGAAGCAATTCTCATGCATGGGGATTCAAAAACTGGCGGTGGCAGTGAAGCAGCGCCCGTGGTAGACACTTATGAAAAGCTATCGCCGAATGACCAACAGGCCGTGATTAATTTTCTACTCACACTACGGTTACCGAGCGTGCAGTAGGTTCCGAGACCGCTTTTCTGAGGCGAATGGTCAAATTGTGTTCAGTTTGCACGGTGTCCATTTGGAACGTCGATGTCACCACCTGTCTAGGCGGATCTACGGCAAAGTCTGGACTCAGGGCCTCCAGCAGCAATTAGAAGGGGTTCCCCAATGAACTTGACGATCGTAGAACTCATGAAGTCCGATACCAGAGATGTCACGTGGTTGCAGAGCGCGCTCCAATCCGCAATCGAATTAGAGTTATCAACACTTCCGCCTTACTTGTGCGGATATTGGAGCCTCAAAGACGGCAATTGTTATCCGGCAACACAACTCAACAAAATCTTTTTCCAGGAGATGCTACACTTCGGGTTTGCCTGCAATTTGTTGAGCGCCACCGGCAGACAACCCGAGGTTTTGGCTGGCTACGGGCGCATCTCCTATCCTGGACCGCTGCCCGGCGGGGTGGTGCCTGCCTGCGATGGGGACCTTGTGCCATGCGATCCGAATTTCAAAGTTCAATTGGGATTCACCGATTTTCATGCCTTTGCTTGGATGGCCACGCAGATAGAATACCCCGAAGACCCCGTGCCAAAGCCGAGGCTTCTGCTCGCTGAGGAGACCTTTCCATCCATCGGTCAGTTCTACGACGCGATTCTGCAGGCTTTCCAGGAAAACACGGCCAAAATCCCATATGACAAGACACACCAGCTAAGCGGCCCGCTGCAGTTGAAGATAGTAGACGGCCTCGCTGCCGCTACTTCGGCAATCCATCTCATTCAACAACAGGGTGAAGGAGGAAATAAATACCCGTTTTCGGCACCGGGAGTGCTCTCCCATTTCTATGCTTTCGGAGAGCTCTACTACCTCAAAAAATACCAGTTTGATCCGACCACTCAAACTGGGGACTGGACTGGCGATCCGATCTCAATACCGGACGACGAGGTCTATCCGATGACTCCAGTTCCTGAAGGCGGATATGCTTCGCCTCCACCAGACGTGACAGACTTCGACAGCTGCTTCACGCAAATGCTGAAATACTTGGAATCCGCCTGGGGCGACGGAGGCAAAGCGGCCCTTGGCAAAGCGATGAGCATCATGCCGAACTTGACTACGATGGCGACCGCCTTGCTTAGCAAGCAGATTCAAAGACCTGACGGTCCGGGCATCTATGGACCCCAATTCCAGATCAATATGTCCGTGCCACCCGCCAGTTGTAGTGCGTAAGGAGAATTCTATATGGCAGTCTCTTTTGCTAACGACATCAAGCCGCACTTCCGACCGATCGATGTGCAGCACATGCAGGACTACGGCGTGCCCCTCGACGATTACTCATACATGTCGGATCCAACCAATAATCATGAAAACGCGCAGGACGTACTGAACGAACTAACCGCAAAGCGAATGCCACCTGGAGGTCCATTCTGGACTCAGGATAAGTTGGATATTTTCAAACAATGGATGACTGACGGATATCAGCCCTGATCTCGCGCAATGGTCGCGCTTCAGTCCACTGCACAAGAAGATGCACCGTTTTCGCGGTCATAAGGATGTGGCTCGCGCACTCGATTAGAAGACCGCATGGAAAACACTCAGCACTTCTGCTTGGCTGCCGCCTTCGCTGCTCTGGCGGCGAACTCTGCTTCGTCGGCTGTCCGTACCTTCGCCGCATCAATCGGTGCCGTTTGGCGGTGGCGGTGAGCGCACCGATGTGTTGGATGAAGCCGCCTCGACACTGCTGAGCAAGACCATCTCGACAACCAGCTTGGACAGGCCGGACTCGTCCAACTGGCGCACGATCGCGGACCTCATGGACCGCGGCATGACACCGAAAGAAGCGGAACGGGTCGCCCGCCGCAAGTTCGGCAACCGACACTGATCATGGACCGCTGACTCCACCGGCCAAGGCAAAGTGAGACAGCAGCGGCCAAATCCGACTGGCCAGCGGCTGGTGCTCGATGACTCACGTGGCTGTTGAAAAACTCGCTCCGAGAAATCATGCTCAAAAAACGTCGCGCTAGGATGCCCTATAAATGATTCTCTCCAGCCTCCTATACATTTCTGGTCACCCATTTCGACTCAGTTTTCAGAAGAATCGACTTCTTCAACACCCACTCACCTTTGCGCCAACTCGCTACGAACCACTCACCGAGTGTGCGGAACTTCCTTCAGAAATCGTTCGTACCTGCCCCTATGCTAAGAGTTCTGCTGCTGGTTCTCCTTTCCTCCACCGTGCATCCGGCACTGCTTTGCCAGGAGAGGATCGCCATTGCGAATGCCACCGTCATTGACGGCAATGACCATGCGCCCCGCAAAGCAACGGTTCTCATCGAAGGGACAAAGATCGCCGGGATCGTCGCTTCGGGCGGAAAGCTGCCCGATGGGTACCAACGCGTCGATGCCAAAGGAAAGTTTCTCATCCCCGGCCTGTGGAACAACAATCTGTACGGCTCGTTCGCGGATGGCCAAGCCCACTTCGCGGAGCTGCTCGCAGCAGGCATCACGACCATTCGTGACATGGGTGCCCCTCTGGACGACATCGTGCGCCTGCGGGCTGCCACGGCGTCGGCAGCTATCGTCGGCCCCCGCGTCTTCATCGCGGAACCCCTGATGGAAGGGCCAACCCCGGTCCAGCTGGGGCGCATCGTTGACCTCTTCAGCGAGCAGCAGGCGCGCGACGAAGTACGGACGCTCAAACAGCACGGCGTCGATTATGTGGAAGTGGATACGACGCTCACGCCGGAGCTCTATTGGGCGATCGCGGACGAAACCAGGCGTCAGGGACTGCCTCTCGTCGGGCATATCCCGGCGAAGATCTCCGCCTGGGATCTTCCCAAGGTAGGACAAACCGACGTGGAGCACCTCGGCGGACGCTTTTTCAACATTCTCGTTGCCTGTTCCTCGGACGAAGACTTCTTCATGCAACAGCTGGCGAGTACCTACGACGAGATTCTTCGCTCTCTGAACGACAAAAAGCCCATCGTCAAGCCGCAGTTCAAAGCCGATTTCGACGAGCGGCTCCTTCGTACCTTCGATGATCACAAGGCACAGCGGCTGTTTCGGCTCTATGCGGGGCACGCAATCGCGCAAACTCCGACGCTTTGTGTCCTTCACACTCTCTGGGATACCAACAAAGAACGGGATCATCTAACCGACCGTGATATGGAATTCGGTCAGAAGGTCTTCGCGAAAGATTTAGAGATCGTCGGCGCAATGAAAAGGGCGGGCGTGCCCATTCTTGCAGGAACCGATGGGCCATACGCGGAAGGCGGGGACGCCCTCCATATGGAACTGCAGTTTCTAGTCGAGGCCGGGCTGACTCCGCTTGAGGCGCTGCAGGCAGCTTCCCGCGATGCTGCCAGGGCGGTCGGTGTCTCCCATGAAGTGGGAACGATCGACGTGGGCAAGACCGCTGATCTTGTCCTGCTTGACGCCGACCCGCTCCAGGATATTTCGAACACCAAGAAGATTGACTCAGTGGTTCTTCACGGACATTTCTTTTCCAATGAAGATCTGGCTCGGATGCAGAAGAATCGCGATGAGAGAATTTATGTTCATCCCTCGCCACCAGCCTCAATCCTCACGCGCACCTCTTTGCCGGGCTGAATTGCAACGATCAGCGGAACTGCTTCGAAGCCGGGGACGAGGTTGAAGGTGCGCTCGCTAGGAATCGGCTCGAAGCGAT
>Ga0335073_10017128_pt1 | contig 10140 bp, 5 predicted proteins | sample Lox_Sample_22_FD_207093 | JGI IMG/M metagenome (GOLD analysis project Ga0335073, IMG submission 207093) | Soil microbial communities from Loxahatchee National Wildlife Refuge, Florida, United States - Lox_Sample_2.2 | ecosystem: Environmental > Terrestrial > Soil > Wetlands | place: USA: Florida... | reverse complement strand
TGAGGCGGGGCCTCGTCATCAGCCTGGTGGCCTCGATCGCCGTGGCCGTGATCGCCTTCGCCGCCACCCTGGGGGCGGGGTGGTCCCCCAAGCTCGGCCTCGACCTGGCGGGCGGGTCCGAGGTCGTCTACAAGCCGGCCCACGCCATCTCGAGCGGCCAGATGGACACCACCGTCAACGTGATCCGCAACCGCGTCGACGGGGCCGGGGTGTCGGGGGCGAGCGTGAACTCCCAGGGCGGCAACGTCGTGGTCCAGTTCCCCGGGGTGAAGGACCCCCAGGCCCTCATCAACCTCATCGGCAAGACGGCTCAGCTCTACTTCCGGCCCGTCCTGTGCGGGGCCCCCGCCTACACCCCGCCGGCCAAGGGCAAGGCCCCCCCGGCCGGCCCCCTCCCGGCGTGCGGGAGCTCGTACCAGACCAGCACCGCCAACCTCGGGGTGACCCCGGACTCGAGCGCCGCCAACGGCTACAACGCCAACTCCGTCCCGCCCGACCCCGCCTTCGCCCCCTACAAGTCCAACACGGGCGAGAACGACCCCCGCAACGCCACCGTCCTGCTCCCCGGCGACCCCTCGGCCGGGGCCCAGCAGTACAGCCGCTTCGTGCTCGGGCCGGCCCAGCTCGAGGGCAACGCCATCGCCAAGGCCTCGGCCGTCTTCGACACGTCCATCTCGGGCTGGGCCGTGAGCTACACCCTCACCGGGGCGGGCTCACCCGCCTGGGACAAGGTGGCCGGGGAGAACTTCCACAAGTACGTGGCCATCGACCTCGACGGCTACGTGGAGTCGGCGCCCATCATCCAGCCCACCCAGGGCACCTTCTCCTCCTTCGCCGGCAAGGGGGAGATCAGCGGGAACTTCACCCAGACCACGGCCCAGAACCTGGCCCTGGAGCTCAACTACGGGTCCCTGCCGGTGCGCCTGAGCGTCCTCACCAAGGAGACCGTCTCGCCCAGCCTGGGCAAGTCCTCGCTCAAGGCCGGCCTGGTGGCCGGGATCGGCGGGCTCATCCTGGTCCTGCTCTACACCATCCTCTACTACCGGATCCTCGGGGTCGTGGTGGTGAGCGGGCTGCTCGTCACGGCCGGGCTCCTGTGGGCCATCGTGTCGGGGCTGGGCCACTCGGGCATGAACCTCACCCTCGACCTCTCCGGCGTCACCGGGGTGATCGTCTCGGTCGGGATCACCGTCGACTCCTACATCGTGTACTTCGAACGCCTGAAGGACGAGACGCGGGCCGGGCGCTCGGTGCGCACCAGCGTGGACAAGAGCTTCCGGGGCGCCTTCCGCACCGTGCTGGCCGCCGACTCGGTCTCGCTCGCCGCCGCCCTGGTCCTCTACATCTTCGCCGTGGGGACGGTGCGGGGCTTCGCCTTCTTCCTGGGCCTGTCCACCCTGCTCGACATCTTCACCACCTTCTTCTTCACCCGGCCCCTGGTGATCCTGCTGGGCCGTAGCCGCTGGGTGAACGAGGCCCGCCGCTTCGGCATCTCCCGCGGCCTGGCCATCTCCCCCGAGGGGGCGGGGTGACGGGCCGGCGCCCCGGGGCGGGCCGGGCCGGGACCCGGGGGCGGCCGTGAGCGTGGGAGCCCCCACGGTGGAGGAGGTCACGGGGGCCAAGCCCCCCAACGCCTTCGTGCGCCTGTACCGGGGCGAGACCAAGTTCGACTTCGTGGGCCGGCGCCGGTGGTGGTACGCCCTCTCGACCCTGGTGATCCTGGCCGGGGTGGTGTCGTTCTCCGTGAAGGGCTTCAACTGGGGCATCGACTTCAAGGGCGGGACGTCGTGGCAGGTGCCCGCCAACGGCGCCACCGTCAACGAGGTCAACAACGCCGTGCAGGCCGCCGGGCTCACCGGGGGCACGGTCCAGATCCTCGGGACCGGCTCCAGCGCCACCGTGCAGGTCCAGGCCGACCTGACCAAGGAGTCGGCCGCCCAGCAGGCCTCCACCAAGAACGCCGTCACCGACGCCCTGGCCAAGATCGGCCACATCCCGGCGGGCTCGGTGTCGCTCACCGACGTCGGGCCCACCTGGGGGAGCCAGATCAGCGAGAAGGCCCTGCTGGCCGTGCTGGTCTTCTTCGTGGTGGTGGTGATCTACATCTCGTTCCGCTTCGAGTGGAAGATGGCCATCGCCGCCCTCGTGGCCGTGATCCACGACCTCCTGGTCACGGCGGGGGTGTACTCGCTCACCGGCTTCCAGGTCACACCGGACACCGTGATCGCCGTCCTCACCATCCTGGGGTACTCGCTCTACGACACCGTGGTCGTCTTCGACCGCGTGCGGGAGAACAGCCGGGGCCTGACCGAGCGGGGCCGGATGACCTACGAGGACATCGTCAACCTGTCGATGAACCAGACCCTGGCCCGGTCCATCAACACCTCGCTGGTGGCCATCCTCCCCGTGCTGGCCGTGCTCGTCATCGGCGCCCAGATCCTCGGGGCCACCACCCTGCAGTACTTCGGCCTGGCCCTGGTCATCGGCCTCACCTCGGGGGCCTACTCCTCGATCTTCATCGCCTCCCCCGTGCTGGCGGGGTTGAAAGAGCGCGAGCCGCGCTACGCCAATATCCGCCGCAAGCTGGCCAACCGGGAGGAGGGGGCCGGGCTCATCACCCCCCGCCAGGCCGCCCTGCTGTCGGCGGGGACGAGCGGGCGCTCGTCGTCGGGCCGGGGAGGGCGGGCCCCGGCGGCCGGCACCCGGCCCCGGGGCGGATCGGCCCCGGCCCGCCCCTCCGGCGTGCTCCGCCCCGGTTCGGGGGGGAGCCGCAGCGGCCCCGCCCGCGGCGCCCGCCCGGCGCCGCCGCCCCAGGACGAGGACGTCGACGAGCTCGGCTTCGACGAGGAGCTCGAGGACGACGCCGAGCTCGAGGCGCCGGCCGGCCCGCTGCGGCCTTCGGGACGCGCCGGGGGGACCACGGCCCGGGCCTCGAGCAACGGCGCGGCGCGCGCCGCCCCGGGCGGGGGGACGGGCCGGGCCGGCCCGCCCCGGTCGGGGACGGGACGCCCCCCGCCGCGCCCCCGCAAGGGCAAGGGCAAGAAGGGCGGCAAGCGCCGCTGAGCGCCCCGGCCCCGGCGCCCGGCCCCGTCGGGAGCACGGCCGGACCGCTGTGAAGCCCGGGCACGGAGCGCCCGGGAGCGCGCCGTGCCGGGTACGGTGAGGAGATGGTCACCGTCGAGCGCCTGGCGTCGCCGTTCCGGCGCCCGCCGCTCCTCGACGACCTGGTGGGGACGGTGCTCCACGCCTACGACGCCCGGCGGCCCCGCTCCTCGGGGGCGGACCGCAAGCTCATCACCCGGGCCGCCCAGGTGGCCGAGACCGCCCACGAGGGCCAGCTGCGCCAGACGGGCGAGCCCTACATCACCCACCCCGTGGCCGTGGCCACCATCGTGGCCGACCTCGGGCTCGACGCCCGCTCGGTGGCGGCCGCCCTCCTCCACGACGCCGTGGAGGACACCGGGCTGACCCTGGAGCGGGTGGGCGAGGACTTCGGGCCCGAGGTCGCCGCCATCGTGGACGGGGTCACCAAGCTCGACCGCCTCCAGTTCGACTCCAAGGAGGCCCAGCAGGCGGCCACGGTGCGCAAGATGCTCGTGGCCATGGCCAGCGACTGGCGGGTGCTCATCATCAAGCTCGCCGACCGGCTCCACAACATGCGCACCGTGGCGGTCATGCCGGAGTGGAAGCAGCGCCGCACGGCCCAGGAGACCCTGGACATCTACGCCCCCCTGGCCCACCGCCTCGGCATCCAGGAGCTCAAGTGGCAGCTCGAGGACCTGGCCTTCGCCACCCTCCACCCCAAGCGCTACGCCGAGATCGAGCAGATGGTGGCCACCCGGGCCCCCGAGCGCGACGAGTACCTGGCCCGGGTGCTGGTGGCGGTGCGCCAGCGCCTCGAGGCCTCGGGGATCCAGGCCGACGTGACGGGCCGCCCCAAGCACCTGTGGAGCATCTACGAGAAGATGGTGGTGCGGGGCAAGGAGTTCGCCGAGATCCACGACCTGGTCGGCATCCGGGTCATCGTCGAGTCCGAGAAGGACTGCTGGGCCGCCCTGGGGTCGATCCACGCCATCTGGAGCCCGGTCCAGGGCCGCTTCAAGGACTACATCAACAGCCCGAAGTTCAACCTCTACCAGTCCCTCCACACCACCGTCATCGGGCTGGACGGCAAGCCCATCGAGGTCCAGATCCGGACCCAGGAGATGCACCGCCGGGCCGAGTACGGCATCGCCGCCCACTGGGGCTACAAGGAGCAGCCCAAGGAGGGGGCGGCCACGACGGCGGAGATGGCCTGGCTCCAGCGCATCGTGGACTGGCAGCAGGAGACCATCGATCCCTTCGAGTTCCTGGAGACCCTCAAGCTCGACCTGGAGCAGGACGAGGTCTACGTCTTCACCCCCAAGGGCAAGGTCATCGCCCTGGCGGCCGGCTCCACCCCCATCGACTTCGCCTACGCCATCCACACCGAGGTGGGCCACCGCTGCATCGGGGCCAAGGTGAACGGCCGCCTGGTCCCCCTCGACACCGCCCTGCAGAGCGCCGACACGGTGGAGATCATCACCTCCAAGGTCCCCTCGGCCGGCCCGTCGCGCGACTGGCTCCAGATCGTGGCCTCCCCCCGGGCCCGCAACAAGATCCGCCAGTGGTTCTCGCGCGAGCGGCGCGAGGACGCCATCGACACCGGCCGGGAGGAGCTGACCAAGGCCCTGCGGCGCGAGGGCCTGCCGGTGCAGAAGCTGGCCGCCTCCAACGCCCTCGAGCGCCTGGCCGGCGCCATGAACTACACCGACCTCGAGGCCCTGTACGCCGCCATCGGGGACGGCCACGTCTCGGCCCGCTCGGTGGCCCAGCGCCTGGCCCGCGACCTGCGCGGGGGCGGGGGGGAGGAGCAGCTCCCCACCACCGTCGTCCCCGGACCGCGCACCAAGCCCCGCCGGGGGTCCCCCGTGGGCGTGTACGTCGAGGGGCTCGACGACGTCATGGTGCGGCTGTCGCGCTGCTGCACCCCGGTGCCCGGTGACCAGATCGTGGGCTTCGTCACCCGGGGCCGGGGGGTGTCGGTGCACCGCGCCGACTGCGCCAACGCCACCGCCCTGGCGGCCGGGGGCCAGGAGCGGCTCATCGAGGTGGAGTGGGACCGCGACGGCACCACGGTGTTCGTGGCCTCCATCGAGGTGCTGGCCTTCGACCGCTCCCGCCTGCTGGCCGACGTCACCCGGGTGGTGTCCGAGCACCACCTCAACATCGTGGCCTCCTCCTCCCAGACCGCCCCCGACCGGGTGAGCCGCATGCGCTTCGACGTGGAGCTGGCCGACCCCGGGCACCTCGAGTCGCTCATCAGCTCCCTCAAGCACCTCGACGGCGTCTTCGACGCCTTCCGCACCCTTCCCGGCCGAAAGGGCTGAGCCCCCCGTGGCCGAGCACCACGATCCCGCCGGGTCCCGGCGCGACCCCGGGGCCGGGCCGGCCGGGGGCGAGGCCAACGCCGGCGCGGCCGGGGCGCTCCAGGCCCCGGCCGGCACCCACGACGTGCTGTGGCCCGAGTCGGCCCGCTGGGAGCGTCTGGTGGGGGAGTTCGCCCGCCGGGCCCGCCTGGGGGGCTTCGGCCTGGTGGTGAGCCCCCTGTTCGAGGACGCCGCCCTGTTCCGGCGGGGCATCGGGGGCGAGAACGACGTGGTGCGCAAGGAGATGTACGAGTTCGAGGACCGGGGCGGGCGCCGGGTGGCGCTGCGCCCCGAGGGCACGGCCTCGGTCGTGCGGGCCTTCGTCCAGCACCGCCCGCCCCTCCCCTGGAAGGCGTGGTACGTCACCCCCGCCTTCCGCTACGAGCGGCCCCAGGCGGGCCGCTACAAGCAGCACCACCAGCTCGGGGTGGAGGCCCTGGGCACCGACGACCCCGATCTCGACGTCGAGGTCGTCGCCCTGGCCGCCGGGCTGTACGCCTGGCTGGGGCTGCGCCGGGTCGACCTGGCCCTCAACTCCATGGGGTGCGGGTCGTGCCGGGACGCCTACGTGGCCGCCCTGGCCGCCTACCTGGGCGCGCACCGCCTGGAGCTGTGCGACGAGCACCGCGAGCGCTACGCCGTCAACCCCCTGCGGGTGCTCGACTGCAAACGCCCGGCGTGCCGGGCCGTGGTGGAGGGGGCGCCGCGCATCACCGACTACCTCGACGCCGACTGCGCCGCGCACCTGGCCCGGGTGCGCCAGGGCCTCGACGCCCTGGGCATCGCCCACCGCCTCGAGCCCCGCCTGGTGCGCGGTCTCGACTACTACACCCGCACCACCTTCGAGTTCGCCGCCCTGTCCCTGGAGTCGGCCCAGAACGCCATCGGGGGCGGGGGCCGCTACGACGGCCTGGCCGCCGCCCTGGGCGGCCCCCCCACGCCCGGCATCGGCTTCGGGATCGGCATCGAGCGGCTCCTCCTGGCGTGCGACGCCGAAGGCGTCTTCCCCGTCGACGCCCCCGCCCCGGACGCCTTCGTGGTGGACCTCACCGACGGGACGGCGGCACGCGACCTGGTGGCCGAGCTGCGCAGCGCCGGGCTGGCCGCCCTGCGCGCCTACGATGGCCGCTCGCCCAAGGCCCAGTTCCGCCAGGCCGACCGCTCCGGTGCGGCCGTGGCCCTGGTGGTGGGGCCCGAGGAGCTGGCCCAGGGCACGGTGACGGCCCGCCTGCTGCGGGACGGGGGCGGCCAGGCGTCGGTGCCGCGGGCGGCCGTGGCGGCCTGGGTGGCGGAGGTGGTCGGGTCCGGGGGCGAGGCGACGAAGGGCGGAGCGTGACGGCGACGGGGATGCGGACCCACCTGTGCGGGGAGCTGCGCACCGAGCACGCCGGGGAGCGCGTGGCGCTGTGCGGCTGGATGGCGCGCCGGCGCGAGCACAGCGAGCACCTGGCCTTCGTGGACCTGCGGGACCACAGCGGGATCGTGCAGTGCGTCGTGGACGGCACCGTCGAGGTGCGGGCCGAATGGGTACTGCGGGTCCTGGGCACGGTGCGGCGCCGGCCCGAGGGGAGCGAGAACCCCAAGCTGGCCACGGGCCAGGTCGAGCTGGCCGACTGCGTGGTGGAGGTCCTGGCCCCGGCCGAGCCGCCCCCCTTCCCCGTGGACGAGCGGACCGAGACCGAGGAGTCCGTGCGCCTGCGCTACCGCTACGTGGACCTGCGCCGCACCCGCCTCCAGCACAACCTGCGCCTGCGGGGCCGCGTCCTCGGGGCCATGCGCCAGGCCATGGTGGCCCAGGGCTTCTGCGAGATCGAGACGCCGCTCCTGTGGACCCCCACGCCCGAGGGGGCCCGTGAGTTCGTGGTGCCGTCCCGCCTGGCCCGGGGCGACTTCTACGCCCTGCCCCAGAGCCCCCAGATCGCCAAGCAGCTGCTCATGGTGGGGGGCTTCGACCGCTACTTCCAGCTGGCCCGCTGCCTGCGGGACGAGGACCTGCGCGCCGACCGGCAGTTCGAGTTCACCCAGCTCGACATCGAGGCCTCCTTCGTGACCGAGGCCGACGTCCAGGACGCCGTGACGGCCGCCGTGACCGCCGCCACCGAGGCGGCCGTGGGCGAGGGCGTGGACGGCATCGACCGCATCACCTGGCACGACGCCATGGACCGCTTCGGGGTGGACAAGCCCGACCTGCGCTTCGGCCTCGAGCTCGTGGACCTGAGCGCCGTGTTCGCCGGGACGGCGGTGCGGGCCTTCGCCGCCCCGTGCGTGAAGGCCGTGCGCCTCCCGGGCGGCGCCGCCCTGGGCCGCAACCGCCTCGACGCCCTGGTGGAGCGGGCCAAGGAGCTCGGGGCCAAGGGCCTGGCCTGGTTCAAGGTGGCGGGGACACCGACGGAGGGCATGGCCCTGGAGGGCCCCCTGGTGAAGGCCATGGCCGAGGCCGAGCAGGCCGGCGTCCTGGCCGCCACCGGGGCCGAGGCCGGGGACCTCCTCGTGGCCGTGGCCGACGAGTGGCGCACCACGTGCGCCGTCCTGGGCCAGGTGCGCCTGGAGCTGGGGCAACCCCCCGTGACCGAGGGCCCGCGTCGCTTCGTGTGGGTGACCGAGTTCCCCCTCTTCGACGGCCTCGACGACGAGGGCCACCCCCAGGCCGCCCACCATCCCTTCACCATGCCCAACCCCGACGACCTCGACCTGCTGGCCAGCGACCCCCTGGCCGTGCGCTCCCAGGCCTACGACCTCGTCCTCAACGGCTGGGAGCTCGGCTCGGGCTCGATCCGTATCCACCGCGAGGACATCCAGCGGGCCGTCTTCGCCGCCCTCGGCATCCCCCCCGACGAGGCCGAGAGCCGCTTCGGGTTCCTCCTGGGGGCCTTCCGCTACGGGGCCCCGCCCCACGGCGGCTTCGCCGTGGGGGTGGACCGCTTCTGCGCCCTCCTGGCGGGCGAGACCAACCTGCGCGAGGTCATCGCCTTCCCGAAGACCCAGTCCGGGGCCGACCCCATGACGGGGGCCCCCAAGCCCCTCGCCCCGGCCGTGGCGCGCCAGCTCGGCCTCCGGGTGGCCCCCCCCGGCACCTGACCCCGGCCCGGGCTCGGGGCGGGCCGGTCCCGGGGGTGCCCGGCGGGGGCGGCGGTGGGGGGCAGACTGCTCGGTGGGCGGCACCGGCAGGCCGGGTCGCCCCGGAGCGGACCGGCGAGGAGGAGGCCCATGGCGACGCGACGCCCCAGCCGCCGCCCGCCCCCGGCCCCGGGGGGCGACCTGTTCGGTGCGGCCGCGGCCGAGCGCCTGGCCCAGCGGGCCCCCCTGGCCACCCGGCTGCGGCCCCGCACCCTCGACGACATCGTGGGCCAGCGCCACCTCGTCGCCCCCGGGGCCCCGCTGCGGGTCCTCATCGAGGCCGACCGCCTGACCTCGGCCATCCTGTGGGGCCCGGCCGGCACGGGGAAGACGACCCTGGCCCAGGTGGTGGCCACCACCACGGCCAAGGCCTTCGTCCCCCTCTCGGCCGTGGACGCCGGCGTGGGCGACGTGCGCCTGGCCCTGGCCGAGGCCCGGCGGCGCCTGGGGGAGCAGGGCCGGGGCACCATCCTCTTCGTGGACGAGGTCCACCGCTTCAACAAGGCCCAGCAGGACGCCCTCCTGCCCGCGGTGGAGGAGGGGCTCGTGGTCCTCATCGGGGCCACCACCGAGAACCCCTTCTTCGCCGTCAACTCGCCCCTCCTCAGCCGGGCCACGCTGTGGCGCCTCGAACCCCTGGCCGACGAGGAGCTCGCCGCCGTGGTGCGGCGCGGCCTCGAGGCCGAGGGGGCCGGGGCCGACGACGAGGCCGTGGCCCTCCTGGTGTCGCTGGCCGACGGGGACGCCCGGGCCGCCCTGGGCACCCTCGAGGTGGCCCTGGCCCTGGGCGGGGAGGGCCCCCTCACCGCCGCCGGGGTGGAGCGGGCCCGGGCCGGGCGCCTCGTGCACCAGGGTCCCGACGCCCACTACGACCAGGTGAGCGCCCTCATCAAGGCCGTCCGGGGCTCGGATCCCGACGCCGGGCTCTACTGGCTGGCCCGCATGCTCGAAGGCGGGGAGGACGCCCGCTTCATCGCCCGGCGCCTGGTCATCCTGGCCAGCGAGGACGTGGGGCTGGCCGACCCCCTGGCCCTGGTGGTGGCCGACGCCGCCGCCCGGGCGGTGGAGTTCGTGGGCCTCCCCGAGGCCCAGCTCACCCTGGCCGAGGCCGTGGTGTACCTGGCGGTCGCCCCCAAGTCCAACAGCGTGACGGCGGCCCTGGGGCGGGCCCGGGCCGACGTCCGGGAGGGCCCCCGGGCCGACGTCCCCTCCCACCTGCGCGACGCCCACTACTGGGGGGCCAGGGGGCTCGGGCACGGCGAGGGCTACCGCTACCCCCACGACGACCCCCGCGGCTGGGTGGAACAGGACTACCGTCCCCCCGAGGTGGCCGGGCACGTCTACTACCGGCCCAGCCGTCACGGGGCCGAGGCCGAGGTGGCCGAGCGACTCCGGCCCCGCCCCGACGACGGCGATCCCCCCCCGCACCGCAGCGAGTCCCCGACGGAGCCGAGCGAGCCGTGACCCCCCGCCACCCCCGCACCGTCCTGCACCTGGTCGCCGCGGCGCTCGCCGTGGTCGGCGCCGCCCTGGGGGCGACCGCCGTCGCCGGTGCTCCGGGGGCGGCGGCGGCGGC
>Ga0335073_10017127_pt1 | contig 10141 bp, 7 predicted proteins | sample Lox_Sample_22_FD_207093 | JGI IMG/M metagenome (GOLD analysis project Ga0335073, IMG submission 207093) | Soil microbial communities from Loxahatchee National Wildlife Refuge, Florida, United States - Lox_Sample_2.2 | ecosystem: Environmental > Terrestrial > Soil > Wetlands | place: USA: Florida... | reverse complement strand
ACGGACGATCAGGCAGGTTGGACGGGCGTTCATGCCTTTGAGGCGAGGATGTCGAGCATCTCCAGTTGCGGCGGCTCGGCCAGCAACTCGCCGGCCTTGGCCATGAGGGCCTTGGCAATGGGGCCGTTCAAATGCGCTTTTCGGCCCACTTCGTCGCTGAACGTATCGAAGATGCCGAACCTGGCTGGCCCCAGCTTCACGGCATACCAGGTGGTAGTGCCGCTCTCCTGGACTGCCAGCGGCTGAGCAGACTTTAGAAACTCTTCGACTTCGGCTTCCTTCCCCGGTTTGGCGTGCAACAACGCAAGGATTGCAAATTTGTCCATGGGGACCTCCAGGTTTTATCGATGCTTTTATAAGATGCGATTCGCGGAGAACCGATTCCGAATGGGCGCGTTATTGACGTGCCTTTCATCCGCGGGACTGGCGGACGCCGGCTCCGTACAGCGGTTCTTCGCGGGCCCTGCTTCCCGCGCCAATTACACTGAAATAGATATGCAATATCGCACGGGAAACGAGATACGCGAGCTGTTTTTGCGCTTTTTTGAGACGAAGGGACACCGCCGGGTGCACTCCTCGTCGCTGGTGCCTGCCAACGATCCCACGCTGCTGTTTACCAACGCAGGGATGAACCAGTTCAAGGACCTTTTTCTAGGCGCCGAGAAGCGGGAGTACTCGCGCGCTACCACCTCGCAGAAGTGCGTGCGGGCGGGCGGCAAGCACAACGATCTTGAAAACGTGGGCTTTACGCGGCGGCATCACACCTTCTTTGAGATGCTGGGCAACTTCAGCTTCGGCGACTACTTCAAGCGCGACGCGATCGCCTATGCGTGGGAGCTGGTGACGAGCGAGGAGTGGTTTGGAATCCCCAAAGACCGGCTCTACGTGACGATTTTCGAGGGCGCCGACGGGGTGCCAAGGGACGACGAGGCCGAGCAATTCTGGATTGAGACCGGCGTACCCAAGGAGCGGATTTTTGAGTACGGACTGAAAGACAACTTCTGGCAGATGGGCGAGACCGGGCCGTGCGGACCGTGTTCTGAGATTTTCTACGACATGGGCATCGAGGCGGCCGAAACGCCGGGTGTTGACTTGCCATTTGGTGAGGACGAGGCGCGGTATGTGGAGATCTGGAATCTGGTCTTTATGCAGTTCGATCGGTCGGCGGTGACGGATGCTTCGGGCAAGACGAGCTATAAGCTGACGCCGCTGCCGAAGCCTTCGATCGATACTGGGATGGGCCTGGAGCGGGTGGCGGCGGTATTGCAGGGAGAGATATCGAACTTCGAAACCGATCTGTTCACGCCACTCATAGCTCGGGCGGCGAAGCTTGTCCTCTTTCCGAACGCGCCAGGCGAAATCGAAGCGTCGGTGATTAAGGATCCAATCATCCAAAAGGCGCGCGTCATGCTGATAGACGCGGGCCGCACACCCACGCCTTGGCCGAAGCACCACGCCTTGGAGAACGCGAGCCTTCGAATCATTGCCGATCACGTGCGTGCAGCAACGTTTTTGATCAGCGACGGCGTACTTCCGTCCAACGATGGGCGTGGTTACGTATTGCGGAAAATACTTCGGCGCGCGATTCGCCACGGCCGCATCCAGGGGCAGGAGAAGCCATTCCTATATCAGATGATTTATGCCGTTCGCGATCTAATGAAGGACGCATATCCAGAGCTTGTCGATTCGGCCGAGCGAGTTGCGACGGTTGTTGAAGCCGAAGAGCGGCAATTTGATCGCGTCCTCAAGGCCGGCTTCGCAGCATGGGAAGAGCACCTATACCAACTCGCGCTCGAATCGATGGGTCAGGGAAAGGGCATTTCATTCGAAACCAAGAGGTTAGATAAACTCGAAAAATTCATCAAAGGCGGCTCAACGATCATATTTCCCGGGAAAGACGCCTTCCACCTTTACGAAACTTTCGGCCTGCCGCTGGACTTCATGGTCGATGCCGCGCGCGATGCAGGCGTCGCCTTCGACATGGAAGGTTTCGAGCGCGCCCGCGCCGAGGAGCAGGCCCGCGCCCGCGCCTCGTGGAAGGGCGGCTCGCAGAAATCCGCCAGCCCGGCGTTTCGCGATCTGCCGAAGACTATTTTCGAAGGCTACCGGCAGCTCAACTCCACCAACTGCGAAGTGCTGGCGATTGTGAAGGACGGTGTCGGTGTTCCCGCGGCCAGCGCGGGCGATGCGGTTGAAGTTGTCCTGGATCATACGAGCTTCTATGGCGACTCGGGCGGGCAGGTTGGCGATACGGGAGTGTTTCTATCGACCGACGGAAATTCGACTGTGGCCGAGATTGTTGGCTGCGTGCTGCCGGTGCAGGGCGTCCGCGCACACAAGGCAATTCTGAAGCAGGCGCTTGCCGTGGGCGACCATGTGAACACAGTGGTGGATGGGGACCGGCGCGACGCTATCCGGCGCAACCATACCGGCACGCATCTGCTTCATGCCGCGCTGCGGCAGGTGCTGGGCACGCATGTGAAGCAGGCGGGTTCGGCGGTGCATCCTGACCGGCTGCGCTTCGACTTCTCGCACTTTGCGCAGGTGGCCGATGAGGAACTCGATGAGATTGAGACCATCGTCAACCGCGAGGTGCTGAAGAACGCGCGCGTCGAGACTCTCGAAGACGTGCCCATTGACGTGGCCGTGAACGAGTACCACGCCATGGCGCTGTTCGGCGAGAAGTACGGCGACAAAGTGCGTGTGGTGAAGCTGTCAGATGGATTTTCGACTGAACTTTGCGGCGGAACGCATACGGCGGCGACGGGCGAGATTGGACTCTTCAAACTGACCGGCGAAACGTCGGTGTCGAGCGGCGTGCGAAGGATTGAAGCTATCAGCGGATTGGGTTCGCTGGATACTTTCAGGCGCGACTTTGAGGTTGCACAGACGGCGGCGCAGTACACTCCTTCTGCCGAAGGCGACCTGGCCGAATCGCTGCGGCTGGCGATGGCCGGCAAAGACGATGAGCTGAAGAAGCTGCGGCGTGAATTGGAAGAGATGCGGATGAAGAGTGCCGCGGGCGCGCTGGACGAGGCGATTGCGAGTGCGGTCGATGCCCAGGGCGTGAAGGTGGTGACGCATCGCGCCGATAACCTGGAGCGCGGTCAACTGCGTACGCTGGTCGACAACCTGAAGCAGAAGCTGGGCGAAGGCATAGTGGTGCTGGCGTCGGCGCAGCCTGAAGGCAAAGTGGCGATCATCGCCGGCGTGACTCCGGGGCTGACGAAACGGGTGCAAGCGGGCAAGCTGGTTGGAGCCGTGGCAAAGTTGGTGGGCGGATCGGGCGGCGGCAAGGCTGAGATTGCCGAAGCGGGTGGCAAAGACCAGAGTCAGATTGATGCGGCGTTGAAGGCTGCGCCGTGGATCGTGGGCGAGTTGCTGGGATGAGCGGCGCGGCGATTCGGTGTCAGTGGTATCCCACCCATTTCGCAGACAAAATCAAGAAGCAGATCCTTCGACTCCGCTCCGCTTCGCTCAGGAGGATGGGGCACGGAACATTTGGGCTATAGCGTTTTCGGTTCAAGCCTTCACACAGTCGATGCGGCCACGTGGCTATTTTCTTAAGAAAGAGCCACCTCGCGTGATGACCGCGTGTCAACACATGAACCGAAAACGCCGTAATTCGCAACAATAATTTTGCGCCCCGTCCTTGCGCCTTTTTCCCGGCGCAAGGGCGGGAGACCACGGATATAGTGGTAATGTGTCCGCTTCGACTCAGTGGATCCTAAAGTTGTACGACACGCCGAGGGTAAAGATCGGATAGACCTTCAGCGCGTTCACGTCGTTCTGATACTTGGTGATCTGGCTGGCGATGTTTTGCTGTGCCGTCGCGTTGGTGGCCATATTCACGCATGAAGTATCGGGGTTGTTGACCGGATCGGATCCAGCATCGGATTGATTGAGGCAACCATAGCCGGCGACATTAAGCCCCAGGGTGGGCGCCCCGGTAAAGATCGCTCCGATTTCGAAAGGAAATGACAAACGGCCGCCCTTGCGGGAGATCATGTTTCCCCAGCCGGTGGTCATGCTGAAGGCCTGCTTGTGAGTATTCAGGGCCATGTTGGCGTTGACGCTAATAGGATCGATTGCATTGGAATAATACTTCTGGCCGCCAAACGTAATGCTATTGTTATCGCCCGAACCAGCCACGCCGGTCGCCGTGGCTCCATTCTGGTTGTAGAAAGTAACGCCCGGGCTTAAGCGGAAGCCATGGTTGGGGAAGGGGTATAAATCCATCGCGACCCCGCCCTCAGCGAAATTGAGTTTGCCGCTGACGTCGACGCCGGTCGATCCGTCATTACCAGCGACCTTGACGTTATTCACGCTGTAGGAGAAATAGTTGCCGATTCCGCGGAGGTTGATGTGGCGGCAGACCTCGGTGGCGGCCTGCAGGTTGATTCCGCCGGCACCGATGCCCGCGCTCAAACCGATACGCGAAAACCGTACCGGGGCGGCGCCGTAACCTGGTGAGGTGATGACAGCCGACTTGGAGGAGCCTGGATCCGGCATTGCGGCGGAGGTTGAAGAAGAGGAATTGGAAGAAGAGGGATCGGTGGCTGGAGCGGTGAGGGCGAATGCGGCCGGTGATACGACCACCAAGGCGAGGGCTACGCAGAGAGTCTTTCTCATTAATCGGTCTCCTGATTGAAAAGGCAAATCAAGGTGTGAACTTGAGGCGCGCACCCAGGCCTGCTGTTTTTTTTAACGAACACGCAAAGCGAAAACGAAAAGCATCGCTTGCGATGAGCAATTGTTTCCCGAGAGTACGCCGATGCTAGCAGCGCTGCAGCAATGAAACAAGGCAACAAAAGTCGACCGGCAATATGCTTTAGTGTTATGCCCAGATGGATGAAGGGGTGCGCCAGGCAGAGTCAATGCCTTAAGCTGGGCACATGGCAGCGCGCGACCGAGCGTCGTTCAGGCGGGAATCGTTGAAGCTGACCTCGCTGAGAACTGAGTATCTGCGCCGCCGGCTGCTGAAGTGGTACGACACCAACAAGCGCGACCTGCCATGGCGCGGGAGCCACGATCCATATACCGTCTGGGTGTCGGAGATCATGCTGCAGCAGACTCGCGTTGCGGTGGTGGTGGAGCGGTACCAGGCATTTATCAAGAGGTTTCCGTCGCTGGTTTCGCTGGCGCTGGCCAAAGAAGAAGAAGTGCTGGCGCTGTGGAGCGGGCTGGGGTACTACCGGCGGGCGCGAATGCTGCACAAGGCCGCACAGTTCGTGGCCCAGAACTACTACGGCAGCCTGCCCCGAAAAGCTGAAGAGCTGCGGGAACTGCCGGGGATTGGCGAGTACACCGCGGGGGCAATTGCAAGCATCGCGCACGGCGAATGCGTGCCCGTGGTGGATGGCAACGTGGAGAGAGTGATCTGCCGGCTTGCGGGTTTGGATGAGATCGCCAAGCAGCGGCGAAAGGTTGGAGAGATTGCGGCGCGTCTGGTGGACCCGGCGCGACCCGGGGATTTTAACCAGGCCATGATGGATCTGGGCGCGGTGGTTTGCCTGCCGCGCGGGCCGCGATGCACCGAGTGCCCGCTGTCCAGAGAATGCAGTACGCGAGGCGAGCACAGAACTCAAAGGCGCGCGCCAATGAAGAGCGTGGCGGTTGCGCACGCGCTCTCGGTGCGCACATCAGCAAAGAAGACGGGGCACGATCGGAGCGGACGCGAGGTGCTGCTGGAGCAGCGGCCAGCCACAGTGAGCGTAATGCCGGGCATGTGGGAGCTGCCGCAACTGATCGAGGCGGAAGTGCCGCCGGCGGAGTTGCGAATGACCGTGCGGCACGCGATCATGCAGACCAACTACTACGTGCGCATTCGAACCGTGTTTGAGGACGACGTGGCCAAGCTGACTGCGGTGCAGGGTGAGCGGCGATGGGTTTCACTGAGCGACGCCGCAAATATGGCGCTTACGGGACTGGCGCGCAAAGTGCTCATCCGGGCGCATCTGCTGCCGACCGTTCCGCTCGATGCCATTGCGCCGCCGCGGGATGGAGAAATAGTCTGAAAAGACAGTCGAATCGCATTCTCGATTGAACGCGACTGCCGCTTACTTTCTGCCTTAAACTTGAAATGCGTACAACGTACATGGGGTTGGGCTATGATTTCGTTCACTCATCAGGACGGAACCTGGATCAGAGTAAAAAGGTCAATGCTTTATTGGCTAGGGGAACCTAATTTGACTTTTGCCCAGCGGCTCCTACGCACATCCCTAGTGTGGGGTGTCCCCATGGTATGTCTTGAGTTGATTGGCATACCCTTTCGCTACTGGGCCGGAGTATTAATATTCGTATTGTCTGCCACGGCACTCGGCGTCGTAGTGTACGCGCTTCTTGAGCATGTGCATATTCTATATAGGAGTTTATATAGAAATAGAGACCATCGCTGACTGTCAGTTTGTAGTTCGCCGAAACTTTATTGGAAGGGAAGCCGTACAGTTCTTAGCGGCTAAGTGTTGTCGTGGTCACGCGATTTCGGGGCGTGCAGACCGGGCGTCTCGAACTTTGATCAAAATAATGGCTATCTCCCAAACATTGATTTAGCTTGGTTGAGGGCATTTTTCTCGGCCTCACTTGGCAGAACATCAAACAATCGCAGAATTATGCAGAGAGAGCCAATGAACCGCACCTTTGCTGCTGTCACCTTTTCGGCCCTGGCCCTTGGGCTCCCGCCGCTACCTTCCCAACAAGCCGCGAAGGGCGCGATTCCCCCGATTCAGGGATTGCCTGCGGAGGCGCGTGCGGCGGCAGACTCGATCGACGCTGAGAAGATTCGGGCGCATGTGCGGTTTTTGTCGCTCGATCTGCTGGAGGGCCGCGGACCCGGCACTCGCGGAGGCGAGCTGGCGGCCGAGTACATCGCCACGCAGTTTGCGCTCGACGGGCTGGAGCCGGCCGGCGACGACGGAACCTACTTTCAGCATGTGCCGCTTTACGCGGTGCACACAATTGAAGACAAGACGCAGACGAGCTTTGAAGTAACCAACGCCAAGGGCGGCAACGGAACGGGTACCATTCCGCTCACCTACGGTGCAGACATTGTGCTGAAAGACGAGACGGGCCAGGCGAGCGCCGACATCGATGCGCCGATTGTGTTTGTGGGCTATGGAATGGACGCGCCCGAGTACAACTGGAACGATTACAAAGGCTCCGACGGAAAAGATATCGATGTAAAGGGCAAGGTGGTTCTGGTGATTGTGAACGAGCCACCTTCGAACGATCCGAATTTCTTCAAGGGAGTGGCGCTGACGTATTACGGCCGCTGGACCTACAAGTACGAAGAGGCTGCGCGGCGTGGCGCCGTCGGAGTGTTGATTATTCACCGCACCGACCTTGCAAGTTATCCGTGGGCGGTGGTGCGCAACTCGCAGGCGGTTGAGAAGAGCTACCTGTAGGGCGATCCGACTGCGACGCTCAGGGCTGCTGCATGGATCCAGCACGGTGTGGCGCAATAGCTGCTGGCGGCCGTGCCGGGAATGGGCGATGTGGATCATGAGATCGAGCTTGCCGGCCAGCGCGGGTTTCATGCTGTTGAGCTGCCGGCCAGGTTCCACGCGCATATCGAGAGTGCGGTGCGGCGCTACGTGAGCGCGAACGTAGTGGGGCGGGTGCGGGGCGCGAATGGCGGCAAAAACGTGGTGCTGTACACAGCGCACTACGACCACCTGGGAATCGACCCGGGGTTGAAGGGCGACCAGATCTTTAACGGAGCGGCAGACAACGGCACAGGATGCGGAATTCTTCTCGAGCTTGCCCGAGCGTTTGCACAATCGAGCGCGCGACCGCCGCACGACATGTACTTTGCCTCGGTTACGGCTGAAGAACAGGGACTGCTGGGTTCGCAGTATCTGGGAATGCACCCGCCGGTACCGGCAAAAGACATCTCGCTCGATCTGAACTATGACATGCTGCTTCCGGTCGAGATTCCGCGTTCGGTGAGTCTGGGCGGAGCGGAACGGATCACTTTCTGGCCCACGGTGGAGACTGTTGCGCGGAGCTTCGATTTGCAGTTGCTGCCTGATCCGACGCCTTCCGCGGGGCACTATTACCGGTCCGATCACTTCTCGCTGGCACGCGTGGGGATACCGGCATTTTCAGTTGACCAGGGTGAGTTGTTTGAAGGGCACGACGAAGCGTGGGGACGCGCAGTTTTTGAGGATTACGTGGCGCACCACTATCACCAGCCTTCGGACGAATACCGCGCGGACTGGGATTTTCGCGACAACGCCAAGCTGGCGCGGTTCGGATTTGTGCTGGGATGGCTGGCCAGCGAACAGGCAAAGCCGATTGAATGGCTGCCGGGCGATGAGTTTGAGAAGGCGAGAAAGGCGAGCGAGGCTCAGTAGTAGTCTGCGCAACTCAGGTAGTAGCCGCAGTTGGTGCAGACCAGCTTGCAGCGATGGCCGACGAGCCGGTGGGAGCAGGTGGGGCAAAGCTGGCAGTGGTGGTCAACCGGATGCTCGTCCTGGAGGGTGCAAGCTGCCCTGATAGATGAATTTTCGGCAGCAAAATCGGGGTCCAGAGCCTGGGGAAGATGCGGCAGCATGCCCGACAGATTAGCATGGATATAAGGCAACCTGCCTTCGCAAATGTGGCAGGCGCCAGAAGCATCAACATGGGCTGGGCTTCCCCGCCGGACCGATGCGGCACAAATGCCGCGGGCTCGGCAAATTCATCCCGGCAATCTCAAATGAAATCAACGAGGATCATCGAATCCCCCAAGGAGGGAATATGGCGAGCAAGGCAAGTGCGGTTTGGTACGGATCATTGAAGGAAGGCAAGGGCACGATCTCGACGGCGACGGGCGTGCTGAGCAACGCGAACTACTCGTTTGCGACGCGGTTTGAGGGCGCAGCCTCGGGCACCACGCCTGAAGAGCTGATTGCGGCGGCTCATGCGAGCTGCTATTCGATGGCGCTGGGCGCGCAACTAGGTGGATCGGGTCTGACGCCGGAGTCGATTGAGACGCACGCGGCGGTTACGCTGGCCAAGGTGGACGGCGGATTTGCGGTCACCAAGATCGCACTGACGACAACCGCCAAGGTTCCCGGCGCAACCAAAGAAGTGTTTGACACGGCGGCTGCGGGCGCCAAGGCAGGCTGCCCGATCTCAAAGCTGTTTGCGAACAACACCGAGATCACGCTGGACGCGAAGCTGGCGTAAGCGCGGCTTCGGCCGGTGAATGAAGAGCCCGACTCATGCATCCCTCCCCGATGTGCTTTTGTTTGAAGACGCGGAGGGCGAGGGATGTTTGTTTGGAGAGGCGATGAAGAGATACAAGTTCTAGGCGATGATCGGCGGTTTTCAGGGATCTGGCACAGGCTGGACAATTTGACACTGCACCCCGCATTTGCGAGACTCAAAGCTGCTGCCTGTTTGGTGCGTAAGCGCTGAACGACTCTCCCGTGCCGAAGTGGCGGAATTGGCAGACGCGCATGGTTCAGGTCCATGTACTCGCAAGGGTGTGGGGGTTCGAGTCCCTTCTTCGGCACCAATCTTCTAGAATCAATAGTTTATAGCGATTCTTACGAATCGTTTTACGTTTTGCTGCCCTCAACTGGTCACCGCTGACGTTCATTCGCATGGGCTGGAAAGCGACCACTTCGAGCGGACAAAACTCTTTTTGAAATCCGATCGAAGGAGCACGGGGATGGCGAACATCTAGGGCCTGTTAACACTACTGGGGTGGCTGGCGCCGGGAGCCAGTTTTTCTCAGTTCGAGGAATGAGGAGTGACGCATACCCCGGGGTCCCCGTGAACAAAGTTCAGGGGGTGGATATCGGGCGTCTGCTAGCGACGAGGGACGATGAAATGAGGAAAACTGGCCCCGGCCCGAAGACTTCCACCCAAACGTGCAAAGTTCACACGTTTGGGACCGGGGATAAGGCGCAAATCCGCGGTCCCCAGCGACAGGTCTTGGTCGCTGGGGTGGAAATCGTGCCATACGTCGTTCTCGCCCTCGACCTTGGAACCACCAAAGCCTTCGGGCTCGGCCTAGTCTAGCCCGATTTTCGCTCGCAACGCCAACCGCCCCAGTCGTGTTAACAGGCCCTAGTCGATCCTGAAAAAGCGATTTCAGATCGGGGTCCCAGGCGCGCCCTGCGTCGGGTCATAGGTCGCGCCCAAGGCGGCT
>Ga0335073_10017126_pt1 | contig 10141 bp, 9 predicted proteins | sample Lox_Sample_22_FD_207093 | JGI IMG/M metagenome (GOLD analysis project Ga0335073, IMG submission 207093) | Soil microbial communities from Loxahatchee National Wildlife Refuge, Florida, United States - Lox_Sample_2.2 | ecosystem: Environmental > Terrestrial > Soil > Wetlands | place: USA: Florida... | reverse complement strand
CCGTGCTCGTCTACACCAGCGGCACCACGGGCAAGCCGAAGGGGGCCGAGCTCACCCACTTCCAGCTGTACATGAACAGCACGATCGCGGGCGGCCTGTTCGGCGTGCGCAGCGACGACGTGGTGCTCGCGGTGCTGCCGTTCTTCCACGTGTTCGGGCTGTCGTCGGTGGTCAACGTGTTCATCAGGTACGGCGGCTGCCTGTCGATCGTGCCGCGCTTCACGCCCGCCGCGGTGCTCGACGCCATCGAGACCGACCGGTGCACGGTGATCGGCGGCGTGCCGACCATGCTGCACGCGCTGGCCGAGCAGGACATCACCGGCCGCGACCTGTCCGCGCTGCGGGTGGCGGTGTCCGGCGGCGCGTCGCTGCCCGAGGACATCATGCGCACCTTCGAGGAGAAGTACGGCATCGAGGTGCTCGAGGGCTACGGGATGACCGAGACCGCGAGCTCGAGCTCGTTCAACCGGCCGGGCGACCGGAAGGTGCTGTCCATCGGCAAGCCGCTGTGGGGCGTGCGGATGCGCGTGTGCGACCGGGCGGGCCAGCCGCTGCCGCCCGGGGCCGAGCACGTCGGCGAGATCTTGATCCGCGGGCACAACGTGATGAAGGGCTACCTGGGGCGGCCCGAGGCCACCGCGGAGGCGCTGCGCGACGGCTGGCTGCACAGCGGCGACCTGGGCTACATGGACTCCGACGGCTTCTACTTCATCGTCGACCGGGCCAAGGACCTGGTGATCCGGGGCGGGTACAACGTCTACCCGCGGGAGATCGAGGAGGTGCTGTACGCCCACCCGGCGATCCTGGAGGCGGCGGTGATCGGCAAGCCGGACGAGCGGCTCGGCGAGGAGGTCGTGGCGGTGGTGGCGCTGCGGCCGGGCCAGTCGGTGACCGCCGAGGAGATCATCGCCTACACCCGGGAGCGGCTGGCCGCGTACAAGTACCCGCGGGAGATCCGGTTCATGGACACCCTGCCCAAGGGCCCGTCGGGCAAGATCCTCAAGGCCGCCCTCCGGGACCAAGGGGACTAAGGGCCGTTGCGCCGGCCGGCGAAGCGCCTAGGCTGGTACCTGCCAGCCTGTGGCACAGCTCTCCCGGCAAGGAGGTCCTGACATGCAGGCGACCATCGGCGACCGCATCTGCATTCACGGCAGCATCGTCGGGCACCCGGACAAGAACGGCGAGATCGTCGAGGTGCACGGCAGCGAGGGATCGCCTCCCTACCTCGTGAGATTCGACGACGGCCATACCAGGCTCATCTACCCCGGCCCCGACGCCGTGATCGAGCATCCGGCGTCAGGCTAGGCCAGCCAGCTCCCGGATCCGCTGCTCGCAGTCGGCGACGATCTGGCGGGTGATCTCGCCGGCCGGCCTGATCTGCTCGAAGGAGCCGACGACCTGGCCGACGAAGAACGACTCCAGGCGCAGGGCGCCCTCGTGGCCCGCCCGCGCGGCCGCGTCGATGCGCCGCCAGGCCTCGTTGACCAGCATCGGCTGCAGCGGCAGGGGCAGCGGCGCCGGGCTGCCCGGCCGTTCCCACTCCTCGTGCCAGGCGCTGCGGAGCTGCCGGGCGGGCTTGCCGGTCCTGGTCGGCGAGCGCAGCGTGTCCGAGCTCGTGGCGCGCAGGAACTTGTCCTTGATGGCCTGGTTGGCGACGTCTTCCTCGCTGCTGAGCCAGACCGACCCGCACCACACGCCGGAGGCGCCCAGGGCCAGCGCGGCGGCCATCTGGCGGCCCGAGGCGATGCCGCCCGCGGCCAGGACCGGCCGCCCGGCGGCGATGTCGACGATCTCCGGGGTGAGCACCATGGTGGCGATGGTGCCGGTGTGCCCGCCGGCCTCGGTGCCCTGCGCGATCAGCAGGTCCACGCCGGCCTCGATCTGCCTGACCGCGTGCTTGGGCTGGCCGACCAGGGCGGCCACGGCCACGCCCTGGCTCCTGGCCCGGTCCACCAGGCCCGGCGGCGGGGGGCCCAGGGCGTTGGCGATGAGGGAGATCGGGTGGCGGAACGCCACGTCGAGCAGCGGGGCCGCGCCGGCCGGGTTGAGGCTGGCGGCGATCTCGTCGTGCTCGGGGACCGCGGCGACCTCGGGGATGCCGTACCGGTCGAGCAGGCCGGCGACGAAGGCCAGGTGCCCTTCGGGGATCTGGGCGCGCAGGCTCGCGACCAGGTGGTCAGGGTCGCCGGGGGCGAACTTCTCCGGGACGAGCAGGTCGACGCCGTACGGCTTGCCGCCGGTCTGCTCCTCGATCCAGGTCAGCTGGGCGTCGAGCTCTCCGGGCGTGTAGGCCGACGCGGCGAGCACGCCGAAGCCGCCGGCGTTGGTGACCGCGGCCACCACGCCGGGCGAGCGGTTGAAGCCGACAATCGGGTACGGCACGCCGACCAGGTCGGTGAACGCGGTCTTCATCGGTCCGGCTCCCTCCGGGTGTTCGGGGAGGACATAGCGGTATTCTCCGCTCGATCCCGACCCTAATCCCGGCCGGCCCGGGACATCGGTCCCGTGACAGCGGGACCAAAAGGCCCCATCGTATGTATGTGGGGCTGGCTCTTCCGGTGCGCCTGAGGCCGGCCCGGTGGCTGACGCCTGCCGGGCTGGCCTGGGCGGCTGCCGTGATCACGACGATCCTGGGCCTGGCGGCGGCGGTGCTGGCCGTCATGGGCCGCGACGTGTCCCTGCTATTGCTGCCCGGGCCGCTGGCGTTCGCGTGGATGGGGTGCGTGCTGCTGGCCCGGCGGCCCGGTCACCCGATGGGCCCGTGGCTCTGCCTGATCGGGCTGGCCGACGTGATCGGCGTGCTGCCGTACACGTACGAGCGGTACACCCTGGTGCACTCGCCCGGTTCGCTGCCGTTCGCCGCCGCGATGCTGTGGGTGAACACGTGGGCGTACGCGCCGGCCACCAGCCTCGGCGGCCCGATCCTGCTGCTGATCTTCCCCGAGGGCAAGCTGCTCTCGCCGCGGTTCCGGCCCGCGCTGTGGGCGGCCCTGGCGTTCATCCCGCTGTCCATCGCCGGGTACGCCTTCGTCCCGCAGAACCTGGGCCCGCTCTTCCGCAATCTGTCGAACCCGTACGCCATTCCCCGGCTGGACTCCTTGTTCGAGGCGTGCCAGGCCCTGTCCATCGCCTGCGGCCTGGTGGCCGGGGCGGGCGCGGCCCTGAGCGTGACGCTGCGCTGGCGCCGGGCCGACCGGGTCGGGCGGCAGCAGCTCAAGTGGCTGCTGGCGGTGCTTCCGGCGTCCATCGCCTCGCTGATCGCGACGCTGGTCGCGCCGGGCAGCTGGAGCCTGGTCCTCGGGGCGGTGGCCGGCATCTTGATGCCGGTGGCCATCGGGATCGCGGTCCTGCGGTACCGGCTCTACGAGATCGACATCCTGCTGAACCGGGCGGTGCTCTACGGGCTGCTCACCGCCGGGGTGGCCGGGGTCTACCTGGCCGTGGTGGTGGTGGCTCATTCCCTGTTCGGGGTACAGGGCCGCGGGCTGGCGGTGCAGATCATCGCCACCGTGCTGGCCGCCGCCGCGCTATGGCCGCTGCACGACCGGGTGCAGCGCCGGGTGGACCGGCTGTTCTACGGCGACCGGGGCGTGCCCTACGAGGCCCTGGCCCGGCTCGGCCGCCGGGTCGAGGAGGCCGCCGACACCGAGACGGCGCTGCATTCCGTGGTCAGGACCATCGCGGACAGCCTGCGGCTGACGTACGCGGCCCTGGAGCTGCGGCTCGGCGACGGCTGGAGCCCGGCGGCCACCTACGGCGAGGCCCCGACGCAGCTGGTCGCGTTCCCGCTGACCTTCCAGCGCGAGACCGTCGGGCGGCTCCTGGTGGGCACCCGGTCGCGGGGCGAGCAGCTCGGCCCCGACGACGAGCGGCTGCTGGCCGACCTGGCCCGGCAGGCGGGACCGGCCGCCCACGCGGTGGCGCTGCGCCGGGCGCTCGACGTGTCCCGGGCGGGCCTGGTCACCGCGCGCGAGGAGGAGCGGCGCCGGCTGCGCCGCGACCTGCACGACGGGCTGGGGCCGACCCTGGCCGGGCTGACGCTGGGGCTGGATACCGCCCGGGCCAGGTCCGCCGGGCAGCCGGAACTCCAGGACCTGCTCACCCGGCTCAAGGCGGAGACGCAGCGCGCGGTCACCGATGTCCGCCGCATCGTCTACGGGCTGCGGCCGCCCACGCTCGACGAGTTCGGCCTGGTCGGCTCGCTGCGCGAGGAGGTCGGGCGGCTGCAGTACGAGGCGCCCGCGCTCACCGTCACCCTGGACGCTCCGGCCGACGGCCTGGCCGACCTGCCCGCGGCGGTCGAGGTGGCCTGCTACCGGATCGTGACCGAGGCGCTGACCAACGTCACCAGGCACGCGCAGGCCACCCGGTGCTCGGTGCGCCTGCAGCTCAACCACGGCCTGGACGTGGACGTATGCGATGATGGCGTGGGCTTGCCCGAGGGCTGGCGGGCCGGCGTCGGCATCGCGTCGATGCGCGAGCGGGTCACCGAACTGGGCGGGGAACTGGTGATCGCGCCCAGCCTTCCGCACGGCACCCGGATCACCGCCCGCCTGCCTGCCCAGGAGCAAGAAGAATGAGCGAAGTCATCCGGGTCCTGATCGCCGACGACCATCCGCTGTTCCGCGACGGCCTGACCGCCCTGCTGACCGACGCGCCAGACACCGAGTTGGCGGGCGCGGCCACCAGCGGCACCGAAGCCGTCGAGCTGGCCCGGGAGACCCAGCCGGACGTGGTGGTCATGGACCTGCACATGCCCGGCCTTAACGGCATCGAGGCCACCCGCCGCATCGTGGCCGACAGCCCGCACATCACGGTGCTGGTGCTGACCATGTTCGACGACGACGACTCGATCTTCTCCGCGCTGCGGGCAGGCGCCCGCGGCTACCTGCTCAAGGGCGCCGACCAGGAGCAGATCCGGGCCGCCATCCAGGCCGCCGCCAACGGCGAGATCATCTTCGGCACGCAGCTGGCCGCGCGCATGCTCGCCTACTTCACCACCCCCGCCGCCGCCCCGCCGCCGGTGTTCCCGCAGCTGACCGACCGGGAACGCGAGGTGCTCGACCTGGTCGCCCAGGGCAAGGCCAACACGGCGATCGCGGTCAAGCTGGGGCTCAGCCAGAAGACGGTCCGGAATCACGTCTCCAACATCTTGACCAAGCTGCAGGTCGCCGACCGGGCCCAGGCCATCGTGCAAGCCAGGGACGCGGGCCTGGGACACCAGTCCCGGGTCTAAGGGACATTCGGGCCCGGAGGGCCCTTTTCCCGGCGATTATTTCCCGGGTAGGTCGTGACGGGTACCTCATGACGGCGGGACACCTGTTCGCCGAGGCTGTGGTCATTGGCTGGCACGCATGAGGAGAACCAGATCATGACGGCTGAGGCAACCTGCACCCTGGAACCGCCGAGCCCGGCGAACTTCGAGGCCGACGAGGTGGTCCGCGACCTGGTGGTCCGGGACCTGGTGGCCCGCGCGAGGCGCGGCGACAAGCAGGCGTGGGATGCCCTCGTCGAGCGGTACGCCCCGCTCATCTGGTCCATCTGCCGCAGGCACCGGCTCGGCCGGACCGACTCCGACGACGTCGCCCAGAGCGTCTGGCTGCGCCTGGTGGACCACGTGGACCGGGTCCGCGAGGCGGCCGCGCTGCCCGGCTGGATCGCCACCACCACCCGGCGGGAGTGCCTGCGGGTGCTGCGCACGGCGCACGGACCGTACGCCACCATGTACCAGCTGGATTTCGAGGCCCTCCCGGACCGGCAGAGCCAGATGGCCGACCACCAGCTGCTCGCGGCCGAGCGCCAGGCGGCGCTGCGCGAGGCGTTCACCCAGCTGCCCCCGGACGGCCAGCAGCTGATGTCCCTGCTCATCGCGGACCCGCCCGTGCCGTACGCCGAGATCAGCGCCCAGCTGGGCATCCCGGTCGGCAGCATCGGGCCGAACCGCAGCCGCTACCTCGGCAAGATGCGCCGCCACCCCGCCATCGCCGCCCTGATGAACGCCTAGCCGCAGCGGGGCGGGCCGCGGCAGCGGCTGGTTACGTTATGGGGTGGGTGGGGCCCGGCCGTTTACATAAGAGTATGATATAAATAACTTATGGAAACTGCCGAACAGGCCCTGGCGGCCGGAGTGGCGGCGGGGCTGGAGCGGCTGATCGGGCTGTTCCGGTCGCTGAGCCCGCCGGACGGGCTGTCGCTCACCGCGGCCGCGACGCTGGCCACCCTGGAGCGCTCGGGCCCGCGGCGGCTCACCGCGCTCGCGGTCCAGGAGGGCGTGACGCAGCCGGCCATGACCCAGCTGATCGCCCGGCTGCAGGACTCCGGCCTGGTCCGCCGGGAGGCGGATCCCACCGACGGCCGGGTGGTCCAGGTCCGGCTGACGGATGAGGGCCAGGCGATGCTGGCCCGCCGCCGGGCGGTGCGCGCCGGGCGGCTGGCCGGGATCCTGGCCCGGATCAGCCCGGCGGACCAGGCGGCGCTGGCCGCCGCGCTGCCGGCCATCGACGCGCTGGCCAGCGCCCAGCGGGACCTGAACCTGAAAGAGAGCACCTGATGAGTGGCCCCCGCGCAGGCTCGGCCGCGAGCCCGTTCCGGCAGCCGAAAGCCGTCTTCGCCGTGGCGTTCGCCTGCGTCGTGTCGTTCATGGGCATCGGCCTGGTGGACCCGATCCTGCCGGCCATCTCCCATGAGCTGCACGCCTCGCCGAGCGAGGTGACGCTGCTGTTCACCAGCTACCTGGTGGTCACCGCGGTGGCGATGCTGATCACGAACTGGGTCTCCAGCCGGATAGGAGCCAAGAAGACCCTGATCGCGGGCCTGGTGCTGATCGTGATCTTCAGCGCGCTGGCCGGGGCCTCCCCCAGCATCAACGCCATCATCGGGTTCCGGGCCGGCTGGGGCGTGGGCAACGCGCTGTTCATCGCCACCTCCCTGGCCGTGATCGTGGCCTCGGCCAGCGGCGGCTTCGCCGGCGCGATCGTGCTGTACGAGACCGCGCTCGGCGTCGGCATCGCGGTCGGCCCGCTGCTCGGCGGCACGCTGGGCGAGATCAGCTGGCGGGGCCCGTTCTTCGGGGTGGCCTGCCTGATGGCCATCGCGCTCATCGCCACCATCGTGCTGGTCGAGCCCACGCCGAAGCCGCCCCGCAAGACCAGCCTGTCCGCGCCGCTGCGCGCGCTGCGGCACCGCGGCCTGCTGATCATGTCGCTGACCGCGCTGTGCTACAACTGGGGCTTCTTCACCGTGCTGGGCTACGCACCGTTCCCGATGGACCTGAGCCCGATCAAGCTCGGCCTGGTCTTCACCGGCTGGGGCATCCTGGTGGCCATCTTCGCCGTGTTCGGCGCGCCGTGGCTGCAGGCCCGCCTGGGCATCGCCAGGACCATGTACGTCAACCTGGCCGCGTTCGCGGCCGTGGTGCTGGTCATCGCGATCTGGACGACGGACCGCACGGTGCTGATCGCGGCCGTGATCATCTCCGGGATCTTCATCGGGGTCAACAACACCGTCACCACTCAGGCCGTGATGACCGTCTCCCCGGTGGAGAAGCCGGTCGCCTCGGCGGCCTACAGCTTCGTCCGGTTCATCGGCGGCGGCCTCGCGCCGTACGCGGCGGGACGGATGGTGCTGGCATTTAACATCCACTTCCCGTTCTACATCGGGGCGGCCGCCATCGTGGCCGGGATCTTCATCCTGAGCACCGCGCACCGCCTGCTCACCGACGCCGAGCGGGTCCAGGCCGAGCAGGTCAGCGCCTCGGCTCCGGCCGACGCGGTGACGCTCGTACCCGTCGAGACCGAGGCCGGACCCGGGGTCCGCGGCGGGAGCGTCATCCTGGCCGCGGTCGACGCCTCGCCGGTCGCCGCGCTGGTCACCGAGGCGGCGGGCGTCCTGGCCGCGGCCCACGACAGCGTGGTGCACGTGGTGCACACGCAGGAGGAGGTCACCGCGGGCGACGTGGCGGTCGACGGCGAGAGCCTGGACGCGGCCCGGGCGATGGTCCGGAACCACCTGGACCGGCTGGCCGCGCACCACGTCCCGGCCGAGGGCCAGATCCTGCTGCACGCGGCCGATCACGGCGCCGCGGGCCGGATGGTGGCCGAGTACGCCAGCACCATCGGGGCCAGCACGATCGTGATCGGCGCGCCCACCCACGGCGGGCTGCCCGCCCTGATGGACGGCAGCGCCAGCCGTGAGCTGTGGCGGCACGCCCGCAGCAACGTCCTGGTGGTCAACCCGGACGCGCCCGGGGCGCTGGGCGACCGGTCAGCCGACGCCGAGCTTCTCCGCGGCTAGCCTGGTCCCCTCCACCCGGTTCCTGATCTTGCGCCAGGCGGTCTCCCGGGCGAAGTCCGGCGACCCGTGGTTGGGTTTCTCGTCGATGCTGAACGGCGAGAAGCCGCAGTCGTCGGTCGCGCCGAGCTGCTCCTTCGGGACGAAGTTGGCCGCCCGGATCAGGGCATCCCTGACCTCCTCGGGGCTCTCCACCCGCGGGTTCAGCGGGTTGATCACCCCGATGTAGGCCATGGGCGTCACGCCGTTGGCGTCCTGGCGCAGGTGGTCGCCGATGAGCTGGTAGACCCGATCCTTGTCCCGCTCGCTGGCCAGCTGGATCAGGAAGTAGCCTGCGTTGACGCCGAACATCGACGGCAGCAGGTCGCTGTACGGGACGTCGGCGCTGTGTACCGAGTCACGGTCGCCGCCCGGGCAGGTGTGCAGGCCGATCCTGGCCCGCTCAGCGGGGCTGAACCGGTCGAGGACCCGGTTGTTCAGCTCGATGAAGTGCGGCAGCATATTCCGGCCGGTCCAGGGGTTGCGCGGGTCATTCCTGGTGGCCAGCCGCCCCTCGGTGAAGTCGATGGACACCCGCACCGCGCCGGCCGCGAAGGCCTGTCTGATGTCCTTCTCGCACTCGTTCACCAGGTCTTCCTCGAAGGCCTCCCGCGGGTAACCGGGAATCTCCTGGTCCAGCGGGTACAGCAGGGCGAGCATGGACGGCGCGATCACCGCCTGCTTCATCGGCTTGTGCGCCATCGGGATGGACTTCTTCAGCGTGTCCGCGGCGTAGGTCTTGTACCGGAACGGGCCGCCGGTCAGCCTGGGCAGCTGCCGGTTGTGGCCGTCGGCGAAGATCGCGAAGTACTGGCCGCCCGTCCCGGCCAGGTGGTCGGCCAGGCCGGTGCCGGCCAGCGTGTCGGTGATGGCGTAGGTCGCGAAACTCGACCAGCGCTGCTCGCCGTCGGAGATGATCGGGGTCCCGGTGGCTTCCTGGTGCTCGATGGACTCCTTGACCGCCTTGTCCTGCTCGGCCTCGAGCTGATCCCGGGTGATCTCCCCGGCGTCGTACCGCGCGTAGGCCTGCTGCAGCCAGCTCGGGCGGGGCAGCGAGCCGACGGGTTCGGTGGGGATTCCGGTGGCGGTCCTGGGGTCGTAGTCGGTCATGCGCTTCGTTCTCCCCTCGGTAGAGTGCGTCGGTGCACGCTGCGGACGCTAGCTCGTGCCCGGGAGGCGGTCAACGCCTCTCACGACCTGCAGCGGGAACACCAGGTCACCGAAGACGTCACGGCGCAGGGCGTTCCAGTCCCCGGCCCCGTAGCGCAGCAGGATCTGCGCGCTCCTGGCCTGCCCGGCCCGGTGGCACATGGCCAGCCAGTCCGAGCTCGCCCGCGATGGCCTGCCAGTCGGCGGCGGCGATCACCAGGCCGTCCCGAGCAGCGCGCCCTCGTGGACGAGAAGCTGCTGCTTGCGCTGCACGCCGCCGGCGTAGCCGCGCATGGTGCCGTCCGAGCCGACGACACGGTGGCAGGGCCGGATGATGGCGAGCGGGTTCGCGCCGATGGCCGCGCCGAGCGCCTGGATCCGGTCGCGCGGGACGCCGAGCTGCGCGGCGAGCTGGCCGTAGGTGATCGTGGTGCCGTACCGGACGGAGTCCAGCGCGCGCCAGACCCGCTGCTGGAATTCGGTACCGCGCGGGTCGAGCTCGAGGGTGAAGGTGATGAGCTCCCCGGCGAAGTACGCCGTGAGCTGCCGTATCACCTCGGCGAACGGCTCCGGGTCACGGCGCCAGCCGTCCCGCACCGCGGGCGCGTAGCGCTGCCCGTCCATCGACACCGAGGTCAGGACCACGCCGTCGGCGGTCTTGCGG
>Ga0335073_10017125_pt1 | contig 10141 bp, 3 predicted proteins | sample Lox_Sample_22_FD_207093 | JGI IMG/M metagenome (GOLD analysis project Ga0335073, IMG submission 207093) | Soil microbial communities from Loxahatchee National Wildlife Refuge, Florida, United States - Lox_Sample_2.2 | ecosystem: Environmental > Terrestrial > Soil > Wetlands | place: USA: Florida... | reverse complement strand
CACGTGCACGACCCAGGTGTCTGGCTCGCAGACTGGCCAGCGCTGGTGCGGCAACAGCTCCAACACGACGACCGCGAGCTTTGACGGCACGCCGATCGACGTATCGGTCGCGTTCCCACCCGAATCGGGATCGGATAACAACTATCCCGTCGTGGGCATCTACCACGGCTGGGGGGGCTCGAAGATCACACCCTCCAGCTCGAGCGCGCAGCGCTGGCTGACCCAGGGCTACGCCGTCTTCAGCATCACCGACCGCGGCTGGGGCTCGTCGTGCGGTTCGCCGTCGAAACCGGCGAACAGCGTCAAGCCGGCTCCATGCGAACACGGCGCCATCCACCTGATGAGCCGCAAGTACGAAGTCCGCGACGTGCAGACGCTGCTCGGGAAACTCGCCGACGAAGGCGTGATCAACCCGCAGCAGATCGGCGCCACGGGCGGCAGCTACGGCGGCGGCATGTCGCTGCAGCTCGGCTCGCTGAAGGACCGTGTCGAACTGCTCAACGGCGAAATCGTTCCATGGACGAGCCCCGAAGGCAAACCGATGAAAATCGCGGCCACCGCTCCTGAATATCCGTGGAGCGATCTGGCGACGGCCCTCCAGCCGAACGGCTCGAGCCTGGACTTCGTCGCGAACGACCCCTACAACGGGATCAACGGCGAATTCCGCTTCGGCATCGAAAAGAACAACTGGAACGGCACCCTGTACCTCGCCGGCCAGCTGCTCGGCTACTTCGGACCCAACACCGACCCCGAAGCGAACATCACCGAATGGCACAACTTCAACACCAAAGGCGGGCCGTACGACGGTGAACCGCTCTCCAAACAGCAGGAAGAATATCTGCCGTTTCACAGCCCGTACTACACGCCGCTGAACGAGGCGCCGGCACCGGCGATCATGGAGAACGGCTGGAACGACGACCTGTTCCCAGTCGACGAAACGGTGCGCTACTACAACAAGGTCCGCTCCGCGTATCCGAACCAGCCGATGAAGCTGTTCTACATGGACCTCGGGCACAACCCGCGCTCGGCGAGCACCGTCTCGACGGGGGACGCCAACAAGCTCGCCAACGCGCAGAACAAATGGTTTAAGTACTTCGTCAAAGGCGAAGGCGCCGAACCGTCTGAAGCGCACGGTGGCGTAACCGCGATCACGAGCTTCTGCCCGCAGACCGCGGGTGGCTCGGGCACCGAGTACGACGCGCCCAACTGGGCGAGCCTCGCTCCCGGTGAAGTCAACCTGAACAGCCCCGCCGAACAGACGATCGCGTCTCCGGCGACGGCGCCGTCCAACGCGTTCACCTCGGGCACGATATGCACGACAGCCGCAAACACGGCGAATGCCTCTGCGGCTACGTACAAGGTCAACCCGGCTCCCGCCGCTGGATTCACGATCGCCGGTTCTTCGACGGTGATCGCCGAATTCTCCGCGCCCGGCGCCAACGACCAGGTGATCGCACGGCTGTACGACGAAAACCCCTCGGCGAAAACCGAGCAGTTGATCGGCCGCGCGATGCTGCGTCCGCTCAACCCGGGCGGCGGCTTCACCAAGACCGAGTTCCAGCTGCACCCGCAAGCCTGGAAGGTCGAAGCAGGTCACGTCGTCAAGCTCGAGCTGCTGACCGCAGACTCGACATACGCACGGACGTCCTCATCGCCGCACTCGGTTCAGGTGAAGAACCTCGAACTGCGTGTGCCGACGACGGACGCGCCGGGCAGCGGCGAAGGGTTCGTGCAGGTGCCGCAAGCCAAGTACCTCCCCAGCGGTTACACGCTGGCGTTGAACGTCGCGCCTACCGCACCGGGCACTCCGAAAGAGACCAGCGGCGGCAATCCCAACGCGGGTCAGTTCACGCTCGCGTGGACGGCGTCGAGCCAGCCCGCGACGAACCCGACCTACACGCTCGAACACCAGAATGCCCTCGGCGGCTGGAGCGTTGTGGCCTCGGGCATCACCGGCACGGAATACACCTTCGGCTCGGGTAACCCCGAGAGCGAGGGCACCTGGAACTACCGGGTGACCGAGTCAAGCGAAGGTGGCTCGCCCAGCGAAGCATCGGGCGAATCGGAAGCGATCAAGGTCGACCGCACTGCTCCGAACCCGCCGAGCGCATCCGCCGACCGCGGGCCGGACTACGCGGGGGGCGGCGGCTGGTACAAGGACACCGTCACGGTCTCCTTCACCGCTAACGGCGACCCGAACCTCGCCGACGGCAGCGAAGGCTCGGGTGTGGATCTCTCGACCCTAACCGGGCCCGAGACGTTCGAAACCGATGGCTCGCACACAGCGTCCGGGACCGTCGCCGACAACGTCGGCAACGTCTCGACCTCGGGCGAACTGACCGTGCAGGTCGACGCCTCGGCGCCCAAACTCGAAATCACCTGCCCGGCAACGGCACCGGTGGGCTCGAGCGCAAGCGCCACGGTCACCGCGGCGGATGCCCAGTCGGGCCTCGCGGAAGACCCGAGCGGCACGGTTCCGATCGACACGAGCAAAGCCGGAAGCCAGACGATCGAAAGAACGGCTACCGACAACGTGGGGCACCAGAGCACCAGCTCTTGCACCACCCAGGTGGTCAATACCTCGACCATCTCCGGCAAGGTCAAAGGCAAGCTCGTCGTCAAATCAGGCGAAGCGGTCCAGTTGACCTCGACCGCGAAAGCCAACGCGATCGAAGTCCTCTCCGGCGGCTCGCTTGACATCGAGGGAGCCTCGTCCAAGGCGATCAAAGCCACTAACCCCGCCGTGATCCGCATCTGCGGCGCGAAAGTGGGCTCGATCAAGATCTCTGGCGCCACAGGCTCTGTGACGATCGGCGACGGCTCAGGCTGTGCCGGTAACCAGAGCTCGGCCGGAGCCATGCTCTTGAACAACACCAATGGCCTGACGGTCGTCGGCAACACGTTCAAAGGCTCGGTCAAGGCCACCGGCAACGCCGGCGGCACCACGATCCAGAACAACACGATCGCCAAGAACCTCACCGTGACCGGCAACTCCGGCACGGTGGTGGACGCACCCAACACGGTGGGCGGGAAAACCAAGACCCAGGCGCGCAGGGGGCGCTGAGGGGAGTGCGGGGGACGGGAGCGGGCCAACCCAGAGGCCCGCTCCCGTAACGGTCGCGGCCGAGTCGTCGAGAGCCAGGCGACTTGGCCGCGACCGGCGACTGAATCACGCGCGAGCGGCGCATCGTCCGCCGCTCGCGCCGCGCGTGTAGCCTTGCGCGCGATGGCCGAGGGGAGATCACCGCGATGACGAGCGTTCGCGAAGCGTCGCTGGAGCTGTTCCGCCGTCACGGGATGACGACGATCTTCGGCAATCCCGGCTCGACCGAGCTGCCGATGCTCGGGCCGCTGCCCGAGGACTTCCGCTACGTGCTCGGTCTGCAAGAGGCGGTCGCGGTCGGCATGGCCGACGGCTTCGCCCAGGCCAGCGGCAAGGTCACGCACGTGAACTTGCACACCGCGCCCGGCGTCGGAAACGGCATCGGCGCGATCTTCAACGCGCGCGCGAATCGCGCGCCGCTGCTCGTGACCGCCGGCCAGCAGGCCCGCTCGCTGATCACGATGCAAGCCAATTTGACCAACCGCGACGCGGCCGAAATACCGCGGCCGTATGTCAAGTACAGCCACGAGCCCCCGCGCGCCGCCGACGTGCCGTTCGCGCTCGCGCAAGCGATCTACAACGCCTCGCTACCACCAGCTGGCCCGGCGTTCGTCTCAATCCCGATGGACGACTGGCTGCGCGAGATCGAGCCCGTCGACTACGTGAGCCACACCGCGCGCAGCGTCGCCGGGCGCGCGCAGCCTTCGCCCCAGCGGATCGCCGAGTTGGCCGAGCGGCTGCGGCATGCAAAGCGTCCCGTCTTCGTCGCAGGCCCCGACATCGACGCCTCGCCCGGCGGCTGGGACGCCGCGATCGAACTCGTCGAGTCCCAGCGCTTGCCCGTTTGGGCCTCGCCGCCCACGGGGGGAAGCCGGATCGGCTTCCCCGAGAACCACCCCGCCTTCCAAGGGATGCTGCCGCCCGCCGTGGCTCCGCTTGCGCAAGCGCTTGCCGAGCACGACTTCGTACTCGTCGCGGGCTCTTCGGTCTTCCCTTATTACCCGAACATCCCCGGCGAGTTCCTCGCCGCGGGCACTGCGTTGGTCGCGATCACCTGCGACCCCGACGAGGCTGCGCGGGCGCCAATCGGCGAGGCGATCGTCGCTGACGTCGGCTTGACGCTACGCGCGCTCGCCGACCAGCTCTCCGAGCCCGCCGCCGAGCGCGAGCAGCCGCCGCTGCGCGCGGAGCTCGAGCCCTTCCCGCCGGGCGAGCAGATCTCCGGCGGCGAAGTCCACGCCGTGCTCGCGGATCTGTTCCCGCGCGACGGGGTGATCGTGCTCGAGTCACCCTCGAGCACCGCGGCGCTGCGCAACCAGCTTCGCCTCTCCCAGCCGGGCTCCTACTACTTCAGCGCGAGCGGCGGCCTTGGCTTCGGCCTCGCGGCCGCGGTCGGCGTCCAGCTCGCCCAGCCCGAGCGCCAAGTCGTCTGCGTGCTCGGCGAGGGCTCCGCGCAGTACGCGATTACTGGCTTCTGGAGCGCAGCTGCATACAACGTGCCCGTGAAGTTCCTCGTGCTGCGCAACCGCGAGTACTCGATCCTCAAGTGGTTCGCGATGCTCGAGGAGGTCAGCGGCGCGCCCGCACTCGACCTGCCCGCACTCGACGTGGCCGCGACCGCCGAGAGCTACGGCGTGCCCTCGCGCACGATCGCCGCCGCCGAGCGCGAAGCCGCGGGCGACGAGCTACACGCCGCGCTCACCGATGCCCTCGCGGCGGAGGGGCCGCGGCTCGTGCAGATCGACGTCGCTCCAGGGATGGCGCTCGTTTGAGCGCTTCCCCGCCGCTGCTCGCCCCCGACACGCGGCGCATCGGCCGTCCGCCCGGTCCCGCCTTCCCCGATCGCGCCCCCGACTCGCTCGCGACTGGTACGCCGGGGCCGCTGCGCGAGGAGCTGACTGAGCTGCTCGGCGCGAACCGCGTGCTGCATCGCGCGATCGACCTGATCGCCTATGCCTCCGACGCGAGCCCGTACCGCCGTCTGCCCGCCGTCGTCGTGATGGCCCACGACGCCGAGGACGTCGCGAAGACGATCGCCTACGCGCGCCGCGCCGGTCTGCCCGTGAACTTCCGCGGTGGTGGCACGAGCCTCAACGGCCAGGCCCAGACCGACGGGATCATGATCGACGTCCGACGCTTCTTCTCGCGCGTGCGCGTCGAGGACGGGGGAGCCCGCGCGCGCCTGGCCCCCGGCACGCTGCTCGGGTTCGCGAACAAGCTGCTCATGCGCCACGGTTACAAGCTCGGGCCGGACCCCGCGAGCAAAGACATCGCCACCGTCGGCGGCGTGCTCGCGAACAACTCGGGGGGGATGCGCTGCGGCGTGGAGTGGGACTCCTACTCCACGGTCGAGTCGATGACGCTGGTGCTCGCCTCCGGCGTCGCGATCGACACCGCCGCCCCCGACGCCGAGCGGCGCTTCGCGGAGGCCGAGCCCGAGCTGGCGAAGGGCCTGCTCGAGCTGCGCGAGGAGCTGCTCGCGGATGAGGGGCTGGCCGCGCGCGTGCGTCGCAAGTACGAGATCAAGAACGTCACCGGTTACCGGCTGTGCGCGCTGCTGGATGGCGATACCCCGCTTCAGATCTTCCGCCGCCTGGTAATCGGCTCGGAGGGAACGCTGGCGTTCATCGCCGAGGCCGTGATGCGCACGCGCCCCGAGCCACCGCGCACCACGCTCGCCTGGGTGCACTTCGCCGACATCGATGCCGCCGCTGCTGCCGTGCCCGGGCTCGTCGCCGCGGGGGCGCGCGCGACCGAGCTGATGGTCGCCCCCGCGTTGATCGCCGCCGCCTGGAACCTCGACGGCTGTCCCGATCACTGGCGCGAGCTATCGCCCGAGTCTGCCGCGCTGATCGTCGAGTTCGGCGGCGGCGGGGACGACGAGCTCGCCGCGGGCGAGGCCGCCGCCGTGCGCGCGCTCGACGGTCACGAGCCGATCCTGCCCGTGCGGTTTACGCGCGAGGATGAGGAGATCGAGCTGGCTTGGCGCGTTCGCGAGGGGCTGTTCGGGCTCGTGGGGCGGCTACGCCTACCGGGCACCGCGCTGATCGTCGAGGACGTTTGCGTGCGTCCCGAGCGAATCGCGGAGTGCGCACGCGACCTGCAAGAGCTGCTTGGCAAGCATGGCTTCCTCGTTGGCGTCGCGGGCCACGCCTCGGCGGGCAACCTGCACTTCCAGCTCACCCCCGACTTCTCAAAGCAGGAGGACCTCGATCGCTACGAGGCGTTCATGTCGGAGCTGGTTGAGCTGATCGTCGGTAAGTACGACGGCTCATTGAAGGCCGAGCACGGAACCGGCGTGAACATGGCTCCCTACGTAGAGCGTGAGTGGGGCGAGAAGGCCACCGCGATGATGTGGCGGATCAAGCAGCTCGCCGATCCAGGAGGCGTGTTGAACCCCGGCTCGATCCTCAACCGCGATCCGGGCGTGCACCTCAAGCACCTAAAGACGCAGCCGCCGATCGAGGAGGAGGCGAGCAACTGCGTGGAGTGCGGCTTCTGCGAGCCCGTCTGCCCGAGCCGCAACGCGACCACGACGCCACGCCAGCGGATCGTGATCCGCCGCGAGATGGCGCGCCAGCAGGAGGGTTCGCCCGTGTACGAGGCGCTGATCGCCGACTACGAGCACGACGCGCTGCAGACGTGCGCGGCGGACGGCAGCTGCAAGCAGGTCTGTCCCGTCGCGATCGACACCGGCGCGCTCGTCAAGGAGTTTCGTCGCCGCGAGCGCACAGAGCGTGAGGAAGCCGTCGCGCTTGCCCTCGCGCGTCGCTATGCGACGGTCGAGCGCGCGTCGCGCGGTGGGCTCACGGGCGCGCGCGTTGCCGCGGGCGCGCTCGGCGAGCGCGCCGTCGCCAAGCTGCCCGAGCTGCTGCGCCGCCGCGTCAGCGCCGAGCTAGTGCCGACACTGCCCGGCGAGCTGCCCCCGCCCGCGCCGGCGTTGCCCAGCCCGCCGCGCGAGGGTGCTGCCGCGGTCTATTTGCCCGCGTGCATCAACCGGATCTTCGGCAGCCCGCCCGGCCTGCCGGGCGCGCTCTCGTTGCCGCAGGCACTCGTCGAGGTCTCCGCGCGGGCCGGGCTGCCCGTGTGGGTCCCGTCCGACGCCGCGGGACACTGCTGCGCGACGCCGTGGGCTTCAAAGGGCTACACGCGCGGGCAGGACTACATGGCCGCGAAGACCGCGCAGGCGCTGCTGCGCTGGAGCGGGGAGGGCGAGCTGCCCGTCGTGATCGACGCCAGCTCATGCGCCCAGGGGCTGTTGCAGGACATCGCGCCACGCCTGCCCGATGAGTTGCGCGAGCGCTACGCAAAAGTGCAGGTGCTCGACTCGATCTCCTGGGCGCACGATCGGCTGCTGCCCCGGATGCGCGTCGAGCGCAAGGCCGCGAGCGCGGCGGTCCACCCCAACTGCGCCGCGACCCAGCTTGGCCTCGCGGGGAAGCTCGAATCGCTCGCAGGAGCGCTCGCCGAGCGCGTGGTCGTGCCCGCGGGCAGCGGCTGCTGCGGGATGGCGGGCGATCGCGGGCTGTTGCACCCCGAGCTGCCGGCTTCCGCGATGCGCGATGTCGCCGCCCAGCTCGCTGCCGAGCCTTGCGAGGAGCACCTCTGCAGCAACCGCACCTGCGAGATCGCGCTCCGACAGACGACCGGGGAGTCCTACGGCTCCTTCGTGTTGCTGCTCGAGCGGCTCACGCGCCCGTGATCTGAACGCGCTCCGGACCGGACGGTACGTGCACCGGTCCCGACAGCGGCGGGCGGCCCGACCGCGCGGGTTTATAGAGTGCGGCGCGATGCGTTTCCGACTTGGTGCTCTCGCGCTTGCCGCCGTGCTCGCCCTGGTTCTGACCGCCGCGCTGCTCGCGGGATGCGGCGGTGGATCGTCGTCTTCATCCTCATCATCCTCCAGCAACGGAGTGGACAGCAAAGCCCCGGCTGACATCCTCGCCGCCACCAAAGTCGCCTCGGACGGCGCCAAATCGGTCCACGTGTCGGGCTCGATTGTCAGCAACGGCACGCCGATCACGCTCGACATGAACCTGCTCTCGGGTAAGGGCGGCAGTGGGCGGCTGTCCGAGAACGGCCTCGCCTTCGACCTGATTCAGGTCGGCAAAACCGTCTACATCAAAGGCAGCCCCGCGTTCTACAAGCACATCGGCGGTGGCGCCGCGGCACAGCTGCTCGAGGGCAAGTGGCTGAAGGCTCCTGCGACCAGCGCGGACTTCGCCTCGCTGAGCCAGCTCACCGATCTGCACCAGCTGGTCGACCAGACGCTCGCCAATCACGGCTCCTCGCTGACGAAGACGGGGACCACGACGATCGCCGGGCAGAAGGCGATCGGGATCACCGACAAGAGCAAGGGCGGCACGCTCTACATCGCTGCTACAGGGCAGCCCTACCCTGTCCAGATCACCAAGACAGGCTCCAGCGGCGGCAAGATCACGTTCGACCGTTGGAACGGCGCCGTGGCCCTGGCCGCGCCCAAGAACGCGATCGACGTCGCGCAGTTGCAGCACGCCGGGCAGTAGCCGGCGAGCGAAGCGGATCACTCGGCCTCGCGCGCTCGTCCATTCGTCCAGCGCCCGAATAGCCCGTCAAGGCGCGCCTCCGCGTGGCCGACCGCGTGATTGCACAGGTCGTGTCTGTTTCCGATTTGGCCGAAGTTCCCCAAGTGAGCGGAGTTACACAAGTCAGTTTCCGGCGGCCCGCCCAGCGCGGGGCGTCAGCAAGCCGCCTTGACGGCGTCCCCAGCAAGCCCAACCCGGGCGGGCTCGACGACGGCAGCGGCGAGGGTTTCTCCGTGGGTCAGGAGGGTAAGCTCGATCGGGTGGCGCGTCAGAGTGCAAACTCCGCGCCCGGCGAGAAAAGGCCGGGCGACGGTTCGCCGCGCGCGGGCGTGATCACCTGGGCGCCCTGGGCCGTAATCGCGCTCGCCGCGCTCGTCGGCGTGATCCTCACCGACTCCACCGCCGTTGAGATCGTCTGCCTCGCGGTACTTGCCGTGACGGCAACCGTGACCGGCTGGCGCTTCGGCGAGAGCCGCCGCAGCGCGCTGAGGGAGGAGATCGATGGGCGCTCCAACGAGCTGAGGCGCGCGCTGTCCGAGCTTGAGATCGCCCAGGCCGAGACCGTCCGCCGGCTCTCGATGGCGGTCGAGTTCCGCGACGAGGACACCGGTGCGCACATCGAGCGGATCGGCCGCCTCTCGACGCTCCTGGCCGAACAGATCGGCATGGACGCGGAGTTCTGCCAGCAACTGAGCCACGCCGCGCCGCTGCACGACGTCGGCAAGGTCGCGATCCCCGACGCGATCCTGCTCAAGCCCGGCCCGCTCACCCCCGAGGAGCGCGCGATCGTCGAGACCCACGCCGAGGAGGGTCACCGCTTGTTGCGTGGCTCCTCCTCCTCGATCCTCGAGATGGCCACCGTGATCGCGCTCAGCCACCAGGAGAAGTGGGACGGAACCGGCTACCCGCGCGGCCTCGTCGGCGAGGCGATCCCGATCGAGGGGCGCATCGTCGCGATCGCCGACGTGTTCGACGCGCTCACGAGCGACCGCGTCTACCGCAAGGCTTTCCCGGTCGAGGACGCGATCCAGATGATGCGCGAACAGCGCGGGCGCCACTTCGACCCCGTGCTGCTCGACGCGTTCATGGAAGTGCTCGACAGCTCGGGTCCCGACGCGCGCGAGAAGCCTGCTGACCCGACCGCGCTCGCCGAGAGCACCCTTGAGACCTACGGCACCGCGCTCGAGCGCGGCGACGCCGAGACCGCCGAGGGCTCGATCGCACAGGCCATCGAGGACGGCATCCCCGCGACGACGCTGCATGGTGAGGTGATCGCGCCAGCGCTCTCGCGGATCCGCGAGCTGCGCAGCGCCGGCGAGATCGACGCCGACCGCGAACGGCTCGCCAAGGGCATCACCCGGCGCGTGTTGGCCACGCTGTACCGCTACATGATCGGCAACACCGAGCCCACCCGCGAGCGCGTGCTGCTCGCCGGGATGGAGGGCGACGAGCACGCGCTCGAGCTACAGATGAT
>Ga0335073_10017124_pt1 | contig 10142 bp, 9 predicted proteins | sample Lox_Sample_22_FD_207093 | JGI IMG/M metagenome (GOLD analysis project Ga0335073, IMG submission 207093) | Soil microbial communities from Loxahatchee National Wildlife Refuge, Florida, United States - Lox_Sample_2.2 | ecosystem: Environmental > Terrestrial > Soil > Wetlands | place: USA: Florida... | reverse complement strand
CGATTCTTCGCAGCGTGCAGCGCGCTCACGATCGAAAGCGCCGCGGTCATGCCGCTGATCTTGTCCGCCAGCGCCATCTTCACTGCGGTCGGCTGTCCCGTCTTCGAGCCCTGCAGGAACGCCATCCCCGAGTAGCCCTGGATAACGGGATCGTATGCCGGATGATTCGCCATGCGGCCCTTGGGACCGAAGCCACAAATCGAGCAGTAAACGATCTTGGGATTGGCGCGGCGGATATCGGCATAGCCGATGCCGAGACGGTCGGCGACGCCCGGACGGTTGTTCTCGACGAGGGCGTCGGCCTTGACCGCCAGTCTGCGCACGAGGTCGCGGCCGTGTTCCTTCTTGATGTCGATTACGATGCTGCGCTTGTTGCGGTTGAAGTTGAGATAGGACGCGGTGACGTCGTTCTTGCGCGGACGGCCGATGCGCCGCATCGAATCGCCTTCGGGAGGCTCGACTTTGATTATGTCGGCGCCGAGGTCGCCAAGCAGCTGGGTGCAGAAGGGCCCCGATATTACGGCGGTCAGATCGACAATTCGAAAACCAACCAGCGGTCCATCAGCCATACGACAAATCCTTCAACGCGTTCCTCTTGGCGAGACGCATCATATCCAGCCGCGCCGAGTGAGTCACGGAAAAGCGATCGCGGCGCGTTCCGGCTTCGCGGAGCGTGGGAGGAAGCCGAATCGTGCAGGGAATCGAATACGCGACGATCGCAGTCTCGAATCCGCGGGTGGACGGATGCTGCTTAACGCGCGCGCGCCTCTCACGTCAAGGCGCACATCTCAAGTGTAATCTGCGCAGAGCCGTGCGCGAATCAATTAGACGGTGGTTTTGGGACGCTCAGGCCGAAGGCGACCTTCATGTCGTCGGTGCCGAGGGGATAGACGTGGACCATCCAGCCGAACGCGAGCGGCACGAAATGGCCGCCCGCGGCCTCGCACGCAGTGCGGTCCGCGATCTTCCCCTCGAAGCCGAAGCGTCCGTCGGCGAGGAATCCCACCTTCTGATTGATGGTCTCGGCTGAGGGGTTGTTCACGACCGGCAGCATCCCGGGCATCCCTGGATGACCCGCGCCAACTTCGCCCATCAGCAGATCGTCGATCGAGATGCCCGCGGGCAGGCAGATATTAACATGCTGATGCCATCGCGCGACGCTGAGTGGAATCAGGTCGTTGAGCTGATCCTCGGAGTAGTCAGCCGGCGCGCTGTACATCGCTCCGACCAGCTCGTAGTCGCCGCTGTCACCCTTCACGTAGAGCACGGAGCCAGGATGATCTAGGTTGAACTCGCCGCGATACTCGGCGCCACTCCAGGTGTAGTTGGTGAAGTGATAAACCGGTTGTGGGATCTGCGGCAGAAAGACGCGAAAGGCCTGCGCCAGCGCAACGTGATAGTTGCGATACGGCAGCAGCGCACGCCGGCACGATTCCATCACATATGCGGCCCGCTCCTGGTCGGCCTGCGAGGCGGGACGCGGCGCCGTCATCTTCATGTGCACGTCCATCATCATTTCGGAGCCGCTCATGCCGTTGGGCGACGACGAAGGCACGTCGCCATGCATATCCATCGCCGACATATCGTGCGCAGCGGCAATTCCTGCGACGGCGATAATCGAGGCGATTGCCAAACATCCTGCCAGAGTCTTCATCTCGACCCTCCTATGAGGACATCGCAAAAACCGGACTGAAGACATTCTGAGAAGCAAATCGAAACTTCGAAAATAGTCAGCTACTGGCCCAACCAGGCTCTGCCCACAAACTTCCCTTCCCGCACGGGAAGGGGAACCAGTGGCGCGCGCCCGTTGCAATCGAAGTGTGTCCGCTCGCCTCCCGAACCCGACACAGTAACTCGGCAACGCGACCTATATCTTCGGACCTGCACATGGCGGCGCTCCCTATCTAGCTCGGGGTTTCGCGCAGGCGGGCGTGCTTCAACGCGGGGATCTCGCGGCGGACGCGTTCCTGGTAGTCGAGATCGATCGGCGCTATGACGACGCCCTCCTGGTCGGCGGCGCGGGCGAGCACGCGGCCCCAGGGATCAACGATCATCGAATTGCCGTAGTCGCTGAAGCCATGGACGTTGGGGCCGAACTGCGCCGGCGCGATCATGTAGACCTGGTTCTCGATTGCACGCGCCCGGATCAGCGCCTCCCAGTGCGCTTCTCCGGTCGGGAAGGTAAACGCGCTCGGCAGCGTGATGATCTGTGCGCCCGCCCATGTCAGGCGGCGGAACAGCTCTGGGAAGCGAATATCGTAACAGATTGTCAACCCGAGATTGCCGAGCTGCGTGTCCGCCGATACGACGTCGGCGCCGGGCAGCTTCATGTCGGACTCGCGCACGGTGACGCGGCCGGGCAGATCGACATCGAAAAGATGAATCTTGCGATAGACCGCGGCGCGGCTGCCATTGGGCGCGAACAGCACCGACGTATTGTAGTTGCGGGTGTTGCCGGGAGCCTGCTCGGTGATCGATCCCGCGACCAGATAGATCTGGAGCTCGCGCGCAAGCCGCGCCATCAGCGCGAGCGACTCGCCTTCGAGCGTTTCCGCCGCCGCTGCCTCTCCCGAGCGCTTGCCGCGCCAGTTGAACATCTCGGGCAACGCGGCGAGATTCGCTCCCCGCGCGGCTGCCAGCCGAATCAGGCGCTCAGCGCGCTCCAGGTTTTCGGACTTGTCGGACTTCGCCGCCATCTGAACAGCGGCCGCTAGAAATGTCATGGCAGTGCCCTCACCGGCGATTATCGCCATTTTGCGGGGCTGTTAGTAGCGCGGCGTTGAGGGGTCAACTTCCTCCGACCATGCGTCGATACCACCGGTCAGGTTGAGCACGCGCTCGAAGCCCATCCGCGCCAGATAAATCGCGACCTGCGCGCTGCGCACGCCGTGATGACATACAACGACCGTCTCGCGATCGGGAATCGAGCTCGGTCAGGCGCGACGGGATATCGCCCATCGGAATGTGCGCCGCGCCGGGAAACGGCGCGATCTCGATCTCCTGCGGCTCGCGCACGTCCAGCACGAAAACATCTTCACCCTGATCGCGCCGATGCTTGAGCGCGATCGGATCGATCTCGCCAATTTGAGACATCAGATGGAAATGTAGCGTGACCGATCAGCGCTGCGCCAGATCCGCGGTCTGATTCGAGAACAACTCGACCTGGGTGAAGTTCGGCAGCATCGGATAGGGAATCGAAAAACGGAAATTGTCGGTCTCTCCCGGCTTGAGCGGCGTGAAATGCGGCTTCTCGCCGAGCACGCGCTGCACCTCGGGATCGTCGTTCATGCTCTCGGCCTTCTCGTTGTACATGCTCTCGGCGTGGAGCACCTTGCCGTCCTTGTCCTCGAAGGAAAAGACCAGATGCACGTAATCGATCGGCCGATCGCTGGTGTTGGTGACTTTGCCGGAGACCACCAGGTTCGGCGGCATGCAGCATGAGCGCATGATCGCGTCGGTCGTGACTACAACCTTGACGTCCTTGTTGGCGACGACCTGGGTTAGAGGATGATCATAGAGGGTATGCAGATGCGCTTTCTGCTGAGCAGTCAGGCTCGGTTTGAGATCGATCGTCGCACCGGCGAACGCAGTCGCCGCGAATGCGATCGTGCCCAGGGCCGCAAGAATGCTCAGTTTCTTCATAGGAGGGCGCCTCGAACCAAATCTTCAGTCCCGTACCGCGCAAAGTCAATGCGCATTCAGCCGACGCCCGGCTGGAGCTTGGGTCGATTCAGTTCAGGCGCGTTGGATGGGACGCATCGTGAAGTATCGATGGCCGAGCCAGGCATCTGTTCGATGAGCTTCGTTCGGATGGCCTCGCAACTCCTTTGCGAATCGAAGTGATCGAGCATCAGCCATTGCGAAAGCGGCTCGAAGGTGAGGCGCCTGTTGGGAATACCGTCAGCAGGCGGCGGCAGCATCAGATACCAGGTTACACTCGCCAGCATCGCGGTATGCAGCCATCGCATAACCGACGGTTAACATCCCGCCACTCGAATCTCAATTCGGAGCTTCTATTAGGAAGCCCGCCATTCGGGTCTCCTCTCCTTATCCTAGGCGAGGGGATCGGAATAACCTCACCCGGCGGCGCGATGCGCCGCCGACCTCTCCCGGTCAGGGAGAGGGATTTTTGGGAATCGGGATTGTTAGTTGACAGGTTGTTGACGGAAGTGACGGCGGAACTAGACGGACGCCAGGATTTCTTTGGCTTTGCCCAGGTCTAGCGCGATCTGGTGTTTCAGCGCTTCGGGGGAGTCGAACTTTTTTTCGGGGCGGATGCGTTCTATCACTTCGAGCTTTACGCGCTGGCCGTAAATGTCGCGGTTGAAGTTGAAGATGTGGGCTTCGATCGAGCGCGCCGCTTCGGCGAACGTGGGGCGCATCCCGATGTTGGTTATCGAGCCCCAGGCGCCGTCCTCGAGTACGATCCTCGTCGCATAGACACCGTCGGGCGGGATGCATTCGGTTTCGCTTTCGATATTCGCCGTGGGGAAACCAATGGTGCGGCCGCGCTCGCGGCCATGAACTACTTCGCCGTGCAGGAAGTGCAACCGCCCGAGCATCTTCGCCGCGGTACGCAGGTCGCCCGCGCGAATCGCCTCGCGAACCTTGGTTGAGCTGACCGCGACGCCACCCGCCTTGACGGGACCGACGACCGTCGTATCGAAGCCGAATTCGTTGCCGAGCTCGACCATCACGGCTGCGTTTCCGGCGCGATTGTGGCCGAAGCTCACGCTGTGACCAACGACGACTTCGCGCACGCCGATTTTTCCAATGAGATAATCGCGGATGAACTCACGCGGCTCGAGCGCACTCAGCTCGCGCGTGAAGTCGAGCACGATCACGCCGTCGATGCCGGATAACCGCATCAGCTCAAAGCGATCCTCGGGTACCATGATCAGTTGCGGCGCGTGCTTCGGCGCGAGCAGCTTGGCGGGCAGCGGATCGAAGGTAATCGCGAAGGCGGTGCCGCCCGCGGCGCGCGCGCGATCGATCACGGCGCGCAGGATCGCATGATGCCCCATGTGCACGCCGTCGAAATTGCCCAGCGTCACCACGGGGTATGGGTTGCGCCCGAGCGCGTTCAGGTCGCGGATGATCTCCATCGTCTCACAGGATGCCCACAGAACGGCATCCAAATTGGCCGGCTCAATCGGTCTGCAGCTGCTTCATCATCTCATTCGCCGAGTTCGCTTCCGGCGAGCCCGCATGATCGGAGACCAGCTTCTGCAGCGTCAGGCGCGCGTCGATTCGATCGTTCATCTTCTCGAACGCCTGGGCCTCGCGCAGAAGCGCCGGACTCGCGAAGCGGCCCTTCGGATAGCGCATCACGAGATCGTTGAACTGCAGGATCGACTGGTCGTACTTGCCCGTTTCATAAAGCGCGTTGGCGGCGAAATATTGCGCGGGCTCGCTCAGCTCCGACTTGGGATACTGATGCTGCAGCTTGGTGAATTTGTTGACTGCCAGTGGATAGTTCTGCGCCTTCATCGCGTCGAGGCCTTCGCGATAAAGCTTGACGCCCGGCTCTTTCGAGGTCTGCGACGATTCGATTTCAGCATCGAGATCGTTGGGCCAGGTCGGCGGCGGCTCGACTGGCGCAGCTTCCGCGGCAGCTCCTTCGGTCGCAGGCGGCATCGAAGCCTCAGCGTTGAGCGGCGCGGTTCCGGGCTCGGCGCCCTCCGCCGGAGGCGGCGTCCCGGGAGGATTGGCGCCGGCGGCTGGATTACTCGGCGTCGCAACCATCCCGGCGTTGAGCGCGCTCACCTCGGTCTCGAGCTTGGCGAGTCGCGCGTTGACGCCCTGGTCAGGCGCCGCGCCGGTGTCAGTTGAAGCGCCGTGCTTCATCTCCGCGATTACATCGTTCTGCTGACGCACTTGCTGCTGGAGCGCGTCGATCTGCTGCCGATCGCTCGCGATCATGCCGCGCAGGGTGAATTCATTCTGATTCAGCTGCTGGACGTCGGTATCGTTCGCGCAGCCCGCGACAAAAACTGCCACGGCGGCGACGCCGACGACCTTGAAGATAACGCTCCGCATTCGATTACAGCTCATTGCGAAACGGCGAAGTGATCGCGGCGATTCTGGGCCCAGCAGGATTCGTCGTTTTCGGTACAAATCGGCAGCTCCTTGCCATAGCTGATGGTCGATATACGGCCCGGCGAAACTCCGAGCGTCACCAGGTAATCCTTGGCCGCCTGTGCGCGCTTGGCGCCCAGAGCGATATTGTAATCCTCCGAGCCGCGCTGGTCACAATGCCCTTCGACTTGCACGCGCGAGTTGGGATTGGACTCCAACCATCGCGCGTTGCTCTTCAGCACTTCGCCGTCTTGCGGCTGGATCGTGTAGTCGTTGTAGCCGAAATGGATGTCCGCCAGAGGGCCGCCCTGGCCTGAACCAAGCGTCCCGTTCTGCATCTGCTGCAATGAGCCGGAACCGGTGCCGGATTCACCCATTCCCGAGGCGCCCTGGTTCGCATTCGGAAGCGGCGTTGCCTTCTTCGACGAGCATCCTGCGATCGCCAAACTCATCGCGAGCAAGACGAACGCGCCGGCTCCAGTTAATCTTCGCCTATCAGTCACCCAACCACCCCGACCACGCTGGACACGTGTCATCACCCTTACCCTCCGTCAATGGACCGATAACTTTCTGCGCACTTACCATCAAAACATAGATTCGTGACCGGCCGCCACGCGTTGAGCTGAACGCAATGTAACGTCCATCGGGCGACCAGGTCGGATATTCGTTGCTGCCTTCGCTGTCGGTCACCTGCTTGGGCTCGCCGCCGCTCAGCGGAATCACGAAGATATCGAAGCGGCCGTGCCGAGCCTGGTAGGCGATTTTATCGCCCGCCGGCGAGAACGCCGGCGTCGTATTGTAATCGCCGCTGTAGGTGAGGCGTTTCGCTTTGCCGCCGTCAGTCGGCATCACGTAAATCTGCGGCGTGCCCGAGCGATCCGACGTAAACGCGATCTGCGCGCCATCGGGCGAGAACACGGGGCTCACGTTGATACCGTTGGTGTCGGTGAGCTGGCTGATTTCCTCACCCTCGCGCGTCAGCAGGAACAGGTTGGTCGAGCCGCCACGCTCGACCGCTGCAACGATCCGCGTGCCATCAGGCGAGACCGCGCCACCGATAGTGCGGCCGTGCGAGCTTTCGATTCTCGTCTCACGCTTTTGTTGCAGATCGGCAAGGTACAGCGCGGGCTCCATCGTTTTGTACGACAGATAGAGCAGATAGCGCCCGCTGCGATCAAAGCTAGGGAAAATATTTATCGTGGGATTATTGGTCAGTTGAAAAAGCTCCTCACCTTCGATCGACTGGGTATAGATTTCCTTGAAGCGGCCGGCGCGGGTCGAGGCGTAGGCGAGCTTGCTGTCGAAAGGCCCCTTGATCCCGGTGGTGGCCTGAAGCACGGCGTCGGCAAAGCGGCGCGCCATGCGCGGCACGTCGCCGACACCGCCGCTGAAATTCTTGCCCATCATCCGGCGCTGCTGCGCGACGTCATAGAAATAGGCCGTCAGCTTGGCGTTGGTGCCGTCACCGCTCACGGCGCCCTTGACGAGAAAGTCGGCGTTGATCGATCGCCAATCGGCGAAGTTGAACTGACCCAGCTCGAATCCCGAGGTCTGCGGATCTTCGATATACGAATGCGGATTGACGATGCGGAAATATCCGGAGAGCTCGAGATCGCGCTGCAGTGTCGTGGTGAAGGCGTCCGAGATCTGATGATTATCGTCGCCGCCCTGGTTCTTGAGTCCCGAGATCGCGACCGACGAGATACTGCCCGCGCCAGTGATGACCATCTTGATCGGCTGCGCAGCGGCGAGCTGCGGCGTGGCCGCAATCGCGATGGCAAAGACGATCGCAGATAAACCGATCACGCGCGTTTGAATTCTGAAAACGGCGAGCACTGGTGCAATGCATGATGTAATCCGCCGCCTCATCCGCTCCTCCATCGCCACGCGCATCAAGACTTCAGCTCGCCCATGTTGAAGACTGCTTCGATACCGCCGCTGAACTGATTGCGATACTTCTCTGGCGGCGGCGGAAACGGCGCGGCACGCTTGATCGCACGAATCACGGAATCGTCGAAGGCTCCGTCCTTGGAGCTGTTACCAATCTTCGCCGAAGTCAGCGTGCCGTCGGGGCCGATCGAAAAATCCACGGTTGCCGTCAGATCGTTCGAACCGCCTAAAAACGTCCACGCCTTCTTTATCCTATCTTCCACTGACTGATAGTACAGCAGAAATTCAGGGTCCTGTTGAATCCCCATGCTACCGGTGCCGGAGCCGATACCGTAGCCTTTGCCCGCGGTCGCCGAGTTGGCCGCTACAGGACCGCCTCCCGAGGGACCGGTCGCATTGCTCGTATCGCTATCGTCATCGTCGTCGCTGTCGGCGTCTTCGGCGTTCTTTTTTGCGAGCTGCTCGATATGCTCCTTCATCAGCTGCTCCCGCAGCTTGGCGAGCTTTGCCGCGACGATAGCCTTATCGACGCGCGCGATCGCGACCGTGGCCTCGGCTTTTGGCTTGTTATGATTCTTCGAACTTGCGGGCGTCGGTTTCGGTGTCGCGTGCTTTGTATGCGAGGGCCTCGGCTTTGGCGTTGGCTTCTCAGTCGGCTCCGGCGTTGGCTCCAACGTAGCTTCAACCGTTGGTTCCACGGTGGGCTCGGGCGTCGGAGTGGGAGTCGGCGTGACACTCGCGAGGTTCATCGCGAGCGCGTTCTTATCGTTGTCGGGTGCGAGCTCCGGCTTGGGCGGCTCAACCTTGATCTTCGGCTCTTCGGCCTTATGCTCCTCGGCCTTCGCCTCCTGCTTGGTCTCGCGCGGCGCAAGCCGCGGCAAATGGCTGCCCAGATCGCCGGCGGGCAGCGAATCGACGATCTTTACCGTGTATGACGGCGGCGGCGCCTCGTCGGAATGCAGGTAGCGCGGCAGGAAAATAAAAACGAATGCGAACAGGGCTACATGCCCGATCGCTGAGAAGAAGATTGCCGCGGCGTAGCCGATCCGCGCTGGCCGCGCATCATCGTGCCGATCATTTTTCGCCACGCTTGCGCCCGCCTTCGGCCGCTCCTGCTCCGCCGTCGGTCGGCATCTCGGTCACCATTCCGACGTTCTCGATTCCCGCGGCCTTAATCGCGGCCATCGTGCGGATCACCTCGCCGTACGGCACTTGCTCGTCGGCGCGGATAAAAACCTGGCGGTCGGGACGCTCCTGCGAGATCGCGGCCAGCTTATCGGTCAGTTGATCGGCGCTCAGCTTGGCGTCGTTCAGATAGATCTCGTTGTTGCGCGTGATGGATACAACGAACTGCTCTTCCTTGCCCGGCAGCGCCTCGGCCTTGACCTTGGGCAGGCTCACATCCACGCCTTGCTGGATAATCGGCGCGGTGACCATGAAGATCACGAGCAGCACCAGCATCACGTCGACCAGCGGCGTGACGTTGATCTGCGAAACGAATTGACCGCGCTGTCCGGGTTCGAATGCCATCGGCTGCGCCTACGACAAGAAGTGACGCTCGGCGATGTTGAGGAATTCAGACGTGAAGTTATCCATCTCGGTGGCGAGCACGCGCACGCGCGCCGTGAAGTAATTAAAGAACATCTGCGCTGGTATCGCGGCGACGAGGCCGACCGCAGTCGTGATAAGCGCCTCGGCGATACCGGGCGCCACCGCCTGGATACTCGACGAATGCGCCGCCGAGAGTCCCAGGAAGGCAGTCATGATGCCCCAGACCGTGCCGAAGAGGCCGATAAACGGGCACGACGAGCCGGTAGTGGCGAGGAACGTGATGCCGTATTCGAGCTTGGTCAGCTCGACATTCTCCTGCCGCTTCATGGCGCGAGATACGTTCTGGATACCGCCGAGGTCCGTCGAGAATCCGCCCTCCGCGCCGACAGCCTGCCGCTTGGCGCGCGTGAGCTGTAGCAACTCCTGGTAGCCGGCGCGAAAGACCTGGGCGACCGGGCTATGCTTCATGCCGACTGAAGCGGTGTGAATCGCGGCCAGATTCTTCGATTCCCAGAAGATCGAAATGAAACGCTCGGACTCACGCCGCGCACGCGATACCGAAACCATCTTGTAGAGGATTATTCCCCACTCGGCGACGGAGAAACCGACCAGCGTCCAGAGCA
>Ga0335073_10017123_pt1 | contig 10142 bp, 7 predicted proteins | sample Lox_Sample_22_FD_207093 | JGI IMG/M metagenome (GOLD analysis project Ga0335073, IMG submission 207093) | Soil microbial communities from Loxahatchee National Wildlife Refuge, Florida, United States - Lox_Sample_2.2 | ecosystem: Environmental > Terrestrial > Soil > Wetlands | place: USA: Florida... | reverse complement strand
CGACAGATTATCTTACTACTTGTCCTAAAGCAATCCGGCCTTCATCCACGCGACCACACATTCACTTGCTTCAATAATATCGGGTGAGAGACGGTTCCGGGTATCAGATATCATCAATTTGGCACTACTAGGTCAGTTTATTTTTTGAAGAGATAGTACCCACTAAACACTCTTTCAACTTCCGCTGACATCGCCGGAATTGACAATACATCCCAAGCCATCTTTGCAAGAACTGGAAATTTGAATCGATTGTTAATCCACCATTCTCGTGGCGATACAGTTGGATGCTCTGATCTTTCAGACAAATATACTTCCAATTCATTCCAAGCCACTACAGGTATGTGCGAACCAAATTTCCAATTGACAAGCGTAGATAGTGTAGGCTCGGTTGATGCAGAAGCGACATTAGGTGTTTCCATACCTAACTGATCACGATATTCGTTGTACATCCTATCCACCTCACTTCTTGCTCTATCAATCCAATCTTGGTGCATTAACCACTTTTGCTCGAAATATCGGAGTTTCAACCGAGGATCCAGAATGACGGAGGCGACATATATTGATGAAGTATCCGTTTTTGAATAATATTCATCTAACTTCATCCATGCCAAGTTGATACATGTTGCAAAGGGCGATTTACGACGTTGGTATGTAGTTTTAGTGACTTCTAATTGCTGTAAAAGCATATCCATCGCAGGTAAGACATCAAAAACTGCGCCGTTCATCTTTTCGCCGCGGATATTTCCTTGCAAATCCATTGTTACCTCTTTGAACGGTTTCAACAATTTCATCAAGGTTTCTAGATCATCCCAATCAGCGGCTGAAAGTTGATCTTGATCTAAGCGTTCACCTACTGGAGTGCTAGGTCCTTGATCTGCGATAGCTGCGATAATGAATTGATCAATCGCACCGCGTAATTGTAATGCTCGCTCAATCATATCGTGGGTAGAATTCCAGCGGGTGTCGTTATTCTGACGGACCATAAATACTTCAATAGCTTGGAGGGTCTCAAGTTGAAGTTGCAGAAACTTCTCTCGACGTTGAGGAGATGCACGAATGTAACGGACAAGATTGTGAAGTTTTCCAATAGGTCCAACCTTCCTCCAAGCAGTAATTTCCTCAACAGTCGTCTCCAATGCAAGCTTTTCTCTCCCAAATAATAGAGCCTTAATGACGAGGTTCATAATATGTCCCATGCATCGTAAACGACGTTCCAATGGAGTAATTGTTGGGGTAATTCCACGGGCAAGGAGTTCATAATGGATCGCTTCAACTGTAGTATCATTATTTGATGCGTTGTCTAACATCATGTATCCAGCTTTGTCGCATATATTGTATTGTTCAAGAATATCGATGAGTGCCTTCGCAATATTCGTGCCAGTATGTTGCCCGTTGACTCTCGGCAATCCAATCAATGTTGTTTGTAGAGCGTATGTATCGTCAGTCCAATGAGCTACAACACCGAGGAAGGCATGACCATTAGGCGATGACCACATATCACACGAGATATGAATCTTCGATACTGCGTTTTGTAATTGCTTTTTGATGACTTCTTTGGCAGTACGGTAATAATCCAGGGACCATTCTCGTACCGTGTTTGCTGATTTAGGGATATGACTGACTGCTTCGGGTCTGAGACTTTTGACAACGTTACGAAACTGTGGACTTTCTACTTCCAAGAAAGGGATACGGTCTCGGAGAATGAACTCGACTAATGCCCTATGAAATACTGCTGGTTTGAATGGTGTTGTCTTGTTGAAGATTTCTGCTAATCCGTTTCGTGATGCGTGTACAGCTTTCCCACGTTCAGTAGGGGTCGTAATCTGGTGGATATCGCGCAAATGGTTTCCGACATGGGTAGTAGATATTGTAGAATATATTTGGGGTTCTGCAGTACCGCTCTGAGTGCATTTGATGCATTGCCACTCGCACTCGTTGATAAGGTATCCATGGTTCCAGATCCACGATACGAGACGTGGCCCACGAGAGGGTTGTGAGGATTGCGAGTCAGGAGTACTGACAGTAATTTCCATGGAAGCTGGAGATTCCCTAATATCGAAGCTGGAGTTTGGGTCGGCTTCGGTGATGGCAGAGGATTCCGACATTTGGGTGGACGACAGGGTAGGTCGGTAGTTTTGTACTGCCCACGGCTTCTTAGTGCGATGAGGACCCATATGGGACAAATAGAGGTGGTACTTGGAATAGCGTAAGTAGTGGCTAAAGTGAATGAAGGCCGACTCCGACTCAAGGTACCTCCGGTGCCACGTATCATTCTATGTTTGGTGCTTTATTGGTCGCCCGTTTAGTCCAACAATCATTTGTTTGGATTCCGTGGATTCCGTGGATTCCAAGCTAAATTGCTTTGATCGCGATCCGACTGATTAGAATGGGCTTTGATCGGAATCCAATGGCTTGGAATCAATGGAATCCATGGAATCCGCAATCAAACTGAGAACACTGTGCGTGTGTAAACTTAACTTGATCTAGAGAAGGCGGATACAACGCTATTTATAATAGATGTGTGCATACAACCTTAAACGCCTTGCCTGTGTAACAGATCTCACCTTATATATCACGAGGAGGTCGCCATGGGGTTGACTGGATGGGCGCAGCTACTCATCGTAGATAACATTGCTCGGGGAAAGCCATTAGTATAGCCGTAGTGATGACTAAAGGACTAAGGATCAAGCCTGAAAGGGACGAAACCCCGTAGGCAAAAATATAAACAAAATTGTATATAATTCAATTCCTCAAACAGGTAATCCTGACAGTACCTCCCTCTCTAAAGGTGAGGTCTCTCGAGCCTATTCAACATTAGAACGAAAACCATATGAAGACGGCGATAGAAACCGTACAAAACGGTGACGGAAGACTCGTGTGAAAACGAGGAGGGAAAGCTGTGCGGAAACGGCGATGGAAGACTCGTGTGAAAACGAGGATGGGAAAGCCGTGCAGAAATGGCGACGGAAGACTCGTGTGAAAACGAGGATGGGAAGCCGTACAAAAACGGCGACGGAAGACTCGTGTGAAAACGAAGAGGGAAAGCCGTGCGGAAACGGCGACGGAAGACTCGTGTGAAAATGAGAATGGGAAGCCGTACGAAAACGGCGACGGAAGACTCGTGTGAAAACGAGGAACGAAGGGCCGACGTGTATGAGCTACCGTGGCGACAAGGACCGTAGAAACGGGGAATGAGAACCGTGTGAAAACGGGGTTGAAGGGACCGACTGCGCGTTTAAACTACAGTGGTGAATACGATGAATGAACTGCGAGCATCCAAAGGAGGCTTGATAATGTCACGAGGAGGTCGACATAGGGTTGACTGGACGGGCGTAGCTACTCATCGTAGATAACATTGCTCGGGGAAGCCATTAGTATAGCCGTAGTGATGACTAAAGGACTAAGGATCAAGCCTGAAAGGGACGAAACCCCGTAGGCAAAAATATAAACAAAATTGTACATAATCCAATTCCTCAAACAGGTAATCCTGACATTATAGCACAGCGGGCGAGCAACTTTAAACCCTTCGTTATCTATGAAGGAGTCCTCCAATCACTTAGTTACGAAGTATGTGCATAGGTCACAAGTGATACTACAAACTATTAAACATGCGTCGCTATAGCTCCACTGCTTCATAAACCACTGTGGCAGTGAACTTGTCAAAAAACACTTCAAATCCAAAAATTCCGAAAATTCCTCAGTCCACCGCAGATCACTGATTATAAGCTGGAGGAGCACATTGGAATCCTAATAACTCCGCCAGTTTCCATCCAATTAATACGCGACGAGTATGGGAGTTCAGTCTAGCTCTCGCTGATGCGTAGGACAGCCTAAATCAATGGTAGCCCCTGCTGGCTATGTCTGGGACAGCCCAAATGGGAGTATCCTCCCTAATTGCTCACGGCAGATCCTGTCAAGTCAATTACCCAAATTCCGCACATAAGCTGGGGGGGAAACCACCAATGCCCACAACTCCACCAATTCTTATTCGAACCCTTAGCAACGAATAACGAGCCTAGACTATATTTCATTCTAGCTTCCCAATTCGCTGTTTAATTTTCCCTAACCAATTGGTGATGCTACAGCTTGCGCTGTTTTTCCCCTCCGGTCCAGATCAAAATCAGGCGCAAATTACTGTGAGGGGGGAAACAAGAATGCTAATAACTTCACCAGTTCTTATCCGTTTGGCTTGCCACGAATATGCTGAGTCCATGGGATTGTATTCTACCTGTCCAATTCGTCATTTGAATTAATCGTTGCAATGGTGGTCCATTCTGAGGGAAAATAGAGGGCATGCTTAGTCACCCACTGGTCCGGACCAGTCGATGACTAAAAGTCTTACTTAAAACGACTCTGGCATTGACTCCATTGTTCGCTCCAGCTTTGACTCCGGCCTTGACTCCGACCTTGACTCCGGCCTTGACTCCGGCATGTGTGTGCCAGCACTTGTGTCAGCCCGATCTTCCCTAGCGTGCTATGTGTGTCGGCGCGTTCGGTGTGTGCCGGCGCGTGATGTGTGTACCAGACACGTAACCCAACTAGACCCTCCCGTGAACCCGATTGGAACCCTGGCTGACCTTCGGGGGTGGATTGGACCCTATGAGTGGATTGGCTGACCCTGCACGGACCCTTTTTATTTTACGTGTGTCGGGGGTCAGCAGGCTGACCCCAATCCACCTGGATTGCGGGGATCCTATCGGGCAGGTTTCGTAATTGCTTATTTGCAGGGTTTATCCGCCGGGAGGATTAAATTAGCAATCTTATCTTTCGTAGCAATCTGCCTCACTTGACATCAATCGTCGTGTCCCGATCTAATCCATCCATCTACGTTTCATCGCTTATCGCGGCCAACTTTAATACGAGTGACCACTCATTTTGGGAAATCCTGAGAGGGTTGTGATTCTCCGTGCGTTAGCTCCCACCATTATCCCCCAAATGACTCGTCATTCGCGGAAGGAAATAGTGGATAGGGGAGCTCCCTAATTTCTGGAGGGATGGGGATGGTCGAAGGCTGAACAGCTCCCAGACTGTTTCACCAGAGGTGGATTGCTACAGTCTATAGATCCCCTTCTTAATCAAACATTGATGATCGAAGCAATATTTGCCTTCTTTGCCTGAATCGCCATACTCTTCTGCCCGAGTTTCCCTCCACCCCAGTGATGGGCATGCTCTGAAAGAAGTTTGTCATTGTAGTTTGTCTGACGTTAATAGTATCTCGAGACTGGAATTACCTTCATAACTTCACAGAGCATTTGAAGCTCATTTTCGTCCTTTGGTTGAACATCCGTGACCGCAAGTACAGCTGCAGTTTTTTGATGCACAACCGTCCCGAGTCGAGATTTCCCTGCCATGTCAGGTCTCAGTCGTTCAACATGATATGGTACCCTTGACGATACAGTAGGGAATTCCCCTCTTTTGGCAGAGATGAGGCAAGTACACAACCAATTCAATGGGATCCACATCGTGAGCAATAACCACCAACCGAGCCTTTTTATTCTCAATCAATCCGACACAGTGATTCAGTCCCTTCTTGATAAACATGGGCTTCTCCCCGACTTTCCCATTCTTCTTTCTTCCATCCTTGGCAATAGCCTCTGCTTCCCTGATAAGACGGGCCTTTTTTCCTTGAGAGGTCTCAGGGCGGTATTTGTTGAGGAATTTGAAGAGGGAGGTGGCTGTGTTTTTGTCGACGACATTTGTGAATTGTGCGAGCGCGGGGGGAATCTTTAGTCGTTCTTTCAAGATCTTTTTCTGACGCTGGAGTCGGATGTATTGAGGGGCCTTGACGTAGAATTTTCTAGTACGTGCAACTCGGAGGCCTATACACGTCAGAATGATGCTCTTGTTCGAGGGTTAAGTGATGAAATACCAATTTCTGGAGTTTCGGAGTCAATTTTGGAGAGAGATGTTGGGTCTGTAATTGCCGGTGGCTGACGTGTTAGCAAATCCGAATTTGAGAAGGCGATGACAAACGGAGGAATTTACCAACGTTGATTGAAGTGGTGCTGGGAGAAGCCCCCCGATAAAGTTCCATTCTCTCAGTGTCACAGACGGTATAAAACGAACAAGATCTTGGTAGGCTTCGGCTGTGGCATTTGGGATTGAGCCAAGGGATAGAGGGAGACTATTTTTCTGATGCCAGCGGATAAGAAAAGCGACATCGGACCAGTCAGATTGTTTCTTGACGAAAGTCGATCGCTCGTACGACGTAGCGATTTTGCAGTTGAGAAGTACGGATGGGGCAGGGATGTAGATTCCTGGATTTGTCAAGAATCGGTTTTGGAGCTCGGTGGCGGGAATGTTCGCGAAAACTTCAGTGAGGACGTCAATCTGAATCGAGGATTCCAATCCCGTGAAAGCCGAGGAGGAAAAGGTAAGATGACGAGTGCGGGGGTTGAGAATGAATCCAGGAGATGCGGAGAGAAGATTCTTAATTGCCAATGTCTTTCCAGTTAGAACGAGGATGTCAACGTCGTGAGTCGTCCGATGTTTACTTCCCATCGCTACCATGGCCGCTCCCCCAATAACGGCGTAACTTTCGTCTTTTAGCGTGGCAGAGATGGTTTGGAGACACTCGCGGATTTGGTCAAGCGAGGGAAAGGGGAGGATGTCGTTGGAGGATGTCATCGGTGCCGATTCTTCGAGTAAATGATTTCTCAGATGACGGTGATCAATCAATCGGCGGACAAAAATAGTTAAAATCACTGAGGAGATTTCCACCATTGACAACTCTGCATTCGCGAACTACATATACCGAACAATGGCCGTTAATTAGAATCGAAGTTTAGTGTGAATGTTCAAGTATCCCAACTTTTGCTTGCAACATAATCTGCAATCTAACCCCAATTCGATTTCCATCAATGATCAATCAGCTTATTCTCGTGTTTAACTTGGCGCCAGTGTTGTTACACTATCTGATTTTTGAACTTTTTTGCCCATCAATAGAGATCGAGGAGGACTGCGATCCCCTTGATTACAATCCATGTGCATAGTATAATAACCTTTAAAGTTATTACACTCCGAATATTTGGATATTTGCCCTCCGTCAATGAAAGATCCTGGACCTGATCCTGCTTATATCTACTTCGCGTAACAACACTGCTTGGCGCAGTCCCCTTGTACAGCCTCAATAATTTCATCCTTTCTCTGAGGATTAGACACTCTTTGGTCCTCCCGTCCAGACGACCTCTATTCTCAAAGATATCCCCTGTTTCCACGCGTTTGCAAATCGGCTTAACTTGTTGTCATTCAACTTCAATCGTCCAATAAAGAATTCCATGTCAAAATCACAATCATGGATTTCTCTGTTCTGCCGATAAAAAGGATGCAAATTCGAACGCAACGAAATCCTTGCGTAAAGTATTCGGACGACCCATGAGGTTTAGTAGGTGGGGCATGTTACCCAAAAATGTTTGTTGGAATATTCTCGCAGCTTCTATCGGAGTTATCCCTCATGTACAGTGTTGGGTGACCATTTGCAAAAATGACGGATCCTCTCAATCGCGATCCTAATTTATATGTCGATAAGTTATTTATAGTATAAATTAGTATTCATATCGATATAGTAGGAGATAGAGTAAGTAAATAAAGTTATAATATACGTTATATCATTTTTTTAATTTAGTGATGCTAATTCATGATTTATAAGATGTATAATATATGTCCTCCACTTTTTCATTACTTTATATCTTCTATTCATTCATATTGTAACTCACTTTGAAGCAACCTTACTGGGGATAAGCATTTATCAATGGTAAGAGGAAATAATGATGAATAATATAGTTAAGTTAATATCCTCAAACGATGGTATAAGTAGATTACAGTAGCAAACGAGACAAGTCCCTTACACTGTACAACCTCCGCTTCGGGCCAGACTCCGCGCCGAGCGGAGCCTCCGAGTTAGATCTGCTGGTGTCGTGGTGGAAACTCGCGGTTCCCAAAGAGGCTATGGTCCCGAAAAATCGTAAATTTATTACCTAAACTAAAGCCAACCAATTTTCGTTTCAAAGCCAAAGACTGCCACACTAGCATCTACACCGCAGAGAAAATTAACGATGTCCCGAAAAGCCGGGTACGCAAAAAGTTGAGCAAAATCACAAACTTCGTCCGGATCATCAAACGGAGCGCCATCAATTATATTCATGCCGTTCAGACTCGCAAAGTGACTAGTATCACGATGGCAACTACAGCTTCTCCTCGCATTCATCCACGCTTTGAGCCGATCGATATCCTTCGCCGGAACAACATCAAGTCCTGTCTATGGGCTGAGGACGCTTTGGGATTTTATCACGTCCCCACAGTCGTCTTTGAACTCTATCTCCTAGTCCCCGACCAAGACCTTCAAACTGCTTCCATAATCCTCTCCCTCTCCTCTGGCTATCATAAAGTCCCGCTACCCCGAGAGGAGGTGGAACTCACTCCTTTTCGTGAGGTGTTTCTCAAATATTCGTCGCAGAGATTTATCGGTCCATGGTCGGACGTAACGGGGTTGCAACTCCTTCCAGCGCAGGAATACGCTCATTTTACGATTTCCGAAGAAACAACCATTGCGTTCGGCAGTCGTGTTTACCCGAAGCTCTCCAGTTTTATTGAAGCACTTGTTGACCAATATCTTGAGAGAACCACAAATAGAGGAGAAGTCGACCACTCGGCACATGTGGGAATGCATTTGAGTTATCTGGGCGGCCATGCTGTGGAACGATATTCTGCGTTGGAGGATTTATCACCAAAAGCCCGTCGTTTGTGGAAAGATATACTGGAGGAGAAGCTGATACTTGGAGAGGAAGGTCGCCAGATTTATCGGAAAGGTTAGAATCTCAATTATTGTATACTATAGATGTGATTAATGATTTATCACTTGACGAGACGAATAGTCGCTAATGAGGACTACCAAAATTGGACGAAGTATAGGGCCTGTTGGGGATAACATACAATAGATTACACATGTTTAGACTATGTGGTCCTCGGACAGATATTACTCTATCCAGCGCCGAACCATCGTTCTACATGACACAGCCAACACGGAAAACTGAAATCAAAAATAGCGATCTAAAATGCGGCGCTAACATCAGCTCCACGCAGTACCTATTTAGACTTCGAAAACTCAAGCCACTCACAGCCCTCGGCATCTAGAATGTTACCTCAGAATATTCAGATTCATGATGATCGGGCTAAACATTGTTGCAGTGAAACGGAAGTGTGCGCAAAGTCTGGGAACGAAAGTATATAGATTGAGGAGGCTACTTACAGGGCGTTTATGTACATGAGCAGTGTTGGGTGACCATGGATCTTTGGATCTTTTCGACGTCCTCGATCTCGATCGATCTCCCAAAGAAAGGATCGATCATGATCAACCTTCCACAGCTAAAACTAGTGTGGCTGGGATTCGCGTTGACCAGTGCGGGCGGAAGATGCTCTATCCCTTCATGAATCCGTGATGTGAAAGGTGATGATGATTGTGCTAGCTAGGTTCCCGACTATATGGAGGCTATAAAGCTGGAAGCTCATACCTTCCGATCGGCTTTGTAACGATCGGTGTAATTTCGGAGGGTCCAGAAAAAGTCCTCGAAACTGCCAAATCCACGACATCTTTCCCCTTCCTGCACAATTGTCCCCTAATTGTGTCCAGTAACAGTCAAAACGTAGAAAAGAAACCAAGAATTCCACCAACCCAACGGTCCGTTGGTCATGAAACAAGTCTCCGGGATGTCAAACAGTCCATCCGACCCCAAAGATTCAAATCCAAAATCAAAAACTCATTCACCCTCTGCAACTTCCTCCGAATCATCTCCCTCGACCTCCAAGTCCTCCTCTAACCCTTCCGTAGTAAACATTTCACCCTCCGGTGCCTCCAGAGCATCACGTACTTGGATCACGTCATGACGTTCAATGCGATCTTCATCGAGTATGGAGCGTGAAAAGAAACGTTTGAGCCGATCTCCAGCAAACGTTGCCTTGAGATGTGTTCCATCCAGCTCCTCCAGCTTGTAGAATGTCGAATCGGAAGGGATCTCACGTATCCGATATGGTCCGAACCATCGATCGTCAAGTTTGTGTTTAACAGAGCGAGAAGTGGCATTCTTTGACTGATGAAGGAGAACCAGGTCGCCGACATGAAGCTGTTGAGAGTCACCTCGCATCCG
>Ga0335073_10017119_pt1 | contig 10143 bp, 8 predicted proteins | sample Lox_Sample_22_FD_207093 | JGI IMG/M metagenome (GOLD analysis project Ga0335073, IMG submission 207093) | Soil microbial communities from Loxahatchee National Wildlife Refuge, Florida, United States - Lox_Sample_2.2 | ecosystem: Environmental > Terrestrial > Soil > Wetlands | place: USA: Florida... | reverse complement strand
GGCGTGCGCGCGCCGGGCTGCCTCGACCGCATCCTGGGCCTGGGCCGCTGCGACGTCGGCCACCTGCAGCTGGGCGGCCAGCGTCGCCTCGTTCTGCTGACTGACTGCGAGCGCCTGCGCCTGCTTCCCAGCGTCCGCGATCAGGTCCCGCCGCAGCGCATGCATCTCCAGCTGCCGCTGCGTACTGGCCTTGTCCGGCAGCCGCGTGCGTGCCTCCTCGGCCTCGGTCGCAGCCCGGGCGGCCTGGTCCCGGCGGCTACGGCCGCTGGCGACGAGCGCGTCGGCCGCGGCGATCTGCTGGGCGAGCCCCGGCACCTCCGCCGGGGTGCGGACGGCCGCGAGCTGGGCGGCCGCGTTCCCCTCCGCTTTAACGGCAAGCGCGGCATCCTCGGATTGCTTATGCAGCTCGGTCAGCGTCGCAAGGCTGGAGTCGACCTTGTCGGCCAGTGCGGTCAGGTCGGCCAGGCGCGCGGCCGCTGTGGACTCGGCTTCCGGCGTGGCGTCGCGGAGCTCGTCGCGGGCCTGCCGCGCGAGGTCGCAGCGGTTCTTGGCGTTATCGGCGCGCTCGCGGGCGCGCTGGCCGATCTCCTTGTAGACCCCGAAGGCGAGCAGTTCGACGAGCAGGCGCTGGCGGTTGGCCGGCGTCGCGCGCAGGAACTCGGAGAAGCCACCTTGCGGCAGCAGCACCGACTGGGTGAAGTGCTCGTAGCTGAGGCCGAGCAGTTCCTGAACCCGAGTCTTCACCTGATCGGGTCCCTCGGCCAGCGCCTCGACGCTGGCCTCCAGCATCTCCACCAGCGGCGCATCCGCGGGGATGGCCGGGTCGAGGCGCTCGAGCCGGGCGGCCTTCGTGGTGACCTGGCCCCTGGCGCCGCGCTGCAGCGACCGGACCGCGACGTAGCGCTGGCCGGCCAGCTCGAAGATCAGGCTCACGGTGCAGGCGTTGGCGGAGGGCGCGAGCGCGTTCCGGACTTCACGCTCGTTATCCCAGCGAGGGACCGTGCCGTACAACGCGAAACACAGCGCGTCGATGACGGTGCTCTTGCCGGAACCGGTCGGCCCGACCAGCGCAAAGAAATCAACGTCGGTGAAGTCGATCTCGGTCGCGTTCCGGTACGTTGCGAAACCGTCGAGCAGCAGGCGTAGCGGCCGCACTCAGTCCTCCTCCTGGCAACTGCACCAGTCTGGCTGAAGACAGGGACATTCGCCGGGTTGTTCGGCTCGGAGAAGGCGATAGCGCCATCAGGCGCTCGGGCGTGCGAGCGGCTCCCATTACCGGAGACCCCTCAGTCAGCGACCGAGGGGCCTCCGTGAGCATCCGGCAGTGCGGCGGCCGTGCTCAGGCGTTGTCGAAGTAGTGGCCCTTGTCGAGATCCTCGATGAGTCCGGGCTGGGTCGGCTGCCACCTCAGCAGCTCGCGGGTCAGCGTGCTCGATGCCGGGGCGTCGAGCCCGATGAAGCCGGCCAGGAAGCTGAAGCGCTCACCGGCCTGCTCGGCCGGGACCGAAACGACCGGCACATCCAGGTGACGGCCTATTACTTCGGCGATCTCGCGAATCGGCACGCCCTCGTCGGCGACCGCGTGCAGCGTCGATCCCGCCGGGGCGTTCTCCAGCGCCAGGCGGAACAGGCGCGCCGAGTCCAGGCGGTGCACGGCAGGCCAGCGGTTGGATCCGTCACCGATGTAGCCGGAGTTGCCGTGGGCTCGGGCCATGGCAACCAGGGCCGCCATGAAGCCGTTGTCACCTTCCCCGTGGTTCGTCGGGGGGAGCCGCATGACGGATGAGCGGACGCTGCGGCTGGCGAGTGAGAGCACTAGCTCGGCAGTCTCCAGGCGGGTCTGCGGACCGGGGCCGTGGGCGGTCATAGCCGGTCCGGCGTCGTGCCCGTCACGTTCGGTCGCCACGCGCCCCGGTGCAACGCCGAGGGTGCCGGATGCGATCACGAACGGGCGATCAGAACCTGCAAGCGCTTCGGCGAAGGTCTCGACGGCGCGGCGGTCCGCGTCGGCGGCGCCCTGGAAATCGCCAGTGAAAGCGATGTCGTGCTTGAACGCGAGGTGAATAACACCGTCGGACTCGGCCGCGGCGGAGCGCAGTACGTCGAGATCGTCGAGCGTGCCGCGACGTACTGCTACCCCCGCGGCGGTGAGGCCAGCGGCCGACTCATCCGAGCGGGCGAGGCCGGTGACCTCATGACCAGCGGCGATGAGTTCGGGGACGACGGCGGAGCCGATCCAGCCGGATGCTCCGGTAACGAATACCTTCATGAGAACTACCTCCAGGGTGATCGACCGTCCTTGGCATCAGGCTCCTGACGGAGCCTGATGTCAGGCGCTGTCATCACACTACCACGCGATGTCAGCGGGTGTCATCGCGTACCATCGTTGGCATGAGTCGATGGGAGCCGAATGCGCGCGGCCGGCTTGAGCAGGCGGCCATGGAGCTCTACGTCGAGCGCGGGTTCGAGCAGACCACTGTCGCGGAGATCGCCAGGCGGGCCGGGCTGACTGAGCGGACGTTCTTCCGGCACTACGCCGATAAGCGCGAGGTCCTGTTCTGGGGCGCCGGCGCCTTGCAGGAGCTCATCGTGAAGACCCTCGCCAGCGCTCCTGATTCCGCGGCGCCGATCGATGCGGTCGCCGCCGCCCTCGAGGCCGCCGGCGCGCTCATCCAGGAGGGCGGCGACAGGCCGCGGAAGCGCCAGGATGTCATCGCCGCGAACGCCGAGCTTCAGGAACGCGAGCTGATCAAGATGGCGACTCTCGCATCGGCGATCGCGGGCGCCCTGCGCGAGCGCGGGGTGCCGGATCCGGCCGCCAGCCTGGCCGCCGAGGCGGGAATCGCTGTGTTCCGGGTCGCGTTCGAGCGCTGGATCAACGACCCGGCCCAGGGCGACCTGCCGGCCGTCATCCGGCAGTCGCTCGACGAACTCAAAGCCGTGACCGCAGGGAGCTGACCAGGCCTGGCCTTGCTCGCAGGGCTAGCTACGCGGGCCCGGGCAGCGCGTCGTGGCTGTCGGTCATCTCGTCAAGCAGCTCGGCGAACATGCGCTCGACCCGTTCGTCGGCCACGTCCTGCTCTTTCAGGTAATCGCCGAATAGCTGCAGCGGCGTCCGGCCAGCCCGGCTTGGCTTGTCGCCGTCGCCGTGGGTGCCCGGCCGAGGCCGGTGAGCTTCGTCGAGCTGGACCTCGAGCGCGTTGGGCAGTTTCTCCCGGACCAAGTCGCCGAGTCCCGCGCGCGCCGATTCGGCCAGGATGACCCGCAGGTAGGCATCGCCTGCCTGCTCGCCCTCGGCCATGACCTGGTCGAGCGAGCCCCTGAGTGTTCGCAGCTGACGGCCGCCGCTGATGTCCACGCGGCGGGCGTCGGCCCGCATGCCGGGGGCTGCTGTCACGATCAGGGCGCCCGGCTGGTTGGCCTCCTCGCCGAAGTCGATGGCAAGCGGCGAGCCGGAGTAAAAGGCCGGGCACGGAGCCGGAATCTCCTGCTGGCGGTGCAGGTGGCCGAGTGCAGCGTAGTGCGCGGACGAGGGGAAGATGCTGGACGGAACCTCGTACTCAAACGTGGTCTGAACGTCCCGCTCACCGCCGCCGCGTCGGCCACCGAGAAGCGTGCAGTGTGCCATGACGACGTTGACTGTGTCGGGCGTGAACCCCTCGGTCAGCGCGCCGACGATCGCAGCGACCCGGCGCGCGTAGTCCAGGGCGTGCTCGGCCGACTCGTGCAGCAGAAGCTCGGCCGCCCGGACCGCGTAGCGCTGGGAGAGGAACGGCATCGCGGCGACCGTTGCCTGCTCGCCGGTCCGGGTCGTCAGGCGAAGCGTGCCGCCCGACGCTGGCGCCTTGGGCGTGCCGAGGACGTGCAGGCCGAGCTCGCCGAGTACGGGCCGGTAAACGCTGTCGAGGAGGCTGGCGTTGTCGTGGTTCCCGGCGATCGCGACCACCTGGCGTCCGTCGCCGCGCAGAGCCAGCAGGGCGCGCATGACCAGGCCCTGCGCCTTCGGGCTGGGCACCGACGTCTCGAACAGGTCCCCGGCGATGAGCACGAGGTCGACGTCGAGGTTCGCGGCCGCCTGGACGATGCTGCGGAGCACGGCCTCATGCTCGTCGTACCGGTCTCGCCCCTTGAGCACCTTGCCGACGTGCCAGTCGCTGGTGTGCAGGATCTTCACTCGCGCATCGCCGCCTTGACTCTGGACTGGAGCCAAGGGTACGGGCGACTGCGGACACCGTGCGGGGCGATCGGGCCGCCACCCGCATCTTCCTGCGCGCGACCGGCGCGGAGCCTCAACGATTGGGATTGTCAGCGATGCCAGGCAACGATTGGGAATCTCGGCAGATACGACTGAGTATCCCAATCGTTGAGATAAGACAAGGCCGGATGATCCCTTTAGGTCCTGTTTGTACTCATCGGACCTACGGTGGGGGACCGGAGTTGGCGGCGGGACAGGCCGGACAGCTGGCCGACCCAGCCGGCGATTCAGGTCAGCGCTTGGCCGCCTTCTTCTTGCCGCTCTTGCCGAGCTCCCGCCAGCTTGATTCGGTTACCTCGACGTCGTAGCGCTTCGCTGCGGTGAGGATCCGCTTCCATGCCTTGTCCCGTTCCGCGTCCGTAACGTCCTCGACCTGGTCGAAGCGCGCGATCGCATTGCGCACGTGCCTGGCGTCGGTCAGCGGTTCCTTGCGCTGTTTCGGGAAGGCGAAGTCCTTGTCCGGGAGCTTGTCCTTTGCCGCGGTACTCATGCCCTCGCTCTGCTTGGGGATCTTGGCGCCGTGAGCTCTCTCGCTCTGTACCTCTCGGGCCTTGGCGATGTTCTCCCGTGCGGCTTCCTTCTGCTTGGTGGTAGCCATGGGGCTCCTCTCGAGCGGCTCGTGGGTATCACCAGCGGCCTACCCCAGATCGCGGGTGACACTCGGGGAGACCGTCGGCTATGTCCTGCGACCGGACGCCGGATGTGCAGAAACTCACTGACCTTGGGCGTTGGCGCGGCGGAATTTTCCAGCGCACGCATCGACTTGTACCTGCGGGGCCGTAGCCCGCACTTTCGAAGGCTGGCGTCGGCGGCGTACCTGATCCGGTGAGCCGCACCCTCCCGAATCGGTGAACCGCCAGGACAAGGAAGCTTTGTGGGACCACGCATCAGCCAGAAGGTAGCGGTCAGCGTCGTCTTCGTCGCGGCCATGTTCATGTCGATCATGGACGCGACCATTGTCAATGTCGCGCTGCCGACGATCGGGCGGGACTTCGCGGTCAGCCCCACCGATGTGAGCAGTATCTCGATCGCCTTCCTGGTCAGCCTGGCCGTGTTCATCCCGGCCTCGGGGTGGCTCGGGGACAAGTTCGGCGGGAAGCGGGTGCTGCTATCGGCCGTCGTGGTATTCACGGTCGCCTCGGCGCTGTGCGGGCTGGCCAGCAGCCTCGGCGAGCTAGTGATCTTCCGGGTCCTTCAGGGCGCCGGCGGCGGCATGCTCGCGCCGGTCGGGATGGCCATGCTGTTCCGCGTGTTCCCGCCCGAGGAGCGCATCCGGGCTTCGGCGATCCTGACCGTGCCGACCACGCTGGCGCCTGCTCTGGGCCCGGTGCTCGGCGGGCTGCTGGTCACCGACTTGTCGTGGCGCTGGGTCTTCTACGTCAACGTGCCGATCGGCGCGGCCGCTCTGCTGTTCGGCCTGCTGTTCCTGAAGAGCGTGCCGCAGGCCGATCCTGGGAAGTTTGACCTGCCCGGCTTCCTGCTTGCCGGATTCGGCCTCGGGCTGGCGATGTACGGGGTGTCGGAGGGGCCCAACAAGGGCTGGCACCAGCCCGACGTGCTGGCCACCATCGCAGTCGGTGTCCTACTGCTGGCCGCCATGGTGGTTGTCGAGCTGCGTCACTCGGCCCCGATCGTGGACCTGCGGCTCCTGGGGAACAGGCTGTTCCGGTCCAGTAACGGGGTCATGATCCTCGCGTCGGTCTCGTTTCTCGGAACGCTCTACGCGATCTCGCTCTATTACCAGGACGGTCGCGGGCTGAGCGCGCTTGCCGCGGGCCTCAGCATCTTCCCCGAGGCGTTCGGCGTGATGGCCGGGGCGCAACTGGCGAGCCGCTTCCTGTACCCGAGGCTCGGGCCGCGGCGGCACATCGCGATCGGGCTCGTCGGCGTCGCCGCCTCGATCGGGCTGCTGGCGTTGATGGGTCCGACCACGAGCCTCTGGTGGGCGCGTTTGCTCATGTTCGCCCTCGGCCTGTCGATGGGCCAGGTCTTCGTGCCGGTCCAGGCGGCCGCGTTCGCGACGATCACCCCGGCCGCGACCGGCAGGGCGTCGACTCTGTTCAACGCGGTCCGTCAGTTCGGCGGTGCAGTCGGCGTAGCGGTGCTGACCACCGCCATTGTGCTGGTCGGCCCCCTGCACGTCGTCGACGGGCACCTAGCCGCCAACCTGACCGCCTACCGGGTCGCGTTCCTCGTCGCGGCCGGAGTCGCCCTGCTCGCCGTGCCGTGCGCGCTGTCGATCCGCGACTCTGACGCCGCGCGGACAATTCCGCCGCGCCATGGCGCCCGGCACGGCGAGGACGCGGCGCAGCCAGGCGCACCCGAGCAGCCCGTCACGAGCGAGACTGTGTAGCCGCCGGGACCCGCCGACGTCGTCAACTGAGTCTGCTGGCAGGCTGCTCCGCTATCCCCTAGGCCGGGTCATCTGCCGGGCCGACGTCAAGCTTCTGCGCAGCACCGGCTTGTGGCCCCTCCCGCTCCAAGTACTTGCGAGCGTCGTCGGCGAAGGCGTGCAACGCTGGCCAGGTTCGTCTTCCGGTCGTGCCGAGCAAATCCTGATCCCGATGGGTTAGGAAGGGCTCCGCAGCCCGCATGAGCCTAAGGACCGGGTCGGCCCAGAACTCCAGTATGGGTTCGCGAGGGATGTATTTCCGCTTGTAGTAGACGGCCATGACGTCCAGAGCCGCGAGGGCATTATTGATCTTGTCGTATTGGTCTGGGGTTAGGTCCTCGATGCGCTTGTGCTGATCGCCCATCCGGTGGATCTCCCGACGGCCGCGCTGCTGTTCCATGCTCGTCAGGCGCTCGTGGACGCGAAGCATGAGATCACGCCGGTCCCGCCAGTAGCTGGTGCTAAACGTTGCCGCGCTGACCACGAAGGCGGCAATAGAGATCGCAATGGTCATGGAAAGTCACGCTATGCCGTCATGTCGTGGCGACGCGCGATGTGATGACATACTGACGACCGGGGCCGGGAGAGGCCCGACCGCCGCTCGACCTGGAGTCGAAATGTCTGACGGCAACGCGCCTTCCGGAGACGAAGCCTTCCGGGAGGAAAGAGTCCAGATCACGCGGTATGACCGGGGAATACGTGATGACGGCAGCGATGGGGCGCTCGAGACAACGAAAGAGCACCGGGACAGGCTCAACTATGAGGACAACGCGGCGACCGCTCCCGGCAAGGTCTGCGAGCTGTGCGGGTCGGTGATCACCGCAGGCCAGGAGGCACGTCTCCGGCCTGACGGATGGTGGATCCACGAGGCGTGCCCGATCCATTAGCCGGCCTGGAACAGCCTGCCAGCTGACCGCGCATCAGGAGCGGGCCGGGACCGTGACCCAGCTCGCAAGACGCGAGTAAGAGGTCACGAACGAGGTTGTGCGTCTCTGGCCTCGGTATTGACAGCGCCTGAGGTGCGGCCCAAAAATCAGGCGCTATGCGCGTATCATGGCGCCCATTCGGACTGCTGGCGCTGGCATTATCTGCAGGCCTTTCCGTAAGCGTCATCGTGAGCCCGAGCCCTGCACGGGCGAGTGTCGCCTCGCTGCAGCTGGTGCCGGTGAGGCGCGCCCCAACACAGAGCGGAGGGCAAAGCGGCGGGCTTCCTGACGGGGAGGCGAGCCGTAAGCCGATCCGGGTCGGAACTGTCACGATCCCGCCCTGCCGGACCTCAAGGCTCGCCTGGTGCACGACGATCCGGGTGCCCTATGACTACGGGCATCCGGCAGCAGGAACCATCAGGCTCGGCTTCGACTGGTATCCGGCGACGTCTGGCCATGCGTCCGGCACGATCCTGGCAGTTCAGGGCGGCCCTGGGTACGCGACGACCGACTACGCCACTGCCTACTACGCGACCTTCCAGCCGCTGCTGGCCAGCGACAACTTGCTGCTTGTGAATCTGCGCGGCACTGGCAACTCATCCTCCTTTACCTGCCGGGCTCTGCAGAACTGGGATCTGGCCGACGGCATCAGGGCCTACAAGGTGGATACCGGCAGGTGCGGCTGGCAGCTGAACCACACCCGCAAGTTCAAGGGCACCGACGTCTACGTCAATGGCAGCGACCTGTACACGACGGCGATCGCCGCACACGACGTCGCGCTGCTGTTGCGCCGGCTTAGGACGAGCAAGGTAGATCTGTACGGAGACTCGTACGGCACGTTCTTCGCTCAGGTTTTTACCTCCCGCTACCCGAGGATGCTCCGGTCGGTCACGCTCGACTCCGCCTACCCGGTCAGCGGGACGGACCCGTGGTACCCGCAGACGATCACGACGGCCAGGTCCGCGTTCAATGACGCCTGCAGGCGCAGCGTTGCCTGCCATATCGCCGCGCCCGGATCGTCGTGGGCCAGGATCGCGAGGCTTGCCCGCTACCTGCGCAAACATCCCGTTCGCGGCAAGACCATGGACCCTTACGGCGACGTCGTCACGGAAACGGTCGGCGCGGACCAGCTGGCCGAGCTCGTCAACATCGCTGGAAGCGACCCGCTCACCTATCGTGAGCTGGATCCGGCGATCAGGGCGCTCTTTAACCATCACGACAAGGCGCCGCTGCTGCGGCTTGCGGCGGCCGAGATCTACACCGGCAACTCCGGGCCGGCCAGCCAGTTCAACGACGGCTCATACCAGGCGACGACTTGCCTGGACTACCCGCAGCCATTCAGCTACGCGGTGCGCCCGGCACGACGGCAGCGCGAATACGACGCGGCAGTCGCGCGGCTGCCGGGGAACCTGTTCGCGCCCTTCACCGTGCACGAGTGGGTGACCGAGCCGCAGGAGGAGTTCGACGCCTGCATCGACTGGCCGGCTCCGCCCAAGTCGCTGAAGCCGATCTACCGGATTCGGCGGCCGTACGCGCCGAGGAACCTGCCGGTTCTTGTCCTGTCCGGCGACCTGGACTCACTGACCACGCCGTCCGAGGGCAGGCAGGCGGCTAATGACATGGGCCCGTCGGCCAGGTGGATCCTGATCCACAACGACGTTCACATCAACGCACTGGACGACACGTTCGGCTGCGCCAGCGGGCTGGTCGATGCTTTCATCGCTAACCCGTCGCGGCTGTGGAAGCTGGACGCCTCATGTGCGAGCCACACACCCGAGGTACGGGTAGTCGGCGCGTTCCCGCTGACGCTTGCCCAGGTCACGCCTGCCACGGGCGTATCGGGCAACGAGGCGGCGGTGGCGGGCCTGCGGCTCGTTGCCGATGGGGCCGCGGCCGTCGGTGACGCGAATTATCACTGGTACTACGGGGACGGCGTACACGGGTTCGGCCTGCGCGGCGGCACCGTGCACTTCAGCGGGCCGTCGACAGCAGTGGTCGCGAGGTATCTCAAGGTGCGGTGGGCAGCCGACACGACGGTCAGCGGGCACGAACTATGGGACCAGGTCACCGGTTACGTCCGGGCGTGGCTCACGATCAGCGGTCCCGGTGGCGCAACCGCGACTGCGTACCTTCGCTATCACGACTACGTATGGCACTCCCAGACCATGATCTCTGGCTTTTACGGCAAGGAGAAGATCGCGGCCGTGATGCCCTCGCCGTGAGCCTCGCGTCGGCGCGCTCTCTGTTCGTGTGTCCGACGGCGCGAGAGTTCCAGATCTAATCTCAGCCACGGATTTGCGTGAGCTGAAATGCTCGCGCGCCCAGTGCGATAGCGGTGAGGACGCTCGCCCGGCCGTTGGTCGCAGCGGTGATGACTGCGAAGGACTGACTTACGTTTCGCAGATGGATCTCGGCAACGCCTTGGTCACCGAAAGTGCTATCGATGCTGCCGGTGGCGGAGATGTCAACTAGACGGATCGCGGGAGTTCGATCACGCTCCTGAACTACCGGTGGAGCGGCCGCCATCAAGATTCCGCCGTCTATCTGTGGCAGCGCCCAGACCGATTGGG
>Ga0335073_10017117_pt1 | contig 10144 bp, 13 predicted proteins | sample Lox_Sample_22_FD_207093 | JGI IMG/M metagenome (GOLD analysis project Ga0335073, IMG submission 207093) | Soil microbial communities from Loxahatchee National Wildlife Refuge, Florida, United States - Lox_Sample_2.2 | ecosystem: Environmental > Terrestrial > Soil > Wetlands | place: USA... | reverse complement strand
GCCGCTGCCTCCGGTGCCGGGAAGCGGGCCGTCGTGCGAGCCCGGACCCCGACGCCTTCCGCCTCACGACGACCGACTACCGGGCGGGTGGGGGGCGGGAGACGTTCTTCGCCTGGGAGGAGCCCACGACGGACACGGTCGCCGGGTTCCTGCGGCTTCGCTACCCGTCGGACGACACCCCCGGGGGGCTCGACGCCCCGGTGATCCGGGAGTTGAAGGTGCTCGGCCGGGAGGTCGCGGTCGGGGCCGCGGGCGGTGGGGCACGGGAGTACCAGCACCGCGGGTTCGGGCGCTCCCTCCTGGCGGCCGCCGAGCAGCGGGCCCGCACGGACGGATTCTCGCGGATCTTCGTCCGCAGCGCGGTCGGCACCCGGGCCTACTACGGACAGCTCGGCTACGACCGGTCGGGCCCGCACATGGCGAAGGCGATTTTCGCGGGAGACAACCTCTGACGGAAGGCGCCGGTGACCGGCGGCCCTCCCGTTCGCGCAACCCTTAAACCCACCCCCGGCTCCGCCGACCGAGCACCCCCATGGCCCGGAACATCCAGGTCGAACCGCTGCGCACCGTGCACATCGAGGACCAGGCGATCGAGCTCGTCGAGCGCAAGGGGCTGGGCCACCCGGACTCGATCGCGGACGGCGTCTCGGAGTCGGTGAGCCGGGCGCTCTCGCGCCTCTACCTCGACGAGTACGGGCGGATCCTCCACCACAACACGGACGAGACGCAGGTCGTGGGCGGCGCCTCGGAGCCGAAGTTTGGCGGCGGGAAGGTCACGACCCCGATCTACATGCTCCTCGTCGGCCGGGCGACCACCGAGGTCAACGGCGAGAAGCTGCCGTTCCGCGAGACCGCGATCAAAGCGGCCCGTCAGTACGTGAAGTCCGTCTGTGCCCACATCGACGTCGACTCGCAGGTCGAGTTCGACTGCAAGATCGGGCAGGGCTCGGTCGACCTGCGGGGCGTCTTCGAGCAGAAGTCGGTGCTGTCGAACGACACCTCGTTCGGCGTCGGCTTCGCGCCGTTCTCCGACCTCGAGCGCCTCGTGCTCGAGAGCGAGCGGTTCCTGACGCTCAAGCTGAAGAAGAAGGTCCACGCGCTGGGCGAGGACGTCAAGGTGATGGGGTTCCGGGACGGCGACGCGATCCGGCTCACCGTGGCCGCCGCCCTCGTCGACCGGGAGATCGCGGACCCGAAGGAGTACCAGGGCGTCTGTGACGAGATCCGGGAGCAGCTCGAGGACCAGGCCGCGAAGCTGACCCGCCGCAAGGTCGTCATCGACGTCAACACGGCGGACGACCCGGAGCTCGGCCGGTTCTACCTCACGGTCACCGGCTGCTCGATGGAGGCGGGGGACGACGGGTCGGTCGGCCGCGGCAACCGCGCCAACGGACTCATTACGCCGTGCCGCCCGATGAGCCTCGAGGCGTCGGCCGGCAAGAACCCGGTCAACCACGTGGGCAAGATCTACAACCTGCTCGGGAACCTGATCGCGAACGACATCGTGAAGGAGACCGGAGGGAACGTGAAGGAGGTCCACGTGAAGATCCTCTCCCAGATCGGCAAGCCCGTCGACCAGCCCCAGGTCGCGAGCCTCCAGGTCCTTCCCGCCGACGGCGTGAAGCTCGCCGCGGTCAAGGGGAAGGCCGAGGCGGTCGCCCAGGGCTGGTTCGACAAGATCGACCAGATCCCGCGGCTCCTCCTCACGGACAAGCTGTCGGTCTTCTAGGCTGCCCCCGCCGCGACGGCGGCCCTCGAACCCGTTCCTTCCCCCGGTCGCCCCGCGCGCGGCGCCGGTCTAAATATTCGGTCCGACCAGTTGCTTCGGGGGCCCGGCCCGTCGGGCGGGTGCGCGCGGCCCCCGACGATGACGCTCAGCACCGAGGAGATCGAAGGGATCGTCCTCGTCGTGGTCCTCGGCGTGATCCTCGCCGGGCTGTTCCTCTACATCTTGAGGCGCCTGCGGCAGCGTCGGGACCACCTCGTGAAGGAGCTCCAGACCCCGGAGCTCCGCCAGGACCGGGCGTTCAACCGGATCGCGATGGCGCGGCGCGAAGCGGAGATCCTCGCGCGCACCGGCGCGGACGTGACCACGGCCCGCTCGCTGATCGCGCAGGCCCAGGGCGCGTTCGACACCCGGGACTTCGACGGGGCCTACCGGAACGCCCAGGAGGCCCACGAGGCGCTGGTCGCCGTGCGCCGCGACGGCCCGCTGCCGGGCCGCTCGGTCGGCCCGGCGCGCCCGGTCCCGAGCTCGAGCCCGCTCCCCTCCGGCACCGGCCCCGCGCGGGCCGAGGGGCCGACGGGTCCGGCGCCGCCCCCCAAGATCCCGAAGAACCGGGCGGAGTCCCAGTTCCAGCTGCGCCTCCTCGACCAGGAGCTCCAGGAGGCCAGGGCCTCGCGCCCGAACGACGGGGCGGTCGCGGCCGCCGACGCCCTCCGGAGCCAGGCCCAGGCGGCCTTCGACCGCGAGGACTTCACGGAGGCGTTCCGCCTCAGCCTGCGCGGCCGCCGCCAGCTCGGCGGCCACGTGGAGGCTCTCCCCCCGACCCCGACCGCGGCTCCCACGGGCGCGGGCCGGGACGTCACGCCCGCGACCGGCGTCGACGCCCTCGCCTCCGCCGACCGGGCCGCCGGCGCGAGCCGCTGCCCCGAGTGCGGGTTCCCTCTGCTCCCGGACGATCGATTCTGCCGGGGGTGCGGGAAGCCTCGCGGCGTGCTCACCTGCCCCGCCTGCGAGGCGCCCCGCGATCCCGCGGACACGTTCTGCGGCCGGTGCGGCGCCCGGTTCAGCTGAACGGGGACGCGGGCCGCTCGATCCACTCGTCGAGCCGACGCTGGGTGCGCGCCTCGTGGAGGAGCGCGCTCGTGCGGCGCCAGCGGTCGAGCGGGATCGCGAACGCCGTCCGGATCCGCTCGTCGAGCTCGGCGAGCGTCGCGAAGCGCTCGGGGGGCGTGCGCATCGCCCGTCGCACGTGCTCTCGGACGTTCCAGACGCCGAGCGGCAGGATCTCCCCCGGATGGACCTCCCGGAGCACGACGACCCCGGCCTGGCGCCCCCGCTCGAGCAGCCCCTCGCTGGTGGCGAGCCGGGCGGCGTAGTAGCAGCCTCCGATCGACGCGTAGGTGGTGCGGCCATCGTGCCCTTCGTGGTCGCCGATCATCACGACCTGCGTCGTGCTCGGGTTCCACAGCGTGTTCGGGTACCACGCCTCGATCGACTCGTACCGGTAGCTCCCGGGGAGCAGCACGATGAGCCAGCGGTTGTCGAGCGCCGTCAGGGCGTGGACCTCGATCTCCGCCAGCTCCGGGAGGAGGCGCACCTGCTCGAGGTTCGCCTTCGACAGGAGGTCGTCGACCGCCGTGATGCTCCACCGGGTGGGGACCAGCCTCCGACGGCCGTGGCGACCGAGCGTTCCGACGCTGAACGCTCGCTGGATCTTGCTGACCCGCACCCCCCGCTGGTACAGCTCCCCGACCGCGACGCGGGCGTTCGCGTCCGTGTCCGAGGTGAGCCGGTCGAGATGCGGATCGACCCGGCGGACGTCGAGCCGCATCGTCTCGATCGGCGCGGACGGTCCGAACGGTGGGGTCGAATCCGACAGAGCCAGGTGTCCGCGCGGGGGTCGGCGGAACTGGGTCTCGCTCTCGACCGAACCGGCCGCGATACCCAGGAGCTGGAGGTCCTCGAGCAGCGGGATCGAACGCTCGGCGTCCGTGACCTTGAGCCGGGTCGTGCCCCGGACCAGCCCGGTGCGGAACGCGACCACGTCCGCGACGGAGCGGCCGACCCATTCCTCGGGGGTATCGTAGAGCTCGGTCGAGCCATGCTCCGGGCTCAGGAGCGGTCCCAGCGAGACACTCGGGTATCCGAACCGTCCCACGAACACCCCCGGCGGGGACGAGCCCTCGAGCTCTCGGCCTCCGACCATCGGGAGGGTCCGTTCGAAGGCGTGGTACTTGAGCAGGATCGGGCAGACCGGCTTCCCGCAGAGGAGCTGCGCGGACCGGCACCGCAGGCACATCGACGGGTCCTCGCGGAGGCCCGGGATGCTCCACGAGAGCGACGCGATCGGGGCCAGCCCCGGGATCGGGGGGGCCGACGGAGCAGCGGACATGCGACCGACATCCGTACGATGGACGACCGTATAGGCAGACGGCGGGGTCGTGAAACAGCCGCCCTCGGGGCCGAGGGAACCCCAAAGGACCGCGCAAGGTGCCCGATGGACCCGGTACCGAGACGCGGTCTGGTTCCCCTCCTCTCGAGGGGACCCATGCCCGAGGTTCCACCGTGTCCACGAGGGACCCCGATCAGGGTCTCCTGAGCTCAAGACTCGCCGCACCGGACTGGGCGGGTCCAGCCCCCGGTTCGCCGAGGTGGGCAGGTCCCGGAGGGCAGGGCTCAGGACCTGCTGAATGGCCGAGAGAACCGTGGGGGTCCCGGGCGAGCCGGAGCGGATGGCGCGCAAAGTGGTGGCCTCCGAGCTGTTGTCCGTCGACGGCGTGGTCGATGGCTTCGAAGACCTGTTCGTGACGATCCGTCTAAGACTCTGGCGAATGGAGGCATAGTGTGTTTCTATAAACAACTATAAACAATTTAATATAGTGTTGCGCAAGAGGCGTGGTCAGTACCCATGGGGGTGTGCACAATCTACTGGAGTCGAGTTCTATTCGACCGGACGCAACCGTGCCTCTACCTTGGCCAACAACCTCGGGTTCCGAGCGTACCGAGGGTAGACGGGAAGTTCAGCATAATAGGGGAGAGAGGCGATTATCCGTGCTTGCGCGTGGGAGATGAACAACCCTTGTCGGGATGAACGGCTGTCCTGAAAATATAGAATTCCTCCGAATCGGCCCCTGTCCAACACGGGGCGATACAAGCCGGACCGCGGAAGAACGTGGACTCGACCGGCACCAGTAGTAAGTCGTAGGCCCCCAGGGGCCACTGCAATCGTCCGAGCGCCGGACAAAGCGACACTCAACGAAACTCCCGAGAAGAGGGCTGTTGTTGAAATGATCCACACGTAAAGAAAGCCTGTTAGTATGGGGTAGGGACCGACCCGACCGTTAGAGAGGGCAAGAATGATGGCGACGATCGCCCAGAAGGCGACCGTCCAGGCCAGAACACCCACTCCTGCAATATGGAGACCCGCCCTCGCTACAGTGTCCTTCAAATTTCCAGTTTCAGGATTGGGGCTTGCGGAGGATTTTGTGTTCCAACCGGTCATGACGGCCTCACTCGATTCGGGCTGGAGTCCTATCCCCAGACTGAATAGGCAGTCAGCCCCAAGCCGATTCCATCAAACACCAGCACTACCCCGCTCAGTCCGAACTGTCCCTCCTTAAACATTCCGATCACGTCCATTAGTATCGAGACGAGGCCTATCGCAAGGGCAGTTCCCGCAATCACGATGTAGTCTTGAACGGTGTGATCGAGGAGCATGATGCTCCCAAATGTGGCGGAGGAATCTAGCAGCCCCTATGGTTTGATTGCGGTAGACGCTCTCGCCTGCCTCCTTTCTGTGAGTTCGTTGTGGTGGCCCAGCCCTCCAAGTGACTCGGTGATAAACGAAGTCTTCGCGGTTATGGGTGCGGTTCTTGCCACGATCGCATCCGGCATCGTCGCTGTTCTCGAGCCCGATCCCGTCGTGGCGATAATCGCGGGTCTGGCGGCGACTGTCTCCTGGGTTACGGTAGGCTGGGTGTACGTAAATGGATGACATCTCATCTACCTTTCAGAACACGGCGTGGCCGTGGGCATTCGTTTCGCTGCTCACGATTTGTGGCACGTTCGAGGTGGTCGTGATCCTGATCACTCTCGTAATGTTCCCTCACACGCCGAAGTTGTTGGAGTTCTACTTGGTCACCATTGTGATCGTTCTGTTACTTTCATTGTACCTTGCCGTCATGAGATCACTGGGCGCTCCGCGCCAAATCACCATTCACACGTGGGGCTTCGCAGGAACGATTTCTTACCCCAGGTGGACTGGGCGTGGTGTCCGTTCCTTTTCCATCCCTTTCACAAGCATGCGTGGGGTAACGCGATGGCTTCCCGGATGGACAGTTTCGACCGACATCCCGGCAAGGGACGTTCGGGGCAGGCTATACGTGACCGTGTCAAACGCGAACGCTGTCCGGATTCGTCAGGCTTGGGAACGGTGGAAGTCGAATCCAGAAATGAAAGAAGCAAGGCAGGGTCCAGCACCCTCTCGTTCCTGAGAGGCACATCGGGCATGAATTGGGTAGATTGAGCACACCCCCACGGGTACTCCCCACGCACTCGTGAAGCGAGGGCTGCAGGGTTGCCCTCGGTGCGTGGGGAGTGGGCCCGGGAGTGCGTTCAATCTCCTCAGATCTGACACCGGCCCTGTCTGTCCCAGTTCTCGAATCCAGACCGTCGCGTGGTATGGCCTGAGGTCAACCTCCCAGTCGTGCTCCATCGCGCGGGCCCGACCACCACGCGAGTTCGTCTCTGATCCACCCGCGGAGACGGTCTCTAGCTACGATTCCTCCCCTTGCCGCGGTTAGTTCCGCCCGAACCACTCCAGGTAGGGACCTCAACTCCCGTTGGAACTGCTCGACGGCCGCGAAATTCGGACACGCTCCGAAGATGGACGCAGCAGGTGGTTCGTGGTGAACCCAGATCGAGGCGAGGCCGGGCGACCGAATCCCCTTGGCCGCCGCCGGATCGCTGAGCCACACGTACCCAGAGTAGACGAGTAGGCCGGGCTCCCGGCGCGTATCCACGATTGGTGAAACACGGAGGAGACCGCGTTCCAGGAGAGAGTCACGTCGCCGTCGCACCGTGGTCGGGGTAAGGCGCGCCTTGGTCGCAAGTTCACGCAAGCTGGCCCTCGGGCCGTCCAACAGCGCTTCCACCACCCTCCAATCTAGCGGCGACACAGTCGACACAGCGACGTGGGTTTCCTGGGGCGCGTCCGTGAGCGTGGCGCGCTCAGGTGTCCCGTGGATGACCTTCACAAGTTCGGGCGGCGGGTCGACTCCGCCATCTTTCGTGAACGTGTCGACGATAAGCGTCCCAGGATCGGCGCGCGCGACGGCCACGACGTTGTCGACCTCCAGGATGTCGTCGAGTCGTGGCTCGGGTTCGACGGCATGGAACGGGTAGAGTTTCTGAACGCGACGCAGCGACGCTGCGGACGGGACAACTAGGTAGCCCGAGATAACGCTTCGATCTTCCATCTCGTCCAACCGACTCTTGACCGCGGTTCCCGTGAGTCGGAGGGCCCTCCCAATGGTCGCGTGAGAGGCAAATGGAGCGCGGACGAGTTCCGCGATGATACGAAAGTCAAGCTCGTCCATAGAACGCGAGTCGAGAGTTCGTATTTAAAGAGCGGAAAATCGCGAGCGGGTACGCGATGCGGTCCAAATCCCGGCTCGATCTCTGATGCCTGTCGGGACACCCGACGAGGTAGAGGAATGATGCCGGAGAGCAGGAGCGCGACCGCGAGAGGTGAGGGCCGGGCATGAGGAAGATCATCGTATCCGAGTTGACGACAGTTGACGGCGTCGTCGACTCCCCCGAACGGTGGCGGTTCAACTACCAAGACTCTCAACTGTTGCAGTATAGCGTAGAGGAACTCCACGCGTTCGACGCATTGCTCATGGGCAGGGTCACCTACGAAAGCTTCGCTGCTTTTTGGCCAAGTCAGAAGCACAACGAGTTCGGGATAGCCGACAAGCTCAACACCGCTCCGAAGTTCGTCGCTTCGAACTCTCTCAAGACGGCTACCTGGAACAACTCGAGAATCGTGAGCGGCGATGTCGTCGACGGGCTGCGCAAGCTGAAGAGTCAGCCCGGCGGAGACATTGGCGTCACCGGAAGCGTCGGACTGGTTCAATCGCTCGCGACGTCCGGCCTGATCGACGAGTATCGCTTGGTAACCTTCCCGATTGTCTTCGGTGGCGGTCGCCGCCTCTTCAAGGACGGGGCCAGTCTGCCGTTGACACTCATCGAGGCGAAGTCGTTTCCTTCGGGGGCGGTGCTCTCACGCTACCGGCCAGCCCCGGCCCAGTCCGCCAGATAGGGAGGGGGGAGAGATGACGTTCCAAGCGTACCTGGACACGATCAGGGCGAAGACCGGGAAGACCCCGAAGGACTTCCGGGCGCTCGCCCACTCCCAGGGTCTTTGCTCGCGGCCTGAGCTGATGAACTGGTTGAAGGCCGAGTACGGGCTAGGTTACGGGCACGCGAATCTGATCGCGGGAATGATCCTGCACGCCCACGACGAAGAGACCACTCCGGAGGAAGATATCGCGGCCTTGTTCAAGGGAGAGCGGAGTCGCTGGCGAGCGCCGTATGACGCCTTGGTAGGGAAGTGTGCCAAGTTCGGGACGGGGTTCTCGGTTGCTCCGACGACCACGTACATAAGCCTCCTGCGGGAGGGACGGAAGTTCGGGATCGTGCAACCGTCGACCGGCCGGCTCGACATCGGCATCAAGTTGAAGTACGCTCCGGCGAGTGGTCGATTCGGAGCCGCCGGTCGCTGGAATGCCATGGTCACGCATCGAGTCCGAGTCTCGGACCCCTCCGAGGTCGACACCGAGGTGGTGTCCTGGCTTCGGAAAGCATTCGAAGCCGCCTAGCCCGCGGTCCCAGCGGGGACGGTCCAGCCCTTTCTGACTTGGTCTGTCGTGCTGGACTTCCGGTCGGGTGGAGGCGTGGCGGCATGTTGACCAAGGGCGTCTCCGCACGCGCGGAGGTTCACGGTGATCAGCCATTCCTCGTCCCCTTCCGGTGTGAACTCTAACGGCGAACTACCCTGTGGATGTGCGTCCATTATGCCGATTTCTGCCGCGGCCTGGCCCGCTCTCTCTGTGGATGCAGAAGGCTCGCCCGCTCCGGGTCACTCGCCACTACCGTGAACCTTGTGTGGCGCTGCACCTCGGCGTTCCTGAGTGCCAAGAAATTGCAAAACCGGCTGGTCATGAAGCCTCCCTCCTTCTCGGGCGCGCGAACGGTGCCCTCAACGACGACGCCATCGTCGTCGTCGGTATCTGGATGCCCACCTCTCGGAGATTGTGGCCGTCGAAGTTCTGAAGGTAAGCGGTTTTCCCTCGAGATCCAGCTCCGCCGGTGGGCGCTCCGTTGAACCACTCAACCCACTCGGCGTCGTCGGCCAGCAGTCGAGCAACCTCGGAGAGGTCAGTGGCGGCCAGATCGGTCTCGATGAGGTTATTGTTTGCGCTCAGCCGCGCCAAGAGCCCTTCCTCACTGGCGAGGCCTCGCGTCGTGCGATGGAGCGACCTTCGAGACGATCAGAGTTTGCGCGTCCTTCACCAGCCCTTTCGTCACTCATCTGAGGCTCCATCCGGTCCGGCTGGCTCCCCACTAGGGGGAGGACCTCGCTCCCAAACCCCGGTCGGAGGAAGACTACACGAGACCAAAGACCACATCCTCAAATAGCGACGAGCGTGGTCGGCCGTTCGCGGGACTGCGGGGTAGCTTGGTGACAATGTCCAGGCACAAGTGTTCACGTCCAGCCATTGTCTGGGGAGAAAGCGGCCAGGATGACCAGTTTGAAGACTCCGGCGAATGGAGGCGTCAATCGTTGCTAGAAACACCGGAGAAACGAAGACCCGGACGGTTGCGCGCGAAGCATGGGCAGTACCCGAGGGGAGTGCTCGAGCTACTGTGCCCGAGCACATACAGAACAAGTTGGCCGCTATCCTTGGATGACCCATCTGGTCCATCCGGCACGAGGAGCAGGGCGTTGTTCGACCTTCAGACCTTGTGCTTGGGCCTGCCGAGTGATTTCGCTAAATGCGTCCTCGGTGAGATAGGTTTGGAACGGGCGACTGCCCAGTAGCACCCACATAGGCCGACCATATCGTCGGACTCCGGAGACTGAATCGGTTTGTTGAAGAACGAGTTTCAGGTCAGCCCCACTCCAATCCATTGAATGGACTCTCCCACTGGGATAAGTCAACCGCAGCCCCCGTTCAGTGACCTCGATCGACTCTGCTTGGGGGCTGGATCCAACTGCGAGGTAAATCAAGAGACTGCAAATCAGAATCGCGAACGCCGAGAAGGTCACGTCGGCCACTGACCAGGCAGCTCGCAGAGTGATTGAACTGAAGAGATAGAGGACTGACGCCACCGCGAGGACAGAAAGTCCGAGCA
>Ga0335073_10017116_pt1 | contig 10144 bp, 12 predicted proteins | sample Lox_Sample_22_FD_207093 | JGI IMG/M metagenome (GOLD analysis project Ga0335073, IMG submission 207093) | Soil microbial communities from Loxahatchee National Wildlife Refuge, Florida, United States - Lox_Sample_2.2 | ecosystem: Environmental > Terrestrial > Soil > Wetlands | place: USA... | reverse complement strand
TCGCGTTTTTCGGATTCGTTTTCATTTTTACCTCTTCGACGATTTTTACCACCCTTGCCTTTGTTTTTCGGCTGCAGGTTAGTGATGCAGAAGATTTCGGGGGTACCATGATGAAGACAATGTATTGATTGATCGATGAAATCTCCTGTGGCGACGAAAAACTCTTTTATTTTCGACGTGAATATTCGCCGATAATTTATGTAAAGTCAGAACCCGAGGTTCATCTCAACCGAACACAGGGATCTCAAGCTTTCTCATTGTTTGAACAATAGGTAGAAGACTCTTTTCAAGTTTGTTTCTAGTTTGGACTCCAAATACTTATCTTACTAACTATGCCGCCATCTTCAATATCTCCATGACTTGGTCAGATCTCTCGAGAGGAATAGGATTCGTTCTCGACCAAAAATCGCCAAGTGTTTCTTCCGAAATCTTCTTATAATCCTTTTGCTCAATGCCAACCTCTTTCAAGCTCTGTGGCATTCCGATATACCTAATAAAAGTGGCGAGGATCTGCCATAGCTGTAAATCCGGCTTGTCTTGTAAACCAAGTTCCTTCACAATCCCATTGCGAATCAACATCTCCTTGATCTCATCTTGCTGTTTCGAGTTCACTCGATAATTATATCTCAACACCGCAGGACACATTACACAAGAGGTGACTCCATGAGGAACATTCCCTACCGGTCCAAGAATATGCCCGATGGCATGAGACCCGCCCATTGGGACCTCACGTACAACAGCTAAACTAGCTTTCCACGATCCTCGTTGACACATGTCTCTCGCTTCAACATTCTCTGGATCCTCTTTCGATAAAATCAATCCTCTCATCAACAAGTCCACAGATTCTTTACTAGACCTATAGGCATCCGCAAGCACAGGATCCTTCAAATTAAAATTCGGATTACACAAAGTCTCCATAGCATGATCCAAACTCCTCACCCCAGTCGACAACCATACCCACTCCGGTGTCTTCCTCGCCAAGTACGGATCGCAAAGAATAACATCAGGCATACAATCCGGTTGAAAAAACGGAAACTTCTTCCCAGTCTCACGATCCAAGCCTCCTGATTTACAATTATATTCTCCTGCGCTCAGCGAAGTGGGAATACAAATGAGTTTGAGGGTCGGAGGATGAAGGGGGATATCTGGTAAATTGATTGAACCGCTGTCGAAATCGATTTTGGCTTTGAGAGGGAGAAAATCGGCTTTTGTATGGACATTGTTGGATAGACCGAATTTGACGTTTTTGCATGCGTCTGAGATGGAGCCTGCCCCCACAGTAACTAGACAGTCTACTGAAAGATCTCGAACGCGATTGATTATTTCCACAACATCGTCAATGTCACTTCTATTAGGTTGTATACAAGAAAATACGTACCCGTGTGGTAGAACACCGATTTTTGTACCCGCCAATTTCTCTTTCAAGCCAGGCAAGTTTTGAAGCGCTTCGACTTCGGAACTTGACTCGGCGAGTGATTTGGATACAACCAGGAACACTCTCGAAACATTGAGACTTTTGAGTTGATCTGGAAGAACTTGCTGATAGGATCCTCCGAAAGTGACGATTTCAGGTCGTTCTGGGATTTGACGGAATACAGAGTATGACTTGTTACCTGAAGCTGCCATTTGAAGGAAGAGAGAGGACTCTGTGGGGTAATTGAGGAAGTCGGGGAAACCGCTGTCTTTTTATTGCGGGGTCGTGGTTGCGCACGGCAATCCGGCAGGGATCACCGCCTCCCGCGACTTCCTCAGTTTTCACTTGGTCGCACGCGTTGAGATCATAGATGTAGAGTAGAGATATCCTCAGCAGGGATGCATCAATGGGGATGTTTCGACACTGTCACTCTACATTCTATCCTTCAGACTCATAGGTGCGTGAGATAGCTGGGCTGGTTTCTTTCTTTCGGCACAGTAAATCTCACGATTTTTGTAAATATCTATTCACGTGAAGAAAAGATCCCGTAAAGTGCAGCGACTGAACTTCAGCATCGAGACTCCTCATGCTAGGCTGAAAGTATGGTCGTCCTCAAGCTTAACTTAGCATCCCTACCAAAGAATCCTTCCTTGCCAACTGCTTCAACAGCAGCACAACAGCAGCACGGCTCTGGTCCCTCTACAAATGTCCCGCAACTCCCACGCATCCGCGTTAAATCCGCCGCCTCAACATCGACAAAAATCAAGATCAAGAATCAGAAAGATGTAGGACTCGGCTACGACAGCGAAGCTTCCGATAGAGAAGATGATCCTTATATTGAAGAACAGATTATCTTGCGATGTCGACCTGGTGAAGATGCAGATTACTTGAAGGACTGCATAGAACGAAAAGAAGTGCCTGACATGATGATCAAATTCAAAGGTGGAAAGTCCTCCCACCAGATTTCATGATAAATGCTTATGTATAGATTCTAGAAGAGCGGTAGTGAGGATACGGAGGAACTTGTATTCTGCAAAACTGGTCGATTTGCCTACTATTATCGAGTCTTCGAAGACGTTAGATAAGAAATCACTCTACAAGACAGCCGATATATGTCAAATGCTCTTAATAGGAGATCAAATTCCTCATGAAGAAACTATCCTTGCTTATCCCTCACGACCAAGCGACTACATATACCCTCATGGCCTAACACCTCCTCTCCGATGGGTCCGCAAGCGCCGTTTCCGAAAGCGAATATCCAATAGAGTACATCTATTCAAACTCATCGAAGTAATGCTGATACCTAGACAATCGAACAAGTTGAAAGCAAACTCGATGAACTTCTCAAAGCAGATTCTGAAGCCATAAATACCTCCTACGAAGTCATCATCCCTCAATCCCATGCAGACACCCGCTCCAATTCCCTCGCACCCTCCGATTTCGAATCTCCCTATCCTGTCAACGATGACGAACTTTTCGACGAAGAAGGCGAATCTGGTGGTTCCGAAGACGATTTCGCAGGGGAATTAGAACAAATGGTTCAGGAAGCCGATACACCTATTCCCACACCTGCTGAAAATGAAGTGGAAGAGAGTGAGAGTGAGGAAAGTGATGATGGTGCTGAGGCTGATGGAGAGAGAGGTGAAGAGGACGAGGAGAATGAGAAACTTAGGGAACAGAGGGAGCAGGAGATTAGGGAGTTGGAGGAGACTATTGTGCAGAAGAGGATTGCTGTCACGGGGATTGTTAATCCGATTGTTAGAGGGCGCGTGCTCGAAGGGCTGCAGCGGCTGGAGGCTGAATTGCAGTTGAAACGACGACAATTGGAAGATGACGAAGAAGAATAGACTTCCGATAGGACGAGATGCAAATGTAGTCATGTTGATGAGGAACGAATGGCATAAAATGCAGATATTTGTCTGAGCTCCAAAATGATATCCTAGGAATCGCTATATATATCAAACCCGCCATTTGCTAGTCCCAGATATCCCAAACTCCCTGTTTTTTCTCTCTCTACTTGTGTCTAATGTCCACTCACACTCATTCGTTGATAACTCGTAAACTCTGTCTTGGGGAAAGCAATACATCTCCATCCCATTCACTCACGTCCCACCCTCCATTACTACCGCGATGCAGCGCCTCATCACTACTCTGCCACTCGCTACCTCCGCTAGCAATTACACCACCCATCTCAGGACTTCGATCGCCGGTTGTAGCTCTTTCCCAATCCTTTGGTTTCCTATTTCTAGATAAGGCATAGAAAAGCCATCCTAGAGCGAGGAACACAATTACTGCGCCTAGCACACCTCCAACTATACCTGCGATTTTTGCGGTTGATAGAGGTTGCGATGTGGTCGACTGAGAGGAATTTGCAGAGTTTGCGGAGGAGGCAGAGGGTTTTGAAGAAGGGGTTATAGTTAAAGTCGTTCGGATTGTGGTTGTTATTTGTGAGACTTGTCCGTTGTTGAAGGTTGTTGTGGAAGTTGCTGCGCCATGAAGCGTTATAATGGATGCGCTTGAGGGGGGAAGTGAGGTGGAAGAGCCCGAAGGTGTGGGGTTAGAATGTTTAGGTTGAAATGAGGCTGAAGATGAAGGCGACGGCCGAGTTGTTGATGATACAGGCGGATCCGTCGACGATGACGGATCGGTTCCCTGAGTCCCTTGTGCCGGTTCAGTTCCTTGGCTTGTTACACTACCCAAAGCAATAGGCAGAGTGTACACAGTATCTGCCTCAAACGCCATCTTCCACTGTAAGCTTGTCATATCAAATACATGAAGGCCAGATCCATCAGAATGATCTTCCCCTTGATATCCACCCACGACCACCATCTGACTACCGATAGCATGGCAAGTATGCATACTCCTCCCATGTGGCTTATGAATTCCTGTCTCGTTGACTTGGACCCACGTGAATGAGGGTAACGTGAGTATCCACATATCACTGAATTGGTCTAGCGATAATGGAGACTGACCACCGTACATGTAGATGTTCTGCGTCGAATTGGAGGACATAGCGACTATGGCGCATGAGTTTAGTCGTCGAGATGGGAGAGTTCCGGAAGTATTTTGCTTCGACCATGTTTGGGTGGTAAGATCGAATATGTCTAATGTTGCCATGGACGCTAACGAGCCATCTGTTATTCCTCCTAAGCTGACTATGACGCCGCTTTGGTTACTTCCTAGCCCTGGAACATATACCAGTGAGTTGGCGGTCGGTAAAGAGATGGTCGTGTTTTCGGTGTAACTCGCGTTCGAAGAATAGTTCTTGAACGATTGTGCTCCCTTCAATTAGTTTTCGTGCTCTTCTGGTGGAAATGTACAATATCAAACACAAGCATACTTGCATCGTATGTATCATTGTCGAGAGGAATGACGCGCCTTTCGACATGTCTGCCAACATATATCCCCAATCCTTCTCCATCTGTTCCATGAAACGGGACACTGCAACTTGAGCCTTGCGTTGGTTGCACCACTTGATCTCCGACTGTGGCAATAGGATCCCATTCTTGCGCCTCAATATCATACCTCCATATCAATTGATTTGAGTTCGGAGTCCGCTGTGGGTCCAGTAACTCTCCAGCGAACCGGTACAGGTACTTCCCGTCTGAGGAAGGCCATAACGCACCGGTTGACGCTGACGGCGGTCGATCAAATGGCAAGTCACCAAGTGACAATTTAACAACCGGCGGCGCTGTGACATTGAAATTCTGGGTCAGGTTCAGAGAAATGAAGTAGTTGTCTATACGAGATTAGTCGCCGCAGAGACTTTGAGCTTACCCCATATGCTTTCTGACGCATTTACCCACGACTTCGACTTTCCTCCATATATGTATAGTTTCGAATCCACGAGCGCGCCTACAATTAGAGTCCATTTCGAATTTTTGAACAAACTTACCTTGATGCGACCACCGCCTACAAATACTCGTAGAACTCAGTTCTGCGACAGTCATACCAGCCAGCACCGACACCAGTGTCAGCGCTAGAACGAACCGTCCTATAGCCGTCCCCATCGTTCGCTTTGTTGAAGCATCATGAAAAAGAATGTGAAGAGAAAGTTGAAACTGTGAAAGGGACACCTACTCCCCCCGCCCCATTTTTATTAATAACCGTCGAGCCCATACAAACGGGTGGCGCAACTGCTTCACAGCGTTTCCCGAATTAACAGCGTTGCTATGTTCTTCGCCACCCGGCTGTTTCAGGTTCGTAGTCAGGGGTTGTGACGTGAATTTGCCAAGCGCCATAGCCGCATTGGCCTGATGGGGTAATTGGAGGTGGCTAATTAGTGGCGGGCGTTGTGACGATCCAGTGAGGCTGTGCTGGAAATAAGCATGATTGCGTTTATTTATAGCAGACCTTTTTCGAACAAAGTGGCAAATGCTGCTAAAGAAGCCTGTGATTAGATCAGATTAGCAATTAAGGAGACGCTCGGACCACTCGGGCCATTCTGTCCCGAAGGAGTTGCGGTTTGTTACGATTGGTTATGGACTTCCTTATTTGTCGGGATAATTGCTGTGGAGAAGTTGTCGGTGAGTCCCCGCTCGCATTGTCCGAAGGGTCTTCCCGCGTCAAGTAATTGAACCGTGCAGGAACACGCTAGGGCCTAGAATTCTCAAAGTAGTCCCAGGATCGACGACTGTCTTCGGCATCAAAGGTTTTAATTATGCTCCGGAACGATACCAAAATGTCTATGTCTGACAAGACAACAACGACAAACGATTGCACCCCGCTTTAGTTTCGCGAAAATATTGAAAATCAATGGAACCCAACAAAACGCCTGAAATGGATACACCACATCCCAAATATTCACACCCTAGATCCGACCTCCTTGGCAGCATTCACCAAACTTATATCCTCCGCAGCCTTATGTTGCGTAATATCGTCGTCAACCAATCCATTCGCCAACTCTGGTTCCGGACTTCCATTAATTTTCAGAGCTTCAAGAGTCTTTTTCTTCTCCATCTGCTTCGTACGAGCATGCACACCCCGCAACTTCTCTAAATGCTCCAGATATTGAGGAGCACATCCGGTAACATACTCTCCAGTAAACACACCTGCCTCAAAGTCGACGATATCTTTATTGAATCCCGAAACACATTTCTTGAGATCTTCCAACGTTTGATAAATGACCATATCGGCGCCGATTTCTTCAGCTACTTGCTCTGGAGTACGGCCGTTAGCGACAAGTTCTTTGGTATCTGCTAAATCGATTCCGTGAATATGTGGATATCGTATCGCTGGCGCACAAGATGCAAAGTAAACTTTCTTGGCCCCTTTTTCTCGTGCCATTTGTACAATTTCGCGAGACGTTGTTCCTCGTACGATGGAATCGTCAACAATAAGTACATTTTTGCCCTTGAATTCGAGTTCCATTGCATTCAATTTTCTTCGCACGTTCTTTTGTCTGCTTGTAAGCTATATGTCGAGGAAGAAGGGATACCGATCCTGTTGTCCAGGCATAATGAATGTTCGTCCTACATATCGATTTTTGACAAACCCTTCACGGTATTTGAGTTGTAATGCCATTGCCAATTCTAACGCAGCTTCTCGACTTGTATCGGGAACTGGAATCACAACATCGATAAGTTCTTTAACTTCTCTTGGAACCAATGCTTTCCGAACCGTCTCAGCTAGATATTTCCCCATATTCAGTCGTGATCTGTACACACTAATTCCATCAAGAAAACTATCGGGTCTCGCAAAATAGACATACTCAAACAGATCCGGCGCATAATTTCGCAGTGGCGTGATCTGTCGAAACTGTGGAGCCTTGCCCTTCTCAATAATCACTGCCTCGCCTATATCTGTTAGCCACACGCATTTCTGATGAGATACCAGGTCTCAAGTTCCTATGATTCTTGAATTCCAGACATTCGAGAACAACACTTTCACTTGCAATCATATAATCTGATCCTTGATTCTTGGTTCGTTGACCCATTACAATGGGTCTAATTCCATAGGGATCTCGAAAGCCGATAATACCGAATCCAGCTAGCATGGCGACACAGGCATAGGCACCTTCAACTTTCTCATACACGTCTTCCAAACTTTTAAATATATCTTCTGCGTTGACACGGACTTTGCCTGTATTTTGGAGGGAGGCGGCGAAGATGTTGAGAAGTAATTCGGAATCACTGTCTGTGTTGATGTGTCGATGAACATCTTCGTCCAGAAATCTTTTCAGATCAGGTGCGTTGGTCAGATTTCCGTTCTAAATGAATTAGATCGTTTGTCCTTTAAGTATGAGAGGATGGGTACATGGCCAAACACGATTCCGTAAGGAGAGTTGACATAAAAGGGCTGAGCTTCTGAGTTTGCGGAACTACCCGCTGTGGGATACCGTACTAGAATTAGCATTAGTGAAATGAAACGGGAAAATTACAGTGTCCAATTCCCATGTTTCCATGTAGCTGGGCAATGGATCCTTGATTGAAGACATCACGAACCATTCCGTTACCCTTACACGGGTAAAATCTCCCCTTTGGTCCACAGGTGACTATTCCACAAGCATCCTATGATAAGTTTATAAGACTGAATAGAGACATACTTGTCCTCTGTGTTGTAGATATCCTAATCCTTCAAAGAGATCTGAACAGGCTTGACCTCTCGGATCATGCAGTAGCAATCCCAAAATCCCACACATCGTCTACAATCAGCAACCGTTCATAACACCAATTAAAATAAAACCACAACAAGCAAACGACGAAATCAGAAAGAGCATAGATTGTCATCAACTTGACTTCCTTGCGAAGCCAAAAGTCAGTAGTCTAACATCTATAAAGCATTCATCACACTAGTTAAGCGAGCTAAGTCGGGATTTGAAGCATTTCTGAAACTCACCTATCGAAACAAGTCGATAAGGATACGTATGTCCTTCTGAATGAAGTCGGATTCGAGAAGGCGCGAGGAACCTTGTCGCCAAGCGGATGTTGAGTGGGTTCGTGGAGAGGTCCGTGGCAAGGGGTTATCGTGAAACTCTCAAAAAAAAAATTTTGTCCGCAAATCGGCTCGGCGCGACGTCTCGGATAACAAGCCGTCCGGGTGCATGTGTCAGATGATAAACTTAATTAGTGTCCCTGCAACGGCACCTGGCGAAATTCGACAATGCCTTCAGATGACCCTAGGAAAAGGATTCTTCCAACATTTAAGTTGACCCTTTCTAACTGCTCACAGAATCCTTGCATCTGACATTAAAGTCTGAAAAACTCTTCCGACGAGGGTAGTTTTGCTCTGAAAGTGAGAAGACTTGAGAGATTTCTGGGTAGGATAATTACGAACTGGAATTATTCGTGAAACAGTGAGAGAAGAAGCATGAAATGACTGGGACCAATTATGGGTTCTGAGATGAAGCCGTCCCTTTCAGAGGGTAGTCTTTTATTCATAGGGCTCAAGGTTTGTAGCTTTCCAGAGATATCGATTATTCGAGTGTGGCCATGTGTCGGAATCTTACGTACTCAACCCGACCACATCTGCACATTCCGAATTCCAAAGGATGGCCAAGTGAGAAAATCTTCAGCATCCATAACGGACTAGTCAGAGATGATGATGATTGGGTGTTTCCATTTCCGTGGACTCGCGCATTTGGCTGTAGCCGTGATCCCAATGGCCTCGAACCAAAGTGGGATCGATGACTACAACACACCATTTTAACAGCCTTCAGGGCAGGTTTTCAGCACACATCCGTCTCTTCTTAATATCGATTGGCATAACGCTCCAAATTACCCCTGCCCAGCAACTTAAACAAGGAACCGCGTCATGAGGGAAAGAGTGTCGATGAGCCGAAACCGAAGGTAAGCGATTAGAAAAGTGCAGAAGGTTAAAACGGAACGCGGGTCAATGTGGTAGCTTATGCTCTAGCGTGGCGTTACAGGTATTCAAAAAGACGTCTGAATACAAACTTGGGGTTGAAGGTTACAGGGAAACGTCATTGAAAAGGGAGATTCAGTTTCATTTGCAAATGTCTACTGGAATACAATTAATTGCAACGTACCCGAGGTTCTATTCCTTGCTTTACACGTCCAACTCTCTTTTTATTTCCCTCTGCCCTCTCCTGACATTTCTTCTCCAGCTAACTTGTTCCAAATGACGTAACGTGCCGAAATGCTCCGCAAAACCAGCACTTCTTTCTAGCGCACTCTTTAACAGTATGTGGGAAGGTGGCTCGTTCTTTGCAGTCCCGGCAATGATCGATCTTATCGGCATATTCCAATGTGAAGATTTGGTGATGGATACGAAGGTATCCAGGGAAGGTTTGTCGCACAAATTCTGTGGGAAAGTGGCGTGGCGAGCATTTCTTGAAATGGACGCATGCATACATTGCTCCTGTGAACTTTGGTAGGCCAGCCCAGCCAGCATACGGGACATAGCGAGCGAAGATATCCCAGACTTCGATATCGTCTGGTTTATATTTATTGAGTGCCTCATAGAATTCCTGCGCCACAGTTGTTTCTTCTGGACCAGCAGAAAGGCCATATCTGGCAACTGTAACGATATTTGCCGCGACTGGTGTTCCAGTTCCTTAATGTGGACGGGTAACCGGTTGTTCCGGTCTGTCGTTGATTTTAATATTGAGGCTGGGAGGAGTGAGGAGGGATTTACGATGGAAGATGAGCGTGGATCTCGTGATGTCGAGGAGAACTTCCCAGCTGTTAAGTTGGGAAAGAGTAGTACCTCTGCAAGGACGGCGTCGACGAATCGAGGTGTGTCAAGGAACGCGAGTTTTGTGAATTCGCC
>Ga0335073_10017115_pt1 | contig 10144 bp, 10 predicted proteins | sample Lox_Sample_22_FD_207093 | JGI IMG/M metagenome (GOLD analysis project Ga0335073, IMG submission 207093) | Soil microbial communities from Loxahatchee National Wildlife Refuge, Florida, United States - Lox_Sample_2.2 | ecosystem: Environmental > Terrestrial > Soil > Wetlands | place: USA... | reverse complement strand
CATGCTCGAGGATGTCGGACTTGATCTCGGCGGCGGTCTCCGCCCAGCCAATCGAAAGCGCGTTGTCGCCTCGTATGTCCGCGAGCTGGGAGGCACGGTCCATCGCGACCCAGCACATAAGCTTCGAAGAGACGTATTGCTGCGGCTTGCCGCGGGCTTCCCAGATGCCCTGGTCCGGTTGCCGCCATACGGCTGTGGCGCACTCGGCTTGTGACTGGACGAGCGGCCACAGCCTCCGGGGCAGGCGCTGGCTGCGCCGCGTGTGCAGGAGGATCGAGTCGAGCGCGGCGCCGAACACGTCGTTCTGGCGCTGATTGAACGCGCCGTTGCCGATCCGCACGGGGCTCGCGTCCGCGTAGCCGCTGAGATCCTCACGCAGCGTCTCGGTCAGATCCCGGCGGCCATCGATCCCGTACATGATCTGGAGCGCGCCGTCGTCGTTTCGCTCGAGGTCGGCGATGAACTGCATGAACTCGTCGGCCTCCCAATCGAGGTCGAGGTAGTGCAGCGCCTGGAGCGTGAACGTCGAGTCGCGCATCCAGGTGTAGCGGTAGTCCCAATTGCGCTCGCCGCCGGGCGTCTCCGGTAGTGAGGTTGTCAGCGCCGCCACAATCGCACCGGTCGGCATGTAGGTGAGGCCTTTGATCGCGAGCGCCGAGCGCTGGATCAGCGGTCCCAGATCGTGGTCTGGGACGCCCGCCTGCGCAAGCCAGTTGCGCCAGAAACGCCTCGTTGCCGTGAGCTGCGCGTTGGCCTCCTCGACGTCGGTGGGCACGGGGGGGTTCTCGCCCCATCCCAGCGCGCAATAGAGCTGCTCCCCCGCTTCGAGGACGTGGCGGGCGCGGGCGCGATGTGCCTCGATCCCGATCAGCATGTCGGTCTGCAGCACGATCGTCTGACCAGCTCCGGTCGACTCGGCTCTGTGGCGATCTTCGCTGAGCGACCAGTCGCCCGGTACGCGCCCGTAATCAAACCCAGGCTCGCAGACGAGTTCTACCTCGACCCTCCCCTCGACGCATTCGACGGTCCGTACGAGCACGTGCTCGGCATCCTCGTCGGCCGGCGGCCGGGTGTGCGGGGTGGTCGTATCCTCGCCTCGACGCGGCCCCATCGTGAGGGCATCGCGTACCACCGCCCAACCCGTCCGGGTCTTCCAGGACGTGATGATCGTGTTCGTTCCGGGCTCGTAGGCTCGATCGCTCGGCACGTCGATCCCGAACGGCCCCAGGCGGAAGCCGCCCGCGCCGCGGTCGAGAAGCGATCCAAACACACTCGGCGAGTCGAACCGGGGAACGCACAGCCAGTCGATGGTTCCGTCCGGCGCAACGAGCGCACCCGTATGGCAATTGGACAGAAACCCGTATTTGGCAATCGGGGTGAACGGCGACGGCGCCGCCGCGCTCTGCGACATTGTCGCGGCCTTCCTCTTCGTCTCCGCGGCGCCATGGTCACCATTGGGAGACTTGCTCGAGGTGCGCTTGCCACGTGGGTGACTTGCAATTTCAGTGGCCATGTTCTTCCTTCCGCGTGGCGCCGGTGGACGGTGGGACTCCGAGCGCAGTCTTGTGGCCAAGGCCGACCCGCATCTCGACATCTTGAGCAAAGGCTGGGCTGGTTAGCATCGGCCAAATAGGCTGAATCGCGTCTTAGCGGAAGGCACCTGGAATCGATACGTAGCGGTACCAGTTGGCGTGACAGTCGTAGGACTCGTACCGCCGGTCGTGTACCCGCGGCCCGACGACTGGAGACCCGGCGGTCGGAGCGCGTCTGATCGACTAGTGATGTCACGGGAGCCGAGTCGCATCACGTGGACCGGCTTGTTAGAGATGTGGACGTTGTCTTGTCCTCTGGCGAGCGGTTCGAGCCATCGACGGCGGACGGCAGCGCGCCAGAGCGAGAGGGTGCTCCCGGGCTTCCCGCTGCAAGCGGTCGCGGACTGGTTGGGCGTGCACTGATCGTAAGTCGCGCCCACCGGTCGTCATCACCCGAACCGGCCCATTCTCCGCACCAGGCTTTCGTTCGAGTCGAACACCGCACTACGGCAACCGGGGCGCGCGCTCCCCCCGCTCGGCCTCCGCGTGTTAGTGAGAGCTGGGCCGTCGGACCACCTAACGCTCGGGCCGTGACGGTGCGCTCGACGCGCCGGCGCCTGCCCTCCCCGGTAGCGATCGACTCTGCCGCTCACGCCCACGGTCAAGACCCAGGTCGCGTCGATCTACGACAGGCTTGGCGTCCCGGGCCGATCCGCCGCGGTCGACATCATCGAGCGGCGCGGCCTCGAACCTGCGCAGAGGGAACCGTCACCCTGTCGTGGCAGGAAGGACCTGAGCGCCCGACGATCATGAATGACAACGATTCTCTTCCCAGCTGTTGCGAGGGCGGAGCGACCACTGCGATTCTCGACTTCATCGACGGTCACGAAATCCGTCATTCCATGTCGGGCAGAACAAACACCGCCTCCCCAAGCGTGACACGAGGCTAGCCCACCTTGCTCATCCGAAGCGCGTGTCCACGCACGTCCGCGGTCGCGTGCAGCACGAATCTTCCCACGCAGAAGATTCGGCCTTTTTGGCCGATGACGGATCGATCGCCAGTGTCGTAGCGTCACAGCACTATTCCCCAATCAGCCGAATCGCTCCGCAAGACAAACATCCGCCAAGTCGGTTTCGCTGACGACCGCCACGACACCCGCCGGTACCTCGGCAACTTCCCGCAGGCGTTCTCACATCTCGCGCTCGTCGAGGGCGCTTTGCGGATCGTGCCTGCTGACTCACGGAGATCACCTGACGGGATCGGAGGTTGAACGATGGCTAACAGCACGGAGACCAACGGTAGATCGTCCACCGATGTGTCGGTGGGCGAGCTGGTCAAGCAGCTGTCAGAGCAAACGAGCCGGCTGGCTCATCAGGAGGTTGAGCTCGCCAAGGCCGAGCTCGTGGTCCAGGGTAAGGCCGTCGAGACCGGCCTCGGGATGTTCGGGGGAGCTGGAGCGGTCGGGTTCTATGCGCTCGGTGCGCTCGTTGCCGCGGCGGTCCTAGGGCTGGCCACGGCCGTCTCGGCTTGGCTGTCAGCGCTGGTCATCGCCCTGTTGCTTGGCGCGGTCGCCAGCCTGCTGGCGCTCCAGGGTAAGTCCAAGATGCGGGAGGCGAGGCCTCCGGCAGCCGAGGAGATCACCGCGAGCTTGAAGGAGGACGTGCAATGGGCGAAGAGCCGAGCACAAGCGGGTCGGGAGTAAGCGTCGAGGCGCGGGATCCGGAACAGATCCGCCAGGAGATCGAGGCGACGCGTCTGGAGCTGGGCGACACGATCGAGGCGCTGGCCGAGAAGACCGATCTGAGGGCGCAGGCCAAGCACATGATCAAGGAGATCAATGCCTACGTCACCAAGAAGAAGGACGACCTCCGCGCGAAGGCGAAGGACACCTCGCCGAAGAGCCTCGTGTCGGCCGCCAGCCTCGCCGCCCACAAGGCTCGCGAGAACCCGATCGAGTTCGCCGTAATCGGCGCCTTGGCGCTCGGCTTCCTGGTCGGACGGCGGTCCAGGCGCTCTACTCGGAGCTCAAGACCACAGCTGACCGCGACACCGCGGTGACCGCGGGGGGCCGGGCGGTCGCAGGTTCAAATCCTGTCGCCCCGACTACAAAAAGTCGTGAGGGCAGGCTCGGCACGGTGGACGTCGCTCACGCCGTCGCATCTGTGCGGATCGCTCGTGCTGCGACCGGTACCTACGTCGTCACAAGCCAGATCGGGAACTCCTCGTGGGGAGGCAAGAATCGAGGTGGCTCGTGATCTCCCTGCCCGGTGATTAGCTCGGCGGCAGCTGCGAGGGGATTGCGGAAGGCTTGCGGTCGGCCAGGGGAGCACGCAGAGCGTCGGCTGCGAGCGCGCGGCGAGCCAGAGTCAGCTTGCTAAGGAACACCAAGGATGGATGCGGTGGTGCCTTCCGCTGGGGCTGGCGTGTGGGATTTCCTGGATATCGATGAGGTGTTCCCCGGATGACCCGGCCCGCGACGATGCGGACGATTGGGATGGACCACTTTCGCAAGAGGGGTAAGTCATGGCTAGAGAACCTTCATCTGGAGATGCCACCGGACCGCCACGCGGAGGATCATCACCTTCCTGGATCCGCGATAGACCCTTGTGGGCGGGCCTTTCCATCATCACCATGTGGCTTGCCGTGCTGTTCGTGGGTGTTTTCGGAGGGGACTTCGTCCACAGCGACAGCACCGGGTTCACCAGGTTCTCGGTAGTCGTCTTCATGCTGCCGTTCGTGTTGCCGGCCACGATCGTGGTCGGCCGGCGAGGATTCACAAGCATCCCCGACGAGGCGCGGAATGCACCCGACGAAGAGACACGGGCGGACGAGGAAGCAACGACCGAACCGTCGACATTGCGGGCAAAGCCCGCCTGATACCCACGAGGGCTGAGACTCGGGTCGGGCGACAGCGGGCTCGACGGTTTAAGCGAGTGGGCGAGTGTGACGACAACATTCGACAGGAGGAATCCGATGGACGCACCGAGTAGCAACACTCCTCCGAAAGGCCTGCGCGGATGGTGGGCATCTCCGCCGCGATCTGGCATGCGACTCATAATCTCGCCTTGGGAGTACCGTCACCTGCGCGCCGGGGCAGGCCTGCACATCGCCGGCGGCATCGTATTGGTCTGCCTTGCCTTCGTAACGCTCGCATTCGGCGGGAGCGACGCGAAGACATATGCCTGGTCGATGGTGTTCCTGGTGCCCGGTTTGGCGAACCTGGCATTCGCCTACTGGGAGCTCGGTATCGCCCACTCCGCAAGCGCCGCAACCTAACCTTGGGTCGCACTGCCGACACAGTGCATAGCCGATGAAGCCGCTATCACTCGTCTGAGGTCAACGTCGGGGCCATGGACTAGGTCGTCGATGGACGGCATGGTGGCGCCTCTCGTTGTGTGGGTTGCTTCGGCTGGACAGGGCGGCCATGGAAACCTGTGCTGCCCCGGGTCGCGAGTTCGGGCGTCAGTTCGAGCCCGAACTCGATCTCATGTCCACGGCTTGACCGTGGACGGAAGCGCAGAAGTCGCAGCAGCGCGCGGGCGGGGTCGTTGTCATGCAACGTGATCGCCGTCACGTGGGTGAAGCCGTTGGCGCGGGCGCGCTCCAGCGTGCGGATCGCGAGCGCTATACCGATGCCCTGTCTGTGGAGATCGTCTGCGACTTCGATCGCGACGTCGGCGACGTCTGGCTGATCGGGCAGCTGGACATAGCGGGCGGCGGCCACGAATGAGCCGTCGGCTTCGTCGACCGCGGCCAGGGCCTCGTGGCGAACGTGGTCAACGTTGAGGAGGTGGTCGAGTTCACGCTCGCTTAGCCGGGGTTTTGGCGAGAGGTAGCGCCGGTAGCGCGATTCGGGCGTTAGTCGCATGAACAGCTGTCTCAGCCGGTCTCGGTCCTGACGCTCGATCGGCCGGAACTTCAGGCGTCTGCCGTCGGCAAGCACCAGCGGGTCGGCAGCCGCGCGTCTGGAGCGCTCGGCCGCCGCGCGCATCTCCGCGGCCCGTTCCTGGGCGATGATGTAGGTCAGTTGGGGGTGCATTGGTTTCTCCTTTGGCGGGCTCAGGCGCGCGCTTCGAGTACCAGGTTCAGAGGGGTTTCGGCGGCGCGGCGGACCGAGCCGAAGCCGGCCTCGAGCATCACCTCGCGCAGGCGGGCCTCGCCAGCCTGCGTGCCCAGCCCGGCGCGGCCCGGTTGCGAGAGCGAGCCGGGGGTGCAGACGAGCGTGGAGAATCCGTAATACATGCGCCCGACCGGGTTGAGGTTCTCCTCGATCCGGTCGCCCGCGAACGGCTCCACGAGCATGCACGACCCGTCGTCGGCCAGCGCCGCCCTGGCATGGCGGGCCGCGCCGACCGGATCGCCGAGGTCGTGAAGGGCATCGAAGAACGCGATCAGGTCGTAGCCGCCTGCGTATCCCGTGGCGTCCGCTACCTCGAAGCGCACGCGATCGGCGACGCCCGCGACCTGCGCGCGTATACGGGCCGTGGCGATCGATTCGGCATGGATGTCGATGCCGGTGAACGTCGAGGCCGGGAACTCCTGCGCCATGAGGATCGTCGACGCGCCGTGGCCGCAACCGACGTCGGCGACCCTGGCCCCGCGTTCCAGTTTTTCGACGACGCCGGTAAGGGCGGGAAGCCATTCCGGCACGAGGTGCATGCGGTAGTTGGCGCCGAAGGAGCGCTCGGTGCCGCAGAACAGGCCGTCGTGGTGCTCGTGCCAGCCGACACCCTCGCCGGTACGGAACCGCTCGGCGACGCGCGTGCGGCCGTCGATCACCGCGGTCGCGGCCTGGAAGATCCCGGCCATCGCGACGGGGCTCGACTCATCCGCCAGGATGAACGCGTGCTCGGGCGGGAGCGTGTAGCTGTCCTGGCCGCTGTCATAGGTCACGAAGCCGCCGGCGGCCTGCGCGTTGAGCCACTCGCGCACGTAGCGCTCGTGCGTGTGTGTGCGCGCTGCGAGTTCGGCCGCGCTGATGGGCTGGGCATCGGCCATCGCGCGGTACAGGCCGAGCTGGTCGCCGACGGTGACTAGGGCGGCGTTCAGCGCGGCGCCGACCTCGGTGGCGACCTGTCCGGCGAATGCCTCGATGCGACGCTGGTCGAGTGTCTGCATGGTGTCCTCCTTGTGGGTGGTGAGGCGGTCACCGTATGCCGCGATCGGCCGGACTTTCTGAGATGTGTCTGAGGGATGTCTGAGGCCGCCGGACGCCGCCACGGGGCGACACCGACTTCAGAAAGCCCTCACGGAAACCTCACCGAGCGGGCACAGGAGCGGTCTACGTTTGCGCTTCCCCAACCCCCAGGAGGCACATATGAATCCCACCGATCACATCCAGATCGTCACCTTTGAGCTCGCGGGCCTCGAGCCCGACGCCTACCGGGCGCACTGTGAGGTGTCGGCACCAGCCTTCGCCGAGATCCCCGGACTGCGCGCCAAAGCGTGGCTCGCGAATTCCTCGACGAATACCTACGGCGGCGTGTACGCCTGGGAGAGCCAGGACGCGATGAAGGCGTATGTCAGCGGTCCGATCTTCGGTTCGCTGCTCGCGAACCCGGGAGTGGCCCACGTGACCACACACGACTTCGGCGTCCTCAAGCGGCCGACGGAGATCACCCGCCGCCGGTAAACGACGGCCGACGCCGCGGTTCTCAGCGGTCGGTAGGCGCCCACCTAACGGTGTATCCTCGCCGAGGAGCCGATGGGGCCGCGCACCTTGCAGTCGACGCTCGATCAGCGCGCCGGCGCGCTCATCGAGCGCCAGCGCGAGCGGGATGCGTTGCTCGAGCTCGTCGAGCGCGACATGCCGCTCGTCGCCTTCGTGCACGGCATCGCCGGTGTTGGCAAGTCGACGCTCCTTCAGGCCGTCGCCGTGGACGCGCGCGCACGCGGAGCGCTTGTACTCACGCTCGACGGCCGCGCGTTCGAGCCGACCGAACGCGGCTTCCTCACGTCGCTGGGAAACGCGCTCGGCACGCCCCTGTCGACAATCGCCGACGCGACCGGGGCGCTCGCGCGGGACGCGCGCGTCCTGCTGACGATCGACACGTATGAGCGGCTACGACTTCTGGACGCGTGGCTGCGCCAGTCATTCGTGCCCGGACTGCCCGAGAACGTGCGTGTCCTGCTCGCGGGGCGCGACACCTCCTCGGCGTGGCAACGGGACCTCGGCAATCTGGTGCGCACGATCCGGCTTGAGAACCTGAGCCAGGAGGCGGCGCGGACACTGCTGCGCCGCGCCGGCGTGGACGCTGCGACGGCGCAGCGTGTCGCTCGCATCGCACGCGGGCACCCTCTCTCGCTCCAGCTCGCCGCCGGCGCGCTGGCGGAGCGGCCCGGTCTGCCGGCAGAGGACGCCGTCCTGGGGCCGTTCGTCGAGGAGCTGGCGCGCCTGTACGTCGATGGGCTCGATCCAATGACCCGCCGCGCCCTCGACGCCGCTTCGGTCGTGCGGCGTACGACGCTCACGCTCTTGGAAGCGATGCTGCCCGACGACGACCCAGCCGAGCTGTTCGCCGGGCTGCGATCACTGCCGTTCGCCGAGCTTGGCGCCGAGGGCCTGGTCGTCCACGACACGGTGCGCGCGGCCACGAGCGCGCTGCTCCAGGCATCCGATCCGGCCCGCCACCGCGCCCACCGTCGCGCCGCGTGGAACCGCCTCCGCGCGGAGCTGCGCAGCGCCGGTCGGGCCGAACTCTGGCGCTACACGGCCGACATGCTCTACCTGGTCGAGAACCCGATCGTCCGCGATGCGTTCTTCCCAAGCGGCTCCGACGAGCTCACGATCGAACCCGCCCTGGCCGCCGATCACGCAGCCATAACGGCGATCAGCGCGGCTCATCAAGGGACCGAGGCCACAGCCCTCGTCGATGTCTGGTGGCGCTCGGCGCGGGACACCTTCCGGGTCGTGCGCGACGCCACGGGGGAGGTGCTGGGATTCTCGAGCCTGTGCCAGCCGCAGGACGTCAGTCGTTCGTTGCTGCGCAGCGATCCCCTCACCGCCGCATGGATGGAGCATCTTCGCCGCGACCCGGTGCCCGCTCACCAGCGCGTGCTGTTCACCCGCCATGCGCTTGCATCCGGCGACCCCGCCACGGCGATGCTCTGGCTGGACGTCAAGCGTGCCTATCTGGAGCTACGCCCGCACCTACGGCGGCTGTACGCACCCTTCCCGGACCTCGATCACGCGCTCAGCGTGCTTACTCCCTTGGGGTTCGCGGCGCTGCCGGGCGCACCGGTTCAGATCGGGAAAGACGCTTACTGGACACTGGTGAACGATTTCGGGCCGGGCTCGATCGACGGTTGGCTCAGCGAAGTCGTCGGCCGCGAGCTCGCTGCCGAGGAGCCCAAGGTGCTTGACCCGGAAGCGCGGCGGCTCGTGCTCGACGGCCGAGCGGTCGACCTCAGCCGCCTCGAGCTCGACGTCCTACGCCACCTCCAGCGCCGCGAGGGGGTTGCGGTCACCCGTCAGGAGCTGCTGCGTGAGGTGTGGGGGCACGAGTGGACGGGCGCAAACTCGAACGTAGTCGAGGCAGTCGTCAGCGGGCTCCGCAGGAAGATGGGAGACCGCGCCGGCGCGCTCGAAACCGTCCGCGGGATCGGCTACAGGCTCGGTCCGCTCAACTGAGCCGCAACCAGCGCTCGGCAGCGCGCTCTCTCGTCACCGCCGTCGCAGGCTTCGTCCGTGCAGGTAGCCGGCGAGGAGGATCAGCGGGACGTGGATCGCGGGCAGGTTGTGAGCGAACCAGCGGGGCAAGTAGATGTCGGTGACCGAGCCGCGTTCGGCGCCGAGTCGCTCCGCGACCTGCGTCAGCGGGCATCGGAACCCGTTCACGGCGAAGATCAGACTCTCAGTGGCGACGACCCCCGCGGCGACCGCCGCACGGCGATCAGACCGCTTCGTCAAGCCCGCCCAGAGCACGTAGATCATGCAGGACTCGATCGAGAACCACGCCAGCGTGTGAACCAGCTTGACCGCCGAAAGCATGGCCGGTCGGATCGTTGCGTCAGTCGTCGATGAGCAGTTGTCGGAGCGCACAGGGGTGCTCCCTAACGCCGCTGGCGGGCGGCGATCGCCGTCGCGCCCGCGAGGAGCGCGCCGGCCGCCAATCGTCTCGGGTTTCGAGCGTCGGGCCGTTTTTGGAAGGAGAACATGTCGGTCAGCAGTCGCGTGATGGTTCGCCCGCTCTGAAGGCTTTGGCTGAACACGACGCGTAGGTTGATGCCGCGGCGCACCACGCGCAGTCCAAACGCCGCTCGAGTACTGACCGGTGTCAGTCGAGCACGGTGATGACATTAGTCGAGTGCGCCGACCCGACACGCATGTCCCGTCGACACCGGCGGCGAGCTTTACGGCGCGAGCGGTCGACTGGGCGCCGTGACCACGAGCGTCTGGTTGCAGGTGTTGTTTAGCGAGCAGCCGGCATGCCCGTTGGGCACCACCAGCTTTGCCGTTGCGACCGTCCGATAGACGTGCCCGAGATAGGCGGGGCGGTTTCGAATGATCCGCAACGGGCTGATGGTCCAGGGACCGTAGGTCACCGTCGACCCGGTAATCGTGTACCACGTGTGGCCGTCCGAGCCGAGCACCTGATCGGAGACGGTTAGC
>Ga0335073_10017112_pt1 | contig 10145 bp, 9 predicted proteins | sample Lox_Sample_22_FD_207093 | JGI IMG/M metagenome (GOLD analysis project Ga0335073, IMG submission 207093) | Soil microbial communities from Loxahatchee National Wildlife Refuge, Florida, United States - Lox_Sample_2.2 | ecosystem: Environmental > Terrestrial > Soil > Wetlands | place: USA: Florida... | reverse complement strand
CAGGCGGCGGCGGTTCGCACGAGCCGCCTTTACGACGCGCCGGAGGACGGGCCGGTCGCCGTCTCGATCGTGCAGCAGCCGCCTTTGCCGGGCGCCAAGGTCGCGCTCTTCGCCTATCACGTCGCCGGCGGCTCGGCGCTCGCGAAGCGCCGCTTGGCGCCGCACCATGTGATGGTCGAGAAAGGCGGCTTGCGCCATCTCTGGAGCACCGGCCTGTGCGCGGGTGCCGACGCGTCGCCGCACTCGGCCGCCGGACAGACGCGCGGCATCTTCGCCGATCTCATCGAGACGCTCGGCGATGCGGGCGGCACGCTCGCGGAGCATTGCGTGCGTACCTGGATCTATCTCAAGGACGTTGACGTCTTCTATCAGGACATGGTCGAGAGCCGCGGCGAGCTGTTCAAGCGCCACGGCCTCACCGCCCGGACCCACTACATCGCCAGCACCGGCATCGAGGGTGCCTGCGCGCATCGCTACGACCTGGTGGCGATGGACGCCTACTCCGTGCTCGGTCTCGCGCCCGAGCAGGTGTCGTACCTTAACGATTTCGAGCGCCTGTGCGCGACCCGCGACTACGGCGTCACCTTCGAGCGCGGCACGCGCATCGCCTATGCCGACCGCGCGCACCACTTCATCTCCGGCACGGCGAGCATCGACAAGACCGGGGCCGTGGTCCATCGCGGCGACGTGCTGCGCCAGCTCGACCATGCGCTCGGGAACGTCGATGCGCTGCTCGACGCGGGGGATGCCGAGCTCGGCGACATGATGCACCTGACCGTCTATCTCCGCGACCCGGCCGACTACCCGCGCGTCGCGCGCTACCTCGAGTCGTGCCTTGCCGGCCTGCCGACCCTGATCGTAGAGGGCGCGGTTTGCCGGCCCGATTGGCTCATCGAGGTCGAGGGGGTCGCGGCCGTGGCCGCCGACGAGCCGGCGCTGCCCGCCTTCTGACGGCGCCGCGGGCGCGATCTCGGACGGACAAGACAGCCGGGCCGATAGGCGCATTTGCCGCACCCGCGGCGGCTCGGTCGATTGATCCAGGTCATCGCTTGCGCGCCGGGACGGTCCGACCTTGGCGCGAACGGCCGCAACGCTGGCCCGAGGAGGGGACCGACCATGCAGGACGACACGCCGCCACTCTCGATGCTCGACGAGGCCGCGATCGACGCCGCCGAGCTGCGCCACGACCCCTATGACTTCGCCTTCGTCGAGCACGCGATCGACGCGCGCCTCAAGGACGAAGTGCTCGCCGACGCGCCGCCCATCCCCGACCGCGGCAGCTACGCGCTTCCCGATCTCCGTTACGGCCCGAGCTTCGGCGCCGTGGTTCAGGATCTCCTGAGCACGCGCTTCCGCCGCGTGGTCGAGCGCAAGTTCGACATGGACCTTTCGGCCTGCCCGCCCTGCATCGTGATGATGGGCAACACCACCGGCCACTACAACGAGGGCTACGCCCATCCCGATTCGAAACACAAGATCGTGACCGTGCTGGTCGGCTTCACGCGCGAATGGCCCTTCGAGCGCGGCCGGCTGCGCGTCCTACGCAGCGCGGACCGCGAGGATTACGCGTTCGAGTTCGCGCCCGAGTTCGGGCGCATGCTGATGTTCCGCGTGTGCGACCATTCGTGGCACGGCTTCCTGCCGCAGAAAGGGCAGCGCATGAGCCTCCAGCTCTGCTACGTCGATTCCGACTGGTACGTGCAGCGCGAATATTGGCGCCACAGCCTCAGCGCCTTCGCCAAGTCGGTGCCCATGATGCGCAAGATCATCGACTGGGCGCCGCGCCGGCTTCCGGGCCTCTAGACCCGGCGCCGGACCGGCCTGCTCTAGATCGCCGCGTTCCCGAGAGGAGACGAGCCATGGCCTATCCGCCGATCCCCGACGCGACCGAGGTGGCGCGCCATTTCACCCAGGCCGTGCGCCAATCGCTGCGTCGCGATCGGCCCTATCGCCATTGGCAGCTCGCCGACGTGCTGCCGGAGGCGATCTGCACGGGCATCCTCACCTTGCCGATCGCCCCCCCGCAGCTCGGCAAGACCGACGGCACGCGCAACACCTACAATAGCCAGCGCTGCTTCATAACGCCCTCGCTGCGCGCAAAGTTCCCGGTCTGCGCCACCCTCTCCAACGCCTTGCAGCGCCCGGACGTGGCACGCCTCATGGCCGAGACGTGCGAGATCCCCGCCGAGGGGAGCTATCTGCGCATGGAGTACATCCAGGACACCGACGGCGCGTGGCTCGAGCCCCATCGCGACATTCCGGAGAAGCTGTTCTCCATGGTGATCTACCTCTGCACCGGGCCGGACGCCAAGGATTGGGGCACCGACATCTACGATTCCGAGCTGCGTTGGGTCGGCCGCTCGTCGGGCGAATTCGACTCAGGCGTGATCTTCGTGCCGGGGCCCGCGACCTGGCACGGCTTCGATCCCCGCCCCATCGTGGGCGTGCGCCGCCTCATGGAAATCAACTATGTCCGGCCGAGCTGGCGCGACCGCGAGCAGCTCGCTTTCCCCGACCGAGCGATCACCCTCGCCGAAACGCCGCGGGACGCGTCCAAAGCCGCCGGGGACGCGGTTCGCACCCCGGCCTCGCTCGGCTAGAGCCGAGGCGGGGGCCGGCCGATGGATCGGAGCTCGCCCGCCACGTCGGCGCTCGCCGCGAAATACGCGCGGCCGGTGCCGCGTTATACCAGCTACCCGACGGCACCCCATTTCGGCCCCGAGATCGACGGCGCGCGTTACGGCGCCTGGCTCGACGCGCTCGGCGACGACGGGCCGCTCTCGCTCTATTTCCATATTCCCTTTTGCCGCTCGCTGTGCTGGTTCTGCGGCTGCTGCACCAAGGTCGTCAATCGCTACGCGCCGGTCGCGCGTTATCTCGACCTGCTGGTGGCGGAAATCGATCGGGTGGCGAAGCACCTCGATCGTCCGCGCCACGTCTCCAACGTCCATCTCGGCGGCGGAACGCCGACCCTCCTTGACGCGCGCGACCTCGAGCGCCTGTTCGACGCGATGCGCCGGAATTTCATCCTCGACGACGACGCCGACCTCGCCATCGAGGTCGATCCGCGCGTGCTTTCGCGCGAGCAGGCCGCCGCCCTCGGCCGCGTCGGGATCACGCGCGCGAGCCTTGGCGTGCAGGATTTCGCGCCTGCGGTCCAGAACTCGATCCATCGGATTCAATCCTTCCGCACGACCGCGCGCACGACCGAGCTGCTTCGCTCCGCCGGCGTCGCGCGCATCAATCTCGATCTCATCTACGGGCTGCCCCATCAGACCGTCGAAAGCGTCGCCGCGACCGTGGATCGGGCCATGACGCTCGCCCCCGACCGGCTTGCGATCTTCGGTTATGCGCACGTGCCGTGGATGAAGAAGCACCAGCGCCTCATTCCCGAAGCGGCACTGCCCGGCCCGAGCGAGCGGCTCGCCCAGCTGCAGGCGGCGACCGCGCGCGTCGCGGCGCACGGCTACGTCGCGATCGGCATCGACCATTTCGCGCGGCCCGACGACGCCATGGTCGCGGCGCGCGAGAGCGGCCGGCTGCGCCGCAATTTCCAGGGCTATACCGTGGATCGCGGGGCCGCGCTGATCGGCTTCGGCGTGTCCGCGATCGGGACCCTGCCCCAGGGCTACGCCCAGAACGCAACCGACGTCGCGGCCTATGCGGCGGCGATCGAGCGCGGCGCGCTCGCGACCGTGCGCGGCATCGCGCTTGCGGACGACGACCGGCTGCGGCGCGAGATCATCGAGCGCCTGATGTGCGATTTCGAGGCGCCGATCGACGAGATCGCGCTGCGCCATGGCGCCACGACGAAGGCGCTCGACGACGCGCGCGCCGGCCTCGAGCCGATGATCGCCGATGGCATGGTGTCGCTCGAGGACGGATGGCTCAAGCTCACCGAGGCCGGCCGGCCGCTCGTACGCGCGGTCTGCGCCACTTTCGATCGCTATCTCGACGGCGGCGCCGCGCGCCACTCGGCCGCGGTCTAGGGAGCGCCCGCGGCGCGGCCGAGCGCATCACGCCTCGGCCTGTCGCATGAGCTCGGCGATACGCGCCGCGATCGCATCGACCGCTTCCCATGCGGTGAATTCGAACGAGCCGCGCGGGTCGGTCGGCCCTCCCGTCAATTTCATGATGAGCCGGATGATCTGCCTGTCGAGCCAGCGGTAGCGCGGATAGTCGAGCCGCCCGGCGACCGCGGCGGCCAAGGCCGGCTTCAACCGATGCCGCGCGATCAGCTTGCGCAGGTACGGATTGCCCTCGGCGGTGTCCTTGCCGAGTTTCCGGGCGGTCAGGCTCACCGAGACCAGGACCAGCGGCGCGCGCGCGAGCTCGCTGCGATGGGTCGCAAGAAAGCCCTCGGCTTCCGGGAGATGTCTTCCATAGCGGACGGCCGCGACGAGGGCGACCAGGGGTGCGGCAGCGAGCTCCGCCGGAGCCAAAGGTGCGGCCGCGAGGTCGCGGGGGCTGGCGCCGATGCCGCTTTCGGCCAACCGATCCGCGATACGCAAGGCGATGCGCCGGGAATGGCCGTCGCGCGTGGCGTAGAGAAGAAGCATGGCGGCGATCCGGCGCGCGGACGCGCGCGACCCCGGTTTGTCACTCGGGCTTGTCGGCGCTTTCGGACTCCTCGAGCTCCTCGTAGCCGGTGAACATGGCCTTGAAGTGCTCGGTCGGCGTGCGGCCCAAGGTGCCGAGATAGGCATGGAACGGAATGTAGAACACGAACGCGATGAAGATCAGCACGTGCACCGTGTCGACCACGCGCACGCCGCCGAAGAACGCCACCGTGCCCGCGAAGCGCGTGAGGTTCAGGAGCAGAAGTCCGGTGAAGCACTGGATCGGCAGCAGCAGGAGCATGACGATCTGGTAGGTCATCGCCTGCAGCGGGTTGAACTTGCGGTAGATGCTCACATGGAACGGATTGGGCGATCCCTTGAAGATGCCGTAGCCGTAATAAAGCGCCTGGCGCAGGCTGCCGCGGAAGAATTTCACCGGGTTGAGCTCGGGGTGATAGACCCTGATCTTGTCGGAGAAGAGATAGAACAGGAACCAGACGAAGAAATTGGCGATCAGGATATAGCCGAGCCAATTATGGACCACGACGACGATGCGGAAGGGCACCGCGTTGATCAGCCCGACATAGCGGATCTGGAGTCCGGTGAGGACCAGGAGCACGCAGGTCGCCGCATTGATCCAATGCCAAATCCGGACCGGGAGCGGATGAATGTAAAGCCGATGCATGTGGTTCACCTTTTCCGCTGCTCGTGATGCAGGAGGATCCGGAATCTCGGGACGGCGAATCTGAGGAACAGATGCGCGGCCGGGATGCCGAAGCCCCCGAGCAGCGCCAGGACCAGCAGCACGTCGAGGAAGGTGACCCGCGTGCCGCCGATGGCATAGAAACCGCCGATCGATTCGATCGAGAAGGCCGAGCTCAGGACCGACTTGCTGGCGCCGTAGAGAATCGGGATGCCGGCGGGACCGGCGACGGACACCACGACGCTCTGGAACGCGTTGGCGCCCGCCCGGTGGCAGACGCTGCAATCGCTGATCGCGTTGCTCGAGAAGGCGATCTCGTGCGCCTCGACCGCCGTGCTCACTTCCAGCCGGCCCTTGACGACCGTCTTGTTCTCGACGCCCGGGCGATTGAGCGCCTTGAGCAGGTTGAACAGCGTCGCCGCATCGAGCCCCGGTTGCGCCGCCGTCCCGGTGCCGTCCGGGCTTTGGAATTCGGGCACGCCCTCGGGCCGCACGTCCGCCTTCTGCGTCCCGCTGTTGAACAGAACGAGGTCGACCCGGCGACGGGCGTTCGGCACATGGCAGGCGACGCACGACACCACGTCGAAATGCAGGTCGACGTTCGGGAGCCATTTCCGATGCGCCTCGAGAGCGCCCTTATGGCAGCCGAGACAAACGTCCCGCAATCCCTGCACCTCCGAGGGAACATGCACGGCATGGGCACCGTGGCAGCTGAAGCAAAGCGGCGCCGCGGTGACGCCCTTGCTGCGCATCATGCCATGCACGCTCTTGGCATAGGCGTCGAAGATGGCGCCGTGACAGGCGCGGCAGGGGACCGTGTCCATCGTCTCGGCGACGCCCTTGATCACGGCGTGCGGGGAATGGCAGCTGGTGCAGATCGGCGCGGCCGGGTTGCCGTCATGGACCAGGGCCGCGTGCACGCTCTTGTCCCATTGGCCGAACTGGGTGCTGTGACAGGTGCGGCAGACATGGATCATTTCGAGCGAGAAGGCGCGCTTGCTCGCGATCGGCTTCGGCGTCGAGAGATGGGTCGCGAGGTTGATGTCGGTGTGGCAGCCGGTGCAGCCGATCGCACCATGGACCGATTTCGCGAAATTGTCGCCCGCGATGTGCAGCGAGAGCGTTGCGCCGTCCGCGAGATGCTTCTCGAGGCCCGCGGAGCCGTGGCAGGCGAGACACGCCTGGTCGTTCTTCGAGGGCGCGGCGGCGGACGCGGGTGGCGCCAGTGCTGCAAGCCCCAGGGCGAGTGCCGCAACGAACGCGGCGATCGCGCACCTTGCGAATGCCTTATGGATCGATGTGGCGATCGAGGTGAGCCTGGTCACAGGCATCTCCCTTTTTGGGCGGCCCGCCCTGACATCGAACAGGGCTTGGAAACGAGCCGAGGCCGCCTTCCCCATTGTCCGGCTCATTGCCACAAGACGCCCGAGCCGGCGTTGAGCTAAATCATTCCTGGACGATATATCCATCCGAAAGGCCGCGCCGGGATCGCGGATTTGGCGCCGATCGAACCCGCCGCGACCGGGCGGCTCGCTCCTCCAACGCCATGGGACAGGGGGCTCGGCTCCCTGTCCCATCATGACGCGCTCCGTTCCGGCATCGTCCCGCGCGGGTCAGCTCGCGGCCTTCCGGTGACGCAGCGCATGCCCGCCCGTCCAGACCAGCATCGCGAACCCGATGAAGGGAAACAGCGCGACGTAGGCGAGGGCGATGAACGGCGCCGCGAGGAACATGGCGACGTTCTTGAGGAACACGCCGAGGCCCCGGGGCTGCTCGGCGAGCTCTTCGGGCTCGGGCTCGGCCTTGGCTTCCACGGCCGGCGGTTCCGTCGCCATCACGGGTGTCGCAATGGCCTCGTCCAGCCCCTTCTCGATCATGTCGGGCGAAAGCGGCTTCCGGATGAACCCGCTGACGCCGGCGGCCTTGGCACGCGCCTCGTTCTCGGCCGAGCCGAAGCCGGTGACGATCACGATCGGGGTCCACGGGCGCTTGGTCCGCACCTGCTCGGCGACCTCGATCCCATCCATCCCCGGCATCTTGATGTCGGTGAACACGGCGTCGTAGTCCTCGTTCGCGATCTTGCGCAGCGCTTCCTCTCCGTTTTCCGCGCTGACCACCAGATAGCCCTTCCGGGACAGCACCCGGTCGATGCTCTTGCTGACGACGGGATCATCGTCCACCACCAGCACCTTTTTGAGAGCGTTCATGACTTTCTCCTTTCTACCTCTGAGCCGGGAGGCAAGCGGTCTCGCCTCTCCGCTGGTTTCGTTCGTCGCTTTGGGACTGGCATCCGCGCTCGCCGAGCCGCGCCAGTTCCGATCGGGTTTCCATCCGGCACGTCGCCGCGTCGGCGTCGGCGCCCGCCAGGTCCTTGCGCAGCGCCCATTTCTTCTGGGCCATCGCGCCGCTGGCGGCCTCGATCACCTCGGCCGGCCCGACCGGCTTCGCGAGATAGTCGTAAGCCCCGAGCCGCACCGCCTCCTTGGCACTCTCGACGGTGGGATAGCCGGTGATCACAACCACCTCGCTCTTCGGCCAGGTTCCCTTGATCGCCTTCAACACCGACAGGCCGTCCATGCCGGGCATGCGAAGATCGAGCAGCACGACGTCGAAGCGATTGCGCGCCAGCGCCTCGAGGGCGCCTTTGCCGTTCGTCGTCGCTTCCACGTTGCAGTTGGCGGCTTCCAACGACCTCCGGTAACTGACGCGCACCGTGTCGTCGTCGTCGACGATCAGGATGTTGGATTGTTCGCGCATGGGAGCCACCTTGGTCACGGTCTGCTGGTCTCGCTGGAGGAAAGAGCAAGCGCCGTGCCAAGCCGGGCATTTTTCGATTAGTCCTTTTAGATCAACTTATTAGATGAAATCGCCCGACGCCAGCCGGCGCCAAAACGCAGGAAAAGTATAGATTTTTTATACGCGGGCGCGCCCCGGCCCGGCCGCGCCGCCTGAATACTTCTTTATTAACAAATACTTGCGATGGCAAACGGGGTCGCGCGAATTCTTATACAGCGGGGCGGCGCGCGCCCTGGCGCTCGCATTTCCGCGCCGGCTCTAGGGGAAGAAAGCGCGCGTAGCTTGACCTGGCTCAGGCCCAAGGGCCGGCCGATCGGCGAGGATGCGGCCGGTGAGTCCGGCCGAACGGGCCGCATTTCCCATCGACGCCGCGGCGCGGACGGGACGTGCGGGCGTTGCCGCGTGCGCCGCGACGTGAGCCGACGAGACCCATGGTCCAACAGACGCTCAAGTTCAAGGTCGGCCTTTATCTCGCCCTCGGCCTTTCGGTCGCGGTGGTGCTGTTTACCGTGCTGATCGCGTGGAAACAGCGGAACGAGCTCTTCGATGCGGTCGCGAGCCAAGTGACCGAGCTCTCCCAGGTCATCGTCAAAAGCACGCGCCTCGCCATGCTTCAGAACGAGCCCACCGACGTGAGCACGATCATCCACAACGTCGCGGAGCTCAACGGAATCGAGCGGATCCGCATCTTCAGCCGCGAGGGCACGATCAAGCAGTCGACCTATGCGCCCGAGATCGGCCAGGTCGTGGACCGCAAGGCCGAAGGCTGCGCGATCTGCCACAACGGCGCGCGGCCGCTCGACGAGGTTCCCGCGGGGAAGCGGACCTGGACCTTCAAAGCGCCGGACGGGCAACGTCTCCTGGGCAGCATGGAGGTGATCCGCAATCAGCCGTCCTGCTACAACGCCTCGTGCCATCACCACCCGAAGGACACGCGCGTCCTCGGCGTCCTCGAGATCCGCTATTCCACGGGCGCCATCGACCAGCGCATACGCCGGAACGCGCTCGGCATCAGCGCCTTCTCGCTCGGGTTCGCGCTGGTCGCCTCGCTCGCGATCGGCTTCTTCATCCACCACCTGGTCTATCTGCCGCTGCGCGACCTCGAATCCGGCGCGCGGCGGGTCTCGTCGGGCGATCTCGAGAAGCCGATCCCGGTCCGGAGCGGCGACGAGTTCGGCGTGCTCGCCGAGTCCTTCAACGCCATGACCGCGGCGCTCCGGAATTCGCGCTCCGAGCTGCGCGAGTGGGGACGCACGCTCGAGCAGAAGGTCGCGCAGCGCACCGAGGAGCTGCGCCTCGCCCAGGCCGAGGCCGCGCACGGCGAGAAGCTGGCGTCGGTCGGCATGCTCGCCTCCGGCATCGCCCACGAGCTCAACAACCCCTTGACCGGCGTGCTCACCTTCTCGGTCCTGCTGCGGGAGAAGATGAAGGACGGGACGCAGGATGCCGAAGACCTGGATCTCGTGATCCGGGAAACCCGGCGCTGCGGCAGCATCATCAAGCGGCTCCTGGACTTCGCGCGCGACAGGCCGCCCGAGAAGAAGTTCGCCGATCTCAACGCGATCGTCGAGGAAACCGTGCGCGTGGTCGAATGGCCGGCCCATTTGCACGACATCAACATCGCGCTGGACCTCGATCGCGACCTGCCGCAGGTCTGGGTCGACCCGGACCAGATCAAGCAGGTGGTCATGAACCTGCTCGTCAACGCCCAGCATGCGATCGACGGCGCGGGCCGCATCGACGTCCGCACCGGGCGCGTGACGCAGGCGAAGGCGCTCGAGGCCGGCGCCGCCGCGCGACCGATGGCGGAGCTCTCGGTCGCCGACACGGGCTGCGGCATCCCCAAGGAGAACCTGCGGCGGATTTTCGATCCCTTCTTCACCACCAAGATCGGCATCGGAACGGGCTTGGGCTTGTCGGTCAGCCATAGCATCATCGAGGCCCATGGCGGGACGATCGAGGTCGAGAGCGAGGAGGGGAAGGGTTCCACGTTCCGGATTTGCCTCCCCCTCGTCCGGACGCCCGAGCTCGCGGAAAGGGCCAGCGAAGGGAGCAACGCGTGAGCGCGAGGATCCTGATCGTCGATG
>Ga0335073_10017111_pt1 | contig 10145 bp, 8 predicted proteins | sample Lox_Sample_22_FD_207093 | JGI IMG/M metagenome (GOLD analysis project Ga0335073, IMG submission 207093) | Soil microbial communities from Loxahatchee National Wildlife Refuge, Florida, United States - Lox_Sample_2.2 | ecosystem: Environmental > Terrestrial > Soil > Wetlands | place: USA: Florida... | reverse complement strand
TGCTTGATCAGCAGGAAGAGCGCGATCAGGAAGCCGAAGTCGCCGACGCGGTTGGCGATGAACGCCTTCTTGCCGGCATTGGCCGCGCTTTGCTTGCGGAACCAGAAACCGATGAGCAGGTACGACGCCAGGCCCACGCCCTCCCAGCCGACAAACATCAGCAGGTAGTTGTTCGCCAGGATCAGCGTGAGCATGAAGAACATGAAGATGTTCAGGTAGGCGAAGTAGCGGTAGTAGCCGCCCTCATGCGCCATGTAGCCGACTGAGAAGATGTGGATGACGAAGCCCACGCCGGTGACGATCAGCAGCATCACCATGGAGAGCTGGTCGAGATACATGCCGTACTCGGCGGTAAACGCGCCGGAGCTGAGCCAGGTGGCGTAGGGCTCGACGTGCGGGATCTGGTCCGGCGGCAGGGCGAAGAACTGCGCCGCAACCCAGAGCGCGTAGGCGAAGGCCAGCGCCGTCGAGCCGAGCGCGATGGTATTCACCAGCGCCTTAGGGAAGCGCTTGCCGAGCAGGCCGTTAATGGCGGCGCCTGCCAGCGGAAGCAGCGGGATGATGAAGAGGTGCATAGGTAGAGCGAGCCTTCAGGCTCGCGTTACAGCATCCTTCGAAATTGTTCTTCGCGGGCTTCAGCCCGACATGCGCATCCAGCTTTTTCGGTGGAAGCCCGGGCTTTAGCCCGCCGAAATGGCCGTCCCACCGATCGGCTTCAGCCGCGGCGACCGGGGCTAAAGCCCTAGTTCAAATTCCACAATCTTGGCACGGCTAAAGCCGCGCCCTTCCACCGCGAAAACGTTCGCGACGCGGCGCTAAAGCGCCGCACTACCCTACAGCTTCAACAGATTCACGCGATCCACGTTCAGCGTCTCGCGCGTGCGGAAGACGGAGATGATGATGGCCAGTCCCACCGCCGCTTCGGCCGCGGCGACCACCATCACGAAAAACACAAAGATATGCCCGTCGAGAGACTTTAGCTGCGCCGCAAAGGCGACGAACGTCAGGTTCACGCCGTTCAGCATCAGCTCAATCGAAAGAAAAATCGTAATGATGTTGCGCTTGATCAGAAACCCGGCCACGCCGCAGGCAAACAGCAGCGCGCTTAGGATCAGGTAGTAAGACAGGGGAACCATTATTTCTCGCCGCCCCCTTCGCGTACTGGTCGCTTTTGGCTTTTGGCCTCTGGCTCTTGGCCAGACAGATTCACGCGACGAACTCTGGCGAAAAGCGAAGGGCCAATAGCGAATAGCCGTTTCATCTACTCTTCCCTCCGCGCCAGCACCACCGCGCCCATGATGGCGATCAGGATCAGCACCGACGTGACCTCGAAGGGCAACAGGTAGTCACGGAAAAGCAAATGGCCGATTGCCAGCGGATTGCCAAACAGGTTCTCGCCGTTCATCACCCTCGGCCCGCCGACACCGATGCGGTCAAGGCCCGTGAAGTGCGCTACGACGCCCGCGGCGATGCCCAGCCCGAGGATCAGCGCCGGCACGCCCAAAACCATCGCCACCCGGCTGGTGTGCGGCAGCCGCTCTTCTTCTGCCGCGTTCAGCAGCATGATCACGAATACAAACAGCACCATCACCGCGCCGGCGTACACGATGACCTGCACTGCGGCGACGAACTCGGCGCCCAGCAGCAGGTAAATGAGCGCGAGCGCCCCCATCACTACGATCAGCGACAGCGCGCTGTTGATGGGGTGCTTCTGCACCAGGAGGTTGATCGCCCCTCCCACACACAGCGCCGCGAAGATGAAGAACAGAATTGGGGCAAGCATGTTGTTAGCTTCGAGCCCCGAGCCGCGGGCTCCGAGCGATGGGCTTCGAGTTTGGAGTGCTCGCTATCACCCGCGTCTCCTAGTCAATGCTCGTCATTTGTATTCACGTTCCCTAGAGTTGCTTTAGCTCGCGGCTCGTAGCTCGCGGCTTCACTTCACCGCCACCACAAAACTCGTGATCACAATATTCGCAATCGCCAGGGGCAGCAAAAACTTCCAGCCGAAGGCCATGAGCTGGTCATAGCGAAAGCGCGGCAGCGTGCCGCGCACCCAGATGTAAATAAAAATGAACGCCGCCACGCGTACCGCAAACCAGAACACCGGAATCAGCGATTGCAGGATGGGAGGGCCAAACACCGGCCCCGACCAGCCGCCCAGAAACAGCACCGAAGCCAGGCATGCCACGGTGAACATGTTGGCGTACTCGGCCATGAAGAACATGGCAAACTTCATCGAACTGTATTCGGTGTGATAGCCCGCCACCAGCTCGGATTCGGCCTCTGCCAGGTCAAACGGAATGCGGTTGGTCTCGGCGTAGGCCGCCATGATGTAAATGAAGAACGCGATGAACTGTCCCTTGAAGAAATTCCACTTGGGGATGAAGCCGAGCCACGTACCCGCCTGCGCATCGACGATGTCGCGCAGGCTGAAGCTGCCCGTCATGATGAGCACGCCGATAAGCGACAGGCCGAGCGCCAGTTCGTAGCTCATCATTTGCGCCGAAGCGCGCAGCGCACCCAGCATCGAGTACTTGCTGTTCGACGACCAGCCCGACAGCGCCACGCCATACACGCCGACTGAGGTAATACCCAAAATCACCAGCAGGCCGATGTTGACATCCGTAACCTGCAACGGCGTTTGGATGCCGGCGACAGAGATCCACGGCCCAACCGGAATGACGGCGAACGAAGTCAGCGCGCAAACCAGGGAGATGACTGGGGCCAGCACATACAGCGGCTTGTTCACGTAGGGCGGCGTGAGGTCTTCCTTGAAGATGAACTTCAAGCCGTCCGCCAAGGGCTGCCAGATGCCAAACGGCCCGACGCGCGACGGCCCCCAGCGGTTCTGCATATGCCCGACGACCTTGCGCTCGGCCAGCGTGGTGTAGGCCACCGCCGTCAGCAGGATGCCGATGACAATCACGATCTTGACGATCGAAACGATGATGAAAGTGCCGATGCCCATTAGCAATTAGCAATTAGCAACTAGTTTCAAACTATCCCCGGTGTCATCCTGGGCGGAGGCGCGCATGTTTTTTGCGCGCCGGAGTCGAAGGACCCCTATAATCCCATTCCCTCGCTCCAGGATGTGTCGTCCCTGAAGGGACTCAGCCCCTTGGGGAACGTTCACCCAGCGCTGAAGCGCTGGGCTATCCTCTTCCGTCCCGCAAGCGGGACTCGTTTCATACTGCGCCGACGTTGTGCTTCAACAACGCATCAGCAACTCGAAAGGTGCAAGACGTATAACTAGCCCTTATTGCCCCCAGCGCAAAGTAAGTTCTGCAACTTGAAACTCGAAACCTGAAACTTGAACCTGCTACATGCCTTCGGCGCGAATCATCGGATCAAATCCCGCAACGCTCTCCTCTTTGTCCGACGGAGGATTGTAACGCTCGTACACGGTGTTCAGCGTTTCCGAATACCGCCCCAGCGTGCCCGAAGTGAACAGCGTGTCGTTAGCCGGCATCACCAGCGCGGGATCGCCCGCACCGGTTGCGTCGCTTGCGATCTGCACCAGTTGCGCGTGCACATCCTGACCGGCCAACAACTCGAGCCGCGAGATATCGTAAGCCGGCACCAGCCGCTGAATCTCATCCAGCATCGCCGTTGGGTCAAGCGGGCTCATTTTTGGCTCAAGCCCGCGATCGGTGAGCCACACTGCATGACGGTCCGCCTCGCCTGATTGCGCCCCGCGTGACTGGCCCATGTCGGCGCGAACGCCGGCGCCGCCAAACGGCACCAACTTGTGTACGTCGTAGCCCATGCGCTGCGCAATGCGCACGATGCACTCGAAGTCGCTGCGCACGCCCGCGAACTCGCCGGCCTTCTTCAGCATCTGCACATCGCCGCAGGTGTTGGTGTACGAGACCTGCTTCTCGTAAGCGTTCGCGACCGGCAGCACGACATCGGCAATCGCCGCCGTCTCGGTCATGAACATGTCCTGCACGATGACGAAGCTCTTCGACAGCACGAACGGATCGACATTGTAGCGCGCGACGGGATTGGAGCCGACGACGTATAGCGCCTTCAGCTTGCCGTTCTTCGCGGCGTCTATCATCTGCAAGAGGTTCATGCCGGGCGCTGACGGAATCTCATCCATCCACTCCTCGTGGAAGCGCGTCGCACTCGCGACCGGCGCGTAGCCCGGCAGCATGTCGGGATATAGACCCATGTCGGCCGCGCCGCGCGAGTTGGCGTAGTCGCCCAGGCAGATGAACTTCGCGCCCTGCGCCAGGCCGAAATCGACCAGCGCCTTCACGTCTGCACCGCGCACCTCGGAGCCGAAGACAATGACCAGGCCCGATTCCTGCTTAATCGCATCGCGCATCTGCGCCAGCGCCTCGCGCGTGAGGTCCGCGGAGGCAACCGCATCTGCTGCTGCATCATTTCCCGCGAGGAACTGCACGAAGCTGCTTTCGGAGCCCGGCGCGATCTGCGCAAACACCGACGCCTGCCGGCGCAGCTTGATCGGCGCAGAATTCGCCAGATACAGCTTGGCGCGATGCAGCCGGACATTGTTGCGAATCTGCCAGGCCAGCAGCGGATGCTGCTCCGTCGGATCGTTGCCGATCAGCAGAACCGCCGGCGCGAAGAAAACGTCTCGCATGGAAGCCGTCGCATTCGCCTTGGCCGCCAGCGCCGCAATGAATGCCGGATAATCCGCCGTGCGGTGATGGTCGATGTTGTTCGTCCCCAGCGCCAGGCGCGCGAATTTCTGCAACAGGTAGTTCTCTTCGTTGCTGGTGCGGTTGGAGCCGATCACGCCAATCGATTGCGGGCCGCCTTCGCCGCTGAGAATCTCTTTGAACTTTGTCGCGATCAGCTCGAAGGCCTGCTCCCAAGTCGCGGTAACGAACTTGCCGTCGCGCTTGATCTGCGGCTGTTGCAGGCGCTCGGGATGGTGCGCGAAGTCGAAGGCGTAACGCCCTTTAATGCACAGGAAATCGCCGTTGATGCCGCTCTTGTCGCGATTGTCGGCGCGCACGATCTGCATGCCGGTATCGGCGCGGCGCACGCCGATCGTCGTCTTGCAGCCATCGCCGCAATGGGTGCAGATGGTGCCGACGTGGTTCATCTCCCACGGCCGCGTCTTGTAGCGGTATGCGCCGGAGGTGAGCGCGCCGACCGGCCAGATGTCGATGCACATGCCGCACTCTTCGCACTGCAGATGGTCTTCTTTATTGGGCGCGATGATGCCGCTGGAGCCGCGGTTCTGGATGCCGAGCGCCCACACGTCCATGCCCTCGCCGCAGACGCGAATGCAGCGATAGCAGAGAATGCAGCGCGGCCGGTCGAAGTACACCACCGGCGACCACTGCTGCTCCTCGCGATGGTTCTTCAGGTCGATGAACTTCGATTCGGCGGCGCCGTACTTGAAGGTCATGTCCTGGAGTTCGCACTCGCCGCCGGCATCGCAGACCGGGCAGTCGAGCGGGTGGTTCGCCAGCAGCAGTTCGAGCATCGACTTGCGCGCCTGCTTGATCTTGTCGCTTTCGGTGAGCACCACCATGCCCTCGGCAACCGGCGTGGTGCACGCCGTCTGGAGCTTGGGCATCTTCTCGATTTCGACCAGGCACATGCGGCACGCGCCCTGTAGCGACAGGCCGGGGTAGTAGCAGAAGGACGGCACCTCGATGCCCATCATGCGGCAGGCCTCGATTAGCAGCGTCCCCGCGGGAACCGTGAGTTTCTTGCCGTCGACCGTGAGTGTTACGTCAGGCATAAGAGCAGCAATTAGCGATTAGCAACTAGCAATTAGCAAAAACCCCACAACCGGTGTCATCCTGAGCGGAGGCGCGCGCCTTTTGCGCGCCGGAGTCGAAGGACCCCTATCATCAAGCCAACGCGGCTTCCGCCACCTTCTCATACGGACACGGCTTGCCGTCCAGATGCGCCTCGAACTCGGGGCGGAACTTCTCGATGTACGACTGCATCGGCATCGCCGCCGCGTCGCCCAGCGGACAGAACGTGCGTCCGAGCATGTTGTCCGCCAGATACTTCATGTTGTCGATGTCCTTCATCACGCCGCCGCCCGAGTGGAAGCGGATCAGCGTCTTCTTCAGCCAGTCCGTGCCTTCGCGGCACGGGATGCACCAGCCGCAGCTCTCGTGCTGATAAAACTTCATCACCCGCAGCGCGAATTTCACGATGCACATGTGATCGTCCAGAACGATGACCGCGGCGGAACCCAACATCGAGCTGGCTTTGACCATGCCGTCGTAGTCGAAGGGATAATCAATCTCATCCGGCCGGAGAATCGGCACCGACGAGCCGCCCGGCACGACCGCCTTCAGCTTGCGGCCTCCCTGAATGCCCCCCGCGACCTCGTAGATCAGCTTCTTGAAGTTGTATCCCAGAGCCAGTTCGTAAACCCCGGGCCGTTCTACATTGCCGCTGACACTGACCAGGTGCGTGCCGCCGTTCTTCGGCGTGCCGAGATCGGCAAACCACTGTCCGCCGTTGAGGATGATGTGCGGAACGCTGGCCAGCGTCTCGACGTTGTTGATGACCGTCGGGCCGCCCCAGAGCCCGACCACGGCTGGGAACGGCGGGCGAATGCGCGGCACTCCGCGCTTGCCTTCCAGCGACTCCATCAGCGCCGACTCTTCACCCACTTCATAGGCGCCGGCGCCGGAGTGAATGTAGATGTCGAGATCGACGCCTGAGCCGAAGATGTTCTTGCCGATGAAGCCGCGCGCGCGGGCGTCGGCCACCGCCTTCTCCATGACGTAGATCAGGTAGCGATATTCGCCGCGCAGGTAGATGTAGCCGGTTTTGGCGCCGACGGCGATGGCGGCGATCATCACGCCTTCGATGATCGAGTGCGGGTCATGCTCGAAGATGAGGCGGTCCTTGCAGGTGCCGGGCTCGCTCTCGTCGCCGTTGCACAGCACGTACTTCGGCCGCGCTGACTGCTTGGGCACGAACGACCACTTCATGCCGGTCGGGAATCCCGCGCCGCCGCGGCCGCGCAGGTTCGACGTCTTCACCTCCGCGATGATGGCGTCGGGCTGCATGCCGAGCGCCTTTTGCAGCGCCTTGTAGCCGTCGAGCTCGAGGTAGCGGTCGAGGTCCGTCGCCCCCAGGCCGAAACGCTTGGAGACGACCTTTACTTCATCGGGATGGGAGACGAGGTATGCCATTCGTTAGTTTTGATCGGTAGAGCGAACCTTCAGGTTCGCGCCCCCGGCCAACTCTTAATTTTGGGCTTTAGCCCCCGTTCAATCTGTCGCCGGCTGAAGCCGGCTCGTAAATCAATAAAGGCCGCGGACGCGGACCTAAAGGTCCGCTCTACCAAATCACAATACTCTGTCATGCGGACCCGAAAGCCTGCCCTGTTCGCAGTCGAAGGGGTCTGGCGCTGCCCTATTGCTGCTCCTTCTTCTTTATCCCCTCAATCAACTCGTCGATCTTCGCCTGCGTCAGGTTCTCGACAAACTCGTAATTCAGCATCATCGCAGGGGCCCAGGAGCACGCGCCAATGCACTCCACTTCTTCCAGATGAAACAGCCCGTCGGGCGTCGATTGCTTGTGACCCACACCCAGCTTCTTCTTGCAGTGCTCGAATATCTCGTCGGCGCCGCGCAGCAGGCAGCTCACGTTGGTGCAAATCTGGAAATTGTGCTTGCCGATCGGATGCGTGCGCATCATCGAGTAGTAGCTGATGACGTTGCGCACCTCCAGATCCGAGAGCTCCACGCGCTGCGCGATCTCGTGAATGGCTTCGTCCGTCAGCGCGCCGACTTCGTCCTGAATGTAGAGCAGCATGGGGACGAGTGCGGAGCGTTTGGTCGGATAGTGCGTGACCATGTCGGCGAAGCGCTGTTCGAGTTGGTCGGAGAATTTCATGAAGCAGCCCGTTAGCAATTAGCCAAAACCGTACGACAGCCGCAGATCGATCTAACGTGCCTCGTATCAGGGCACGGCTTCAGCCGCTGCGGTACTGGGGCTAAAGCCCCCATCTATGGGACCGCGTTGCGGCACGACTAAAGTCGTGCCCTGATACGAAGCCGACAAGTCCACCCGCAAACGCAATCTCAATCAAACTCCTGCTTGGGCGACGTCTGCTCGGCGCCCACGCGGCCCGCAACAATCTCGGCGCGGGAATAGTTCTCGGCCTTGATGGCGTTGCCGGCGATGCGCCGCAACATCGCGATCTGGCCGATGTGCGACAGCGAATCTGCCATTGCGCCTTGAAACAATCGCTCCGTCGTTACCGCCAACGGCTCCGTCGATCCCAGATAAGTGTCGAGCGCCGAGGTTGCGGCGAAGAATCGTCGTACCTCTTCGTCCCACGCCAGGGGAGTCGAATCGTGCCATTCCTCTTTGCCGCGCGCCATCGACAACGCCCAGTCCATCAGGTCGCCGAGGTGCGCCAGGATTTTCGCCGGCGTGCGCGTGGTCTCCGACGCGCGAAAGCTGGCGAATTCCTCCGGCGCGCCGCGCAACGCTTTGCTGCCGCGATAGGCGACCGTCGCGAGCACGTGGCGCAGCAGCTCGCGCTTTTGATCCGCAACGGGTTGGGTTGGTGTGGCCATCTCTATTGCCGCTCCGCGGCTGGTGCCGTCCTTAAAGGGACTCACCCTCTTTTTTCATGCTTACCCAACGCTGAAAGCCTGCCCAGAGCGAAGCCGAACGGGCGCTGGGGCTAAACTCTTCCGCGCCTACGGCGCTCGATCCCGCCGGTTCGCAGCGCGCTGCCAGAATTCGCCATTCCAACGCGGTTGCAAAAGCTAATTGCTAATCGCTAGTTGCTAATTGCTGTTTTTAACGGTCGCAATCTCCCAGCACGATATCAATGCTGCCGATGGCCGCGACCACGTCCGCAATCAGGCGGCCTTCGCACATCTTGCGTAGCGTCTGCAAATTCGCGAACGACGGCGAGCGCATGTGCACCCGATACGGCTTCGCGGTGCCGTCGCTGACCACGTAATAGCCCATCTCGCCACGCGGCGATTCGATGGGCATGTACACTTCACCTTCAGGCACTGTAAAGCCTTCCGTCACAATCTTAAAGTGATAGATCAAGGCTTCCATCTGCGTCTTCATCTTCTCGCGATCGGGCATCACCACGTGGGGCGCGTCGGCTTTCACCGGCCCTTCCGGCATGCCCTCCAGCGCCTGCATGCAGATCTTTTGCGACTCGCGCAGCTCAAGCACGCGAATGATGTAGCGCGCGAACACGTCGCAGTCTTTCGAGATGGGCACGTTGAACTTGAAGTTCTCGTAGCCCGTGTAGGGCAAATCGCGACGCAGATCGACATCGACGCCGCTACCGCGCAACGTGGGCCCGGTCGCGCACAACGCGATCGCATCTTCTGCCGACAGGTAGGCCACGCCTTTCGTACGCTTCACCCAGATCGGGTTTCCGGTCAGCAGGTTCTCATATTCATCGACATTGCCGGGGAAGCGCGTCAGGAACTTCTTCGCGCGCTCGAACCATCCCAGCGGCGGCTCCAGCGCCAGCCCGCCGATGCGGAAGTACGATGTCATCATGCGCTGGCCGCTGACCGCTTCGAACAGCCGCAGCACGTCTTCACGCTCGCGGAAGCAATACAGGAAGACCGTCATCGCGCCGATGTCGAGGGCGTGGGTGCCCAGCCACACCAGATGCGAGTTGATGCGCGTCAGCTCATTGAGCAGCACGCGGATCCACTGCGCGCGCGGCGGTATCTCCAGCCCTAGAAGCTTCTCGACCGCCAGGCAATACGCCAGGTTGTTGGTCATGGGGCAGAGATAGTCGATGCGGTCGGTGAGCGGCACCACCTGCTGATAGAACTTCGCCTCGCAGGTTTTCTCGATGCCCGTGTGCAGGTAGCCGATGTCGGGCATGACGCGCACGATGGTCTCGCCATCGACCTCGAGCAGCAGCCGCAGGACGCCGTGGGTCGAGGGATGCTGCGGGCCCATGTTCAGGATCATCGTCGAGTCTTGCGACGGTTCCAGAACCGGAGTTGGAGTCATGTGCGCCATCAGCGGTAGCCCTCGACGGGATAGTCCTTCCGCAGCGGATGACCTTCCCAGTTTTCCGGCATCATGATGCGGTCCAGATTCGGGTGCTGATCGAAGCGGATGCCGAACAGGTCCCAGACCTCGCGCTCGAAGAAGTTGGCGCCCGGCCAGATCGAAGTCACCGAATCGAG
>Ga0335073_10017110_pt1 | contig 10145 bp, 9 predicted proteins | sample Lox_Sample_22_FD_207093 | JGI IMG/M metagenome (GOLD analysis project Ga0335073, IMG submission 207093) | Soil microbial communities from Loxahatchee National Wildlife Refuge, Florida, United States - Lox_Sample_2.2 | ecosystem: Environmental > Terrestrial > Soil > Wetlands | place: USA: Florida... | reverse complement strand
GGAGAAACCGCTGGCCCTCACCCTCGAGGAGTGCGACGGAATCGCGGCCGCAGCGGCTAGCCATCGCGTCCAGCTCGTGGTCGGCCATACCGAGAGCTTCGCCCCGGCCGTCCGCAAGGCGCGGGAGCTGATCGACTCCGCGGAGTTCGGTACCGTCCGCATGATCACCAGCCTCAGCTACACCGACTTCCTGTACCGGCCGCGCCGTGCGGCGGAGCTCGACACCGCGCGCGGCGGCGGGATCGTCTTCAACCAGTTGCCGCACCAGGTTGACGTGGCCCGCTTTCTCGCTGGCTCGCAGGTCCGCTCGGTCCGGGCCAGCCTGGGCCGCTGGGACCCGCAGCGTCCCACCGAGGGCAGTTGCGCCGCCTTCCTGGATTTCGAGTCGGGCTGCGTGGCCTCCCTCGTGTACAGCGGTTACGATCACCTGCACAACCGTGACCTGGTGGGCCCGGGCGCGGCCGGCCGTGCCGGGCCGCCCCGGCCGGGGGAGGCGCGGCGGCGGCTGGGCCAGCTGACCGTCGGCCACGGAGACGAGGCGCAGCTACGGGTGACACAGGGCAGCGAGCTGGCCGCCCGGCTGGCCGGGCACCCGGACCCGGCGGATCCCCCGGTCGGGCTCACTCTGGTCAGCTGCGAGGGCGCCGATCTGCGGCTGGCCGGCCGCTCCGTAGCGGTGCACGGCTCCGCCGGATACCGGGAGGTCGGCGTGGATCCGTCCCGTGGCGTGCCTGGCCGGGCCGAGGTCATCGACGAGTTGCTGGACGCGGTGGCCCAGCGGCGACCCGCCCGGCATGACGCGGCCTGGGGTCGGCACACCCTGCAAACCTGCCTGGCCATTTTGTGTTCCGCGCGGGATCGCCGGGAGATCCGGCTCGCCCCGCCACCAGCAGCCTGAAGGGAACAGGAGGCCCTCATCATGCCTGCGATCGCCGAACTAGGGCACGTTGGGATCTTCGTCGGCGACCTGGCCGTCTCCCGGCGCTTCTACACCGAGATCCTCGGCCTGGTCGTGACCGACGAAGATGAGGCGTCCGGGATGGTGTTCCTCAGCGCCCGGCCCGAGGTCGAGCACCACGAACTGGCCTTGTTCCGGGGCCGCTCGGCCGCCCCGGACAGCAAGATCGTGCAGCAGATATCGTTCCGCTGCGATCGTCTGGACGACGTCCTGGCCTACTACGAGCGGCTGGTCCGCCGGGGCGTCCCGATCAACATGAGCATGACCCACGGCAACGCGGTCGGCGTGTACTTCGCCGATCCCGACGGCAACAACTGCGAGGTGTACTACCGCACTGATCTTGACGCCCGGCAGCCATTCCTGCGGCTGCTGGACTTCACCAAGCCAGCGGACGAGCTTATGCGGGAGGTCCGCGCCCTGGTGGCCGAGTCCGGGGCAGGAGGAGCGGATGGACCTTGAGCTAGCGGGCAAGCGGGCCCTGGTCACCGGGGGCAGCCGCGGCATCGGGAAGGCCACGGCGCGGCTGCTCGCCCTCGAGGGCGCGGACGTGGTGCTGGCCGCGCGCACAGAAGAATCTTTGCTTAACGCCACTGCCGAGATCGCGGGGTGCACACGGTCCCGGATCTTCCCGGTGGTCGTGGACACCAGCAGCGAGGAGTCGGTCCAGTCGATGGCGGTGCAGGCGGCCCAGCTCATCGGCCCGATCGACATCCTGGTCAACTCGGCCGCCGTCCCGGCCGGGCAGCGGCCGGGAGCCGGGCTCGGCGCGGTCACTGACGAGATGTTCTGGGCCGACATGAACGTCAAGGTGCTCGGCTACCTGCGCTGCGCCCGTGCTGTGGCCCCGGGCATGGTGGCGGCCGGCTGGGGCCGGATCGTCAACGTGAGCGGGCTGGCCGCGCGCACCACCGGGTCGATCGTCGGCACCATCCGGAACGTGTCGGTGGCCGCGCTGACCAAGAACCTGGCCGACGAACTAGGGCCGCAGGGAATCAACGTCACGGTGGTGCACCCCGGGGTGACCCGGACTGAGGCGACCGCCGCCAACGTCGCGGCCGCGGCGGACCGGGAGGCCGTCGCGCCGGCCGTAATCGAGCGCCGCCTGGCCGCCGGCACCAGTATCGGCCGGGTGATCACCGCCGACGAGGTGGCCGCGGTGATCGCGTTCCTCGCCTCGCCGCGCAGCGTGGCCATCAACGGGGACGCGGTGGCCTGCGGCGGCGGTGCGCCGCGGGCCATCCACTACTGAGCCGGCCGCGGCCCCAGCCGTGGCCGGCTCAGTACTGGCGCTCCGCTGTCTCGTCGATGAAGTCAAACAGGAAGCCGGGGACCACGTCCGGGTCCACCCGGAGCACGTCCGGGCCGCCGGCCCCAGCCTGCCGCCGCCGGAAGCCGGCGCCGCGGTCCCGGAGTTCTCCGGCCCGGGCGGCCAGATCGTCAACCGTGATCCGGGTGGCGTAGGTGCCCGGTCCCCACCGGCCGAAGTAGGCGGCGGCGTCGGGATCGTAACCCGGCTCGATCAACTCGAACCGCGCGCTGCGCGGGAAGTTCACCGCCATCACCGCGCGCCGCGCTCCAGACGTCCCGGTCAGCCGTTCGACCGGCCAGCCGAGCCGGTCTTCCAGGAGGCCTGCGGTTTTGGAGATGTCCGCGACCAGGTAGGACCGGGCCGCTACCCGGATCATGCCCCCGGGAGCCAGGCCAGCCAGGTCCGGGTGGGCCGCGGCCGGGAGCGCGGCCCGGGCCGCTTCCGGCAACTCCAGGCACTGGGTCGGGATCACCTCGAAGAACAGGCCCGCATCGTCGGCGGGTGAGTACTCGGCACCGGTGAACCCGATCCACAGGCGCTCGTGGCCGAGGTCGCGGGACGGCGGGTCGATCCGGTGCCGGACCCCGTTGCGGGCCAGGCCGGCCGCGAGCTCGGCGAACCGGGACGTCGTCAGCACGGTGGCGTGCGTCTTCAGCGGACGGTCCGCCTGCAGCGCCGCGATGTAGCCGACATTGGCCGGGACGTCGGCCGGGTCAGGCCGGAGCGGCCTCGGGGCCGGGGCGATGGCCTCGATCCGGCTGGGCGCTACCGCCCGCGATGGATGTACCCGCGCGAACAGCGCGGTGTACCCGTGGCAGGCCGAGGACTGGAACCAGCCAGGCTTCGGCTCCGGCAGCCCCAGCCGCTCGACCAGCAGCCGGGCGGTGACCCTGACGTCGGGGACCACCGCATCTGGGGAGTGCAGCAGGTCGTAGTACATGTGATCTCCCGCCTCTGGTCCGGCCCGCTGGTTGACGGCCACTCGGGGTGCGGCCTAGTATACAAAACCAACCGACCGTATGGTTGATTTAGTGGCCTCGGCGACCAGCTGGCAGGGTGAATGAGCACGTACTGCGGGGCCGTTCTCCGATGAACGGGAGAGGCCACAGGGACGCGGGTGCCATCGTGGGCGTCGGCGCGACCGAATTCTCGCGGGACTCGGGGCGGAGTGAGCTGACCCTGGCTGTCCAGGCGTCGCTGGCGGCCATCGCGGACGCTGGGCTCTCCGTCCCCGACATCGACGGCATCGTCAAATGTGACATGGATTTCGTGGCCCCCAACGACCTGGCCGACGCGCTAGGGCTCGCCGGGCTGTCCTATTGGGGTGAGACCGGCACCGGGGGAGGCGCGCCCTGTGCCATGATCGGGCAGGCCATCGCGGCCGTGCTGTCCGGGCAGGCCAGCCACGTGCTGGTGTACCGGGCCATCAACGGCCGGACGGGGGCCCGCTACGGACAGGGCGACGGCCAGGGCGACGCGCGCGGCGGTAACGGCACCTATAACGAATTCTTCGTCCCGTTCGGGCTGAGCACCCCCGGGCAGATGTGGTCGCTGATGGCCCGCCGGCACATGATCGAGTACGGCACGACCGAGGAGCAGCTCGGCGCGATCGCCCTCACCTGCCGGGCGCGGGCCAACGCGAACCCGGCCGCCCAGATGCACGCCCGGACCATGACGCTGGGCGACTACCTGGCCGCGCCGTTCATCACCACGCCGCTGCGGCTGTTCGACTACTGCCTGGAAACCGACGGCGCCTGCGCGGTGATCGTGACCAGCACCGAGCGGGCCCGTGACCTGGCTCAGCCGCTCTGCGTAGTACGGGCCGTGGCCCAGGGCGCACAGGCCGGCATGCAGCCCGGAGTGGCTTTCCCCACCCTGATGCGGGAATCCATCACCACCATGCCGTCGGCCGCCGTGGCCAGGCGGCTCTATCAGCGGGCCGGCCTGGGGCCTGCCGACATCGACGTGGCGCAGTTCTACGACTGCTTCACGATCACCGTCCTGGTGCAGCTCGAGGATTACGGTTTCTGCCCGAAGGGAGAAGGCGGGCCGTTCGCGGCCAGCGGCGCCCTGGGCCTGGCCGGGCCGCTGCCCATCAACACCGCGGGCGGGCACCTGTCCGAGGGCTACATTCACGGGCTCAACCACATCGCCGAAGGGGTCCGGCAGATCAGGGGCACCGCCGTCACCCAGCTGCCCCGGGCTGAGGTCTGCCTGGTGACCTCAGGGCTGCCCATCGCGACCAGTGCGATGATCCTTACCCGCGGGACCGGATGATGGAGCAGGAACTGGCCCTGCCAGCCGTCGACGATCTCGACACCGGTGGCCACTGGCAGGCCGCCCGGCGGCACGAGCTCGCGGTGCGGGTATGTGCCCGCTGCGGCCGGGTGCTGCACATGCCGAAGGCCTACTGCCATGCCTGCGGCAGCTGGGACACCCGCTGGCAGGTGGTGGCCCCGGTGGGCAGGCTGTACTCCTGGACCACCGTGCTCCGGCAGATCCATCCGGCGTTTCCGGTGCCGTACACCATTGTCCTGGTCGAGCTGGCCGAAGCGCCGGCCGCGCGGCTGGTGGGCCATCTGCCTGGGACTCCGGAACTCAGCGCCGGCCTGCCCATGGTGGCCACCTTCACGGACATCGGCGGGATCAGCCTGCCGGTGTGGCGCCCCGCCCAGCCGGGCCCGGTCAGGCCCGGACCCGGGACAATCTGATCATGAACTACCTGCTGCGGCAGCCCTGGCGGGACGCACGGCGCTACTACGAGGCAGGCGCGTGGACTGGCGACACGGTCCCGGGCCTGATCCGCGCCTGGGCCGCGCAGGCCCCGGATCGCCTCGCGGTCGCTGAGCCCGGCCGCCGGGTGAGCTACGCGAGCCTGGCTGCGGCCATGGAACGGGCGGCGGCCAACCTGGCCGCGGCCGGGGTGGATCGTGGCGACGCCGTGCTGGTCCGGATGCCCGACTCAGCCGCCTTCGTGGCGGCCAGTGCGGCCGCGCACGCCGTTCAGGGCGTTGCCGTGCCGGTGGCCGCGTCGGCGGGGGAGCTTGAGGTTGCCAGCATCGTGGCCCGGGTCCGTCCGCGCGCGTACGCCGGTCCAGCACAGGACTGGCCCTGCCTGGCCGGCCTGCACCACCTCAGCCTGGCTGATCCGGCCATGTGGCAGCCCGGGACTCCGCCACTGCCCGGCTACGAACCGGATCCGGACGCGCTGATGGAAATCATGTTCACGTCGGGCACGACCGGCCAGGCCAAGGGGGTAATGAACTCGGCCAACACCAAGCTGGCCGGGGTCCGCGGCTGGCAGGAGGTGTTCGGCCTGACCCCGGACGACGTGTGCGGCCTGGTGGCGCCGCTGCATCACAACGCGGGCTGGGGTTACTCCTACCTGGTGGCGCTGCAGGCGGGCGCCAGCGCCGTCGTCGTCGGGCGGGGGGATCCGGAGCGGATGCTCGACGTGCTGGCCGGCGAGGGTGTGACAATGACCTTCCTGGTTCCCACGCACGTGACCGACCTGCTGACCGCGTGGCGTCAGCAGCCGGGACGGTGGAAGCTCAAGCTCCGGTACGTGATGACTGGGGGTGCCGGTGTCCCGGCCGAGGCGGTCGCGGGAATCATCGACGAGTGGGCGGCGGAGCCCATCATCGGCTACGGCATGACCGAGGCCCAGTCCGTGCTGTTCCCGCGGCCGGGCGACCCCCGCGCAGTGCGCACCGCAACCGTCGGCCGGCCGTGCCCCGGCGTGACCATCGATATCCGCTCGCCGCTAGATGGCCGGCCGGTCACCGGCGACGGCGCCACCGGCGAGGTCCTCATCTCCGGGCCCACCGTCTGCCTGGGCTACTACGACGACCAGGCGGCCACCGACGCCGCCTTCACCAAGGACGGCTGGCTGCGCAGCGGCGATCTGGGCGAGTACGCCGGCGGCCAGGTCCGGATCGTCGGGCGGATCAAGGAGGTGATCCTGCGCGGCGGCGCGACCATCGTCCCCGGTGACGTCGAAGCGGGGCTGGCAGGCTGCCCCGGTGTCCAGGAGCTGGCCGTGTGCGGCCTGCCGGATGACCGGCTGGGCGAGCTGATCTGCGCCTGTGCCGTGGGTCCCGCGACCCTCGCCGAACTGCATGATTACCTGGCGCGCCGGGGCATTGGCCGCGGTTTGTGGCCCGATGTGCTGGTCCGCCTGGACAGCTTCCCGCGAACCGCGCTCGGCAAGATCCAGCGGGCCGAACTGGCTGCGCTCGCGGCCCGGCACCGGGAACCCGGGTGAGCCGTCTGCCCGGCCGGACGGCCATCGTCACCGGTGCCGGGGCAGGCAATGGCCGGGCCATCGCGCAGCTATTCGCCCGCGAAGGCGCCCAGGTCGTCTGCGCCGATCTCGATGGCGGCCGGGCCGCGGCCGTGGCGGCGGCCATCGAGGCCGCCGGCGGGACAGCCGTTCCGGTCACCATGGATCACACCAGGGATACCGACTGCACGGACACCGCAGAGACCGCGATGTCCCGGTTCGGCGCGGTGGACATCCTGGTGAACAACGCGGGCGTCGCGGTGACCGGAGCGGTCGCGGCCGTCTCTGAAGAGGACTTCCTCCGGCAACTGCGGATCAATGTGCTGGGCCCGTTCCTGATGACGCGCGCCGTCCTGCCCGCCATGATCAGCCAGCACTCAGGCGCCGTGGTCATGATCGCCTCGGTTGCTGGCCTGGCCCCCCGGCCCGCCCAGGCCCCGTACGTGACCAGCAAGCATGCGCTGGTCGGGCTCACTAAGTCGCTGGCCCTGGATTACGCCCGGCACGGCATCCGGGTGAACGCGGTCTGCCCGGACTTCGTCCGGACGGAGATGTCCGAGGGGTACCTGCGCTACCGGGCGGGCAAGTCGGGCCGCGGCCTCGAGGCCGCGGCCGCCGAGGTGGCGGCGGACTTCCCGCTGGGCCGCCTGGGCGCGCCAGACGATGTGGCCGCCGCGGCGCTGCATTTCGCCTCGGCCGAGTCGGCCTGGGTAACCGGGGAGACATACCTGCTCGACGGCGGTCGCTCGCTGCTCGAGCCGCGGCGGCCACGGGGCGCCGGGCCGGGCTGAGTCAGCCGGCCGGCCAGCGCGGAGCCCGTTTCTCGATGAAGGCCGTGACACCTTCCATCGAGTCCGGCAACGTCAGGCAGTGCAGCAGCGCGCTGGTGCGCTCCAGCCGGAGCGCACCTTCCAGGTCGGTGGTGATGCTCGTGTTGATCAGATGCCGGGCGCTCCGCACCGCCGCCGCGCTCTTGGCCGCCAGGCCGCGCACCAGTTCGATGCCCGTCTCGACCAGGACCTCGTCCGGCAGGACACGGTTCACCAGCCCCCACTCGAAGGCTTCCACCGCAGACAGCAGGCGGGCGGACAGGACCAGCTCACGCGCCCTGGCCGGGCCAATCAGGCGGGGCAGCAGCGACATGGCCCCGGCCCCGCCGACCTGCGCATAATTCAGGTGGGCATCCCCGATCTGGGCGGACTGCGCCGCCCACGCGAAGTCACAGGCGACCAGCAACTCCAGGCCACCACCGACGCAGACGCCGTTGACCAGGGCCAGCACCGGCTTGTCCATGGTCCGGATGGTGGTCAGCGCGTGAATGAAGGCGTCCACGAACCGGGGGAAACCCACCGGGTCAGCCTGCAGGCTGGCGAAGTTCTTGATATCACCGCCGACGCTGAACGCCCGGCCACGTCCGGTGATCAGGACACCCCGGACGGCCGGATCCTGGCTGGCCCGGCCGAGCGCCTCCTGAAACGCGGCCAGCATCGCCCCGTCAAACGCGTTGAGCTGCTCCGGGCGGTTGAGCGTGATGAGGGCGGCGCACTGGCCGTCCCCGGCGGGCACCCGCTCGACGAGAACCGTGCCGGTATCCTCGCCGCTGCCCTGGTCCCCCGGTTTCCGCCCGTCCGGTGCCGGCACCGGTGCCCCGTCCATGGGGCAGACTCTAGCACAGACAACCAACCAACTGGTCGGCAGGTAGTATGCTGGACGCCGAGGCGGCCGGAAACGGCCTGGAGGTTAGGCTGGAAACATGTCCGCACTGAGTATGCGTGGTGATCGCCGCGAAGACCGTTCGCATGGTTAGGGCTACCGGCAAGCGCAAGTCCTCCGCTGCCCCGCGGGATACCCAGCGACGGCGTGAGGAGCTCGTCGAAATTGCCTGCCGCGTGTTCGCCGAGAAGGGGTTCGAGGGTGCCACGCTCCAGGACATCGCCGATGAGTTCGGCGTTCTCAAGGGCAGTCTGTTTCACTACATCCAGAGTAAGGACGATCTGCTCTACGAGATCATCGAAGGCGTGTACCTCGGCGCCGAGGATGAGATCTGGTCCATTGCCGGAGGAAGCGGCACCGCCGTCAGCCGGCTCCGCGAGCTGATTATCGCCTACGTGCGCTACATCACCGATCACCAGCCAGCGGTGACCGTCTGGCTGCATGACCTCACCGCGCTGGATCCGGCCCGCCGCCGGATGATCCGCAAGTATGAGGAGCACGACCGTCGGCGGCTGGTCGACCTGGTGACCGAGGCTCAGCAAGAAGGCGGGATCGCGGCCGACGCCGATCCCCAGCTTGTCGCCCTGGCGCTGCTCGGCGCGATGAACTGGGTGCACCGCTGGTTCAAGCCCCGTGGCCTGTCGGCCCGGGAGATCGGCGAGGAGTTCAGCCGCCTGTTCGTCCCTCAGCCGGCGGCAGGAGAATAGCCGGACGGCAGGTGAACCGACTTGTACTCGAGAAACCCCGACATGCCCTCCGGGCCGTACTCCCGGCCAATGCCCGACGATTTGTATCCGCCAAAAGGAACGCTCAGGTCGGCTTTGAAGTCGCCGATGGAGAACGTGCCCGTCCGGATCTGCCTGGCGATGGCCAGGCCCCGGTCGTAGTCGCTGGTGAATACGGCGCCGGAAAGCCCGTAGGGCGAATCATTGGCGATCCGCACGGCCTCCTCCTCGCCGTCATAGGGGATGAGTGACACGACCGGCCCGAAGATCTCCTCGCGGGCGATCCGCATGTCGTTGGTGACGTTGCCGAATACGGTGGGGGCTACGTACCAACCGGTTGGTAGATGAGCCGGGCGGCAACCGCCGGTGAGCAGCTTCGCCCCGTCGGCATGCCCGGACTCAATGTAGGACATGACCCGGGCCCGCTGCCGCTCGGCGACCAGTGGGCCGATCCCCGTGGTCAGCTCATGCGGGTCTCCCACCGTCATGGCCGTCACCGCCGCACAGAACGCCTCGGCAAACTCGGTGTACCGGGACTGGGGGATCAGGAACCGCGTGATCGCACTGCAGACCTGGCCGTTGTTCTGCAGCGCGCCATTGAGCAGGGCGGGCATCCCGGAGCTGAAGTCGGCATCGTCGAGCACGATCGCGGCTGATTTCCCGCCCAGTTCCATGGTCACCCTGGTGACGTTCGCACCGCAGATGGCCCCGACCCGCCGGCCCGCCGCCGTGCTCCCGGTGAACGAGACCTTGTCCACGCCCGGGTGGGACACCAGGTACTCGCCGATCTCGCGGCCCGCCGGGATGATGCTGATCACGCCGTCTGGGAAGCCAGCCTGGCCCAGTTCGGCGGCGACCGCGTAGGCGTCCAGCGGGGACTCCGGGGCTGGCTTGATGATCACGCAGCAGCCAGCCACGACCGCCGGCAGCATCTTGAACAGCAGGAACAGCAGCGGCGTGTTCCACGGGGTGATGGCCGCTACCACCCCGACCGGCTCGCGCAGCACCAGCGACTCGCCGAACGGGCCGCGGCGGGCCTCGGCCCAGGAGATGGCCCGGGCAGGCTGGATGACCACGTAGTCGAGCAGCCCGATCACCATCTCGGTCAACGGCCGCATCTGGGCGATAGGTGATCCCATCTCGTCGACCTGGAGCCGC
>Ga0335073_10017108_pt1 | contig 10145 bp, 10 predicted proteins | sample Lox_Sample_22_FD_207093 | JGI IMG/M metagenome (GOLD analysis project Ga0335073, IMG submission 207093) | Soil microbial communities from Loxahatchee National Wildlife Refuge, Florida, United States - Lox_Sample_2.2 | ecosystem: Environmental > Terrestrial > Soil > Wetlands | place: USA... | reverse complement strand
GACGGGGTCCCTGGTTGTCGCCGGCACGGGCGTCATCAGACGGGGCGGGCCCGCAGTCGCCCTCGCCAGGCTGGCTTGGCCAACACGAGCTGCACGTCGCTTATGTGGCGCTCCAGGAACGACGCCTCGCAGTAGGCCAGGTACAGCGCCCAGAGCCGCAGAAATGCCGACTCCACACCGAGGCGCTTGAATTGCCCCTGGCGCGTGTGCAGGTTCGCCGCCCAGCGTCGCAGTGTCTCGGCGTAGTGGCGGCCGATGTCCTCAAGGTCGATGATCCGAAGATCGGTGGACCGCGCCAGCGAAGCAGTCATCGAGGCCACCGACGGAATGCAGCCGCCCGGGAACACCATACGGCGGACGAAGTCCTGGTGCCGTTTGGCCCGGTCGAAGCTTCGGTCGTCAATGACGATGGCTTGGAGCACTGCCAGCCCATCATCGGCGAGCAAGTCGGCACACACTGCCAGGAACTCGTCGTGCCGACGCCAGTCAACGGCCTCGATCATTTCCACGGAGACTAGCTTGTTGAAACGACCCCGCAGGTCGCGCCAGTCGTTACCCAGGACCGTGATGCGGTTCGCCTGTCCGGTCTCAGCCACCCGTTTGGCGACATAGACACGCTGTGCCTCGGAGATGGTGGTGGTGGTCACTCTGCATCCATAGCGCTCCGCCGCGTGCAGGGCGAATCCACCCCAGCCCGACCCAATCTCGATGAGGTTGTCGTCGGGGTGCAGGGAGAGCTTTCTGCAGAGCCGGTCGATCTTGGCCACCTGGGCGTCGGCCAGACTGGTCTCTGCGTCCTCGAACACGGCACAGGAGTAGGTCATCGTCTCGTCGAGCATCAGCTCGAAGAATTCGTTGGACAAGTCATAGTGCGCCCGCACATTGCGCAGGTCGTCCGCCGGACTCGGGGTCATCAGGCGCGCCGGTGTGTCCAGCACGGCGCCGGCAATGCGTCCGAGACCGTCCAAACGGGCACGCAGGAGCCTCGTCCGACGAAACAGGATCTGCACGAGGGCGGTCAGGTCGTCCGCGTCCCACCAGCCCGCGACGTACGACGAGCCGAGGCCGACCGACCCGGAGCGCAGGAGCGCTCCGTAGGCGCGGGGATCGTGCACCGTGACTCGGGCCACTGGCTCGCCCGCACCCAGTTGCCGCGTCCGCCCAGCTTCGGTGATCTCGATGGTGCCGTCCCGACCGCGGCCACCGGCGGCAAGCACCACGTGCCGGGTGGCCGCTCCCAGCCTCGTCGATAGATGACGGGGTGCGCTGTGGCGCAACAGACCACCGGTGGACACTGCCCCAGCCGGTGTTTCACCCATGGCCGATCAATCCGTCCAGGAACATCCGCTCCTCCGTCGCGAAGCGACGTCGCGCTCCGCGCCAGGGCGGTGACGATCGACCCGATGCAGTGGGTGTCGATGGAAAGGCGCCCCGCGGAGGCGTAGCCGGGCCGCCTGAGCGTAGATGCCTGCCGAAACCCTGTGCGTGAGCGCGGGGTATGCCCACAGCATCTGCCCGAGAGCTCGGCGATCGATCGCCCGGCGGTGAAGGGACAGCGTCGCGCTCAGCAGACGCTCGTCGCCGCGCAACACATCGAGTTGCACACCGAGGCGCTCGCCCGGAGCGTTGTATCGCAGCACATAGTCGACGTCCATCGGCAAGAACGGCGACACGTGCAGGGACTTGGCGAATTGATGGCGCCCCGGTGGCCCGACCACGTAGGAGTGCCGCTCGTGCCAGGGAGTGTTCTCGACTTCGGCGACGAGTGTCTCGATGGCAGCACCGTCAGGATCGGCGCAGAAGTACAAGCTGATGGGGTTGAAGAGCCAACCCCACGTGCGCACGTTCGCCAGCAGCGCGATCGCCCCTGCTGGTCGCTGGCCGACGCGGTCTTCGACGAGATCGCGCACCGCCTCGTCCAACGGGACCGTCGGGGCACCCAGGAAGTCGGCGCGTCGGAACCACACCGGTGCTGGTCGTCTGCTGGACCACAGTGGATGTCGGCTGGTGACCGAGTCGATCTCGGCCAGGTCCAGCAACGGCATGGCCACGTCGTAGGAGAACTCGTGGTTGCCTCCAGACCCGAGCCGACGGTGATGCAACGTCCCCTCGTAGATGGCACTCCGCAGGCCCGGGCCACCGATGGCCCCCACTTCACCAACCACGGGCAGGTTCACCGTCACAGCGTGGTTCCCAGTTCCCGACATACCTCGACGGCGCTGCGCACGCCGTCCTCGTGGAACCCGTTCCCCCAGTAGGCACCGCAGTACCAGGTGCGCCGACCACCGTTGATTGCCGCACGGCGCCGCTGGGCGCCGATCGCCGCCGGGTCGAACACCGGATGGGCATAGTCCATGCGGGCGAGGACCCGCTCGGGATCGATGGCCTCGTCTTGGTTCAGGGTCACGAGCACCGGCGTCGTCGAAGGGATGGCTTGGAGCTGGTTCAGATGGTACGTGAGGGTCGCACGATCGGTCTCGGCGCAGAGCCGGTGATAATTCCAGCTGGCCCAGGCCCGTCGACTCCGGGGCAGGAGCCGGACATCGGTGTGGAGCGTGGCCCGGTTGGGCTGGTAGCGGATGGCGCCGAGGGTCGATCGCTCCAACCGGTCCGGGTCAGACAGCATACGCAGGGCCTGGTCGCTGTGGGTGGCCACGATCACGTGATCGAAGGACTCCGCCCCACCGGGACCCACCAGCTCGACGCCCCCCGCTTCCCTGCGGATCTTGTCGATGGGGGTAGCGAGCCGTACCCGGCCCTGCGCCTCGAGGGGGCGAAGGATCGCCTGCACGTAGGTCTGGGACCCACCGGTGACGGTGCGCCAGCGGGGCTGGTCGCGCAGCCGGAGCAGTCCGTGACGTTCGAAGAAGCGGGCGAAGGTCGCCGCCGGAATGCGGGTGAACGTCGTCGGGTCCGCTGACCAGATGGACGATCCCAGTGGGACGAGGTACCACTCCCGGAACCCTGCCGACCAGCGATGGGACGCGAGCACGTCCTCCAGCGTGACCGTATCGGGCGGCGGATCCTCGAGCAGCCCCCGGGCGATCCTGTTGAAGCGGCCGATGTCTACGAGCATCCGTCCGAATGCCGGGCGGGCGACGTTGCACCGCTGGGCGAACACCGACGACAGCGAGGTGCCCCGCCACTCGATGCCACTGCGCACATCGCTGACACTGAAGCTCATGTCGCTGGGCTGGGTCGCCACACCGAGGCGGTCGAGGAGTCGGCAGAACAGCGGGTAGGTGCGCTCGTTGTAGACGAGGAACCCTGTGTCGACGTAGGCGGTGGCGTCGGGAAGCTCCACCTGGTGGGTGTGGGAGTGGCCTCCTGGGCGGTCCTCGGCCTCGTAGAGGACCACGTCGTGGCGTTCGTGTAACAGGTGGGCACACACTATCCCCGATACCCCGCTCCCGATGATGGCGATTCGCATGGTGCTCCTCGGTCACGAGCCGGTGCCCCGGTCGACTAGCGGATCAATTTAGCACTAAACTCTGCCCATGGCCACCTGCTGCCTGTCCGTCTGCTCCCCCCGGCCCCCGGCCGACGTCTTCGCCTACATGGCCCGCTTTTCCAATGCGGCCCTCTGGGACCCCGGGGTGGTGGCCGCCGAGGAGGTCACAGCCGGTCCACCCGCGTTGGGCAGCACGTACCGTCTGCAGGTGCGCTTCCTCGGGCTCACTGTTCCCCTCGACTACCGGATCGAGCAGATCGACGCGCCCAGGCGCGTGGTCCTGCAGGCGGAGAACTCCCAGTTCCGTTCGACCGACAGGATCGAGGTGGCCGAGGCCTCTGACGGGGGCTCGACCGTGAGCTACGAGGCTACGCTGATACCGAAGGGGCTCGCCGCGGCGTTCAGCCCGCTCGTGGGCGTGGCCTTCCGGCGCATCGGCGACCGGGCCGCCGTCGGCCTGCGCGCCGCCCTGGCGACATGAGCAGCGTCGGCTTGGTGGGTCGCCGAACCCTCGCCCGCGTGGTGGACGCCCTGGCCGAGGCCACGGTGGCCCCGAGCTTCAGCCGGGTGGGCATTTCTCTGCGCAGCCGGCTCGAGGCCTGGGAGGCACCGCCGACCATGGGCGGCCGCGTCGTGGTGGTGACCGGCTCCACCTCCGGAATCGGGCTGGCAGCGGCAACGGCTCTGGCGGCGCTGGGCGCCACCGTGCACCTGGTAGGCCGCGACGCCGACCGGGCGCGCCAGGCGATCGCCACGGTCGAGGCGGCGGGACCGGAGCCCGTCCAGGTCGACCTGGTCGACATGGCCGACACCGGAGCTGTGGCCGCCTTGGCGACACGCCTCTCCGAGAGCTACGAGCGCCTCGACGCTCTCATCCACAATGCCGGAGCCCTGACCCGCTCCTACACGGCGACGCCCGCCGGCATGGAGCTGACCGTCGCCACTCAGGTGCTCGGTCCGTACGTGCTGACTGCGAAGCTGGCGCCGCTGCTGTGGCAGACCCCGGGGGCTACCATCGTGACCGTCAGCTCCGGAGGGATGTACACGCAGCGGTTCGACCTCACCGAGCTGGAGATGGGGCCGGGCGACTACGACGGTGTTGTCGCTTATGCCCGGGCCAAGCGAGCCCAGGTGGTGCTGGCCGAGGCGTGGGCCCGCGCCTTCGCCCCGGCCGGGGTCTCGAGCTTCGCCATGCACCCGGGCTGGGTCGACACGCCGGGACTCGAGGCCGGCCTGCCTCGGTTCCGGACGCTGTGGCGGCCACTCTTGCGTACCCCGGCACAGGGCGCCGACACGGTCGTATGGCTCGCCGCCGGGGGTCCTGCCGCCGAGGCAACGGTTCAAGGCGTTTCCGTTCCGACCTCGGGGTTCTTCCACGATCGCCGAAGCCGATCCGACCATCGATTCCCGCTCCTGCATCCGACGCGCCCCGGCAACGACGACGCCCTGGTGGCCTGGTGCGCAAACCGCACCGGCATCGAGTTGGCTGTCCCCACCGTGGCAGCGCCATGAGACTCACTCGCCCGGCTTCGGCCAGCAAGGACGCACCGGCTCGCCTCTCCCGCGACGCTCCCGGTGTTGTGGCGACGTCGGAACGCCCAGGGGCAGAGCGCGAGCCTTGGCGGCCCAAGGCGAGCCTGATTGCCATCGCTGGTGCCAGCGGGTACGTGGGCCGGCTTCTGACCGAACGCCTGGCCAGGGCAGGCCACGGCGTGGTGGGCATCGCCCGGCACTCCACCGGGCTGGCCGGGGGCCCTCGGGTGCGAGCGCTCACCATCGACGTCTCCGACGTCGACGCCACCGCCGCCGCCCTGGCCGGGGTCGACGCCGCCTTCTATCTGGTCCACGCCATGGCCGGCGGCGCCGGGTTCGCAGATCGCGACCGCCATCTGGCCGAGTCCTTCGCCGACGCGGCCCGACGCGCTGGCGTCAGCCGCATCGTCTATCTGGGAGCCTTGGGGCACGACGACCTGTCGACGCACCTGGCCAGCCGCCAAGAGGTCGGCGCCGTTCTGCGGGAATCGGGGATCCCCGTTGTCGAGCTCCGCGCCGCGGTGATCCTGGGGGCCGGCAGCATCTCCTTCGAGATGCTCCGCTCGCTCACCGAGCGACTGCCGGCCATGGTGTGCCCTCGCTGGGTGGGAACCCGGCTCCAGCCATTGGCCGAGGACGATCTTCTTGCCTATCTCGAAGAGTCGCTCAATGTCCCGCCGGGGACGTACGAGATCGGGAGCCCGGATGTCACCGATTACGGACAGATGATGCGCCTGTACGCGGCGGCCCGCCGACTCCGGCCCCGCCGGATCCTCACCATCCCCTTGCTCACTCCGTCCCTGTCAGCCCGATGGGTCGACCTGGTGAGCCCCGTGGACCGCAAGGTCAGCCACTCGCTCATCGAAAGCCTGGTCAGCGAGGTCGTGGTGCACGACCCTGGACCAGCGACGTCGGCATTCACGGTTCGGCCCGTTCCCGTGGCCAGGGCCATCAGGTGCGCCATCGATAGGGAGGCCGAGCGGGTGACGAACGGCCTCTTCGAGCGCCCTGAAGGCCTGCTCGGGGGCGTCTATACCATGCGGTGCAGCACTCGCCTGCACGAAGACATGGTCGACGCCGTCCGCGACAAACTGCGTCGCATCGGAGGCGAGCTTGGCTGGTACGGGATGGCCTGGGCCTGGAGACTGCGCCTGCGCCTCGGCAGGCTCTTCGGGGAGCGGCTCACCCTGGAGCGGCCCGAGCAGCTCCGACCGGGGACGACGGCCGACTGGTGGACGGTGACGTGCGCCGACGAGGACCGTCTGGCCCTGAGGGCAGACGGCTGGTTCTGCGGGGAGGGCTGGCTCGGCTACCGGATCGCTTCGTCGCCGCTGCGACTCGAGCAAGCGGCTGCCTTCCGTCCAAAGGGTCTCGTAGGTCTGGCCTACTGGCGGCTGTTATGGCCCGTCCACTGGGTGGTGTTCCGCATCATGGCCCGACACCAAATCCAACAGGCCCGCGCCGTGACCCCCCCGGGAGGGGCAGGCGGCTTCGATAGGTTGGATCGGGGGGCCTGTCGTCCGGGGGACTGACGGTGCGCCCAGGGATCTTGCGGCTCCGATGCGACTTGCGCCTCGACGACCTACCGGCCGATCGGATCGGAACAGGCCGAGGCGTCGACATCGTGCGCGGCGAGCTTGCCTGGCGTGAGTTTTACGCCGATGTCTTGTGGCATGGGTCGGAGTCGGCGCGGCCGAGCCTTGCGATGCCTCGTCCGTTTCTGGAGCGAACGTGTTCTCATCAAGACCTTGCCATGCAGCGGTGTGTCGACGATCATGCTCGCAACCATCGTCTTGGCGACACTGGTGACAAGGGCACCATCGAGCGGGACTTGCATGTGCAAGAGCCCGAGGAGGACGTTTTATAGTTGGCTCATCTTTCGAATGACCTCCACCCCTCGTCGAGGTCGGTCGGGAGAAGGTGCCATGTTTGAGGGGTCGTGGCGGAAAGCGCCTTGGCCTGATCCTCGTAGGCGAGGTCAGTCGCGGTCAGCCGCTCCCGGTGCTGACGCAGATGCTCGTCCCACGACACGACCACGAAGATCTCCTCGAATTCACCCGCCCGCTCACCGTTGCGGAACAGGCCCCACTGCGTGGCGCCCGTCCGCAAACGCGACTCACGAACACGGAGCATGGCGCGCATGAAGTCGGACTCACGTTCGATCGGAATCGAGTAGGTCGTCCGTACCACCACCGGTCCCGCGTCTCGGTCCGCCTCGACCGTCACATCTGGATCCGGGCGAGCCACGGTGCGGCGGTCCAAGCCCGAAGTATCGACGAATGGCCAGAAGCGAACCGATGCCGCGCCGAGGACCATCAGGCTTGCAGCGACGAAAAACGTAAAGGTAAGTCCGAAAGCGTCGTCCACCGCCCCCCACGCGACCGCTCCAAGACCTTGCGCACCGAACAACACCATTTGGTAGGCAGACAGGCCCCGTGCTCGCACCCAACGCGGCAGAAAGAGCTGCAGCAGCGTATTGACCATCGCCAGCATTCCGACCCATGCCATCCCAGCGGGGATCAGCACGATGACGACCACGACGGTTGAGTGCACCAAGATCGCGATCATGGTCGCACCAAATACCACTCCGGCCAGTTCGACGAGTGCACGGGGCGAGAGCCGTGCGCGCACCCTTGAGAGCATGGTTGCCCCCACGATGGCCCCACCTCCGAGGGCGGCGAGGAGTAGGCCATACCCGCCTGATCCGAGGCCGAGGCGGCGGCTGGCAATGAGTGGCAGCAGCGCCCACAGCGCGCTCGCAGGAACAAGAAAGAGTGCTGCCCGAAACAGGATTCTGCGGACGACGGGCGCATACCGGACGTACCGACCACCGGCTCGAAGGGCCGACCCAAATCGCTCGGGCATTTGCGGAGTGGATTCCAAGCCTGGCCGCCAGAGCGCGACAACCACTCCGTACACAAGGAACGTAGCGGCATCGAGAACGAAGACTGCCCCCACACCGATGTATTCAATGACGATTCCGGCAATAGCCGGGCCAATTGCCCTGGCGAGATTGACATTGATCGAGCTGAGCTGCGCAGCTGCGGGAAGGCTATCGCGGGGTACGAGGTCGGGCACGAGCGACTGATATGCAGGCGTCGTCAGGACCGAGCCCGCGCCGATGACGAATGTGAACAACAAGAGAAGCGAGGGGGACATGAGTCCGGTGATGGTCAGCGCGGCGAGTGCCGAGGTGGCGACGACGAGACTCCCCTGCACGGCGACGAGAAGGCGACGCCGATCGAGGGTATCGGCAAGCACGCCACCCACGATCCCGAACATCACATCGGGGAGTGTTTCAGCAGTCTGGACCAGAGAGACGAGGATCGCAGCATGGGCAGCATGAACAAGAAACCACTGGGCGCCGACGGTCTGCATCCACGTACCGACGTTGCTGACGAGAGAGGCGAGCCACAGCCAGCGAAACACCGCGATGCGCATGGGTGCCCATGTCGACGATGTTGTGCGCCTCTCAGCCATCATTCCCGAGCCCTCAGATCACGGACCACACCTTTCGCCTAGGCTATTTCAGCGGCTGAACCCGCGCTCCCGAGGTACGGTGACCCTAGCCGCCCGACAGGAATCACCATCGGTCTCTGCTTCGGACGTGCAGGTCGGTCGCACCTCTGGCATCAGAAGCCGGGCAGCGCGATGCTGATGGAATCCACTGCCACAGCGGGCTGGAGGACACCAATGACACAAGAAGCGTGCGAATCTGTTGCGGTTCTCGGGATCGGCGCCATGGGCCATGGGATGGCCGCCTCCGCCTTGCGCGCCCGGATCCCGACAACGGTGTGGAACCGAAATGAGAAGACGACTCGCGACCTCGTTGCGCTGGGTGCTGAAGTGGCCCGCTCCGCTGCGGGAGCGGCGAGGACGGCGTCAATCGTCATCACGATGGTGACGGATGCTGACGCTGTCGTCTCCATTCTCCAAGACGAGGGCGTGCTCGTCGCGCTCGCTCCGGGTGCGATTCTGGTGCAGATGAGCACCATCGGCATAACCGGGATTGATCGCGTGGCGGCGATGGTGGCCGCGGGGCGGCCAGACGTGATTCTCCTCGATGCGCCAGTATCGGGAAGTAAGGACCCAGCCGAGCACGGCCAACTCACGATTTTCGCCTCTGGGCCCGACGAGGCGAGGTCGAGAGTAACCCCGCTGTTCGACGCCATCGGCCAGCGAACAATCTGGGCCGGTGGCACCGGAACCGGCACGCGACTCAAGCTCGTCGCCAACACATGGCTCGCCTTCGCAGCAGAAGCGGTTGCCGCCTCGGTGGCGCTTGCGCATGGCCTAGGGCTCAAGACCGAGATGATCGTAGGCGCCCTCCAGGGCAATCCGCTCGTGTCTCCATGGCAGGAGGCCAAACTACAGCGGATCGCCGAGGGCGACTTCTCGCCTCAATTCGCCCTTTCACTTGCATTGAAGGACGTTCGGCTCGCTGAACAGGCCGCCGATGACCGGCTCGGCACGCTTGCGTGCTTGGCTGATGAATGGCAACAAGCAGTCGATCTCGGCCTTGGACACCAAGATGTGACCGCCGTGACCCGCGCGCTCGCGCAGGAGTGGAATGGACCCGCTGGATGAGGTCAGTTGCCTCATCGAACAACACGAAGAGCCCGATGTCGTGCAACAGTCCAGCCAGGTAGGCCTGCTCGGAGCTCGTCCCCTCCATCTGTCGGCGCTTGACGATTGCGGCTCTGACAGTTGCCACCTCGATGGCATGGCGCCATATGTCTCGCTCGCCGGCGCACCTGGGCACAAGGACTCGAGGGATCGCTACCGACGTGAGGAGTTCTGCGACGTGGCTAGCGCCAAGCCGGGCCGCTGCACGCTCCAGGGTGCCGATAGGTGAACCCGGGGCCTGACACGACCCAGTTCGCCATCCGCACGACACGAAACGCAAAGCCCGATTCTTTTCTCGCGACCTCCAATATGTCATCGAAGAGATCTTCGGAATCTGGCGAGAGGCTCATGAGCCGGACGAGCACAGACGGCAGCACAGGAAGCTCATGCCGTAATAACTCAGTCGGCAGCGATTGCCACTCCACCTGAGGTGCGCTGGGTCGCCCTTGCCGAGATGTGTCCTGCAGAGGAGCGGGCCCGTGGTGATGAGTTGAAGAGATGTGCGCGGGGGTACCTACGTTTCGGGGGATGGCCA
>Ga0335073_10017107_pt1 | contig 10146 bp, 9 predicted proteins | sample Lox_Sample_22_FD_207093 | JGI IMG/M metagenome (GOLD analysis project Ga0335073, IMG submission 207093) | Soil microbial communities from Loxahatchee National Wildlife Refuge, Florida, United States - Lox_Sample_2.2 | ecosystem: Environmental > Terrestrial > Soil > Wetlands | place: USA: Florida... | reverse complement strand
AGTGCGATGGTGAGAGTATTGTAAGCTGTGTCTGTGAAAGCGCCTCGTCCCGAGTTCGACAGTCACACGGTTCCGAACCTGAAGCCCATCATTTCAGCAACATTTGATATCTGAAAATTCTTTCGACACAGAAGATAACCAAGGTTGAGGATGACTCTACAACGGTCTACTGATCCCCTTGTCTGGATCGATTGCGAGGTAAATCATACCCAAGTCTTTCACACTGTTGTGCTTCATAAACTTGTTTTGGTATTCGATCATGGGCTTTCTCGACTACGACTGATAGCGGCCTCTTCTTTGTTTGCGTCTCTCCCGATCGCCCAACAACAGTATTGGCCTATCGTTCAGATTCACTGATCCTCCTCTGTAGATGACAGGCCTCAATCCCAAAATCGACAGTATTCTCTCCATCGCTTGCTTCGTCACGGATTCAAAGCTCAATCTGCTTGAACCCAGCGGTTTTGAAGCCGTGGTCCACCACCCACAAGCTCGTCTCGACGCTATGGGCGATTGGTGCAGAACCACACACGGGGCGAGTGGTCTGAGCAGAGCAGTCGTGGAATCGAAGACGAGCGCAGAAGAAGCTGCTAGCAAACTACTAGCATACGTCGAGAGGCTGGTGCCGGAAAAGGGGAAAGCTCTTTTGGCGGGTAACAGTGTGCATGCAGATAGGATGTTCTTGATGGAGGGGTCCTGGGCGGGAGTACTAGGTTATCTGCATTACCGGATTCTGGACGTGACTGCTATCAAGGAAGGGGTCAGGAGGTGGTGCAGGGATGACGTATTGAATGCGTTTCCGAAAGATTTGAAGAAGGGAAAGCATGAGGCGAAAGCAGATATATTGGAGAGCATTGAAGAGGCCAGGTATTACATGGGACTATTCAAGCAGATGGCGTAGCGACAAATGTTAGGTGGGGGTACATGACACGGACGAAGATTGGGGGGCCAGAGCCCCCATTTACCAAGGAACCCCTTAACTGCGAAACTGCCCGTTCTCGCTAGTTAAACCTTATCCCTGCAAAATCGATGCAGGAAAGTTGAGGCGAAAGCCCCGCACTGTTGACATCAGAAATCGACGTGGGGTTGACGCCGTAAGTTTTTTGTTTGTCGAGCGTCGATCAACACAAGTGCACAATATATTGCACAGGAATTGTAAACTGTAAGTTTCTCCCTGTTGAAGAAACTGCAATTTCACCGATCAACACTGACCACGCATTCAAGTTCTTGATTACAGCTGGAGTAATAAGTACATTGACGTCCTCCCCAAATTCCAGTTTTCCAATTCAATACCCCGCCACGATGAGCATCCAGGAAGTCTCTTTCAAGCCCTTCAGCCACCAAAAACCAGGCACCTCTGGCCTGCGCAAGAAGGTCACCATCTTTCAACAACCTCATTACTCTGAGTCCTTCACTACATCTATCCTGCTCTCTATCCCAGAAGGCGTGGAGGGGTCCTTCCTGGTCATTGGTGGTGATGGACGCTATTACAACCCAGAGGTAATGCAATTGATTGCCCAAATTGGTGCTGCGTATGGCGTCAAGAAGTTGGTATATGGACAAAACGGCATTCTCAGCACACCAGCTGCTAGCCATGTCATTCGCAAGATGAAAGCAACAGGCGGTATCCTGCTAACTGCCAGCCACAACCCTGGTGGTACGTACCCCTCCCCCATTGTGCATTGCTCTCCAGAGGAGCTGACACATGCAATACAGGACCCAACGCCGACTTTGGCATGAAGTACAACCTTTCCAACGGCGCCCCGGCCCCAGAATCTGTCACAAACAAGATCTTCGAAAAGTCAAAGTCTCTGACCTCATATAAGATCAAGGAGCTCCCCAAAATCGACTTGAATACAATTGGTACACAAACGTATGGTGATCTCACAGTCGAGATCATCGATTCGACCAAGGACTACGTTGAGATGCTGAAAGACATTTTCGACTTTGATCTCATCCGTTCATTCTTCAAGTCACAACCCGACTTCAAAGTCCTTTTCGACGCTTTATCTGGCGTCACTGGTCCATACGGCAAAGCAATCTTCGAGAAAGAGCTTGGTCTCCCATCCTCAAGCACACAGAACTGTGAGCCGTCCCCAGACTTCAACGGCGGTCACCCCGACCCCAATCTCGTCTACGCCCACTCTCTCGTCGAAGCCGTTGACTCGAACAAAATCGAGTTTGGCGCAGCGTCAGACGGTGACGGAGACCGAAACATGATCTACGGGTACAAAGCCTTCGTCTCGCCCGGTGACTCGCTGGCTATCATTTCACACTACGCCAAGAAATACATCCCATACTTCCAGAAGCAAGGTGTCTATGGCCTCGCACGCTCGATGCCGACGTCCGGTGCTCTGGACCTCGTGGGCAAGAAGCAAGGCTTGTCGTGCTACGAAGTGCCGACTGGCTGGAAATTCTTCTGTGGCCTTTTCGATGCGAACAAAATGTCTATTTGCGGTGAGGAGTCCTTTGGCACCGGCTCGAACCACATCCGCGAGAAAGATGGTCTATGGGCGGTCGTTGCTTGGTTGAACATCATGGCCGGTGTGGCCAAGGATACGGGCAAGACTCCTTCGATCCGCGAGATTCAGAATCAATTCTGGAACGAGTACGGACGTGTCTTCTTCACCAGATACGATTATGAGGGCGTGAGCAGCGAGGGTGCAAATGCAATGGTCAAGTACCTAACCGAACTGATCACGACGAAGAGGGATGAGTTCATGGCCTCGAAGATTAAAGGCAGGAGCATCGTTGAGGCTGATGACTTCTCGTATACGGATCTCGACGGGTCAGTGTCGAAGAACCAAGGCATCTACTTCAAGTTCGATGATGGGTCGAGAATTGTGGTGCGATTGTCAGGAACGGGCAGCAGTGGTGCTACCATTAGGCTGTATGTTGAGCGTCATGAGGAGGACAAGTCCAAATTCGACCTTGATGCGCAGGAGTACCTCAAGGAGAACATCGCACTAGCAGTCGAATTGCTGCAGTTGGAGAAGTTCGTCGGCAGGACCAAGCCAGACGTGGCTACTTAAGGTCCTGAGGATGCCCGGGGAGCATCATAGTCTGGCAAGCGCCAGCAATTCTCATTGCTCCGATGAGGCAGAGTGCAGGTTGAGTGATTTCGACAAAGGACTACAATAGCTTGTCAAAAATGAGGCGATGTAATACGAGGAGTAGCATCGTGTGTATTCAAAAATTCGAGTCCAAAGGCTTTTGTAAATTGTTGCAGCGGCCGCCATGGAAAATAGGCGCCAACGGCGCGCCTCACTGAGCATCGATTTAAGAGCGTTGCGTCTAGGTGAGATCCAAGATCTTGACTCAAAGGGGGATTATATTGAGGCATTGAAAAGAACGCTAGAACTAGTGACTCAGAAAACTGGATCTTTTCGATCAGGAATTTCATCAACGTAGATTTGCCAGAGACTGGCTTTCCCTTGATCCATAGCAGACCGTGCGAGCTGTCCAGATCTTGTCGCACTGACTAGGCTCAGTACCGATGATGGTCAAATATCCAAGCACAGGTGCTCTCAGTAGCGCGTTCGATAGCACTTTGTCTGTCATATATTTGTGAGGAAGCGAGTGACTGGACGCAGCGGTTCACCCGACGTGGGTTTATGCCTGCGACCTTGCCGTACTCCATGGCGAAATTGAGAATCTGGAACGCCAGCGGCACGAATACGTGAAGAGAGCGAGGGAACAGCGCGAAAATGAACGAAATGGGCAAGGAAAGCGAGAAACTGCTTGCCGCGAGGGTCGATGAAGCTATGTAGAAGCAAAGGCTAACCTAGCCCGAACGGAATCCGAGCTTCAGCGCCTTGATGATGAAAAACTAGAGCTGGTATGCTCTTGGTGTCCTCTTCTCCTTTTGTCTGTTAATCTGCGGCTAGGACGACATTATGGATATCCTTGATAAGTCGAGTCACTAGCTAGGGGAGCTCAAAACATATATCACTGACCTGGTGAAATTCTTCAATGATATCCTTAAGGATGTTGAGCACACTGTCAATACGGATATCGAGAACCTTCTCGGACCGATCATGGGCAAAGGGTATGCTCGCTGGACCACTGGCGCTTGACAGCCAGGGGGTTGGCAAGGGGACTGATTCCTTCTTTCCCTTCCTCTTCTTCAACCGCTTCGTTTCCTTCGTGGGTGAAGGGGGCGTAGCAGATGCGAACGTAATCTGCTGTAGACATACATAGATACCTAGCGAGTAGGGCTCTCTTGATCGGAGCTAGGAAAGCAATAGAAACGAAGTTCTTTTTCTCGCCTCTCTTGCCAGAATGTGCTACCTTGGAACGTGCCTCTGCTTCCTTTCTCTCTGTGCATTTGTCTTACTCTCTACCATTCGGCATCTACTGTTATTCCTTCCACAACCCTCCCTAGTATAGCACCAGCAAAAGGTGTGGCACCAGCAAAAGGTGTGGCATCAGCAAAGGTGTAGCACCAAAGCCCTTTCTGGTGCTAGCGCCTTTCTGGTATCGGCACTTTTCTACGGCTAGAGTCCTTTCTGGTGGCAGAGCCTTTCCGGTGTCCGCATTTTTCTTGTGTCCGATGCCGTTCTTTGTCGAAATGGCATATGAGGACTGAGAGCCGTCTTTGAGGGTCCATGGAATGCCAGATTCTAGCTCCAGGAGAGAACCTGCTCTAGCACCTTATCCCCTCCGTAGCTAAAACGGGCACGTTCCGGGGCGAATGGGCAACCCCTAGGACCTGAATGGGCACCCCCTAGGGACAATGGACCAGACGCAGTGCCTCTTCAAGAAGCTGAAACCTGGGATACTCAGGTCCTTCATGGCGGCTCCGCTAACTACGCTAACTTAGTGCAATCCTCTGAGGATCCTTACCCACTAACTTGTTACAGGAGCGCCTGGAATGGCCATCCTGCCTTCCCATCGATCGCTGACGACTTCTCGAGTGCCAATTTGCGATTTTCAGCTTTGCACATCCGCGTCGTACGACTCCAGATTCACATGCCGAGAAGATTGCAAAGGGTAGAGATACAGACAACCCAGCATGACGGACTATTTCGACCACTACATGTTCACGTCGAACGCGACGAATTTCGTGTGCCCGGCGTGGCTGTTCGGGGGCTACACCTGGTCGTGCGTGCCTCCGAACGCCTGCGCGACCGATCCAAGCACAACCAAGCAGTACTGCTGCGATGCCGGCGACGTCTGCTGGACCACCTCCTCGGTGTGCGCCAGCGACGGCAGCACTTTCACCTGCAGCAGCGACAGCTACACATGGTGTTGCCTGAAGAACAAGTTCGTTCATACTCTGAGAAGCCCGGAGGCGGGGAAGAAAGGAAAAGAAGTTAAATCACTGACATTTATGCAGAGAGACTTGCACGCAGCTGGCAGGCCAGGTAAACATATGCTGGAGCTTGGCTCACGATACCCTCACCAACATCAGCAGCAGCGTGCTTAATAGGACCTACTCGTCCTTGAGCTCCGCGCAGCCGTCGGCGAGCTCCTACACCTTCGATCCCCTCACGTTAATTGCGCAAACCCAGACGACTTCGACACAGGTGGCAACCGCCACGAATTCCGCCAGGCCCCCCAACCACAACCCCTCTCCCAATTCCCTGTCCGGCGGCGCAATAGCGGGCATCGTCATTGGCGTCGTGGCTGCCATCGCCATCGCATGCCTTGCCGCGTTCCTCCTTGTACGACACAGGCAGAGGAAGCAGAACCAGCTTGCGCTAGCGGCCATGTCTCAAGCCGACCCAAAGTATACCCAGCTAGCACAGGAGTATCAAGGAGATTCCGGCCACATGCCGCAGGAGATGCGAGCAGACACTGCGCAGGCCGCGGAGATGCAAGCAGACACTACGCAGGCTGCGGAGCTGCAAGCAGGAACTACGCAGGCCGCGGAGCTGCCCGGAACTTAGCAATACTACTCGCTTGAGGAGCTGCCTACAAAGCCGTAGTACCCTCTACGGGGTTTCCCCGTGTTGAGGAAGGGCGGGCATGCAGGACTCGAGAGGGTTTTCCGAATGGGGCAGGGATTTGAGTTGTTGATTGGCCGATGTTTCTTTCCTGCACATAGGGGCACTTCTATTTGCCCCTGAAGAGGTTAGACTGCTGACGGCCAGAAACTGGGCCACGTGGTGGAAAACATTCTAACTAAACATAACTTACGGAGGCGTGATCCAAAAGAGCCTTCCGCCAAGAGACTTCTGCCACTTTCGCTGTACAGGGAGGCATGCACCTAATGAGTTGCCTGACTTGGCATCAACCTCAGTGGGTTCCAGGGGAAGTTTAGTGGGTACACTTGGGAGCTTCAGCCTGGAAAGGCCTAAAGGCAGTCCCTAGATGTGGTAACCATAGCAGTAAGACCCGGGCTTCCAAGGGTTTCGGGAAGCCTGAAGGCCTACTATTAGCACGGAGATGGCCCTCGGATAATTCGTGCAAGCCCAGCAACTCATTATGGTGCGCGCTTCCATGATAGGATAGCCATGCCTAAAGTTCCCTAAACCCCTTACTCGGAGCGGCGCGAGGTCAGTCTCTAAAATCGGTTATCTAGGTGACTACCAGCCCTCGGCGGAAGGGTGTAAAGGCGGTGAGAATTCTCTTGGCGGAAGGCTCTTATGAATCACGCCTTTGTACAGTTTCCAATGTCAAACTTTTCAGATAAAACAACACAGGCTCTCACACTCTTGAAGAAATTATTAGAGCTTCAGAACCTGCGTTATCATCTCTAGATCAGATAGACTACAACGGGAATTGCAGACGATAAAGATATGCAATGGAAGTCCAATCACTCTCCCCAGAAACTATCCAAGACACAGTTGTTTTGCCAACTGCATCTACTTCGCTATCGCTAATGGTGACACCAATACCCTCCTCACTAATCGACAGCACCTTCTCTGCAACCACAAATCTTACTACAACCGTCCTCGGCGCCCACGTCCTCTCTTTCAGCGACGAGTACTTTGCATCTGCCTCCAACCTTCTGACGCCCACGCCTGCTGTTCGCAAGCCTGGCGTCTACGTTCACACTGGAGCCTGGTATGATGGCTGGGAGACGAGAAGGCACAACATAAAGGAGTTCGATTGGGTCGTGGTCAAGCTTGGCTGTGTGGGTGTAGTCCAAGGAGTAGAAATCGATACTGCGCACTTTAATGGGAATGAAGCCCCGGCTGCTGGCTTGGATGGCTGCTTTTTGACCGAGGACGCAGAGAAAGGCAGTGGTGTAGAGCAAGAGGGCTACAAGGGATGGGAAGAAATATTGCCGCCGCAACCGTGTGGGCCGAGTCAGCGGCAGGCATGGACGGTGAAGGGTACTAGTATCTCGGAGAAAGTGTTTACACACCTGAGATTGAAGATGTACCCTGACGGCGGCATTGCAAGATTACGGGTCTACGGAAGCGCAGTGCCGCCTCCACTACCAGAGACTGTGGTAAGAGGTCAGTTGCCCCTTGAAGAGCTAAGTTCGGCGCTGAATGGAGGCGTCGCCATATCCTGCTCTGATCAGCATTTTGGAGTCAAGTCCAATTTGTTGCTGCCAGGAAGAGGAAAAGACATGGGAGATGGCTGGGAGACAGCTAGGTCGAGGACGAAAGGACATACAGATTGGGTAATTTGCAGACTTGGGCTACGAAGCGGGAGTATAGAGAAAGTTGTGGTCGATACGAAGGACTTCAGAGGCAACTTTCCAAGAGCTGTGAAGGTTGAAGGATGGTTAGCAATGAAAGATGATACCGCAGATCCGACAGTGGATGCAGAGGCTTGGGTACCGTTGATCAAAGGTGAGCCTCCTTGTGCTGCTGACACCGAACACATCTTTGAGGGCCAAGATCTTGTCACTCCCACTGAGCTCGAGGGGAAAGCCTGGACTCATGTGAAAATGACCATCATCCCCGACGGCGGTGTCAAGCGCCTGCGGGTATTTGGCAAGAGACTTTGAAGGGAATATTGTTCGCCAACATAAACTCTGGGAGACATCGAACCGTTGAGCGAGGGTCTGAAGGAGGTAGGGTGTGAGGTGAATTCAGCCTGTGCTCGAGAACAAAAAGCGAGTAAGGGCATTGAAGGAAAGGTGGGTGGACGATGAACTCGGCACTCAAAGACGGCAATCGAGCGGCTCTGGCAAGAGAAAGGTTGGTAAACGCTTGGCCCATCCAGTGATGCACCATAGCAACCAAGCCGCTCTGGCGAGAGAAGCAGCTTTAGCAAAGTAGCTAACAGTCGTGCGAGTTGAAACCATCCATAATTGTGGGTATTGTGCTTCCGCTTCAAGTTTGAGAGCCGAACATGGCCGCGTACGAACAAGTCAGGCACGCCTGTAGCAGTTTCGTGCCTTCCACGTTAACTTCTTGAAAGACAAGGTCGAAAATGCAAGTTTTAAATCTGCCACCTCCGACTTCATCTCTTTTTCCTTAACGTTTTCTCACACTGTCTCATTCAGCATCTATCTGCATAAAACGTCGGGTCCAAACACTCTCATCTGCACCTAGTCGAGCAATTGCACATGTACGCCCTCTACGTACTCCTTGTGTACTTCATGCCTATCATCCAATCTGCACAGCCTTGTGAGCCTGAACACCACCTATGCTCCCCTGAAGGCGCCACTTCCTACGAAAGCCCAGTCAGTTAGTCGAGCAATGGCAGTCTCTTGGTCGTCTTATATGAAGCCTTAGAGAATTCCGCAAACATCAGCAACCCGATTGACATCGACCTGCCGGGTGCTTCAATTCAAGAGCTTCACCAGTCACCCTATGCTGCACAACGAACACATAATACCTGCTCCTCGAGATGTTCCTCGTGCCATTCTGCTGAGTAAGTCCATTGTAGTACCCAACAGATTGTCAGTATTGACACAAATCAGGAGCGATTCACAGCCGATTATTTCTTCCCTGACGGCTCCTACGGCAACATCGCCTGCGACAACTGCACTTTGGCTTCGGGAGAAATGAGCCATCTTACTGGGAACTTCACAATCCATCCTCTGGTCAGACTGTGGACCTGTATAGCGACGCGGAGTTCGACATTACTTCTACACTCCCGATGCAGACCCCTTGGACTAGTATGGAGTCGAGACAGCCATTCCAACTCCAGCTGGTGAACTTGGCCAATCCAACTACACGCCGTTCTCCAGCACGGTCAGTCCGAAGATGAGTCTTCCAACAATTACTGCAACCGCGTCCTCCAGTAGTAATCTACTGGCGGCCGCTAACAACGCTACGGAGGTCATTTCGGGTGGCCTCTTTGACGGATCTGTGTTCGTTGCTTTGCTGCTATCAATATTGTGAAGTTAGGGTGGTCGCTGTAAACATTTGGGGTAGCCGAATACGATGTGCAACAGAAACATTAGTGACTGTGCTGCGTAGTGACGTTGTGCAGCCGTTGTGGGCGATCATCTGCCTGGTGTGGATAAGTAATCGGGACGGAACACAAGATTCCTTGCTTAACGCATGCTCTAACGGCGTGCTTAATAAGTGGCTTGAACGCCTCCGCACTCAACATTGATCAGCTCATCCTCTGGCTTTTGCGACCGTCCCAATAATCTTATTGCGGCGTTTCATATCCTAGCAACGGAAAAGCCGCGCCTGCACCGACAGCGAAGTTCGTTGCCTAAGAGCGCTTCCACCACCCACGTCCAAACCATGACTACGACGTAAAGTACAGCGTTCACGCTTCACAGTGAGACGAGGTCGAGATGGAAGACGGATTTATTCTGGGCGAGGATCTACCCCTACCACCAGCCAGGCTCTTTGAACGCCTGGCGCAGGTACCAGGTTACACGTGGGATCAATCTGTCAGTGGCATCGATGTCCGACATTTCCATCTACTGACGCGAAATTCAGTTTGTGCCCTTTCACTCATCATATGACCACTGGTATGTCGCTGCCGCTTCCCTGGCCCACGAAGATATCTAACATTCTCAATTTAGGCACGTATATGGCATTCGACATGTACATGAATCCGACTCTTCCAATGCAACCACCCAGACCAATACCGGCACTTCCGCGAGATCAAGTTCGAGTCGAAGCTCCCCGAAGCTTGACCCGAGACCTAGCATACGACATCACTGGAGCAGCATCAGTGAAGATAGCGAGGTTTCTTCATCAAGACTAGACCCTGAATCATTATGGATGCCAGTCATTGCCCGTACCTCTACCCATCACTTTAGGCTGGAGAGGGAGT
>Ga0335073_10017106_pt1 | contig 10146 bp, 11 predicted proteins | sample Lox_Sample_22_FD_207093 | JGI IMG/M metagenome (GOLD analysis project Ga0335073, IMG submission 207093) | Soil microbial communities from Loxahatchee National Wildlife Refuge, Florida, United States - Lox_Sample_2.2 | ecosystem: Environmental > Terrestrial > Soil > Wetlands | place: USA... | reverse complement strand
TATTGTACAACAATCACTAGTTGTTTACTATTATCGCTACAGCGTTCTAGTGCTAGAAGAATAACATCTGGTGGCGGGCGATATCATCTCTATTAAGCAATTCGGAACAAAACTAACGTGAATAGCGACGAAAAATGCCTCCGAGGCGCTATGCTATCCTTCGTCATCGGAAGCTAATATTGCAGATCAACCTCTGATTACCGCCCTCACTTTGGGATCCATCGCTATAATCTCTGTTGTACTTCGGTTGTTAGGTCGTTGGACCTATATGTCTGGAAGATTTGGCTTTGATGACTGGTGCATCATTGTCGGACTGGTGAGTACCTCTCAATGTTCTTTACCACGGCCTCTTCAGCTAACCCTGATAGGCTTTTTCCATTGCCCTCACAGCGCTCGTGTTTCCATGTACGGAACGGATTCCTTGAAATGCAATTTATTTGGCTAAACCTAGAAAACAGTGAAATCAAACGGCCTAGGTCAGCATATGTGGAGAGTTCCCTTCAATCAGATTTCGAACTGTATTATGGTATGTCTTCTAGCTGATTCGACTCATGGCCATTATTGACTAACATCCGCGTCTCTGCAGTTCTTCTTCATTGAAGAATTAATGTACATGTGGGCGTTGGGCTTCACCAAGACATCAATCCTTCTCTTCTACCTTCGTATCTTTCCCAACAAAAGATTCCGCTGGAGAGTTTACGGTACTATGACCATCGTAATTGGCTCGTTAATCGCATATTGTATTGCGCAATTCTTCCAATGTCAGCCACTAAATCAAACTTGGGAGGGTTGGGCAAACGAGCAGCCGAAAAAGTGGTACGTTTACTTTGGCCATTTTGGCAGTCATCGTCCGATGGTGCTTGTGTTGAAACTAACGAAATGAAATGCCATTAAAGGTGGCATCTCGATCGTAAGTTTGAATACATTGACCAAACAGCGGGACTTTAGATCTGCCGCACTCCATTTCTTTTCGTAGTGTTGACTTCCCTACACTTCATTCTTTTAAGGCTTGTGCTAACGCTCAGCAGTTTTAATTACAACGCCATGACATGGTCTGCCGCTGTGTTAAATGTTGCAATAGACTTCACAATATGTCTTCTCCCACTGCCAGAGCTGTGGAAACTGAACATGTCACGAAGGAAGAAGAGTGGGATCTTACTGATGTTTAGCGTTGGTTTATTGTATAACCACTATCCTTTTACCTCTTTAAGCAAAGGCTTACTAAAGGCACATGCAGCGTCGCACTTGTCTCAGCCCTCCGTCTCCGAACTCTTGTCTCATTTGCTAAGACTACCGACTTTACCTACGACGTGGTATCCACGGGTCTCTGGTCCATTATCGAAATGGATGTTGGCATCCTCTGCGCCTGCATGCCTGGTATTCGAGCACTTTTCAAACACATCTTTCCCGTGGCCCTGGGATCTACTCGGAATAGGACATCACGCAGTTATGATAAAAATCTGCGGGACATTGAACGCAGGGGCAGTCGCCTTCAGAGATTGTCCAGCCAGGAGGGATTCTCAGAGGCTGGCCCGAGTCACGAGTCCATTGACTTGGAAGATATCGAGAAGGGGGGTCATGGCCGAACTTCCAGCAACGTAAGTGATACTGAATAACCGTTCGTACGAAGTCCATGTTGCTTCTTCTAGACACCACTATCATAGCGATTAGAAACCAAAGGTTTTGATTTACATTAAACATCTATGGCCATGATGATTTCCTGTCTCGCGCGCCTCGCTACTCTTAGTTCTTCCATTGCTTGGAGTTGTGACTAACATTTATTTGAAATTAGGGAACGCAAGAGAGCGACAAAAAGAGCAACTTTTGCCATGTGATGTCCATTGGCAAATGGAGAAATATTAGAAGTGGCGGAACAAATTTGGCACTTAATCAGAATGTGCTAGGTGTGAGAAATTCGAGTAACGCGGGAACACTTGAGAGAGATGTGGATGGTTTAACAGCCCAGAGAATCAACGCATCGTACGAGGCAAGAATCTATAGTGACAGTGTACTAGCGAGAAACTTTTCGCTGTGTTCTGAGAGCAGTTCCGTGGCCAGGTTTTATGAACCAAGGATATATAGAGCAGAATGGAATTAAAGCGGTTTCCATTCTCAGACTACGCCTTTGCAGATGAGAAACGCGAAAATATTTCGAGAAGAGATATTATTTAATGGCAATTTTTGAGAGATCAAACTCTATTTCCGCCTTTGAAACTTATCTGCCATCATCGTATTTGGCTGTGCAATACCTTCGGACCTGAGCATCTAAGGGTGGTGTGATCAAGAGAGTCATGTTACCGGAAGATGATATCCTTCAAACGTGCCAAAGACGGAAACTCCAAACTTTTCATTGTCTTTTGATGAATTAACTTCGAGCTGCGAATGAATTTGCCGCTGTTACCGGCTTTTCATGTGATGAATAAGACAGGATATGAGAATGCAGAGTCGGTGGAAGGCAGCCACCAAAGTATGGCTATCACATTTACTGAGACTTTCATGATCTGTTAAAAGATTTCAGTACAGAGATAATTACAAACTCATCCTGCAACGTGATCAATCAACGTCTAGTCGGTTGAATTAGAAGCGTTGACATGCAGGCGCCACAACATGGTTCCGCGGAGAATAGAAGTGGTGTTGAAGTTAAGGAGACCAATAGCGTGCTGAAAAGCACCAGTAGGAAAGCACATGCGAAAAGCTTCGTTATGACTGCAGTTCCTGATGTTGAAACTCAACCCGCGGAAGTAGTATTTGGATGCGACCTCTTACTACTGAATCGTTTGTCATACGGCTACCCAAAAAACAATCATCTAACGTACTCTGGGAAGAACAACGTAGTTAATCTACTCTAGGAAGACCATCAAAGTCTACTCTGGGAATAGCATTCTGCCCGCCGGCCACTCTTGTCAGCATTGCCATGTCGTCCTCTTCTATCACATTTTAGACATTCGGCTATAGAAGAGCGATGCCCTCAATGGATAGCCTGCATCAGGGATCCTTGTCGCAACCATCTGAGTAATCAGGAGTGTGCTTGTCACAGAGTGAGTAGAATATCGTAAGTCACTTCTGCAACCTCGGGACTTATGCAATTGCGACTACCTCCGCAGCATTGCCATCCGACAGGAACTTTCTGCCCTACGGCTATCCATGGCAACAATTTCCCTTCGCTAAAGTTACCATTTAACGTACAGTGTCCTCATTTCGTCACTTCGTCTGGAGCCCGATTCTTAGACGGCGCCGGCCTAGCCATGTTCCTGTTTGTCATCTAAGCTTCGCCGGTCTTACTTACATCATGATGTGTCTGTTGTATGCCAAAATGCCATTCGGCCGCTCGTAAATGGTATTCTTTTTGACTCAGCCATGTAGCTCAGTAGCCTACATGTCGTCTGCTAACACGATCTTGATGACAGTAGAGACTACCATCGCATGTCCCGCCAAGCTGTGTATAAAACCCACAAGATAATCTGTCTTGACCGGCTTTTCCAAAATCGTAAGCCTTAACTCTCCCAGTATCTTCAGTCCTTTCAGGGTTCTGTCTACACTCCTTTTCATAACCTCTTACGGCAACATCCTAGCCAACCAGTTACATCTGAACACGACCACACAAGGCATACCGTTAAGTGATACGCATCCGATACAAAAGCTATGACATTCTCCTACTTGTTCCACACATCGTTTGTCAGTCGCAAGAGCGATGATGATGACCCAGACAACGACCAGGGTCGCGGCGGCTACAACAAATGGTCGGCTATGACTACCCTTCAAGCTGGCCTACGATCTCCATAGCCACACTCTTTTTCGAAAATGCGTTGGAATGGTTGCGATGCCATCCACATTCGCTTACAACCAGACAACTGGGCAATGCATTCCGCATTCCAAACGATTTTTTCTCGTCTCGCTTTCGCTAGATACCCAGTTGTCAGCATCTGTTAGGTTCTTATGGATTACGATTTGCCCCTTTATTCGACGGTTGGCTACTACTCAGTCTTGACTCGGAGTACACGCTCCGTCATCCAGACGACAAGCCTCGAAGCCTTAACACAGCAATCTCATCGCCTTTGGTTCGTATTGGGGATTCGCTTTACTCGTTTCATCGGCGGTGATTTCTAGAATTATTGTTCTGTGTATATATCCTAACTTCAGCCTTTCATTAATAACCCGTTCTTAACTGTTCCGTCTTTAATGCTACTTTTATAATCTGTATTCTCTTTGGCTTCGAGTTTACGCACGGCCCCCACTAAGATTAGGGGGTTCAGTGCGTATTTGTGAGCATGCCTTGCGTAGTCATGATCCCGTACAATCCCAAATAGGCAATAGAATAGACGACTATGTCATACAAATTTCAAAGAGCGATTTCTCAACAACAACTTAGTGAATGAATAAAATTCAAAATAGAGGGCATAGATAATTGTATTTAATACCACGTGTGCAAATTTTAGCCAATAAAACCTCGCTGTTGAGCCGTGAGAGATGCCATTAGGTGGAGAGCAGTAGAGCTCCATTGTTTCGCTCATTTCGCATGAAAATGAACTCTTTGAGCGCCGCAAAGACTTCTCAGAGGCGCTATTCCTCATTTGGAAGGTACTCCAGCTCTTATTTCCTCCTGGTGCGTTCTGGCTACAGAAAAGCGCTATATTGACGTGGAGTTTCGACGTTTTAGAGAATTCTCTGCGTTCCATCTCGCGCCGCGCAACCACCATGCCAAGACCAAGGCTTCCCAATACGTGCGCCGCCAAAGACATTCGCTTCTCGACAGTGGCGTGACATGGAAATGCTTTGATGGCCAACGAAAAGGAATCCATAAACAGTACTATCTATCGCTACGATAGAGTGATGACTGAGAAGGCTTTTGATTATTTATGTCACTAATCGTTTTTCTATCGACATCAGCTCAATCAGCTCGATAAGCTGGAGTAAGACCGGGGTGTCTCTACAAGCGGCGCCCATAATCTGATCCGCTGGTAGTGGGTGCTTCACTGAGTGAAACACCTGAATAACACAATGTATATGCTCGAGCAACCAATACTCATCTAATCGTTCATTCGTCTACATGGGTAGCACTCTATCGAGTACTGAGAGGACTTCACGCATCTTGTGCGTGCTACCAACGACCGTATCATTCAATTTGTGGCCCCGTACTAATTTTGATAGCCTATACGAAAGAACAGGTCAGAATTTGTAGGAAAGCCGAGTATGCAGGTAAGGTCGAGGCTTACGCCATACTCGCGGTGGGGGATTTAACACGTACATTACTTGGGATGACAAAGACAGCGCTATTGCGCAGAACCGGACGATCACTCCTGACGTCGGCCAGTGCATGAAGTGGGAGACGGAGAAGAATCCAATGGTTGTGGTAAAACAACCCAACCTTCCGCAGTTCCCGCCGTAGGCCGAGTCACGAGGTTGGGATGGATGGATGCTGCGGGATCGAGCGAGTCAAAATTAAGAGCAGAGGGTGAATCGAAAGACCAGCTCAATGTACCCTCATAGCTTTGCTGAAGTTCAGACATCCAAGATGATGGCTGAAACGGAGACAAAGGTTCGGGCTGAAATTCCGTAGAGAGAGTGTTGTTCAAAACTTGGTTGCGACGTTGTGGTGATGTGCCTGGTATTGGGGGATGCAAGGCATTGTCCTGAGTCTGTTGGCGGCCATTAGGTGAGGAATGGAGCTGGAATTCCGTAGAGCTAGAGATGCCGGAATTTTGGGCGTGCTGTCTGGGCGCGATAGGAGGTGAATCGCTGGATTCAACCTCTCTGTATTCGACTTCACGCACGTGATCGGGCTGGGAACCCGCAGAAGCGGGGTTGTTCAAGTCCAGAGACCGCTGTCTTAGTGTTTCTGGTATAACAGGAGGAAATTTGCTGGAACTAAGTCGTTCATGCACTTCCGGTGGTCCATATATGCTAGATATTCTGGTACGTGGAGCTCGTCTAATTGTTCTGTCTCCTTCACGGCTGGTTGATGATCGGCGTCTTTTCGAACCGCGGGTAATGACTTGAACACGCTCGAAGGCTTCATCCATCAGGTCATTGTCGACGACACCCTCGAGTAGAGTGGGATGAAAGTCTCTGTACCTTGGGTCGGTCCGGATTTTGCGAGTAATGAGGTTCCGTATCTCTGTCGTGAGGTCGTCTTTTACGTAGGGGGGAAGTTCCAGCTGCTTGGAGCGGACGTCTAAATTTGCAGGATTAGCGACACTGAGAAGACTTGAAGGTGAAGGGAACTGACAGGGCAATGGTATGTCTGCATGGTTTGGGAAGAGGAGCATGTAGATCCTCTTCCACTCCGTCTCCTCACTGACTGCAGCCTTCCGCTTCTTTTTCACCTCCTCCACTTGCGCATCCGTCAACGAATTTATCTCATCCTTGTTTGGTGCCGGCCGCACGGTACATATGACGTCGCTGATCAAGTGTGTCTCGAGATCTTTCTTTTGCTTGAATGCATAGTGGCATCGAGGGCAAGTGAAGGGAGGATTGTGCGAGCGAAAGAGATGCTCCCTTGATAGGATCAGTTTCCGTCGTCATGGTAGATAAAAAAAAGACATACTTGAGTCGATGTACAGTCTGGAATGCTCTCTTGGCGCAAGGGTGCCTATTGTCACAGTCGGGATCGTAACGTTTGGCAAACGGACAACCAAAGTGATCACCGCCGCCTGGAGTGGTAGATGGTGCCTCAGCTTGGGACGGCGGCGGAGAAGGCTCGCTAACGGTTCGGGGCATCAGCTCCCGTGGCCGCTCAGTGTTGCCCCAGTTCATGAACGAAACAACAGCATGAAATAACCAGCCTCAAGACAATTGTTAAATGTCAAGACATGTCATGGGCCAACACTTTAATCGTGAAGTTGTAGGATTTTGCATTCTGCATGTCCGGAGTAATGGGAGGTCACCAGGCTGGAGCCAGGAACACTCGTCTTTCCGCCTGCTCAGGCTTGCAGCCTGAGCCTTTGGCAATGTCGAGAAGCCCACCGATCTCGAATCCGCGAGTTTGCAAAATTAGGGCGCTTGCTGAGCAGGCCTAGCCGCGCGAGGTCGCTTTGCTCGAGGCATTGCTGTGCTTAGGCTGGCTGTGTGCGCACGCGCACAACCTCCGTTTGCGCGAGATACTGCCTTGTGTAGCCAGGGGTTGAAGCCCTGGGCAACGCCAGGGCGGGCGGCCAATGGTTACCTTAGTGGGGCTACGGCGCGGTTGAAGTTCTAGAAATTGGCAGGCCTCATCGACGACATGGAGGCCTCATCGACGACATGGTAGCCCATAGAATCCGAGCCCATATCCGCTAGATAACTCTTCACAACGAAAAGTTTGTTCGTTTGCCACTCTATTCTGTATAACTATCAGCTTCTAGCGATAGCAATATTCACGGCGCAATGCGGCTCCTAAACTTCCAGACAGACGGAACAATTAGCCTTTGCAACATCAGCCAAACCCGAGAATGTCCAGCATATGCTATCCTTTCTCACACATGGGATGCGGATGATGAGGAAGTCCATTTCTCCGAGTTTCAAAGTCTTCCGCGAGAGGAGTTAGAAAGTCGTAAAGGCTATCGCAAAGCTACCGCTGCTATGTCACAAGCGATCAAGGATGGCTACGACTACTTCTGGATCGACACCATATGCATCGACAAATCCAACTCCAATGAGGTATCAGAAGCAATCAACTCCATGTTCCACTGGTACCGTGCGGCTTCAGTCTGCTATGCATATCTTTCAGATGTGCCTCCAGACGACTCCGTTAGGCAGTTGTCGCCCGAGGCGCTCGAAATCTGCATTTCACAAAGCCGTTGGTTTACACGAGGCTGGACCTTGCAAGAGCTAATCGCCCCTCAGTCCCTTCAGTTTCTCGACCGCCAATGGAACCACTTAGGATCTCGTGAAAATTTGATACATGTCATTACTCGGACAACGGGAATTCCGAAACAAGTGTGTCTCGATGCAAGCTTGACAACTCACTTCAGTGCAGCCCAGAAAATGTCCTGGGCTGCAAACCGACAAACGACACGACTGGAGGATACAGCATACTCGCTTCTTGGGATCTTTGGTGTCAACATGCCTATTTTGTACGGGGAAGGGTCCAAATCATTCATACGGCTTCAAGAACAAATCATCAAGGTCTCATCAGATCACTCAATATTTGCTTGGGAAGGATTTGGCGATGCAGAACTCCAAGTTGGAAGTGTTCTCGCCGAAAATCCAAGCGCTTTTGCACGAAGCACGAAGATTGTGCTGGATTCGAAACGACGTCAAGAATTATGTGTGCTGAGTTTTCGGTCACTGTTGATGCGGCTACCAGTGATTGCTCCGAACCTGCCCTGGAAACACGAAAAGGGATTATACTCAATCGCACTACTACCCTGCAAATCCACCGACGATCCGCTTCGACTACTGGGGCTCCCATTAACCAAATTGGCACCAGAGCGAGCATGGAAGCGGATTTGGGGCAGAACATTTGGCTTCGTTAAGGTAGACCAGACTCAAGCCAAACGAGCAGAGATTCAAACAATCGAACTTGACGTGAAATTTCAATCTCCTGTTGACCCTAAATCGGTCTACCGCCCACAGTCCCATGGCAAAGTGAACTTTGCGAACCTGCTCTGGGATGATTGGAATCGGCCGACTGAAGACGAACAACAAACTCCGTGGAATTTTGCAGTGCGCAAAGCGATGACAGACTTTCAATTCCAAGATCAAGCTTCTGATTACGATTGGGTTGCTTTGACGATATCTGTTCCCGATATTGAGCGCCGGGATAGAGCTAAAGCCACTACTGGCCATACTGCATTCGAACGAAGTCACCAAGTCGTCGAAGCCACAACTGTACATCAGCAAGCTTTGCCACGAGATGCAATGCTAGAAGTGCCTTCAACTACTACGCTAGACGCAGTAGCAATTGCACCGTCAGCGCAGAGTCTTCCGAATAATAGCTCAAATTATTCAGAAGGGCTTTGTTTCCGCCAGAGAGAACTAGACTCAAATCCCACCGAGCTCGTCCATACTCCGGATTTACTGCCTGAAGAAGCAAGTTCCCATGGAAAAAGAGTCCCAGAGAGCAGCTTGTTGCGAAAACTTCGGAATAATCAAAATTATATGGAATTTTGGCCTAACGGTGGCAGCTTGCTGAACATAGCCAGTTATTATCACATTGAAAAGCTGACTGGATTTGAAGGCGAAGACCAAAGTAGCAAGGTGTCACAGGAAGGGGACGAAGAGGGTGATAAGAATGGCGATGAAGGAGATAAAAATGAAGGTGTGGAAGGCGAGAAAGAAGAGGAGGATGGAAATGAAAGTGAAAACGTGGAACGATTTGATGAGGAAGAGGATTGTGAATCAGTCTTCAGTGATATACAGTTCGATGATACGAGCAGTATAGCATCATTCTCACGTGGAACCAATGACGAGACACTTTTGCTTGATTTATGGGTTGAGGCTATCGTTGATATCATCTTCGAGAGATACGTCACTAGGTCAAGAATTGAAGATAAAAGGAAAAGAGAAACAAATGAAGAGGACCGGCAATCTAATCAAGCCGAGGTGATGTCAACGTCAACGGAGGACATGAACTTGCATCGAGGATGTAAGCGGAAGTCCGATCACGACAGTTGCGACGAAAGGCGGTATTCGAGAGCTAGATCTGAATGAAAGGATATCCAAAGAATAATTGGCATCACAGACATCTAATGATTCAGGTAGAGTACAGACGCCCCCTTTCCGATTAAGCAAACAGGATCTGAACTACTACCAGAAATCGGCCAAGCAGCTGGCCCTGTACCAAAGTATATCAGCGTTTTTGACGTGGTGGAGACAGAGTCAGCACATTGTTACGATAGCCTAGACAACTTATTTGTTATCAAATGTAAGGCAGGGCTGGGAGTTTACTCCAATCCCATCTATTTTGATCGCTTAGCCAAGTGTAGCGGCCTTTGAGAAGTAACACTTAGAAGCCACCAACCAGCGACGGATTTGAAGTATGGTTAAGTATTTGTTTCCAAAGGTGACTCACACTATCCCAATCCCTCTTCAGACGCCTTGCAGTACGGTTGTTCGCCAGTATAATGGTTGAATGCGGTGATCACAACTCCATCCCTTCAACATAGATATCATGGAACTAGAATGGAATTGTTGTTCTATCGCCGCATACACGTGACTTATAGCCAA
>Ga0335073_10017105_pt1 | contig 10146 bp, 4 predicted proteins | sample Lox_Sample_22_FD_207093 | JGI IMG/M metagenome (GOLD analysis project Ga0335073, IMG submission 207093) | Soil microbial communities from Loxahatchee National Wildlife Refuge, Florida, United States - Lox_Sample_2.2 | ecosystem: Environmental > Terrestrial > Soil > Wetlands | place: USA: Florida... | reverse complement strand
CCGCTGGTGGAACCGCAGCCCTCGCAGACGTAGCAGCTACCCGCCGGGCGCATCTTGGTGCCGCAGTTCAGGCAGAGCGGGGCGTCGGCGCTGCGTCCCTGCTGGGCCTCGATCAGCTCGACAGAACTGTGCGGAGCGGACGACGATCCGCCGCCGGCGCCGGGTGCCGCCGCCTCCTGCTGGGCCTCCGGCTGAGCCTGCGCTTTCTCCACCGGCACCGACTGGGCCAGCTCGTCCGGGTCCACGTCGTCGGCCGAGGCCGGGTCCTCCCCCGCCAGCGCCGCCGAGCGTTCGGACACCGAGAGGATGCCGAGTTCGGAGCGCTGGTCGTAGGACAGGTGGTCGAGGGCCAGGCGCCGGAAGATGTAGTCCATCACCGAGCTGGCCATCCGGATGTCCGGGTCATCGGTGATCCCGGCCGGGTCGAACCGCATGTTCGTGAACTTGGCGACGTACGACTCCAGCGGGATGCCGTACTGCAGGCCCACCGAGATCGCGATCGAGAAGGCGTCCATGACTCCGGCCAGCGTCGAGCCCTGCTTGCCGAGCTTGAGGAAGACCTCCCCGATACCGTCACCCGGGTAGCTGGAGGCCGTCATATAGCCTTCCGCACCAGCCACCGAGAACCGCGTGACCGTCGCCGACCGCTGCTTGGGCAGCCGGCGCCGCACCGGCCGGACCTCGTGCGGTGCCGGTGCGGGAGCGGCGGTCGCCGCCGGAGCCTCCGCTTCTGCCTGCGTCTTCTTAGCGACCGACAGCGGCTGGCCGACCTTGCAGTTGTCGCGGTAGATGGCCAGGGCCTTCAGGCCGAGTCTCCAGCCCTCGAAGTAGATCTTCTCGACGTCCTCGACCGTCGCGCTTTCCGGAAGGTTGACGGTCTTCGAAATGGCCCCGGAGAGCGCGGGCTGGACGGCGGCCATCATCCGGACGTGTCCCATCGGGCTGATCGCGCGCTCGCCCATCGCGCAGTCGAACACCTCGTAGTGCTCCGGCCGCAGCCCGGGCGCGTCGATGACGTGACCGTGCTCGGAGATGTACTCGATGATCGCTTCGGCCTGCTCGGGCTGGTAGCCAAGATTCTTCAGCGCCCGTGGCACGGTCTGGTTGACGATCTGCATGGAGCCGCCACCGACCAGCTTCTTGAACTTCACCAGCGCCAGGTCGGGTTCGACCCCTGTCGTGTCACAGTCCATCATGAGCCCAATTGTCCCAGTTGGTGCCAAGAGACTGGCTTGTGCATTTCTATACCCATTTATCTGACCTAGGTCCAAGCCGTCCTGCCAGACCCTGTTGGCGGTGGCGAGGATGGACTCGTCCATGCCGCCCAGCGTCTTGATCTCGGCGCTCGCGGACGCGTGCTTGCTCATCACCCGCTTGTGGGCCGTCGCGTTGCGCGCGTAGCCCTCGTACGGCCCCACCACCCCGGCCAGTTCGGCGGAACGCCGGTAGGCGGTTCCGGTCATCAGCGAGGTGATCGCCGCGGCGATGGCCCGGCCACCCTCAGAGTCATATGCGTGCCCGGTCGCCATGAGCAGCGCGCCGAGGTTGGCGTAACCGATGCCGAGCTGCCGGTAGGCCCGGGTGATGGCCGTTATCTTCTCCGTCGGGAAGTCGGCGAAGCAGATCGAGATGTCCATCGCTGTGATGATCAGCTCGGTGATCTTCTCGAACCTCTCGACGTCGAACGTGTCGTCGTCCCGGAGGAACTTGAGCAGGTTGATGCTGGCCAGGTTGCATGAGGAGTTGTCGAGGTGGACGTACTCCGAGCAATTGGCGACGACAACCCCGCCAACGATGTAGGAGTGGTTGCGCGGCTCGGTCAGGTTGTAGGTCGTTTCGAATCCGCGGGATTCCCTCGAGACCAGACGCACAGTCTCGTCGGTGTCGTAGGACGTGGTCGAAGCGATGATCTTGAGCAGCGCACGCTCCTTGGCGGGCAGGCTGAACCCGATCCTGGCGCCGAATTCCCGCAGCGATCGTCCGGTGATCCGCAGGTCGAAGCTGGGGCCGTCGGACCCGTAGCTGGCGACAGAGCCGTCCTTGCGGGTGTAGCTGAAGCTGTCCGTCTTGATACCCGTCTGGTAAATCCGGCTGGCAATCCCGAGCGAGCCGAGCAGCTCCTGAACGCCGAGCAGCAGCTCTTCGGAGCGGCTGCCGAGCCCGGCGTAGCGGGTTCCGTTGTCCATGCTGACCGCGCAGCCATCGGCGTCGAAGAGCCCTTGGAGGAATCCGATCAGCGTCTCCTCCGGCGCCTCGAAGATCGCGTCAGGGACGCGCTTGTCCGGCGCGCGCCCCGACGACACGCCGAGTGCGCCGACGAAGGCGTTGAATGCCTGCCGGGTAACCCGGATTTGCCGGGTGCCGTCCGCCTGAGCACTCGGCTTGACCTCGAACCCGGTGATCCGTTTGATCAGCTCCCGGTGCATCGGCATGACCTCGGCCCGGTCGTCATCGGTGCCATACACGGTGACGACGGTCCGGTCGGTGACGCATCCGTCCCCGATCAGCCAGCCGAGGTAGTGGCCGAGCTCCTCGTCCCACTTCTCCGGCAGGTCGATCGGCTTGCGCGAGCGCGCGGCACGGCCGGCCCTGAGCGCCCGCTCCGGGATCCTCGGCGAAGCGAAGGACCGGGTAGCGTGCTGCAGCGACCGGACAATGCGATCGTCCGCGGTCAGTTCCTCGGCGTGCACCCATCCGCGGTTGGCGGTCCAGACCCGGTGCCCCGGGGTGCAGCGAAGCCGGGAGCCATCAGAGAACCGCAGCTCGGCGATCTCGTTGGTTCCGGTCACCATGTACCTCGTCGGGCTCGTCGCGACGACGCGCTCCGCGGGCTCTGACTCGGACGTGACGTCGTTGGTGTAGACGCCGAACTGCTCGCCCTTCGTCGCCCGCCTGACCAGGTCACCGATGCGAATCAGGCCCTGGTCGGTCACGACGCGCTGGTCCGCAGGAAAGCACGGATTACTGGCCGTGATCCGTCCGGATTCCGGACACGTGTGCCAGTCGTTGATCGTGCTGTCGTACTGGATGCCCGGGTCGGCACACTCCCAGGCCGCCTGCGCCATCTTCCTGAACAGCGTCTTGGCGTCGATGGTCGCCGTGACCTCGCCGGAACGCCTGGCGGCCAGGCCGAACAATCCGTCCGCCTCGACGGCGTTCATGAACTCGTCGCTGACCCGGACCGAGTTGTTGGCGTTCTGGTACTGGACGCTGACGATGTCCTTGCCGCCGAGGTCCATGTCGAAGCCCGCGTCCCGCAGGGCCCGGATCTTCTCCTCCTCGCGCGCCTTGGTGTCGATGAACTCCTCGATGTCGGGGTGGTCGACGTCGAGCACCACCATCTTGGCCGCGCGGCGGGTGGCGCCGCCCGACTTGATCGTCCCGGCCGAGGCGTCGGCGCCGCGCATGAACGAGACCGGGCCGCTGGCGGTGCCACCGGAGGACAGCAGCTCCTTGCTCGACCGGATCCGGGACAGGTTGACGCCGGAGCCCGAGCCGCCCTTGAAGATCAGGCCCTCTTCGCGGTACCACTCGAGGATCGAGTCCATCGTGTCGTCGACGGCCAGGATGAAGCAGTTGTGCACGCGCAGGCTCGCCGAGGTGCCCGAGAGGTACTCACCGCTCTCGGTCTGGATGTCATAGACCTCCATCGAGCCCAGCCGCTCGATCCTGCTGACCTGGGTGAGGTGCCGGTCCGTCCCGCCCACATCGGGCGTGACGTGCAGCAACTGGTCGCCGATGCGCAGGAAGCCGGCCACCGTGAACTCGCCCACGTCCAGGTCAGTGGCCCGCCAGACCAGGTGGTCGGCGGTGACGTCGAGCGTGTCGCCGCCGGCTGTGTGCAGCCGCAACACGTCCTTGACGCCGTTGGCCTTGACCGCGACGATCCGCGTGGTGCCGTCGGCGTCGTGCACCTTGGTGCCCACCGCGTTGTCGTCCACCAGCTTGCCGATCGGGACCGGCCCGGCCGCGGTGCTGACCAGCGCGTCGTAGGGCTGGCAGGCCGACACCTGCTGCGGCGACGAGGTACCGACGTTGAACCAGACCGGCGAGTTGAAGCTGAAGACCTGGTGGATCAGCGCGTAGGTGAGCTCATGGGAGAAGATCTCGGCGTCGGCGCCGGTGGCGAAGTAGCCGTTTTCGGTCCCGGCTGCCGTATAGCTCTTCACGACGCGGTCAACGAGCTGCTTCAGGCTCCACTCCCGCTCGGGCGACCCGACCGCGCCGCGGAAGTACTTGGTGGTGACGATGTTGGCGGCATTCACCGACCAGAAGTCGGGAAACTCCACGCCCTTCTGCTCGAAGTTGACCGACCCGTCCCGCCAGTTCGTCATGACGACGTCGCGGCGCTCCCAGGTGACCTCGTCATAGGGATGAACGCCCTCGCGGGTGTTGATGCGGCCGATGGTGAGTCCCCGGCGTGCCCCCTGGTCACCCTGCGCCGCCCCGCTAGCCGTCGTCTCGGTCATGTTCTCCCCCTTCGGAGATCGGTCTCGTCCCGTCGCGAGCCTGGCCAGGCCCCGTGGTTCGGCTGATGTTCTCTGGCTGCGTCTCAAGGTCATCGCGGCGCGGCCTCGCCGGCCGCCTGCCGCTGGTCGTGCCCGTTGGTCTTCGGTGATCCGTTCAGGCGCTGCGCCTCGTCGGCGGGCTCGCCGGACGTCTGCGCGCGATCGCGCTCCGACCGCAGCGCGGCGATCTCGTCTTCGAAGTCCCGCAGCGACTCAAATCCTCGGTACACCGAGGCGAATCGCAGGTAAGCGACCTCATCCAGTTCGCGGAGCGGGCCCAAGATCGCCAGGCCCACCTCGTGGGAGGGGACCTCGCCGCTGCCGCGGGACCTGATCGCGTCCTCGACCCGCTGGGCGAGTATCGCGAGCTGGTCCTCGCTGACCGGCCTGCCCTGGCAGGCCCGCCGGACACCCCGGACGATCTTGTCCCGGTTGAACGGCTCGGTCACGCCGCTGCGCTTGGCCACCATGAGGATGACCGTCTCCTGCGTCGTGAAGCGGCGCCCGCAGGCCGGGCACGACCGGCGACGGCGGATCGCCGTGCCTTCTTCCGCGGTGCGGCTGTCGATGACCCGGCTGTCGGGATGCTTGCAATGCGGGCAGTACACGTGATCCACCTCCCCTCAGGTGTCTCGTCCCCGGACCGCCCTAACACCACCTGTGGAAAACTACAGCGGTGTAACTACTAGATATTGTGGTCCATGCCGCCGCCGGATGCAAGTGTTCCCCGCGGCGACGCCGAAATGTACCGCCCCGTACCGATCCGCGACACCGCCAAACCCGCCGCGACACCCCTGCGCGGCCAGTCTTGGTGCAGATCCCGTCCCCGTCGCCGGCGTGTCGCGCCGCCTAGCTCAGCCCTTGGGAACCCAGAGCATCTGTCCCGGGTGGACCGTCGCCCCGCCCAGGGCGTTGACCTCGGTGATCTGCTGGATCACTGTCCAGGTGTTGGCCGAGGGCTCGGCGGCCGCAGCGATCGACCACAACGTCTGCCCGGGCCTGACCACCACCTGGGTCATGCCCTGGTAGGGCGACGCCGGGCTTCCGCTCTGGCTCGACGCCTGCACACTGCCCGCCATGGTCATCCACAACACGGTCGCGGCCACGACGACCAGCAGCATCGCGAACCCCGCCACCACCCAGCGCCCCCGCCGGGTCAGCCTGATCGCGCCCGGCCGCTGCGGCCGGCGTGTCGCCGTCCGGCTCCGGGCCATGACTCGGCCCTGGGTCACGGTCCTGCGCTGGGCCGCGATCCGGGTCTGGGTGGCCCTGGCCGCAGCGGCCTGGGCCCGGCCCGTGGCCGCGCCGGCCGGGCCCGGTACCAGGCCGGAACTGCGCCGCACCGCGCCGGCCCGCCGCACCACGCGGACCTCCCTGACCCGCACCTGCGTGGACCTGACCTCGGCGGCGGCAAGCCACGCGCGCCCGGCATCCCCGCCTCGACCCGCCCGCAACCCGGGCTCGGTACCGAACAAACTCTCGGGCCCGTCCGCTCCTTCCCCCTCCGGCGCCGGGGCCGCCACCCGCAGCCGGCGCCGGGAAACGGGAAGATCGGGGCCGACGTCGCCGGTCCGGCCCGCCTCAGCCGCGCTCATGACGCTCATCCCTGGCCTCCCTAGACCCGAATGACAGTTCGATCGTATCTCTGTTCTATCAAAAAATCGTTCGATCGAACGCAGATACGGTACTGTCTTATCGCATGGGTCCGACACTTTCGGAAACCGTCGAACAGATGTTTGAGATCCACAGCCGAAACCACTAGCGTCGGCGTTATCACACCCACCGAGCCGGAGGCCCGACGATGAGCAGTTCGAACGAGGACGGGACGCTAGGGACCTCGTCAGCCAGCGGTATCCACGCCGTCCACGCGGGGGCGGCCGATGCCGGCGAGAGGCCCAAGGGCCGGCCCGGGAGAAAGCCGAAGGGCAGCGTTCCGACGATTGTGGCGGACCTGCCCGACAAGCCCGACCCCGATCACGTGCTGACCTGGCGGCAGCGCAAGGTACTCCAGGTCATCCGCGATTCGGTGCAGCGGCGCGGCTATCCGCCCTCGATGCGGGAGATCGGCGAGGCCGTGGGGCTGACCAGTACGTCCAGCGTCTCGTACCAGCTCTCAACTTTGCAGCGCAAGGGCTATCTGCGCCGTGACATCGGCCGCCCGCGCACCGTCGAGGTGCGACTTCCCGGCCACCCGGCGATCCGGCCGGATCAGGCCGCGGAAGACGAGCCCGCGATGGACATCGCGTCCCAGGAGGCTGCCTACGTTCCGATCGTCGGCCGCATCGCTGCCGGTGGTCCGATCCTTGCGGAGGAGCACATCGAGGACATCTTCCCGCTGCCACGGCAGATCGTCGGCGAGGGCACGCTCTTCCTGCTGAAGGTCGTCGGTGACTCCATGATCAACGCGGCGATCGCCGACGGGGACTGGGTCGTCGTCCGCCAGCAGCAGGTGGCCGAGAACGGCGAGATCGTGGCGGCCATGATTGACGGCGAGGCAACGGTCAAGACCTTCAAGCGTTCCGACGACCACATCTGGCTGATGCCGCACAACCCGGCCTACACACCGATTCCCGGCAACGACGCCGAGATCCTCGGCAAGGTCGTGGCGGTACTTCGGCGGGTCTGAGCGGCCAGGTCTGCCCGCACCCCGCAGCGGGACCGTCCCGCAGCGGGACCGTCCCTCGGCCGTCAGGCGGGCACGATGTTGACCAGCTTCGGCGCCCGCACGATGACCGTGCGCACGCCCCGGTCACCGAGTGCCCGGCTCACCCCGGGCGCGGCCAGCGCCAGCTCGCGCAGTTCGTCCTCGCCGATACCCGGCGGGACCTGCAGCCGGTCGCGCACCTTGGCGTTCACCTGGACCACGCACGTCACCAGGTCCTGGACCAGCAACGCCGGGTCGGCCGACGGCCAGCCGGCCTTGGCGACCGAAGGCTCGTGCCCCAGCAGCTCCCAGCACTCCTCCGCGGTGTAGGGCACGAACAGCGACAGCAGCACGGTCAGGGTTTCCGCGGCCTCGCGGACCGCGGGGTCTGCGGCTCCCGGACCGGAGTCGATCGCCTTGCGCGCGGCGGTGGCCAGCTCCATCAGCCGCGCGATCGCGACGTTGAGCCGCCGTGCCTCGATCAGCTTGGTGACCTCGTCGATCGTCTGGTGCGTCACCTTGCGCAGCTCACGGTCGCCGGTCTCGGGCGCCGAAGCCCCAGCACCACCCGGTGACGCCGCGGCCTTGACCTCGGCCGCCAGCCGCCAGACCCGCCCCAGGAACCGGACCGACGCCTCGGGCTTCACGTCGGCCCAGTCGATGTCGTCGGCCGGCGGGCTGGCGAAGATCATCGTGAGCCTGATCGCGTCCACCCCGTGCGCGGCGAGCTGCTCGCCCAGGTCGACCCCGTTGCCCAGCGACTTGGACATCGCCCGGCCCTGATTGATCACCTGGCCCTGGTTCAGCAGCCGGGTGAACGGCTCGTCGAAGTCGACCATCCGCATGTCGTGCAGCACCTTGACGAAGAACCGGCTGTACATCAGGTGCAGGATCGCGTGCTCGCTGCCGCCCACGTACAGGTAGACCGGGTTCCACCGGCGCACGGCCGACACGTCGAACGGCCCGTGCTCGTACGCGGGCGAGCAGTACCGCAGGAAGTACCACGACGAGTCGACGAACGTGTCCATCGTGTCGGTGTCCCGCTTTGCGGGCGCGCCGCACTTCGGGCACTCGGTGTTGACCCAGTCCGTGGCGGCGGCCAGCGGGGAGACCCCCTTCGGCGCCAGGTCCTGGCCGCGCAGGTCCGGCAGCACCACCGGCAGCTGGTCGTCGGGGACGGGCACTTCACCGCACGAGGAGCAGTAGACGATCGGGATCGGCGTGCCCCAGAACCGCTGCCGCGACAGCAGCCAGTCACGCAGCCGGTAGTTCACCGCCGCCCGGCCGAGCCCCCGCGAGGCCAGGATCTCGGTGATCGCGGCGATGGCCTCGGCCTTCGGCAACCCGTCGATCGGGCCGGAGTTGATCAGCTCGCCGTCGCCGGGGGTCGCCACCCCGGTCTGCAGAGGATCCGGGCCGCCGGTCTCGACCACGACGCGCACCGGCAGGCCGAAGGCCCGCGCGAAGTCCAGGTCTCGCTGGTCGTGCGCGGGAACAGCCATGATCGCGCCGGTGCCGTAGTCCGGCAGCACGTAGTCGGCCGCCCACACCGGTATCCGCTCGCCGTTGACCGGGTTGATCGCGTAGCGGCCCAGGAACACCCCGGTCTTCTCGCGCTCGGTCTCCTGGCGCTCGATGTCGGTCAGCTTGCGCACCTGGGCCAGGTACTCCCCCAGAGCCCCGCGCTGCTCCGGGTCGCAGACCTCCTCGGCCAGCGGTGAGTCGGCGGCGATCACGAAGAACGTCGCCCCGTACAGCGTGTCCGGCCGGGTAGTGAACACCGTGACCGGCTCATCCCGGCCCTCGATCGTGAACTGGACCTCGGCGCCCTCGCTGCGCCCGATCCAGTTGCGCTGCATCAGCAGCACCGGCTCGGGCCAGTTGCCCTCCAGCCGCGCCATGTCCTGTAGCAGCCGGTCCGCGTACTCCGTGATCTTGAAGTACCACTGGGTCAGGACCCGCCGCACCACCTCGGCGCCGCAGCGCTCACACCGGCCCGCGATGACCTGCTCGTTGGCCAGCACGGTCTGGTCGACCGGGCACCAGTTGACGTAGCCGTCCTTGCGGTAGGCCAGCCCGCGCTCGTAGAACCGCAGGAACAGCCACTGGTTCCAGCGGTAGTAGCCCGGGTCGCAGGTCTCCAGCCGCCGGGACCAGTCGAAGGAGACCCCGTACCGGCGGAACGACGCCGCCTGGGTCTCGATGTTCTTGTAGGTCCAGTCCGCCGGGTGCGTGTTGTTCCTGATCGCCGCGTTCTCGGCGGGCAGGCCGAACGCGTCCCACCCGATCGGGTGCAGCACGTTGTGCCCGCGCTGGAAGAAGTACCGCGCGACCGCGTCCCCGATGGCGTATGCCTCGGCATGGCCCATGTGCAGGTCGCCGGACGGGTAGGGGAACATGTCCAGCAGGTAGGTGCGCGGCCGCTCGTCCTGCGGGTCGTCGCTGGCCCGGTACAGGTCCAGCTCCTCCCAGCGCCGCTGCCACTTCTCCTGGACCGACCGCGGATCGTAGTGCTCCGCCCGCACCGAGTCCCGCGCGGAGTCCTGCATGGAGTCCCGCAAGGTGTCGCGGGCCGGCGACCGATCCGCGGCGACGCGCCGGTCCTGTCCCGCTCCTTCAGCCGCCTTCATTGGTCCCTCGCGATGTGAACTAGTTCCGGTTGTGCCCCGGGCTGGCTCTGTTCTATAGAAAATGCCCCTCGCTCACGAGGGGCAGCCGCGCCAACGACGGATAGTCGGCGCGGCTAGGTAAGGAGCAGCCGAGCGGAACGCATGCTGCAAGGGTAGCGCAAGGAATCACCGCTGGTGCCCGCTGACCGCGCCATGCAGGCGCGCCAGAGAACCCGGGCTGAAGCGGCAGCCGCTCTGCCCTCAGCCGGTCTGCTGGAGGCAGAACGCCGGGGCACCGCCGCCCCGCGCTGCTTACCGTCGCCGCATGGACGTCATCGAGCTCCTGCCGCGCCTGCACTTCATCCGCTTCCCAGTCGGGCACGCC
>Ga0335073_10017104_pt1 | contig 10147 bp, 12 predicted proteins | sample Lox_Sample_22_FD_207093 | JGI IMG/M metagenome (GOLD analysis project Ga0335073, IMG submission 207093) | Soil microbial communities from Loxahatchee National Wildlife Refuge, Florida, United States - Lox_Sample_2.2 | ecosystem: Environmental > Terrestrial > Soil > Wetlands | place: USA... | reverse complement strand
GAAGCGGAACTCGCCGTCGCGGCCTGGAAGGACGCCAGCCAGGGCGCCGAAGCGCGCGGCGCGTATCGTGAAGCCGAGCAGAATCTGCGTCAGGCTCTGGCCGACCTGGCTACGCTTCCCGAGTCGCCCGAGCGCGATGCTCGCGAGCTCAAACTCGTGCTGCCGCTGCTCTGGCTGCTGCAAAGAGCGTGGGGCTACGCGGCGCGCGAAACCGTCGAGATGCTCGGGCGCGCCCGCGCTCTGGCCGAGAAAACTGGCAGCACCGGCGATATTTTCAGACAAGGATTCAGCGCATGGGCTGCCGCTTATGCGGCTGGCGATCATGCGGCATCGGCCGCGCTCGCCGATCAAATGATGGACCTGGTCGAACGTGAAGGCACCGAACAGGAACGCGGGCTTGCCTACAACAGTCAGGTCACGGTGCGTCTGTATCGCGGTGACATGGCGGGAGCGGAGGAGTATTTCGAGCGTTTCGACGCTTGTATTGAGTCGATCGGTCCGAGGAAGCTCGCCGGCGTGCTCTCAAACGTCTATGGCTTCTCGAGCATCGGCCTATGGGCGACGGGCCGCATCGACGCAGCCCGTGCGCGGGCGGTCCGCGGCGTCGCCCTCTCCAAGGAGAGTCACAATCCTTACGACGAAGCTTTCGCGCGATGGTTTGAGAGCTGGTTTCATTGCTTCCTGCGCGAACCTCGACTCACCCAGGAAGCGGCAAACGAGAGCCTGGTGATCTGCGAAGAGCGCGGCTTTTCGTATTGTCGCGACCTGGCGCGATTTTCGATCGGATGGGCCGTGGCGCATCTCGGCGATACGAGCGAAGGTTTGAAGTCGATGCGCGAGGCGCTGGATTCGCTCGCCGAGCTCGGCGCGCGCGTCGGATTCACGGAATTGCTGACGCAGTTGGCCGAGGTGCAGGCGCTCGATGGCAGGCTGGAAGATGCGCTCGCATCAATCGAGAATGCGCTCGCGGCCAATCCCGAGGAACTGATCTATCAGCCGGATATCCTGCGATGCCGCGGTGACTTGCGCATCAGGACTGGACAACAGGATGCGGCGGAAGCTGATTTTCGCGAAGCGATCAGGCTCGCTCGCGAGATGAACACCAAATGTTGGGAGATACGCGCCGCGACCAGCCTCGCGAGACTCTTGGCATCGCGGCAAGATCGCGCGGGCGCTCGTGAGTTGCTGAATCCCGTCTACAACTGGTTTACCGACGGCCTCGACACCGCGGATCTCAAGGCCGCGAGGTCCATGCTCGATCAATTGAACTAGCGCCGCGTCTCAGCGAACGCTGATCTCACCAGATGCGCTGCTGAAGCGCCGCACCAGGGCGCGGCCGAGCAGCCATGCGCCGAATCCATAAGAGGCGGCCATAATCAGAATCGCGTCAAGCGCAACGCCCCGGCCGAGGCCGAGTCTGCGTTCGAGAATCAATGTGCCAAAGGTAATCGCAACTGCGATCAAGTTAGCGGCAAACGCGGCGACCGCGAACAGAACCATGCTGAACATCTTTGTGGTTCGCTCGAAGCGACCTCCCTGTATATGGAGACGCTTTGCGTCCCAAAACGATTCGGTTGTCGCGCGCGCGCCACGTCTAGTAACGTTCTGACCTGCAACTGCACGCATCTTTGGAGGGCGGACGCGAATCTCAACCGCGCCGCGAAATTCGATGAAGTATGCCATCGTGACTGGCGGCGCGCGCGGACTCGGACTTGGAATCGTCAACGCGCTGCTGAATGAAAAAGTCGTCGATCGAATCGCCGTTATCGACAAGGAGCTCGCGGGGCCGCCACCCTCGATAAAAGACAAGGTCGAGGGCTTCGCCTCCGACGTGACCGACGAAAAGCAGATTCACGCCGCGATGGAGGAGATCGCCTCGCGCTTCGGACCGCATCCTGACGTGCTGTGCAACAACGCCGGCGGCGGCGAGCGCGCGTGGTTTGAGTCGGGACACCAGACGATGTGGGACAGCGTCGATACCTGGCGGCGCTATGTCGATCTGAATCTCAACTCGGTCTATATCGTGTCGCGCGAAATTGCGCCGCGGATGAAGAGCGGCGGCGCGATCTGCAACACCTCGTCGATCGCGGGTCTGCTGCCGTCTCCCGTGCTGGCGGCATATGCGGCGGCCAAGGCCGGCGTGATTTCGTACACGAAGACGCTCGCGCTGCAGCTCGGTCCCGATGGAATCCGCGTCAACGCCGTCGCCCCGGGTCTCATCTATACGAAGGTGTGGGAGAATCTCGGCGCGGCGCTGGGCGGCGGCGACAGCAACGCGCGCGCCACGTTCGAGGCGACGGTCAAATCGCTGGTGCCACTCGGCCGCGAGCAGACCATGGACGATATCGGCCACACCGTTGCGTGGCTGTGCTCCGGCAAGGCGATCAACGTGACGGGCCAGGTAATCGCCGTCGACGGCGGCATCGTGCTCGGCGCGCCCACGCTGCGCCGCGAGTGAGGCCCTGTAGCGCCCGCATCACAGCCCGTTAGAATATGAACCACCTCGCCCACTTTTTTGTGGGAGAGGTCGCGTGGCGCGGCGGTTGCGATTTTTTCGCAAGCGCCGTGACGCGCGGGTGAGGGTGCAGCGTTCGGAGCATACAGCGATCTCCGTCAAGAACATTTGTGCAAGCTCCGAGCGCGGAACCCTAACCCGACCGGATCGCGACTTGAACTCAGACATCTCAAGTCGCGATCCAGTCGACCTCTTCCGCTTTGCGGGCGAGGTTATAAGAATAATGCGGGCTGAGATTCGGGACAGAGAACAAGGTCCGAGGAATCGATTGAACGCGAACGAACAGAAAGCGATTGCGATCGTGCGCAAGCTGCGGGAGGCGGGCTTCGTGGCCTACTTCAACGGCGGATGCGTGCGCGATCGAATGCTCGGCGTCGCGCCCAAGGACTACGATATCGCGACCGACGCGCGGCCCGAGGTCGTGCAGCGGATGTTCGATCGCACCGTCGCAGTCGGCGCGAAGTTCGGCGTGATCGCGGTGCTGCTCGACGATGAACAGTACGAAGTCGCGACGTTCCGCGCCGATGCCGAGTATATCGATGGCCGCCGTCCCTCGTCGGTCCGCTTCGGCACGATCGAGGAAGACGCGATTCGCCGCGACTTCACGATCGGTGGCATGTACTACGATCCGATGGAGGATCGGCTGATCGATCTGGTCGGCGGGATGCGCGATCTGCGCGCTGGGATCGTGCGCGCGATCGGAAATCCCTACGACCGTTTCGAAGAAGATCACCTGCGTATCCTGCGCGCGGCGCGTTTCGCGGCGCGGCTCGATTTCGTGATCGATCCCGCGACCTGGGCGGCGATGAAACGCTCGGCGCCGACGATCGTCGATATCTCCGCGGAGCGAATCGGCGAAGAGCTCATGAGGTTGATGACCGAGGGACGCGCCGCGCGCGGCATCGACCTGCTAACTGCAAGTGGACTGATGCAGGCCCTGATCCCCGAAGTGCTCGAGATGGTTGGATGCGCGCAGCCGGAGAATTTTCATCCCGAGGGCGACGTTTATACGCATACGCGGCTCGCGGTTTCGATGCTGCCCGCGGACTGCTCCGAGACCGTCGCGTTCGGGATCCTGTTTCACGATGTCGCCAAGCCGCGCACGCGCGCCGTAGTTGGCGACAAGGTCACGTTCTATGGGCATACGGATATCGGCGCGGAAATGGCGGCCGGGATCATGGCGCGGCTCAAGCGCTCGCGCTTTGTACAGGAGCGTGTCGCGTATCTCGTGCGAAATCATCTGCGGCTCACGATGGCGCCGCGGATGCGCCCGGCGACGCTCAAGCGGATGCTCGCGGAAGACGGTTTCGATGAGCTGATGGAAGTCGCGCTGATGGACACCTTTGCGTCGAGCTCGTACATGGGCTTCTGGAACCTGTGTCACCGCGCACGCACTACGATGAGCGCCGCGGAAATCCGCCCGCCGCGCCTCATCGGCGGCAACGATCTGATCGGCCTCGGCTTCGCACCGGGCCCGCGCTTCAAGGCGATCCTCAAGGATGTCGAAGATCAGCAACTCGACGGCGTCCTGACTTCGCGCGAGGCGGCGCTCGACTACGTGCGCAGCCAATACGGATCGCCCTCGCCGCAAAGCGCCGCGTAGGTGCTCGAAGCACACGCCATAACGAAACGATTCGGGCGCACGCTCGCGCTCGACGCAGTTGATTTCGCGGCTCGCCCCGGCGAGATCCACGCGCTCATCGGCGAGAACGGCGCCGGCAAAACCACGCTCATGAACGTGATCGCGGGCGCAGTGCGCCAGGACTCCGGCGAGGCGAGGCTCGATGGACGTGCGCTCAGCGCCGGCTCGCCGCACGACGCGCTCGCGGCGGGAATCGCCGCGGTGCATCAGAGCCCGCTGCTCTTCGAGCGCATGACGTGGGAAGAGAATCTTGCGCTCGGCGGCTTCGGTGCGCAGGGCAAATACGATCTCGCGGCTGTCGCATCCAAAGCGCGCGCGATGGCGCAGCGGCTCGGCTTCGAGCTGCCAAGTGCCGGCGCGCTCGTCGAGCAGCGCTCGGTGACTGAACGTGTGCGGCTTGAGTTGCTGCGCGCGCTCAGCTTCGAGCCGCGCGTGCTGATCTTCGACGAGCCGACGAGCGTGCTGGCGCCGTCGGAGCTTGCGGGCTTTCTCGATTTGCTGCGGCGCCTGCGCGGCGAGAATCGAATAATCATCTGGATAACTCACAAGCTGGCCGAGGCGATGGCCGCCGCCGATCGAATCACAGTTTTGCGGCAGGGCCGCGTCGTCGCGCGCACGACAGTCGCGGAAACCAGCCAGCGCGAGCTCGCGCAATTCATGATCGGCGATCTGGCTGCGCCGGCCGAGGTTTCAGCAACGCCGTCGCATGCGACCGAGCCGTTGCTGCGGATCGCGAACCTCAATCTCGTTTCTGACGGGCGCACGATTCTCGATCATTTGAATCTCGAGCTGCGCGGCGGCGAGATCACGGGGCTTGCGGGCGTCGATGGCAACGGACAGCCGGAGCTGGTCGAGCTACTGGCGCGCGTACGCAAACCGGATGGTGGCACGATCGAAGCGGCGGGCTCATCGTCGATGGCCGTGATTCCCGAAGATCGCGATCACGACGGACTCGTGCTCGATATGACGCTGTGGGAGAACATGCTGCTCGAGCGGCCGCTGCGCGAGCGCTTCGCGCGCCGGGGATGGCTCGATCGCCCGCGCGCGATCGAGCTCTGCGCGGAGCTTATCCAGCGCTTTCGCGTGCGCGCGCCGGGTCCCGACGCGACCGCGGCCTCGCTTTCAGGCGGCAATCGCCAACGCCTCGAAGTTGCGCGCGCGCTCGCGCTCAATCCGAGGATCATTATCGCGCACAACGTCTGCCGCGGCCTCGATCTGGCGGCGACTGCCGATGTTCATCGCACGCTCGTCGAGTTCGCCGCGGGCGGCGGCGCGGTCTTGCTGATCTCGAGCGATCTCGACGAGCTGCTAGTGCTATGCGGCCGGCTGCTCGTAATCAGCCGCGGGAAAATTCGCGAGGCCGAGTCGCACGAGCGCAATCCCGAGCGGCTCGGGCTTCTGATGGCGGGGGCGTGGGACTGATTCGATGCTTTCGGCGCTGATCAAACCCGCCGCCGCGATCGCGCTCGCCGCCGCGATCATTTCGATCGTTCTTCTTGCGCTGGGTGCGTCGCCGATCGCCGTGTTCGCCGCGCTCGGCGATGGCGCATTCGGAAGCTGGTACGCGTTCACAGACACGATCGTCAAAGCCACACCGCTGGTGTTCACGGGCCTCGCCGTCTCGCTCGCGTTCTCGGGGGCGCTGTGGAATATCGGCGCCGACGGGCAGCTGGTGGCCGGTGCGATCGCCGCGGGCGCGATCGGCCCATGGCTCGACGGCTGGCCTCATTCGATAGCGGTGACGATCCTGCTCGCATCGGGCGCGTTTGGCGGCGCGATTTGGGGCGGAATCGCGGGATGGCTGCGCGCGCGGCGCGACGTCAACGAAGTTATCAGCACGATCATGCTTAACTTCGTCGCCGCGCAGACTCTAAGCTGGGTCGTGCACGGTCCGCTGATGGAACCGACGCGCGCGTTTCCCGAGAGCGCGCCGATCGCGCACGCGGCGGAGCTTGGATTCTATTTCCAGCCGAGCCGCCTCAACCTCGGAGTCGTGATCGCGATCGCGCTGGCGGCAGGATGCTACCTGCTGATGTTCCACACCACCGTCGGTTTCGAGCTGCGCGCGATGGGACGAAATCGCCGCGCCTCGACTTTCTTCGGTATCCCGATCGCCGCGCTTACGATCCGTGTGATGGCGCTGAGCGGCGCGCTCGCAGGACTTGGCGGGGCTGCCCATATCGCGGCGATCACTCATCGCCTGTACGAGAAGATTTCTCCGGGCTGGGGCTACGAGGCGATCGCGGTCGCGCTCGTTGCGCGGCTGAATCCGCTCGGGATTCTCGTCGCTGCTCTCCTCTTTGGCGCGCTCGACAACGGCTCGCAAGCGATGCAGCGCGCGGTCGGAGTTTCGCCCGTGCTCGTGCAGGTGATGGAAGGCACGGTGATTCTGATCCTGCTCGCGTTCGATACGCCATACGCGGAGCGGCTCGGTGCGAGCTTCCGCCCGGTGGTTGAGGGGCCCGCACAGCCGGCGGTGTCGCGCGATGCTTGAAGCGTTCCTCAAATCCACGATCGGCATGACGACGCCGATCCTGCTCGCGGCTATCGGCGAACTCCTGGTCGAGGAAAGCGGCATCATCAATATTGGAATCGAAGGCGCGATGCTGTCGGGCGCGTTCTTCGCGTTCGCGGTCGCGTACTTCAGCGGCAGTATGCTGCTCGGCCTCGGCGCGGGAATCGCGGCTGGCGTCGCGATCAATGCGATCTTCGCCGCGATGGTGGTGAACCTCGCCGTGAGCCAGGTCGTCGCCGGCACCGCGCTCAATATTCTGGCGCTAGGTCTCACCGGAGTTTTCTACCGCCAGTTCTTCGGCGTCACCGGGTCGTCATTCATGGTGAAGTCGATGCCGCGGCTGCCGCTCGGTCCGCTCGCCAGCATCCCGATTATCGGACCCGCGTTCTTCGATCATAACCTGCTCGTGTACATCACGTTTGCGCTGATCCCGATCGCGGGCTTCATCATGATGCGCACGCGATACGGACTTCGCTTGCGCGCCGCGGGCGAGCGTCCCGATGCCGCGGATGCGCTCGGGCTCGGAGTGTATCGCCTCAGATGGGAGGCGCTGCTCGTGTCGGGCGCGCTCACCGGAGTCGCGGGCGCTTTCCTGACGCTCGCGTATGCGAACACCTTCGTCGAGAACATCTCGGCCGGCCGCGGCTTCGTCGCGCTGTCGGTCGTTATCCTGGGCCGTTGGAAATCGTGGGGACTCGCCGCGGCGTCATTACTATTCGGCGCCGCGATGGCGCTGCAGTTCGCGATGCAGGCACTGGGCACCGCGATCCCGTATCAGTTCTTTCTAGCGCTGCCCTACGCGCTGACGCTCGTCGTGCTGGCGACGGTCGGCGGCCAGGCCGCCGCGCCCAGCGCGCTCGGCGAGCCTTACATCCGATCGTAACTTTCGAGCCTTTCGCACGTTTAGTTGGAGCGGCAGTCACGCGATCGGAGGCACCTTGATGGCAGATGACAAAGGCTACATCCAGCCCGGATATCGCACGATCACGCCGTACTTGTATGGCGGCCAAGGGCTGATTGATTTCCTGATAGATGTGTTCGGCGCCGAAGTGCTGCACGGCGGCGACGTAGCCGCCGACGGTAGCAGCCACAATGAAGTGATGATCGGTGACTCGCGCGTGGATTTTGGCTCGGATATTTTGCCGACAAGTCGATGGCCTCTGCGCTGTGGGTGTACGTTCCCGATGTCGACGCGACATTCGTCAAGGCGCTGAGCGTAGGCGCCAAAGCGGTGCGAGAGCCTGCCGACATGACCTGGGGCGATCGCGTGGGCGGCGTAAGAGACGCCTATGGCAACACGTGGTGGATCGCCACGCACACGCCACCGAAGTGAACCCGGAGCAGCACTTTCGCCTGCACGCCGCTGCGATATAGAGTCTTAGATTATGGCGGCGAATCCTCAGATTCTCGGCTCGTTTCCGATGGCGTTTTGCGGCGGGTGCGAGAAAACAGTGCTCACCCACGTGGGATTCGACGCCGACGGCAATGAGCATCGGATGTGTGTGCATTGCGATGCGCCGATCGACGAGCGCCTCGATTGGGTGGATGCGGAGGAGCTCGAAGCGACCGGCTACTTCATTGGCTCGCCGCCGGTGCAGAAGGCGTGCGGTTCTGGATGCGGCTCCTGCGGCACGAAGCGCGCCCCGAAGTCCTGATCCTGAAAAAATATAGTCGGGTGGGCGTCCCTGCCCGCCATTGAGATGCGCGAGCCATCGGCCCGCGCCACAGTTTGTAAAGCATCGAAGGCGCGCGGCGCGCCGTCTCAACGGCGGGCAGGGACGCCCACCCTGCTGTATTTTTCAGAATTTCAGAAGTTATTTGCCTTCGAGGGCGCCGGTTTGGCGCAGCGCTTCGTAGACAACTATCGAAACTGCGTTGGAGAGGTTGAGGCTGCGGACGCCGGATTCGAAGATCGGGATTCGATACGCGTCTTCGATTCGATCTGCGACGAATTCGCGGCCTAGGCCCTTCGTTTCGCTGCCGAAGAATACGTAGTCGCCGGTCGAGTACGCCGCGTCGAGGTATGATTTGCGCGCGTGCGTCGAAAAATATTTGGAGGGTATGCCCGGATGCGCGGCGGCGAATTCATCCCAGTCGCGATACGTGATCAGATCCACCAGCGGCCAGTAATCGAGGCCGGCGCGCTTCAGATAGCGATCTTCCAGCGAGAATCCCAGCGGGCCGACGAGATGCAGCTGCGTGCGCGTCGCCGCGGCCAGCCTCGCGATCGAGCCGGTGTTCTGCGGGATCTCGGGACGCACCAGCACGATGTGCAGATTGGGCTCCTCGAGGCGCATCGAATTCGTTCAGGCGCGCGCGGCGCTATGGCCGACAGGTTCGCGCTTGCCGCGGAGCGTGATGAAGAAGTTGCCGTGCTCGTCGGACTCGAATCGATCGCTGAGATGGTAGTACGCCGAGCGCAAGAAGCGTGCGCGATACTCGCCGCCTTTAGCCCGCACATAGAGCACGTTGTCATCACCGACCTCGAGCGCGTCGGCGCTGAGCGCTTCGCGAGAGTCGTCGTTGAGCACTATCATGAAGCCGCCGAGCTCGTCGTCCTCGACTGCCTTCACGACGTAGGGCGTATCTTCGACCGTGATCGACGCACGTTCCTCGGCGACTTGCAGATAGTACGAGCCGTCGGGATTGCGCCGGATACTCTGGCTGAAGAGCAGCGCGATGCGCGGGTTGTCGATGCGCTCGTCGTCGCTGTACCAGTTGCCGTCGCGTCGAAAGGAGATTTTTCCCGACTCGACGGCGTAAAAGCCCGCCCGTGCCATGTGGATTTCACCGGTTGCGGCTGTCGAGGAGGATCGTGACCGGGCCGTCGTTGACCAGGTCGACTTCCATCATCGCGCCGAACTCACCTGCCTCAACTTTAACACCGGCTTGATGGGCGAGCGAGAGAAAGTGCTCGTAGAGCCGCCGCGCATCGTCGGGCGCTGCCGCTCGTATAAATGATGGCCGCCGCCCCGACTCGGTATCGGCCAGGAGTGTGAATTGCGAGACTACCAGCAACTCGCCGCCAACCTTCGTCAGCGCGAGGTTCATCTTGCCGTCGGCGTCGGCGAAGATGCGCATCCCGAGCGTGCGATCGCAGATAAAATCGGCGTCAGCTTCGGTGTCATCGCGCGCCACGCCGAGCAAAACGACGAGGCCGCGCCCGATCCGGCCGACGATTTTGCCCCCGATTCGGACCTCAGCCTGACTTACACGTTGAAGAACTGCGCGCATCCGTGCGTCCTATAATGGTGAGTCGGGCAGGCGCAAGCGAATTGGCCCCTGTGGTGCTGGGTGGCGAGCCGGTAATATAGTTCAACCAGATATGATTCCTGTTCTTTTCCAGCTCGGACCCCTGACCGTCTACAGCTACGGCTTGATGATGGCGCTGGGCTTCCTGGCGGCGGATCTGGTGATTCGCCTGGATTGCAAGCGCCGCGGTATCGACCCCGAGTATTCCTCGTCGATGGTTATC
>Ga0335073_10017103_pt1 | contig 10147 bp, 10 predicted proteins | sample Lox_Sample_22_FD_207093 | JGI IMG/M metagenome (GOLD analysis project Ga0335073, IMG submission 207093) | Soil microbial communities from Loxahatchee National Wildlife Refuge, Florida, United States - Lox_Sample_2.2 | ecosystem: Environmental > Terrestrial > Soil > Wetlands | place: USA... | reverse complement strand
GGCACCGACGGCACGACCGATTGTTCAGCGCGCCCCGAGACAACGTCGAAGATCTGAATGAAATCCTGCGCGTCCGTTTGCACGTTGTCGGTCATCGGATTTGAAATTGCCAGATTCATCGCAAGCATCTGTGTGACTCGCACGCTTATCTAAGTGCAAATGCATTGCCACGCCAGGCACGACATCGAGCGTTGCATTTCCTCTGAAAATAAATGACTTACAAATTGAACTCGAGAGAGACGCGTTCAATCGACAGGCAATGCGGCAACCTTTGCCGTGTTCACCCGGCAACGATTGCCGAGTTTGTTCGCGGCCCTGGTTTCAGCCGCGGCCCCCGGACATGCAAAGAGTCATCTCGATGTGAGTTGCGGACTACTGCAGTTACGGGTCCGCTTCAGCGGCTGACTGATAGATGATGGTGCGGATGGAAGACCTAACTGCGGTAAGTCAATTGTCGAAGTTATCTATAAACCCGGGTTCCCGGTCAAATGTGAGGACTGATGAGGCGAGATAGAATCTATGGTTCCGCAAGACGACGATCTTGAATTCGCAAAAATGCGTTGAATCAACTGCGGTGGGCGCGTGCAGCAAAAATGTCGTCGATTCGCTTTTGTTGAGCGCGATCGAGTTGGAGATTGAACTCTTCACGCTTCCGACTCCGAAGGTCGCTGAGAATCTGCCGATCCCGGCGTGCGCCCCGGTAAACCTCCAATTGCTCGGCCCGTTTCCGCTCCAGCAAAACGAGGGAATCGATGAGGCTGCGTCTCTGCTCGGCAACAACACGAGCTTCAACCAGCAAACTTTGCAACTGAAACGCTGATGTTGGCTGTCGCAGCGTCTGCTCCCGAGCCTTTTCTGCTTCGACAATCTGCTCACTCAGTCGCTCGATGCTCCACCGGCATTGCTCGCACTCGAACGCAATTGTTTTGAGGGCAAGTTCCTCGCGCCTTTCCAGACTCTGGCGCAAGCGCAAAACGATCGCAAGCGGGAAACGAAAAGCCATGAAACGTCCTTCAATTTAATCCGGAAGTCGCTCCGGTCCACTCGACCTCTACTCGGAAATCGCCATGAGCCGATCGCCCGTCTCGCTGAAGCTCGATATTTCGCCCGGCTTTTGCTGCAGGAACGCATTGAGCGAAGGCATTGTCGCCATCGCCTTATCCAGGTCGGGGTCGGTGCCCTTCTGGTAGGCCCCAACGCGAATCAAATCCTCTGAATGTGCGTATGAGGACATGAGTAAACGCATCTCCTTCACTTTGCCCAGATGCTGCTCTGTGACAAGGCTGGGCATGAGCCGGCTGACACTATCGAGAATCGATATTGGCGGATAGTGGCTGCGCATCGCGAGATTCCTATCGAGTAACACGTGCCCGTCGAGCAGCGACCGCACTGTATCCACAACCGGATCCTGTTGATCGTCCCCCTCCATCAACACCGTGTAAAAAGCCGTTATACTTCCCTGAGTAAAATTGCCCGCTCGCTCCACTATCCGCGCCAAAGTGTTGAGAACCGAAGGAGTATAACCCTTTGCCGTGGGAGGTTCTCCCGCTGCAAGCCCGATCTCTCTTTGCGCCATGGCAAAGCGCGTTAACGAATCGACAATGAGAAGCACGTTTCTTCCAAGGCTCGCAAAATACTCCGCAATAGCCGTTGCCGCCAGCGCCGCGCGCAACCGAAGCAGCGGAGACTGGTCAGATGTAGACACGACAACAACGGCGCGCTTCAACCCATTTTCACCCAGCACTTCAAGGAACTCGCCCACTTCCCTGCCGCGTTCGCCTACGAGTGCCAGAACGGTCATATCGGCTGCGGTTCCGCGCGCCATCATTCCAATCAATGTGCTCTTGCCCACACCGCTGCCGCCAAAGATGCCCAGACGTTGGCCGCGTCCACAAGTCAAGAATCCGTCAATGGCGCGGATTCCGCAGCTCAACGGCTCACGAATCGCAACGCGATCAAGAGGCAATGGCGCTGAACCGTCGATCGGGACCGAATAGGCGGCTCGATAGTCGCCCTTTCCGTCCATCGGGATTCCGGCAGTATCCACTACGCGGCCGAGCAGGCCCGGACCCACACGAACCGACGGGCGCGCGCCCCAGGTAACTATCTGGTCTCCGTACCGGATTCCTCGCAGATTGTCCGCGGTCATTGAGAGCATCGTCGATCCTCGAAAACCGATGATCTCGCCCATATAGCTGCGACCGCTTTTATCCTTGATCTCGCAGGATTCGCCCACAAAGCAAAACGGGCCCTCTGACTCGGCCAGGTTGCCAACTACCTGATTGATGCGGCCACTCCAGCGCAGAGTTGATCCCGACTCGAGTTGTTGAGTGAACGGACCAAGCAAGCCGCGGCTCATCGATTCGCAGGCCTCATTGCGAGTAGATCGAAGAAGCCCTGCTCAACTTCTTTCAACTGTGCGTCGAGTCCGAAGTTTGCCGAACCCAACTCGGTTTCGAGAATGCAGTCCTGGTCGGTGAGCTGGGATACTTCGATTACGTCAATCCTGCCCAGGTTTGGGTATGCGGCAAAGTATTGCTTCCATGGAGTACTAAGTCCGGGACCCACCTTGACCGTAACACTTGAACCTTCACGCATCTTCTCCACGGCGAGTCGAACCAGTGAAGCTACCAGCATGGGGTCAACCTGTGATTCCCGATGAAGAATCTTGGCTGCTATTGAGAGAGCGAGCTGAACAACCTCCGCCTCGACGCGTGCGAAGTAGTCTTCGCGCTGCTCGGCGAACTGGCTCACCACATCGGCGATCGGCTGCCGCGCTGCCAGTAGCTTTTGTTCGTAGTCGCGGAGCAGTCTTTGCTCGGTTTGCGCTACCGCCTCGAGCCGCGCTTCACGAATCCTCGTGGCTAGTTCCGCTTCCAGGGCCTCGCTGTTTCGGCGCTTGTCTTCGTGCGCAGACTCTTCTTCTCGCGCGCCGCGGGACCCGTTGTCGACACTGCCGTTTGCCATGTCGCGGTACTGCAGTGCGGCAAACGACAACGGCAGAACCTCGCTATATCCGCCACTAAAGGACATACTCATCCTCTCCTTCGCTCTTTAACGCGATCTTGCCTTCAGACTCCAGCTTGCGCGCGATGGCAACAATCTCACTCTGAGCCTTGGCTACTTCTTTACTGCGAACAGGTCCCATAATCTCGGAGTCTTCTTTCATCATGTCCACGGCCCGCGAAGACATGGTGCGGTAGAAGTGGAGACTTACTTCTTCGCTTACACCTTTAAGCGCGATCATGAGCGTCTTTTTATCGATGACGTTCATGAGTTCCCGCATTTCGTGCTCGGGGACTTCGAGGAAGTTGTCAAAGGTGAACATTGAGTCCCGGATATTGATTGCAAGCTTTGGCTCCTCGCGCTCAATCGTGTCGAGGATCTCGCGAGCAGTCACCGGATCCAGCCGATTCATCAAGTCGGCGATGTTGCGAAATCCATTGCCGGCTTTGCGGTTCTGATCGCCTACAGATTTCATGCGCCGGTTCAGTACGCCCGATACCTTGGCGGCAACCTCGGGAGAAAAGCTTCTCAGATTGGCAAGTCGCCGAACACAATCGGCCCGCATCTCCGGCTCCATTTTCATCAACAGAGTCGAGGCTTGTTTCACATCGAGCTGACTCAAAATGAGAGCCTTGGTTTGCGTGTGTTCTCCGGCAAGGAATCGGGAAAGTTGCTGCGAATCGACCCTTCTGAGCGAGTCGACATTGAACGATCTCGTCTCAACCGTTTGAGTAAGGCGTTCAACCAGATCTTTGGACCCATTCTCACCAAAAGCTTTAACCAGCAGCCGGGCAGCGACCGTTTGCCCTCCAAATGCAACATGTTCCTGTTCTGCTAGCATTTTGGTGTACTCCTCGAGAACCTGAACTGTGGTCTCGAGAGGAACCTGGCCGAGGCGCGCAACTTCTTCCGTTACCCGCTCCAGATCGTCGTCGGGAAGATTACGCAGGATCGGCGCCACGGCATCTTCACCCAACGCGGCGAGCAGTATTGCCGCCTTGCGGACGCCAGTCAGCGGAATTTGATCGGTGCCGGTCACTTATGATTCCTCGTGCAGCCACGTCTGCAGGGCGCGCGCTGTGTTCAACGGTTTGAGCTGAATCAATTCGGCCGCTTCTTCTTTCAGTTGGCTAGCCCGCAAAGCCCCCTGGGGCGCATCACCGGATTCCCCACCGAGCATGGATTGCTGACCGCTGGTAAGAAGCGGCTCTTGAATCGGGTGAACGGGCGTTGCGAGAATTTGTTTTTGTATCGGCCTTAACACAAACAGATAAGCCATGACGCAGAGGAGAAGCAGAACCGCAGGGCGTACGACCGATGAGTAGTCTGAGACCGCTTTCTGCGCTTCAGCGGTCCAGCTCACAGGCGTCATATCGAGGTCGGAATCGACGTCGAACGAGAGGTTTTGCACGCTGATCGAGTCTCCACGCGCGGCATCGAAACCGATCACGCCCTTTGCGAGGTCGCTGATCTGATTCAATTCGCTCTGTGACCTCTTGCGCTGCGAGTAGGTCACTTTGCCTTTTTGAATCGTCTTCACGATCGCATCGTCTACCAGAATCGCGGCGGTGACTCTACGCACGCGGCCTGCCGGCGTAATGGTATGAATGACTGTCTTGTTTACGCCGTATTGTGCCGACTCGGTCTTCGAGCTTTGGGTTGAACTCTGCGGCGTGGGAGCTTTTCCGTTCACGGGAACATTGCTCGAAGTTCCCGGCACGCCCGCTGGTACCGGCGCGCCACCCGCCTGGTCCTCGCTTCTCTGCATGCTCAGTACAGCGCTCACTGCCGGGTCGTACTGTTCTTTGCTTTCATCCATGCTTCCGGGATCGTAATCTACGTTAACGCTGGCGCGGATTTTGCCGGCCCCCACGACAGGTTCGAGCGTACTGACCAGGCGGTTGCTCAACTCCGATGAGTCTCCATCGCCTGGATCGTCCGATCCCACACCAATGGACCTTGATGTATCCGCATCGATAATCGAAACATCCTCAGGCCGCAGCTCATCAACTGCCCCCGAGACCAAACGTGAGATCCCGAGCGCCGATTCCTTTGACAAGGCCCCGCGCCGCAGCTTGAGAATCACTGAGGCTTTAGCGCCGCGCTGACGATCGACAAAGACGGAATCGGAAGGCATTACAAGATGAACTCGCGCCCGCTCTACGTCCGCCAATGTTTCGATCGACTTTTCTAACTCACCTTCCAGTGCACGCTGGTAGGTTACCTTTTCATCGAATTCGGTTTCGCCCCAGCTCACTTTGTCAAACAGCTCAAACCCCATTCGCCCGCTATGCAGATCACTCTGCGCCGAGGTCTGCATCCTGGCCACGTTGAGCTTGTCTGTAGGGACCATGATGGATTTGCCGTCGGCGCTGGCGCGATGCGTAATTCCCATTTGATCGAGCTTGGCGGTCAGCGACTGCGCATCGGCCGGCTCCAGCCCCGTATACAGGGGCTTGTAATCCGGTCCTCCAATTAGCTTGACAAATGCTATGAGGAGGACCAGCGAGCCTCCCGCGCCGCCAAGCAGCATCGCCCTCTGGCGTCCCGTCCGCGTAGCCCAGAATTGCTTGAATTGATCGAATCCGTTTTTGAAGCCTGCCATGGTTTCTCAATCCTAGAACTGCATCTTTTCAATATCCTGGTATGCGCTGACGATCTTGTTTCGAACCTGCATCATCAGCTGGAACGAAACATCGGCTTTCTCTACTGCGATCATTACGTCATTCATGTCTCCGCCGCCGCCCTGCAGCATGTTGCTCACCTGGGCTGCGGCGTTCTCATGAAGCGAATCGACTGTGTTCACTGCGTTCTTCAGCACGTCAGTGAAGTTCATCTCACCGGCGCCGCCAATGCTTTCGGTTCCGCCGGCGCCCGGCAGACTTATATTCGGTAAACCACCCAGACTAACCGTACTCATCGCCGCAATCTCCCGCTTAAGAACTCTTCAGAATGTCAATGGACTGCTGAATCATCTGTTTTGCTGCCCCTACTGCCGATGCGTTCAACTGATAGGCGCGCACCGCATCCATCAAATCCACCATCTCCGTCATCGGGTTAATGGCCGGATATGCCACATAGCCGTCCTTATCTGCGTCAGGATTTCCTGGTTCATAACGTTTCACCGCCGGTGTCTGGTCGTCGACCACCGCGCTGATTTGTACTTCGCCCGATGGAAACCCTCCCAAACCTCCGGCGTGATTCAGCACCGTTTGAAAGGGCGAAGAATTCGACGTGCTGAATACAGCTTCTTTGCGAACGTATGGTCCGCCCTGCGCGGTGTGCGTGGTTTCAGCGTTGGCAAGGTTCGCCGACGTAATCTCAGCTCGCTGCCGCTCCGCCGTCAGGGCAGATGCGCTGATGCTCATCATGTCGAAGATGCCCATGATTCCTCCCTTGTTAATCCTTGATCGCCGTCAACAGCCGATGAAACTCTTCTTTGACGAGTTGCACGCCCATTTCATGCAAAAGCTGCGTTTGCGAAAGCACCATGCTCTCGCGGTCAATGTTCACGTTGTTTCCATCGGGACGTTCCGGCAGATCTGGAACATCGAGGGTCGCCGGCGTCAATTGCGCTCCTGCCCCCTCGTTCATCACCTGCTGCAAAGCACCCTGAAAATCGATATCCCGAGTGTGATAACCCGGCGTATCAACGTTCGCCATGTTTGTCGCCACCAGTTCCTGACGATCGGCAGTCACTTTCAGGTATCCCTGCAGAGCCTGCAGCATTGGAGTCGTTGCCATTTATGCGTACCTCCTGGGCGGAAGACCGTATTCCCTGATCTTGTTGCGCAGCGTGCGAATGCTGATTCCGAGCAACTCCGCGGCATGTGTCCGATTCCCCTCAGTCAATGCAAGCGTGCTCTCCAGGTGCTGCCGCTCCACATCGCGAATAGGCGTGCCCGCACAAGCAACGGCCGGCGATGGCGCGGCCGCCGGGCGGCCCATCACGAACGTCGGACGTAACTCCGCATCGAAGCAGCGCGCATCGATATCCGGTGTGCTGTTCAGCGTAACTACGCGCCGCATGAAATTTGCGAGTTCACGAATGTTGCCGGGCCACAGGTGCGATTGGAGCCTGTCAAGAAAGTCTTCATGCAACCGCGGAACCGGTCTGTGCATTTCACCGGCAAAGCGCTCGGCAAAATGCTGCGCAAGAATCGGGATGTCATCGACGCGCTCACGAAGCGGCGGCAACGACAACGGAATCACGTTCAACCGGTAGAACAAGTCAGCGCGAAAACTCCCTCGTTCCACCATTTGAGCCAGAGATACGTTGGTGGTTGCGATCACGCGAATATCGACGTGAACAGACCGTCCCTCGCCGAGCCGCTCGAATTCCCGCTCCTGCAGGGCGCGCAGCAGTTTCGGCTGCAGGTTGAGCGGCATTTCGCCAATCTCATCAAACAGAAGAGTGCCGCCGTTGGCCTGTTCGAATCTTCCAGGGCGATTGGCAATTGCGCCGGTAAACGCGCCTCGCCCGTGACCGAATAATTCGCTTTCGAGCAGCGTCTCAGGTACTGCCGCACAATTCACTGCGACGAACGGCTTGCTGCCGCGGTCGCTGGAGTCGTGAACGAACCGGGCCAGCAGCTCTTTGCCTGTTCCGCTTTCCGCTTCAATCAACACATCGGCGCCTGCATTTGCAGCCGCGCGCGCTCTCTGCAAGGCAATAAGAAGCTGTGGCGACCGTCCGACAATCGCTCCGCTGGTTTCAATCTCTGACGCCGGAAGCTGTTTTGCGCGCTGCATCACCTGAGCGGCGGTTGCCTGAAGCTGATCAAAAGGAACCGGCTTCGTCACATAATCCAGAGCGCCATCGCGCATCGCCTTCACCGCATCGGGCACTGAACCATATGCCGTAAGCAGAATGACTGCGGTGGATGGTGAGGACTTCCGGGCTGCGCGCATCACTTCCATGCCGCTGCCATCGGGCATGCGCATGTCTGTCACTACCAGGTCGAAATCTCGCCCTTCCAGGGTGCGAATCGCTTCCCTGACTCCAGCCGCCGTTTCAACCCTCCAGCCATGACGCAGGAAGTTGGCGCGGAGGGCCGTCCGCATGCCTGGTTCATCGTCAACCACCATCACCGACGAATCCGCGCACATTGTCATATCGTTGGAAACTCCATTACGAAACTGCTGCCGTGATTCAAACTGCTCGACACTCTGATGGATCCGCCGTGTATCGCCATGAGGCGCTTGCACACCGCCAGTCCCAGTCCGGGTGTTTCACCGCTGCCACTGAAACCAGCTTCAAATAAGCGCCCAAGTTGCTCAGCCGAAATTCCGCAGCCACTATCTCTGACCTCAACCATCGCCGGGCCCGACTTGTGTTCGCTATCGTGAGACAGCGTAACGTCGACATTTCCGCCAGATGCTGTGTGCCGGATTGCATTGCAGATCAGGTTGAGAATGATCTGGCGGATGCCAGCCCCATTCCCGCGAACCATCAAGCTGTTAAGTCCGGTATGAAAACCGAGATTGATGCTGGCCTGCTCGGCAATGGGTTTCACAAATTCGACCCCTCCACGAACGCACGCCACCAGATCGAGAGTTTCAAAACTGCAGCTCGCTTCGCCATTCAAACTCAAAACATTGTTCACCGTGCCCGAGAGCGTGCGGATTCCCGCACGCAGGTGTGCAATCCACTGGGGATTGGCCGACCCGTCCTCGGCGATTAGTCCTGCAAAGAGTTCAAGGCTGGCTAATGGATTTCTAATTTCATGAGCCAGAATTGATGAGATTTCAGACAGCGTTACCGCTCTGCGCGCAGCTTCGCGTTCCTGTTCGGCAAGTTTGTTTGCGGTAATGTCCCTGAGAGTCCAGATGGTACGCAAAGGCCGGTTTCCAACTTCTCGCCCGCGCGCCTCGCAATCGAGTTCGCGGCGGCCGACTGCGATCCATCGCTTTTCACCCTCGATTTGTAAGCACAATTCACTTTCGTGGGCGCTGCAGCCGATCCTCGTAAGTCCTTCGAAGTCAATGCCAGCGGCGCATGAGAGCTCCTGCAGCGTCTTCACCTGGGCCGACTCGAGCGCCATCAGCCGCCGGCCTTCGGGATTGATCATTACGACAGATTCGGTCGCATCCAGAACTACTACTCCGCAAGGCATTGAATCGATCATCTGCTGCAGCGTTGCGCGCATGCGATCGTTCTCAGCCAGGCTTTGAGTCAGGGCCGTGTTTCGATCCGCCAGTTCCCCGCTCAGATGCGCAACCTTCTTTTGAAGTTCCCTATAGGATGCCTCCAGCACCGTCGAAGCGGAGATGAATCGGCTGAACGCGTCGGCCAATTCGCGCGAGTCGCGCAGCATCGCCACCTTCGCGCTCTTCATTGGAACCAAATGAGAGGTAGGCATCATTTGCCTATTTCCATTGCACGAGGCGTGCCAAATCGAAACAGGCGTGCGATTTTGGGAAGGGAAGATTACAAAAGGATGTGGTCGGCCTTGATTTCGTTGCCCAGTCCAACCAAAATCGTGGCGCGCTCAATCGCGTTGCGCAACTCACGAATGTTTCCGGGCCAGTGGTGCTGGCATAGGATCTGCACTGCGTCGTCGCTCAACGTGGAGCCGGGCAGGAATCTGGCCGCAAATGAGCGAGCCAGCGCCTCCAGGTCATCCATCCGTTCCCGCAGCGGCGGCAGATGGATGGGAAACACGGCCAGCCGGTAAAACAGATCCTCGCGAAACTGCTGTTCTGAGACCCTGCGCTTGAGATCGGCATTGGTGGCGGCGATTACCCGCACATCCACCTTCAGGTTTTCGTTTCCACCCAGCCGCTGCACCTCGCCCTGCTCAAGAAAGCGAAGCAGCTTGCTTTGCAGCGACACCGGCATGTCGCCGATCTCATCCAGAAACAGCGTGCCACCGTGCGCGGACTGAATTCGGCCGATGCGAGACTGTACCGCCCCGGTAAAAGAGCCCTTCGTATAGCCGAATAACTCTGCTTCAAGCAACGTGTCGGGAATCGCTGAGCAATTGACAACCACAAATGGCTGGTTCCGTCGCGAACTGATCAGGTGCACTTCCTGCGCCAGCAGATCTTTGCCGGTCCCGCTTTCGCCGGTGATCAAAATCGTCGTGGTGCGGGCCGCAACCATCCGCGTCATGGCCCAGATTCGCTGCATCGGCTCGCA
>Ga0335073_10017102_pt1 | contig 10148 bp, 5 predicted proteins | sample Lox_Sample_22_FD_207093 | JGI IMG/M metagenome (GOLD analysis project Ga0335073, IMG submission 207093) | Soil microbial communities from Loxahatchee National Wildlife Refuge, Florida, United States - Lox_Sample_2.2 | ecosystem: Environmental > Terrestrial > Soil > Wetlands | place: USA: Florida... | reverse complement strand
CTCGAAGGCGACCTGGTAGTCGCGCTCGGGCTTCGGATTCGGAAAGGTCTCCAGCGCTCGACTGGGCTTCGAGGGCATCGCTCAGGGACCGGCGGGCACGCGCAGCGACACGGGCGGCAGCTCGGCCGGCGGCCCGCCACCCTCGGCCCCGGCGACCTTGGCCTCCGCGGGCAGGTGCGTGTGGATCTTCATCGAGCAGAACTTGGGGCCGCACATCGAGCAGAACTCGGCGCTCTTGAAGACCTCGTGCGGCAGCGTCGCGTCGTGCATCGAGCGCGCCGTCTCCGGATCGAGCGACAGCGCGAACTGCTGGTTCCAGTCGAAGGCGTAGCGCGCCCGCGACAGGGCGTCGTCGCGATCGCGGGCGCCGGGCCGATGGCGGGCGACGTCCGCGGCGTGCGCGGCGATCTTGTACGCGATGAGGCCCTGCTTCACGTCCTCGCGGTCCGGCAGGCCCAGGTGCTCCTTCGGCGTCACGTAGCAGAGCATCGCCGCGCCGGCGGTTCCCGCCATGGTGGCCCCGATGGCGCTGGTGATGTGATCGTAGCCGGGCGCGATGTCCGTCACGAGGGGCCCGAGCACGTAGAAGGGCGCCTCGTGGCAGAGCTCCATCTCCTTCTTCACGTTCATCTCGATCTGATCGAAGGGCACGTGCCCCGGCCCCTCCACCATCACCTGGACGTCGTGCCGCCAGGCCTTCTGGGTGAGGTCGCCGAGCGCTTTCAGCTCCGCGAACTGGGCCTCGTCGGAGGCGTCGGCCAGGCAGCCCGGCCGCAGGCCGTCGCCGAGCGAGAAGGACACGTCGTGCGCCGCGAAGATCTCGCAGATCTCGTCGAACTGCGTGTACAGCGGGTTCTCCTGCCCGTGGGCCAGCATCCACTGCGCCATGATGGCGCCGCCGCGGCTCACGATGCCGGTGAGGCGGTGGCGCGTGAGGGGGACGAGGTCCTTCAGGACGCCGGCGTGGATGGTCATGTAGTCCACGCCCTGCTTCGCCTGCGCCTCGATGACGTCCAGCATCTGCTTCGGCGTCATGTCCTCGACCCGCTCGACGAGCTGGACGCACTCGTAGATCGGGACCGTCCCGATCGGAACCGGGGAAGCGCGCAGGATCGCATCGCGGATGCGGGGGATGTCGCCACCGGTCGAGAGATCCATCACCGTGTCGGCGCCGTGCCGGACCGCCACCTCGAGCTTCTCCAGCTCCTGGGCGATGTCGCTCGTGACGGCCGAGTTGCCGATGTTGGCGTTCACCTTGCAGCTCGCGGCGATGCCGATCGCCATGGGCTCGAGCTCGGGGTGGTGGACGTTCGCGGGGATGATCAGCCGCCCGCGGGCCAGCTCGTCCCGGATGAGCTCCGGTGCCACCTTCTCGCGCCGCGCGACGTGCTCCATCTCGGGCGTGACGTCGCCCCGGCGTGCGAAGTGAAGCTGGCTCTGGTTCTTCTCGCCGCGGCGGGAGGCGATCCAATCGGCTCGCATGGGCACCTCGTGGACTTCTCTCGGGTGAAGGGCTCCGGAAGCTAGACGCCGCCGGTAGGGCTGTCAAGCAAGCGGGCCACGACGGTTCCGGGAGCGGCACGGCGCGGACAACGGCCTTGCCCACGTGGGCATTTGCCTTCCCACCCGCGGCGCCGGAGCGCGCGCCCGGCGGGAGGCATGGCGCTTGCAGCCGCTGAGAGGGGACCCTCCTGATTCATTCGCGGAGATGCCAGCTCCGGTCACACTGAACAACTTTGCGGTCGAGCTCGAGACTCCCATGCCAGGCACGGCCGAAATGGACGCCCGCAACCTCGAGCTGCTCGAGGCCAACCGCCGCTTGCGCGAGCTCTGCCACCGCAAGGACGACGCGATGGCCGTCTGCGCCCACGACCTGCGCAGCCCCCTCAACGTGGTGCTGGGGCACGTGCGCCTCCTGCTGCGCGGCTCGCGTGGACCGCTGGCGCCAAGCCAGCGCCAGAGCGTCGAGGCCATCGAGCGGCAGGTGGGCCGCATGGTCGAGCTGGTCGAGGACCTCCTCGACCTGCGCGCCCTCTCCCTGGGCCGCATGGAGCTCGATCGCCGGCCCGAGGATCTCGGAGCGCTGTGCCGTGAGGTAGCCGGCAGCCTCGCGGTCCTGGCCTCCGCCCGCGGGCTGTCCCTCGAGCACGGCGTCCCCGACGAGCCAATCCTCGCCAGCGTGGACGGGAGCAAGATCCAGGAGGTCCTCACGAACCTCATCACGAACGCGCTCCGGATCACGCCGGCCCCCGGGCAGGTCCGCCTCTCGCTGCGCACCGCCGGCGAGGAAGCCGTCCTCGAAGTCCAGGACTCCGGCCCGGGCATCCCCGCCGAGGAGCTGCCGCAGCTCTTCGACCCCGCCTTCCGGCGCCGCAGCGACCGGCGGGCCGGGTCGGGCGACGGGCTGGGGTTGCCCATCTGCCGCGAGATCGTCGAGCTGCACGGGGGCCGGATCGACGTCGCGAACCGCCCGGAGGGCGGCGCCGCGTTCGTCGTGCACCTGCCGCTCCGCGACCGTGCGCCCCTCGAGGCTCCCCAGAGCCGGCCGACCGTGCTCCTGGCGGAGGACGACCCCGACGCGCGCGCGCTCGAGGCGGACGTCCTCGGCGAACGCTACGCCGTGGTCGAGGCCGAGGACGGCGACGCGGCGCTGCGCCTCGCCCGCGCCAAGCCGCCGGACGTCATCCTGCTCGATCTCTTCATGCCGAGGCTCGACGGCTTCGCGGCCCTCGAGGAGCTGCGCCGCGACCCTCGCACCGCCGACGTCCCGGTGATCCTGCTCTCCGCCCAGGGCGACGACCTGACGAAGGTCCGCGGCCTCGACCTCGGGGCGGCCGACTACCTCGTGAAACCCTTCTCGGGACCGGAGCTCCTCGCGCGGGTTGCGAAGGCGCGGGAGCAGCGACGCCAGCAGGACCACTTCCGGACGATGGCCCAGAGCGACGCCCTGACGGGGCTTCCCAACTTTCGCGCCTTTCGCGCGCGGCTCGAAGAGGAGATCCGCCGGGCGGCGCGCTACGCCACACCCCTCTCGATGGTGATGATCGATCTCGACGACCTGAAGGCCCTCAACGACGCGCGCGGGCACGCGGCCGGCAACCAGGCGATCGTCACGCTCGCCGCCGCCATCCGGCAGGAGCTGCGTGGCACCGACTTCGCCGCTCGCTACGGCGGCGACGAGTTCGTGGTTCTCCTGCCCCACACCGACGCGGCGCAGGCCGAGCGCTTCTCGGAGCGCCTCCGCGTCGAGGTCGTCCGCGCCGGCGAGCGCGCGGCCCTGCCGCTCGGCATCAGCCTGGGCGTCGCCCAGCTCGACCCCGAGCGAATCGACGCCAAGGCGCTGCTCGAGGCCGCGGATGCGGCGCTCTACCGGGCCAAGCGAGGCGGGAGGAACCGCGTGGCCGTCGCCGCGCCTCCCCGGTCCACGCCGCCCTCCATCTGAGCGTCACGGGTGCCAGCCCTGCTCGGGAACGGCTCGCGCGTCGCCATCCTCGGGGGAGGCCCCGCGGGTGCCTGCGCCGCGGCCGCGCTGCTCTCCTGTGCGCGTCGCCTGGGTCGCATCATCGAGGTCTGCGTCTACCACGCGCCCGCGACGCCCGACGAGCTGGCCGAACCGCTCGTGGTCGATCAGCCGACCGTCGTGCGGCTGGCCTCGCTGGGCGTCGGCGTACCCCAGACCTTCCTCACCCGCTACCAGGGCGTCGCCTTCCATGGAACGGCGGCGGCCTCGCCGCTCGTGCTGGTGCGCCGGCCCATCGCCGCGGTGGCGCCCGGTCCTCCGGCGGCGGCCTTCCGGCGTCTCTTGCGCGGCGTCGCCGCCGGCCTGGGCGCGCGACTCGTCGCGTCCAGGGCGACCCTGCTCCCCGGCTCGAGTACGGACGGCGGCCCGGAGATTCGGGCCCGCGGGCTCGTCCAGGCGGCGGAGCGTACCCTCGTGACCTGCGGCGTCCGCGACAGCGCCGGAGCCCTCGCCGGGGGCGCGCGAGGCCTCCGGCCGGGCAGCTGCCTCTGGTTAGGCGCGACCCGGCCCTTCCCGTCGCGATTCGCTGCCTGGGTGCACGTCTTCGCTCGGCCGCGCCACGAGGGCTGGCTCTGGGTGGCCCCGGTCGGCCAGCGTCTCTACGCAGGCGGCAGCGGCGAGGCGCCGGAGGTCGTGGGGCGCCTCATGGCCCTGCAACGCGACGGCCTGCTCCCGATCGAGCTGGCGGTCGAGCATGCCTGGAGCCGGCCCTGGCGGCCGCGCCGAGGCAGGGCCCGGGAGGACGGGGGGTTGCGCCTCGGGGAGGCCGCGACGGCGCTGTGGCCCCTGTCGGCCTTTCCGGTCGCCGTGCGCGAGGCCCTGCGGCTGGCCGAGGATCTCCTGGCCCTTCCGGCCGGCGAGGACGCGGCCGAGCGCCGGCGGTTCCGCTCCCGCGCCGCCGAACGGCAGGCCGCCTCCCGCTGGCGGTTCCTCGAGAAGGGCGCACGACTCGACCCCACCCGGGCTGCGTCCATCCGCGCCTTCACGTGGATGTTCGAGGATGGCACGTCTGAGCGACCTGCAGTGCCGTTGCCCGGCCCCTCGCGTCTCTGGCAGCGCTGGCGCCGCTGGCTTCGCTCCCGCCGCCTCCGGAGGCTCCGTCCACCTGCCCCGGCTGCGGCCTCCCTCGTCTACGTGGTGGACGACGACGCATCGAGCCGCACGCTGCTCGCCCGCTGGCTGGAGGAACGCGGGCTGCGTGTGCGCGCCTTCGGCGACGAGATGGCCCTCCCCTCGCGGGCCGCCCGCGAGCGGCCGGGCGCCATCCTGCTGGACGTGGTGCTGGACCGGATCGATGGCCTCACCCTGCTGGACCGCCTGCAGCTCGACCCGGCGACGCGGGCGATTCCCGTGCTTCTCATGAGCGGCGCCGATCTCGAGCTCGGCGCGGGCCGCGCGCGCCCGCACGCGTTCCTGAGCAAGCCGCTGGACCTGCCCCGGCTGTGGGAGCTCCTGCGGCCGATCGTCTCGCCGAATCCGGTCGCCCTGGAGCGCTCAACGCGCCGGCGTGAGACGGGAAACCTGAAAGAAAGGCTGCGTTCCTCGTGGCTCGCCTCGCAGCCGGCGCGCCGGGCCAGCTCCTGCGCGGCCGCGGTGAGGGAGTCAGGAAGCGGGGCACCCACCTCCAGGTCGAGCCGGCCCGCCGGCCCCCGAGCCGCGAGCGAGACGCGGAGGGCCGAGCCCTCGAGCCCCGGAAGCTCGAGCAGCCGGGGCAGCAGATCGGCGAGCAGGTCGTCGACGCCGGCCGCCGCGGTCAGCCCCGGTTCGAGCGCCGCGGTCAGCGTCACGTGGGCGCGCCGGGCTTCGACCTCGCAGAGGCCCACGAGCGCCGACAGGACTTCGGCCAGCTCCGCCGCAGGCGCGTGCGAAGCCCTCGGCACGGCGAACTGACAGAACCGGGTGATCAGCTGATCGACCTTCCCGATCTGCGCCCGCAGCGCCTGCACGGACCGGTCGATTCCCTCGTCCGCCGGCGGCCGGCCCGCGCGCCCGCGGTCCGAGAGCGCCTGCACGTGCAGCGCCATCACGTTGAGCGCGTTCCTCGCCTCGTGCGCGAGCCCGCGGGTGAACAGGCCCAGGAGCTGCACCCGCCGCTGGGGGGTGACGACGGCCACCGTCCTCCCGTACTGCCGAAGCGGCGAGCGGTCAATCACTTGAATGGCCAGGGCAGCCGAGAGCTGCGCTAGGATGGTCGTCATGCGAACCCGCTTCGGTCTTCTGCTCCCCTGCCTCGGCGCCGCGGTGCTGACGGCCTGCAGCTCTTCCTCGAACCCGGACGCCGGCTTCGACGCTGGAGCGCCAGACGGCGGCTTCGACGCCGGCTTCGACGGCGGTCTCAATCCGACGTGCGCGCCGCCCGGCACCGCCTGCGAGCCCACGTTCCCCTGCTGCGATGCGAACGACATCTGCGACCCGTCCTCGGGGCTCTGCGTGCCGGATGCGGGAGTGTCCGGCGGGACGACCGGCGGCAGCGGCTTCCCCAGCGACGGGGCGCAGTGGGTGCAGGAAGCCGTCAAGGGCGGCACGGGCATCATCGGCCTGACTGCGCTCTCCACCCCGTCGCCGACCGTGCAGGTCGCCGCTGGTACCGCTCCCGCGCTCGGGACGCTCGTATCACGCAGCGGGGATGCGGGCTGGTCCCCCGTCACGGGCACTCCGCCTGCTTCCGCACTGCTCGGCGTCTGGGCAGATTCCTCGGGCGACGTTTTCGCAGCCGGGGCCGTCGACGGCGGCACGGCGCTGCTCGTGGCCGGCCGGCTCGATGGAGGCCTCAAGGCGGTTGGGCTCGATGCCGGTCCGCCGCTCTCGGAGCTCCAGGCGGTCGTCGGCCTCGGGCCCAACGAAGCCGTCGCCGCCGGCATCCCCGCCGCCAACGCCCTTCATCTGCTCCCGGACGGCGGTCTCGCGCTCGAGCCGCTGCCGGGCGGCCTCACCCGCGTCTACCGCATGGTCACCGGGCCGAACGGCTTCATCTATGCGCTCGCGGACTCGTCCAATGCGCAGATCTCCGTGATCCTCGAGCGGGACGGGGGCGTCTGGACCGAGTTTCCCGTTCTCGGAGCGGTCAACCTCTCGGACATCGCGGCCGGTTCTACGGGCGATGTCCTGGCGGTAGGCGATGACGACAACGGGAACGGCCTCGCGTTCGGCTTCGTGGATGGCGGCGTCGACGGCGGCTTCACCTCGTACCCAACCCCCGCGCTGCCGCCGCTGACCGCGATCTGCGAGCCCCAGGAAGGTGAGCTGTTCGTGGCCGCGGCGGCGGTGGGGGGGAACCCGCCCTTGATCCTGCGGGACCAGGGCGGAGTCTGGCAGGCCGAGACGTTACCGGCGGGCGCAGAGACGATAAGCGCCATCGCGAGTGACCCGCAGGGCGATCTCTTCGCGGTGGGCGTTCAGCCTTGCGGCGGCTGCGCGGGGTACCCGCTCGCGCTGCGCCGGGTGCCGTAGAAGGGCGCGGAGAGAGTACCCCTCACCCCTGCCCTCTCCCCTGAAGGGGAGAGGGAGACCTGGTGAGGGGCGCGAAGGGAGTACCCCTCTCCCCTGAAGGGGAGAGGGAGGCCTGGTGATGGGCCCTCACCACTGCCCTCTCCCCTGAAGGGGAGAGGGAGGCCTTCATTCCGGCCCTCTCAGCCGCCGACGCCGTTGCCGCCGTCCGCGAGCGGCGGACAGCAGACCATGCCCACGCCGCAGGTCTCGGTGACCTGGTTGGCCGTGGTGCACGCGGCGAGCGCGACACAGTTGCAGGGGCCCGACGGTACGCACGACTGCTCGAGGCAGTTCGTGTTGTTGGGGCCGCAGGCCACGCCGAGCGCCAGCGTTCCCAGGGCTCCGAGGAGCAGGCAGATCTTGGCCATCTTTTAGTCTCCTCGGTCCTAGTTGAAGTAGGTGAACGAATCGGCGGTGAACTTGATCGGGAGCTCGTACTCGTACGCGCCGCCCGGGAAGTTGCCGTCGTCCTGACCGGCCACCACGTCCAGGTTGAACTCGTAGAGCAGCGTGTTGGTCACGATGTTGCGGTCTTGTTCCGCGACGACCCACTGTTGCCTGTCCTGGATTTTCGCCCAGATGTAGCGCTTGCCGTCGGGGCCCACGAACTCGTTCGCGTTCTGCGGATCGGGGATGTTGCGGGGGTCGTACGTGCAGGTATCGGCGGTGATGCAATTGCACGCCACGGCTTGACCCTGTGTCGCATCGGCCGTCTGGTCCACGCACCCGGTCATGCCGGTGTACTGGTTGTCGACCGCGATCTCCTGGAAGTACGCCAGGAAGTCCTCGAGGCGGCTGAACTGGTGCCCGCCGATCCAATCGCGCTCGAAGGGACTGACGGGATCGAAGGCCGGATCGTGCGTGTCCTGCGCGAACAGCGCCACCGTGGTGGGCTGGAAGTACGGGAACACGTTGATCACGCCACCGAGCATGGTGGTGACGCCCCATTCGGCCAGGTTGTTGAAGGCCGTGTCACCGACGCCGCCGTACCAGGTGAGGTACGCACCGGCCGACTGCGTCGGATCGTAGTTCGTCACCGGCCAGAGACCCGCGAAGTCCTGCATGGCGAAGTACTTGTCGAGGATGATGCCCTGTTGCTCGACGTCGCCGTAGTAGGGGTCGTAGGTGGTGGCAGCGGGCCGCTCCGAGTATGCCTGGTTGATCATGGCGATGTGGTAGGCCGCGGCCATCTGACTCGAGGCCGAGACTTCGGACTCGAACTTGTTCGAGAGCTGGTTGTAGTAATCCTGGTCGCTCTGGCCGCCGATCGGGCACTGGGCCGACGGCTGGACGTCGCCCTCGCAGGGGTTGGTGATGCCGATGCGCCTCAGTTCCACCGCGATCTCGGTGTTGCTCCAGTCGAAGGCCCACATGGAGACGAACTTCTGCAGGCTCGAGAAGAGCGCATCGGGCGTGTTCGCGTAGGTCGAGTCGTCCCAGTACTTGTGGTAGTTGCGCAGGTTGCGCCACTGGTACTGCCACTCGTAGGTGTCGAGTGCGTTGGCGGTGATCTCGCTCGGCGTCCGGCCCATGTCGTCGGGCTTGCAGAGCGGCGTGTATTTCTCGTGGTACTCGTCGCAGAAGAGGAACTTCATCTCATTGCCGCTCGAGTCGAAGCCCATCGGGTCGTTCCAGGGCGAGGTGGCGCTGTTCTGGCCGCTGATGCTGCAGCCCGCGCTCTGGCAGGCCGTCCCATTCGGGGGCGTGCCGTCGGCCGAGTTGTTCGCGTAGATCCAGGCGATCGCGCCCTTGTCGTACTCGCCCCAGTCCGGTGTGTGGAACTCGAGGCGATCCGTGTAAGCGTTGTACTCCATCACCGAGCTGGTGTGGGTGACCGGCACGCAGCCCTGCTGGATCGGGTTCTGATCGCACTCGGCCTGGGTCGCGGGGTTGCCGCTCGAGTCGACGCCCACCGGGAACGCCTCGTAGTGCGGCGCGTCCAGCGAGCCCATGAAGTTGTGCTGCAGGCCGAGGCTGTGGCCGAACTCGTGGATGAAGACCTGGTTCCAGTAGGCGGAGGTCAGATCGCTGACCCACTGCTCCTTGGTCTGCCACGCGCCCGCGGTGTCGACGCCGCAGCTCCGGGCGACCTGGTCGGCCTGGCTCTCGAATGACAGGCTGTCGAGCCCGTCGAGGTGCATGCCGTGCGCCATGTTCCGCTGCATCAGGTGGTACTGGTAGTCGTGGTGCATCTGGTCGAGGTTGCGGAACGTGCTGGCGCCCGCCGCTGCGGCGACCACGCCACCCTGAGCGCCCGTGTAGTTGTAAGGCCAGCCGTTGGGCATGTTGGCGCCGGTGAGCCCCTGGTCCTGTCCGGCGTTGAGCTGGGCGGCCCAGTTCTGGAACGCCACCTCGTTCTGCAGATCGGTCCAGGCGTCCGTGGTGGTGGGCGGCCCGAAGGTTCCGTTGCCGCCTTCCGGAACCACGTACGGGTTCATCGTCGGGTCCGTGTAAACGATGTAGGGCAGCAAGGTGTAATAGGCGTTGAAGAAGTCCGGATCGTTGGTCTGACTCGTGGGGGCAATGAAATTCGCCGGCCCGAGGTTGCCGTAGATCGAGCTGGGTTCCCCCAGGTAGTCCTGCATCTTGCCGAACACGGTCGAAGTGCCGTTGTGGACCGCCGCGTCGACGACAGATTCGATCGGCAGCGTCGATCCCTGGTAGCAGTTCAGGGTCTCGCTGGTCGGCTGGTTGGTCGTGGCATCGGTGTACGTCACGGTGATGGGGCACGAGTTCTGCGCCGCCGCGACCGTGCAGTTGACGAGGTTCGGGTCCGTCGTCGGGTCGGTCACGCCGAGAGGCTCCGCAAAGGTGGGCTCCGTGGGCCACTCGCCGGGCGTGTTCAGGTTGTAGGCCTGGCCGTTATCGGTGCCGTAGGCCCCGATGCTGAGCAGGTAGTCGTTCACGCGCTGCAGGTAGAAGTCCTGGAATGCGAACGTGTTGAAGGCGATGTTGGCCGCCATCGACTCGCCGGTGCGGTAATCGACCACCGGGATCGTGACGCCGGCGAAGGTCTCCTGCGAGAACTGGTCGGACATCCAGGTGAGGAAGTTGTAGCGGATGTCGCCGTACTGCCGCGGTCCCTGGCCCTGTGCGAGCACGGTGCCGGGGGAGCAGTTCGAGCCGGTGCAGCTGTAGT
>Ga0335073_10017101_pt1 | contig 10148 bp, 8 predicted proteins | sample Lox_Sample_22_FD_207093 | JGI IMG/M metagenome (GOLD analysis project Ga0335073, IMG submission 207093) | Soil microbial communities from Loxahatchee National Wildlife Refuge, Florida, United States - Lox_Sample_2.2 | ecosystem: Environmental > Terrestrial > Soil > Wetlands | place: USA: Florida... | reverse complement strand
GCATCGCCGCACAACCGGATTTTCTGGACTATTGTGGCGCGGGACTCGTCGTTCGGCGCGGGTGCGATCCTTCTGGCGGCGGCCGGGCGGGCGGGCGGAAGACGATCGGCCGGGTGGGATCACAGCCTCGCGACGGGGGCGGTCTACCTGATTGCCGCGGTCGCGATATTCTTCGGCATCGAGAATCTCCTGCATCCCGAGTGTGTGCCGGCGGTCCCGCTGGCGAAAATCGTGCCGGCGTGGATTCCTATGGCGCGAGTCTGGACGATCATCACGGGAATCGGGCTGGTGGCCGCCGGCGTCGCCATGTTCGTGAAGCGCTGCTCACGCCAGGCGGCAGCCGGACTGGGCGCCTGGGTGCTCTTGTTGGTCTGGTCGCTTTATCTGGCGATCCTGATTTCCCAGCGCGATATCGAAGGGTTGAACTATTTCGCGGACACGATGGTCTATGCCGGAGTTCTGTTGATCGCTTCCCGATCCGCTTAGGCGCCTCCGGGTCCCCGCAAACGCGCCGCGGATATCCCCCAAAGTTACTGCCAACCAGCGTGAATGGCGATGGTAGACTTCCAGACGTGCGCTTCCTCACACAAGTAATGGTGTTGCTCTGTCTGCTGGCTCCGGCCGTTTTTGCCGGTCAGGATTCGGGATTGCCTGCCGGGGCGAAGATCTTCATTGCGCCCATGGAATGGCAGATGGAGCAGCACCTGGCCTCGGAAATCCGCCGGCAGGGCCTGCCGGTCGAACTGGTGGCGGACGAGGCGGCAGCGGACTATGTAATGACCGGGTCGGCCGAAAAGCTCAGCTCCCACTTCATGGCGCCCGGCCGATCGTTCCACATAATTCTGACCCGCCTGGACGGATCGCAGACCGTCTGGACCGGAGAGGGCGACGACTACGCGACCGTTTTCGGCCGCCTGCGCAGCCATGGACCGGCCCGCGCCGCGCGCACGATTGTCGAGGGACTCCGAAACCGCTACTTCCGTAAGGCGCGGTAAGACTGGCATTATCGGTTCCGCAAGGCCGTCATGCCAGGATTATCATGGGGCTTAGCCCTCCCGGGAACCGAAGTGCCGGTGAAAGGAGTCCAAGTAATTGACTATGAAGATCCTCGTCTGCCTGGCGATTTTGCCGGTCCTGGCGTCCGGCGCCATGCTGCCTGATGCCATCGGCTCCCATACCCGGCGTCCTCCACAAAACCCGCCTGTAGCGGAGCCTCACGACCCGGTTTGGGCGGAGTTGGGCCTGCAACAGATGGAGCAAGGCGATTACGGACCGAATTTCACCGTGAGTGCCTTTCGCCTCCCCGACACCACGGCTTCCCTGGCGGCCTTTTACTGGCTCCGGCCTGCTTCGTCAAAGCCCTCCAAAGCCGCTCCGCTGGCCGCAGAAACGTCCGGCGAGCTTCTTTTGACCGTAGGCAACTACTTGATCGATTTCCGTGGTTACAAGCCTTCCGGCGCGGAGATCGCCTCGCTGGCGCAGGGCCTGGGAAAAACCGACCACACTCCCTTGCCGCCCAACTACCTGCCTCCGTTCGACATGGTTCCCAACAGCGAACGGTATTCCACGGGGCCGGCCGCCTTGCACGCGTTCCTGCCCGCCATCCCGGCCGGCGTGGTTGGATTCCAGTACGGGGCGGAAGTGGAATCGGCAGTTTTCCACAATTCGCAAGGGGATATCACGGTGGCCATATTCAACTATCCGACCCCTCAAATCGCCATGAAACAGGCGGCCGGTTTTGAGCAGGCCGGGTTTATGACCAAGCGCTCCGGCCCTCTGGTTTCGGTGGTTCCGGGGACTCCCGCGGACCGGTCCTTCGCCCAAATGCTGCTCGACGGGGTCGAGTTTCGGGCCCAGGTGACCGTTCCGGAGCACATTTACACGCTCAAGGACAATATCGGCAACCTGGTGATTAATGCCTTCATTCTCATCGGGATACTGCTCGCGATCACATTGGCGGCGGGGCTGTTTGTCGGTGGATTTCGCATCTATCAGCGGCGCGGCGGGCGCGATCCCGACGCCAATACGGTCATCAGCCTGCATCTCGAATGAGCCGGTGTTCCGTTCGTAAACTTCCGATAATGTGCACCTTAGACCGAAATCCTCAGGCTCCGGGGCGGCCTTTTGCCCGCCAGTGCATAAACTGTGGAAATCCTCTGGATCGCGCAAGTCGGCCTGTACGAGCAGCTTACGACCGGAAAATTTTGCTCCGGATTTTTGCTTGACTTGAAGCTCGCGGGGAAATAAGATCCAACTACAAAGTTTTGGCGGTTGCGATTCCGTCGAAACTGATTCTCCCATCGAACATCACCCTGGTAGAACAGGGGATCGAATGCTCACCCTTCGGGGTGAGCATTTCTATTTAACGGCAAACATTGGACTTTCCCCTCCATTTCGACAGGCTGGACAGCCTTTTTGGCGCGACGGTATAGGCGGTTGGACGTCGCGGTACACTGGTACTCTTCCTAATGACCGACCACAAGTTGCACGTGATCCCGCTCGGCGGACTGGGCGAATTCGGCATGAACATGACCGCCATTCGCTTCGGCGACGACATCATCGTCGTGGACTCCGGGATGATGTTTCCCGAGGCGGAATTGCTGGGTGTCGACCTGGTAATGCCCGATCTCACGTACCTCAAGGAAAACCAGGAAAGCGTGCGGGCGCTGATCCTCACCCACGGGCATGAGGACCACATCGGAGCAGTGCCCTACTTCCTGAGCGAAATCGACGTTCCGGTGTACGGCACGGATTTCACGCTGGCGCTGGTGGACCGGCGGCTGGAAGAGTACGAACTCGAAGAGGAGCCGCGCTTCATCAAGGTGCAGCCCAAACAGATAGTGGAGATCGGGCCTTTCAAAATCGAGTTCATCCATGTCACGCACTCCATCGTGAGCGCGGTGGCGCTGGCCATCGCGACGCCGCTCGGCGTCATCATTCACACCGGCGATTTCAAGGTCGATCCCACGCCGACCGATAACGAGCTCTTCGATCTGCACACCCTGGCCGACTACGGCAAGCGCGGCGTGCTGCTGCTGCTCTCCGATTCCACCAATTCCGACCGGCCCGGCTATACCGAAAGCGAGCGGGCGGTGCGGCCGCGCATGGAGGAGATCTTCAACCGCTCGGAGCGCCGGGTGGTGGTGGCTTGTTTCAGCTCGTCGATTCATCGCGTGCAACTGGTGCTCGACCTGGCGCAGGAGTACGGGCGCCGCGTGGCCGTGGTGGGCCGCAGCATGGTCTCGGTGACGGAGATCGCGCATTCGCTCGGCCTGCTGGACATTCCCGACGGAATTCTGCTGCGTCCGCAGGACGCCATGGACCTGGCGCCGGACAAGGTTGCGGTGCTGATTTCGGGCACGCAGGGCGAGCCGATGTCGGCGCTGTCGCGCGTGGCGGTGGACAATCACAAGCACATCTCGGTCGAGCAGGGCGACACCGTGGTGCTGAGCTCGCGCATCATTCCGGGCAACGAAAAATCGATTTTCCGCATGGTGGACCACATGGCGCGGCGCGGCGCCGACGTGCTCTATGGCAGTATGAACCCGCCGCTGCATGTTTCGGGACACGGCAGCGTCGAAGAAATGAAGCTGGTGCTGAACCTGGTGCGGCCGCGGTATTTCATGCCGATCCACGGCGAGTTCCGGCAGCTTTCCAAACATGCGCGCCTGGCGGAACATCTGCGCCACTCCGGGCTGGAGGAATCGTTCGTGATGGAATCGGGGGACATTCTGGAGATCGACCATCACGGGGCGCGCAAGGCGGGCAAAGTGCAGGTAGGCCGCGTGTGCATCGATTCGGGAAGCGTCGACGACGTGGTGCAGGAAGTAGTGATCCGCGACCGCAGGCATCTTTCCGAGGATGGAATCGTGCTGCCGATCATCGCCATCAACCGGCATACCGGACGGATGGAGAATCCGCCGGAGATCGTCAGCCGCGGCTTCGCCGCCAACATGGAGGACGGGTCGGAATTCCTGGCGAATGCGCGGCAGATTGTGGCGAAGACGCTGGAAGGCTCGAATCAGGAAGAGAAGACCGATTGGGGTGTGATGAAGGAGAAAATTCGCGCCGATTTGAAGCGGTACATCGTGAAGGAGACGGCGCGGAGGCCGCTGATTATGCCGGTGATTTTGGAAGTGTGACGAGGAGTCGAGGGCAGATGGCTTCTCTCAAGTGGCTTGTAATCGGCGTAGGCGATATCTCGACCAAGCGCGTGCTCCCGGCGATTCTGGCTTCGGAGCACAGCAAACTGGCCGGCATTGTAACGCGCGATCCGGAGAAGGCGCGGCCTTACGATGTTCCGGCATGGACCGATCTGGAGTCCGCGCTGGCGCAAAGCGGGGCCGACGCGGTCTACGTCGCGACGCCGGTCTTTCTGCATGCGCCGCAGACGGTCGCGGCGTTGCGAGCGGGGATGCATGTGCTGTGCGAGAAGCCGATGGCGCTGAACCACGGGGACGCGCGGAAGATGCACGATGCGGCGGTTGACTCCGGCCGCACGCTGGGCATCGCGTATTACCGCCGGATGTATCCCAAGGTGTTGCGGGCGCGCGAGCTGATGAGCGAGGGTGCGATCGGGCGGCCGGTGTTCGCTTTTGCCACCGCGCATGATTGGTTTCACCCCACCGATGGCAGTCGCACGTGGCTGATCGATCCCGAGAAGGCCGGACAAGGTCCGCTGCGCGATGTCGCATCGCATCGGATCGACCTGATGAATTGGCTGTTCGGCGAGCCGCGGCGGGTGAGCGGACATCTTTCGACGCTGGTGCATCCGACGCTTGTGGAGGATAACGCCACGGTAATGATCGAGCACAAGGGCGGGGTGCGCAGCGTGGTGGACGCGCGGTGGCACTCGCGGGTGGCGCGCGATGAGTTCCGCATCCGCGGGACGGAGGGCGAGATGGATCTCACGCCTCTGAACGGCGCGTCGCTGATCTACCCAGGAGTATCGGAGGAGCTTGCGGCGCCGGCGAATCTGCATTTTCCGTGCGTGGAGGATTTTGTCAACGCGGTGCTGGAGGGGCGCGAGCCGGTATCGACGGCGGCGACGGCTCTCCCGACCGAATGGGTGATGGATCAGGCAGCCGGGTAGGGACAGCCGGCGACGCCCTACTCGTATCGCAAGATCACAACCGGATCGACGCGCATCGCCCGGCGCGCCGGCACGACGCATCCAGCCACACCGGCCAGCAGCAGCACGGCGCCGGCTGCGGCATAGGCCAGATAATCCGTGGGCGCCGTACCCGACAGCATCGACCGCAGGAGTTTGCCGACCATCATCGCCATCGGCATGCCGATCAGCAGGCCGATGATCAGCGGACTCAGGCTATGCCGCAGGATGAGGCCGAGGATGTCGCGAGTCTCGCCGCCCATGGCCATGCGGATTCCGAATTCCTGCATCCGCTGGCTGACTGAGTGCGCCGTCACCGAGTAGAGCCCGATGGAGGCGAGCACCAGCGCGATGGCGGCGAACACGGTGCAGATGCCGCTGAAAAGGCCGACGGTCAGGCGTTGCTCGCTGATCCAGTCGTCGAGCGTGCGCACGTCGTAAATCGGGAGATTCTCATCCAGGCGCCCGACCTCGGCGCGGAAGACGCTGGTCAGGGTGGAAGGCGGCACCGCCGTACGCGCCAAAACGAATACCTGCCGCATCGGCGACAATCCAAAGGGCAGGTAGAGCAGCGGCTCGCGATCCAAAAGGTGGTGGAAGTTCTGGAGGATATCGGGCACAACGCCCACCACCGTGAGCCACTGGCCGCCGTCGTGGCCGACGAGCAGCCGCAGCCGTTTGCCGATGGCGTCCGCTCCGGGCCACATTTTCGCGGCGAAACTCTCGTTGACCACCACCGAAGGCTGACCTTCCAGGTAATCGGCATCGGTGTACAGCCGGCCGCGGCGCGGTTTCACCTGGCCTGCCTGGAAGTAACCGGCCGACGCGAGGATGGCGCTCAGGCGCGGCAAACGCTGCGGCAGCGGCGTGCCTTCCAATTGGTAGGGGAACTGCAGCCAGTTGCCCAGCGGCAGATTCGACGTCACGCCGAGAGCCTCGACTCCGGGGAGAGCCCGCAAGCGTTCGTCGAGGCGGACATGGAATGCGATTTCGTCGTCGCGGGTGTGGTATTTGGCTTCGGGAAGATTAATGTGCATGCTCAGCACGTTGGTGGTGTTCATGCCGATCGGTGTGCCGTACAGTTTGCCGGCGCTGCGGATCATCAGGCTGGCGCTGGCCAGCAAAATTACGCAGAGGGCCATCTCGAAAGCCACCAGTCCGCGCGCCAGGCGCAGGCTTCGTCGCCCGCTGACCATGCCGTAACCGCCGTCTTTGAGCGAGCTTTGTATATCGATCTTGGCCAGCCGCAGCGCGGGGGCCAGGCCGAACAGCACACCGGTGCCGGCGGAAATCGCCAATAAATAAAGGTAGGCGGTGAGGTCGAGATGCAGGTCCAGCCAAACCGGTTTCTTCATCGTGCCAACGCCGGCATCGAACCAGCGCAGCCCGCCCAACGCGACAAACCATCCGAGCACGCCGCCCGCCACCGAGAGCATGGTGCTTTCGATCAGCAACTGGCGGATAATGCGCGCGCGGCCGGCGCCGATGGCGATGCGAATGGAGATTTCGCGGGCGCGCCCGGCGGCGCGTGCCAGCAGCATATTGGCCACGTCGGCGCAGGCGATCAGCAGCACGAACCCCACGGAAGCGAACAGCAGCTCAAAAAACGGGCGCATGCCGTAAGCGCCGGTGAGCTCCGCCATGAGATGCAGGTTGACCGCCAGGCCGCGATTGCCGCCGGGGTCCTGCGCGGCCAGCGAACGCATGATGGCGTCCAGTTCGGCGCGCGCGGCCGCGACCGAAACGCCATCGGCCAGGCGCCCGAACATCAGCAGGTTGCGGGCTTCGCGCCGGTCTACGGTGGGGGTTGGGATCAGCGGGACCCAGATGTCGGTATCTTCGGGGAATCGTTTTCCCGGCTCCATCACACCGATGATTTCGGTGGGGATCTCGTTGATGCGGACCTTCAGGCCGATGATATTGGGGTCGCCGCCGTAGCGCTGCTTCCAGACATGATGGCCGAGAATGACCACGGCGGGCGCGCCCGGCAATTCGTCGGCGGCGGTGAAATCGCGGCCCAGAATGGGCTTTTGCGGCGCGATGCGGCTGCTGCCGGACGACGCGCGGACGCAGTTGAGCCGCTCCGGCGGGCCGTTTCCATCACTCAGATTGACCGGCACGAAGGTGTAGACGGCGAGGTCGTGGAACGACTTCACGCGGCCGCGAAGGTCGCGGAAATCCGGATAAGAAGCGCCGAAGTCCTGACTGTGGGTGGCATCGGTGGGATTGAGGATCATCACCCGGTTCGGCTGGTCCATGCCCATATTCCAGGTCATGGCGCCCTTTACGATGGTGAAGATGGCAGTATCGGCGCCGATGCCCAGAGCCAGCGCCGCGACGGCTACGGCGGCGAATGCGGGATTCCTGGCGAATGTCCGCAGTGAGTAGCGAATATCCTGCCACCAGGTTTCGAGGCGGCGGAAACTCCACTGGTCGCGGCAGATTTCGCGGATGGATGCGGTGTTGCCGAACCGCAAGCGCGCCGATGCCGGGTTGGACTCTTCGCCGGCCATCTCGAGGTGGAAACGGAGTTCGTCGTCGAGGTCGGTTTCCAGGCGCCGGCGATGGAACAAGGCGCGGAGTTTCTTGCGGAAACGGTTCATATCAGGCGGTCTCCATGACGCGGGCAATAGCCGCGGCCAGCCGTCGCCATTCGACCTGCTCCTTAGAAAGACGTTTGCGGCCTTCGGGCGTCAGCTTGTAGAACTTGGCGCGGCGATTATTGGAGGATTGGCCCCATTCGGAATCGATCACGCCATCGAGCTCGAGGCGATGCAGGGCGGGGTAGAGCGAGCCTTCCTCGACGCGCAGGACCTCGTCGGAAAGCTGCTGGATGGATTGCGAGATGCCGTAACCGTGCATCGGGCCGCGGCTGAGGGTCTTGAGGATCAGCATGTCCAGCGTGCCCTGGACGAGGGTGCCATCGGGTCTCGGCTTCTCTCCCATAGATGCTTGATAGGAGTATGCCGCCAAGGAAACAGGAAGTCAAGACACGATTCGTGGCGACCGTAAACGCTCATCCACTGCCAGTGCCTGTCTCTGCCTCCATTGATCGAAGCACCGAAACGTGCGCTTTTGACTGAAACCGGCCTTCCAAAAGCGATGGAAGCACCGACGCAATCTCTCCAGGTGGCGGAAAGCGCGCATCGTCGGGAGGCTTCGCTTCAACATCGAAATGGTCGATCCAGCCAGATCCACCGACCACCTGATCATCGGACAGGGGACGCTCATCCGGAGGCCGGTATGCGGTCTGAATCAGGATTCGCAACGTCGTGTTTATCGCGGCTAAGGTGCTTCCACGCCGACCGATACCGCTGTCTTCGGAACCCGCTTGGTTCGGCTTGACCGATGCTACGCCGAACGACGAACGGCTCGTGCAGACAGCCACCAGGAACTCCTCTATCTTTGGCAACATTTGATGATCAGACGCCTGAACCACCAGTGCGTCAGCCGCAGGCGCCGATCGGGCTGCCCAATCCAAATCAGCGGCGCAGTCGCGCCAGTCCGAACACGCTGATCGCGCCCGCGACCGCACTCCAGGTCCGGAAGAACAGTCCCTCGAACGTCCAATACTCCTGCTGGCTGATAGTACGGATCACTTTGCCGTTATTCTCCAGCAGGTATCTGCCGCCGGTCTCCTCCAGATTCCAGGCGCCACCCATCCTCGAATGGAGCTCCGCGAACATGATCAGCGCGTACACCACCAACAGCGCGGCGAGTATTCCCAACCCGCGGGACGGCAGTTGGGTTCGCGGCATGTTGGTAAGAAATATCCCCGCGACTGCCGCGAGAAACGAGATCACCACCAGGCCGAGCGAAAACGAGACCCAAGCCGGATCGCCCAGCGCGACATAGGTCAGGATATGAGCTGCCGCGGCGATTGTCAGGGCGATCAGCAGCAGCGCCTTTGCGATCCGGTTGCGCATTCGTTACGTCGGATCGCTGCAGTTGACCATCCACGGAATCCCGAAGCGGTCGACGCACATGCCGAATCGCTTCGCCCAAAACGTCTTCTGAATGGGCATCTCCACCTTGCCTCCCTGCGAGAGTTCGCTGAACAGGCGGTCGGCCTCGGCCTCGTCTTTGACATCCAGCGCAACGTCGAAGCCTTGGGGCGTCTTGTAGCGCTGGCCGGGTGCGTCGGCGCCGGCAATGCGAAAATCGCCGACAGCCAGCGACGTATGCATCACCATTTTCTGCGCTTCGGGCGGCATCTGCGCCGCCATGGGCGATTCCCCATACGTCATGCTGAATTCGATTTTGCCGCGAAGGCACTTCTCGTAGAACGCAAATGCTTCGGCACAATTGCCGTTGAAAATCAAATGGACGAAGATACTCATGCAGGCTCCTCCAGTCAGGATTCAGAAACAATCGGCAGCAACTCTTCGGCAGTCGGCGAGCCTTCGAGATCAAGAAATCGCGGATCGAGCAGGCGGCTGGAGTCGATATTCCCCATCGCCGAGAGCATGCTCTCCTTCAGGTGCGGATGCTCCTGTTCCAGCTCGCGGAACAGGTCGCGCAGGGAGCGGCGCACGGTACCCGTCTTCTGCGAGCAGCCGCACGGAACCACCGGCACACCGAGCGACGCGGCGTAGGCCGAGGTGATTTCTTCGCTCACATAGACCAGCGGGCGGATGAGCCGGTAGTCGCGATTGCGCGACCAGGCCACCGCCGGCAGCGCGCTCAGTTTTCCGGTGAACATGGTGTTGCGCAGCAGGGCTTCGCAGAAATCGTCGGCGGTGTGGCCGAAGGCGATCACGTTGACGCCCAGCGACGCCGCGATTTCATACACGGCGCGGCGGCGGTACCGGCTGCAAAGGTCGCACCCGTGATCGGGCTGTTCTTCCAGCAGGCGCAGCGATGGATCGTCGCGGAAATAAGTCCAGGAGATGCCGCGGGCCTTCAGCGCTTCTCCGAGCGGCTCGATAGGAGCCAGAAATTTTCCCTGCTCGACCGTGAAGGCACATACGGAAAAGTCGATCGGCGCGCGTTTCTGCAGGAGCAGCAGCGCTTCCAGGAGCGTGACCGAGTCTTTGCC